>JABAOD010005786.1_pt6 | contig 10181 bp, 12 predicted proteins | sample 7062151 | NCBI WGS metagenome assembly JABAOD01 (sample SAMN14538626, study PRJNA623070) | marine sediment metagenome | biome: marine biome [ENVO:00000428]; feature: marine pelagic biome [ENVO:01000023]; material: deep marine sediment [ENVO:00002113] | place: India: Gulf of Khambhat ... | reverse complement strand
CCACCACGCCTCCTGTGCCGGAACCATACCGGGGTCATCGAGGACCACAAACCCGGCTCCAACACGCAGGCCTGCCGGGTCAAAAGCGGTGGTGGGCGCGGCCGGGAGGTCAGCACGTTCACTGCCCCGTTGGACCGGTTCACTTGTCTCTGTGGCCTGCTGGGCCGTTGCAGGGTGCGGGGCGATCTGGGTCGACGGGGGACTCGGGATGGTGCTGGGGGGAGTCGTCCGTCCTAAGGTCGGAGCGATCTCCGCAGTACCTGTCGATGCGGTCGGTGAGCCACTGCAGCCTGAAAGCAGCAGGGGCACCCAAAAAACCATAACGGCGAGGGTTGCGCGTTGCTTCATAGAATTTCCTGATCAGATGAATGTTGCGCCAGAGAATCAGCTTGGTCGTCCATCACCGATGACAGCCTCCCGAGATTTCATTGAGCAGCGCCGGCCAACCTCCCGGCCCCGCTGGAACAGTATAGGGAATCTCGATCAGAAATCAATGACCCCCATGTTAACCGCGTGTAAACTGCATCCCGTGCGCCGTGCGCCAACAAATTCCATGATTTCTCTGCTTCCAGGGTAGTTGCACCCCGCGACCTGGCGGGTATAACAACATTCTCGATTATGGGTTTGGACCTGGAGCTGGTAAAGGATCGGCCAGAGGCACGGCCGGGTTAATTCGGCGAGAACGATCCTATTCCGTCGCCCTGCTGTTGATCGAGCATGGCATCCAGCAGCGCGATCTCTCGCACGTACAGCTGAAAGGTTTGTGCCATCATTTGAGCGGCATCTTCGGATGCAAGCAGGTCTTGTTTTTGGGACTGCGGGATTTGAAGAAGATAGGCAGCCAGATAGCTCAGCGACAAGGGCTGTTTTGGGAGCTGCGCGGGATCGAAGTCGATGTTCCCCGCGTCGGCCAGCATTTGCAGGTATTCAGACACACGCGGGCGCAGCCGGCTGACTTCCCGCTCAATGGCAGCGGGATCCTCAATGCCGATCGGGAGCTTCTCAACCCTTCCAACCAGGTATTCACGATCGCGGCTCAAAGATAGCACCCGAAATCGTTCCCCGCCGACCGCTGTGATGTTCATGCGGCCCTCTGAAAGACGCTCCACCGTCACGATATCGGCAGTACACCCGATCAGATATGGCTCGGCCAGCGATCCTGACGATTCGACACCCTTCTTGATCAATACGACCCCAAATGGCTCACGGGTGTCCAGGCACTCAGAGATCATATGCTTGTAGCGCTCTTCGAAAATGTGCAACTGCAAGGGGATTTCCGGAAAGAGGACGGTGTTCAGCGGGAAGAGGGGAATGTCAAAGGCCATCGGTTCCGTATCGGCAGACGCGTGATTGAAAAGCCTAGCTGGTCTTGAAAGATATTGTACTCGATATCCCCGGTGTTTTCACCCAAGATCGCGCAGCAAGCCCCGATAGTTTAAAGCGCGACCTCGCCCAGGTAGCCGAGTTCGGCAAGAACGCCGAGCACTTTCTCAGCAGCTCCTTCCTTGATCACGATTGAAGTGGGCCCGAGTGGATCCCCCAAAAAGCGGGCCGCGCGCGAGCGTCGCACTTTTTCGAGCAGGTCCGGAGAGCTCAACCGGAGCACTGTAACCGCTTCCAGCCTTGCTTCGACCCCATGGGTTTCCCAGCGTTCCAACGCCGCAATCAAGGTTGGCGGTACCGTCTCGGCATGCTTGCGGAGCAGCGCTGCCAGATGGCCGACCTGCAGGCCTTGATCACGGGCGCGCACCAAAGAACCGGGGTTCAGGCGATAGCGGAAACTTGGAGGATGTCCAGGGACGCCGCCGCGCGCGCCTTCCCAGGTGCAAAAGCGCGCGATCTGGTATCGGGCGGAGAGTGGGGCTAGACGTGGCGCGCTGATCCGGCCGTCTGAACGCACATGGAATTTGTCCTGCTCGTCTGGAAAACCGGGTGGTGCTGCTGCTTTCAACAGGTGTCCAGACCATGCAGACAAGCGGAATGAAGTCGCGGCAGCGTCCCCGCCCGGCCCTGCCAGATCCAGGATACCAAGCCAGTGCATCGGACCCGTGAGCATGTATCGAATCAGTTCGCCGTCTACCTGGTCCCAGTGTTCAAAGCCGCGCAAGTAGGCGTTCGTTCTCCGGTCCCGAATGAACCATGAGTCATAATCTCCCGCCGGGCGCTGAAAGTCTGGTTGGTGCTGGCGCACCGCGGCCAGGAAGGAGGACAGGCTCCACCAGCTGTCGCCGTGGAGACGCGCCAGGAAATCGAGGATAGCGCGCCGGGCACGCAAAGGGTCGTTTTCCCATTCGCCTTCAAATCGCAGGTGTTCGAGCTGGCGAAGCTCGTTGATGGCTGTGCTGTTCAACCAAGTTTCCACCAGCAAGGCAAGCGCCTGGGAGCGTGGGCGCTCAAGAAAGGCCCGGGTGGGCTCCGGTTTCGGAGTGCCGTCACGTGCCAGCAGCCCGGCCGAAAAGAGCAAACTGCGCAAGAATGGATTCGCCGGCTGCCAGTCCGGGAACATCGCTGAAAGCTCTTCGTCTGGCATCTCAATTCGCCGGGCGGCCAGGACCGTCGTGGCACGGTCCAGAATGTGATCTGTGGCCGGGATCTCCCGGGCTCGCTCGTCGGTCGCGGCCGCTCGTGCGAAGGTCGGGCCCGCACCGGTCTGCGGGATTTTTTCCGCGTTAACGAGCTCTTCAACCAGGACCAACAGGTCCGCCGGGATGTAGGCGAGTTCCTGAGGGCCATTGGGCGTATCAAAGAACGCCCGAGCGATCAGGGCGTAATACCAGAGCTGCTCCGCAGGTGAGATCGGCGACTGATCCGGCCGTTCCCGGTCTCTTCGTCCCGAGCCCATTTCCTGAATCCGGCCGTACCGGCGGGTAAACAGCGGCCAGGACAGGCGACCACCCCGCCCGACCAGATCTCCCAGGGCCGCCTTCGCCTCGTCGGGAAGTGCCTGAAAGACCTCAGCAAAGAGCTGAGTGTCCAGCATGGCCGCGGTCAGACTCGCAAGCGCGCTGCGGGCATCGGGAGCGACCAACTCCAAGCCCCAGTTTTCCGCCACGATGCGCAGGTGGCCCAGGTCGCGGTCTTTCAGACTATGGATCAGGTCAGGCATGTCGCGAAGCTTTTGCTCCAGCAGGGGGTTTTCTACGCCCATGCAAAGCACCTGCTTATTTTGGGCGGTTGACGGAACCTCCGGGAAGCCTGGCTAGACGAGCACTTCGATTGCACCAGGGATCACTTCGATTGTGAGCTGCCGGGTATTGGTGCCAAACCCCGCGTAGATTTCCCCATCGGTGTGAATGTAGAGCGGCCTGTCGGCATGCAGCACTAACCTGCGAAGACTGCCCATTTGTACGTGCGGCGAGCGGACGTGGGTGCCCCGCAGCACGTCAATCACCAGACGAAACATGGTCATGCGGGAGACATCGTCGAACATCACATAATTCAAAATCCCATCGTCCATGCTCGCGTCCGGTGCAATGACGAAGCCCCCACCTTCCCGTCTGCCATTACAGACCGTCACCATTAACTTTTTTGCTTCCCAATTCGACTCATCGGTGGCAAATTGCATTTGGGGTGCATCGTGATCCAACATGATCGTTTGGATTACGGCCGTCAGGTACATCAGGAAACCCCGGAGTACGGGGAGCCGATGGGCCCTGAGAGCGACGGTGGCTTCGAAGCCGATCCCGAGGACGTTGCCCCAGTACTCCCTGCGACCGTGCTCGTTCTCCACGAAACCGACGTCCACCCGGCGCGGCGCGNNGCCTTTTGCTCCATACCGATGTTGAAAGCGAAATCGTTCCCAGAACCCAGCGGGACCACGCCCAACTGTGGTCGCCTCTCCCTGGGTACGCTCATCAACCCGTTCACAATCTCATGAACGGTGCCGTCGCCCCCTACGGCGATCACCCGATCGTACCCTTCCTCTGCGGCCTGGCGAGCGAGCTCCATAGCGTGGGTTGGGTACACGGTGCCAGCCCAATCTGCGCCGCCATGCTGTTCGACAATCGGGCGCAGATCGGCAGCCTGCCGCCACGCCGTGCCAACATCCGCGTTTGGATTTAAGATCAGTTTGGTCTGGTGCCGGGGCAAGTTACACCTCGGAGAATGGTTGGCGGAGCAGATCTACGAGCTGCGCTCTTCTTGGGTGGAGCCTCTTGCTTGTGAATTATAGCTGCAAACGGGGCAGATACACAATTTCGGCCTCCACTTCGCCCTCAGGTTTAATGCGGATCAATCCGATGGTCGGCGGCAGGTTTGGCGAGATCGGCCGGGTTGCAGAGCCGGGATTAAACAGCAGCTGCCCGTCCATCCACCGGTTCATCGGGAGATGAATGTGGCCAAATACGATCACCCGGGCGGTTGGCAGCATACCCCGCACGAGGCCGACGATGTAGTCAAACGGCAGGCCTCCGCGGGAAAGAAACCGCAGCCGATCGCGCAGATAGGTGGGCCAGTCTTTGTGGCCATGGGTCAGACCGATCTCCACCTGCCCGAATTGCAGAGTCCGGGTCAGGGGTAGGTGACGAAGACGCAAGGAGTCGCGGTTGCCCCGCACTGCATGCACCGGCGCGATTTCGGCCAGATGGTCAATCGCTCGTGGGACAGTTATGTCGCCTGCGTGCAGGATCGCATGCACTTCGGCTTTTTTGAATATCGACGTGATGGCCGGATGAAGATGCCGAATTCGGTCGGGAACATGTGTATCTGCGATCACACCGATGGTAATGGATTGTGTCATTGTGGGGATACGGACAGAGGGTCAACCATGCGCCGGTTAGAACACGGGCTTCATCAAGCTCCAGGCAGTGGCTTGTTCGTAGGCGTACCCTGCCCGGAGGGCGCTGGCTTCGCGCCACGGTCCCGCTATGATTTGTAGGCCGATCGGGAGGGCTTCGCTGCTAAGGCCGCACGGGAGGGACAAGGCTGGCAATCCCATCAAGTTAAACGGAGCCGTGTAACGGGTCAAGACACGGGCCAGTGCGAGAGCATCCGACCCCGCTCTAGGCTGGGCGACCACAGGGGTGGTTGGAGTGAGAAGCACCTCGAAGTCCTGAAACAACTTTTCGAACTGACGCCGGAGCACCCTTTGTGCCTGCCGGGCCTGCACATACTCGGTTGCGGAAAAGGAAGCGCCCGTTTTAATCCGCTGCAGGACGTCGGAGCCGAATTTCTCGGGGTGCTCCGTCAGACGCTCCCGATGATATGCGGCAGATTCGCTGAGCAGGATCTTCCCATTGGCATGCCAGGCCTCCTCCATCCCCTCGATTTTGATGGGGATGACCTTCGCCCCCAATCGTTCAAACACTTTCGCGGCTTTCTCAACTGCACCTGCGATTTCAGGGCTGGTCTCTGAGAAATAGCGGTCCTTTGCTAGCCCGATCTGCCAGCCGGTCACACCGCGAGCCAAATCGGCGCTGTAGTCCGGCACCGGTATGTTTTCATTGGCTGGATCTTGGTCGTCATATCCTGCCAGGGCCTGAAGCAGCAGGGCGACGTCTCGCACGCAGCGCGCCATCGGCCCGGCGTGATCAAGGCTCCAGCTTAATGGGATAACGCCATTCAGGCTCACCCGGCCGTACGTGGGTTTGAGTCCCACGACGCCGCACAGCGCGGCCGGTATACGTATCGAGCCGCCGCTGTCGCTGCCCAGGGCCCCTGTGCACAACTCCCCCGCAAGCGCGGCGCCGCAACCGCCAGAGGATCCGCCCGGGATGCGCTCGATGTCCCAGGGGTTGTTGCAGGGGCCATAATGGGGGTTTTGGTTGGTAACGCCGAAGGCCCACTCATGCAGGTTGAGTTTCCCAAGGATAACGGCGCCGCCCGCCACCATCCTCTGTACCACTGTGCAATCCTGCGCCGGGATGTTGTTTTTGAAAAAAATGGATCCGGCGGTTGTGCGCACCCCTCGAGTTTCAAACAGGTCTTTCAGGGCCACCGGGATGCCGAGCAACGGAGACGAGCTTTCACCGCGCTGGATCACCTTCTCGAGTTGTCGAGCGCGGCGCAGGGCGTTTTCTGGAGTTACGGTGAGAAAGGCGTTCAAACCAGGATCAACAGTTTCAATTCGCTCCAGATGTGCACGCGTCAGGTCGACCGGGGAAATCTCCTTCTTCTGGATCAGTTCCGCGGCCTGATGAATCGTCAGGGACGTCAGTTCATGGATTTCTGCGGTCATGTATCGGCCCTGCGTCTGCTGATTCGCTGTACCTGGTTCGAGGCATCGGATAATTCGTGCAATCTGGGGACTTAAACTTAAACGTAACCCGCCCTATGCCAACAACTCATTGAGCTCAGCAATCGCCTGGTCCGGTCTGCGGAAATGAATGGCGTGAAGCCCTACCGCTCGAGCCCCTTCGACGTTCACCTGGAAATCATCGATGAAGACGGCTTCAGAAGGCGCCACGCGCGTCCGATCTAAGGCCAATCGGTAGATCTCAGGATCGGGTTTCATGAGCTTTACCTCCGCTGAGATGATCATCTCATCGAAGGCGTCGTCGATTTTCCAGTGGCCTGTTATCACCGCCCGCAGATCGGAGAAGGCGTTGCTCAGCAGGGCGGTCGTGTAGCTTTGCCGTTGGCGGCGCACAAGGTTGACCAGATCGACGTCCAGCCGGTCACCGTCCCAGAAAGCTTCCTGCAAAGCTGGAAGCTCTTCTGGGGGCAGATCCAGCCGTTCGCCCACGGCCTTCCAAAGCTCTTCGACCTCGATCTCCCCACCCTGGGCGCGCCGGCCCAGGTCGCCGTCAAAGATCAGGTGTTCCAACTCCCTGCGCGTCAAGCCCAGTCGGGCGGCGAGCGCTGCGCGTGAAGAATAGTCCTCGGTACGGAGCAGCACGCCACCCAGATCCCAGATAATCGCCCGGATACTCATCAACGCTTGACCTCCGAACCTATTTTTACCACACTCCGCGCTGTCTGTTCAGCCATCATTCCCTATCCCATGGGTCGCCGACGATTCTGTCATTCAGGAGTCACAGATTGGGTGCTGAGATCGACGCCCGGACGAAGCTCCTTTTCGTAGCTATCATATTGGCGGATCACATGCATCCCTGCCTTCTCGTAGAGCCGGGTTGCGCCAGTAAGGTTTTGTGAGTCGACCCCCAGACCCACGCGTTGTTTGCCGCGCGCGTAGAACTCGCCAAAGCTATGCTGCAACAGCGCGAGCGCCAGACCTCTCCGCCGCCACGGACGACGCACGCCCAGGGTGCCCACCCAGCCTGCCTTTGGATACCCCTTTCGCTTTGGCCGACAAAGGGACATCCCCGCGATCTCATCTCCGTCCATGCCCAGGAACCAGAGCGTGCGGTCAAAACTCTCATCATTTTCAATTCTGTGCATCCACTGCCGGTATTCCTCGGCGAATGGGATTTCCACGTATCCCCAGTGATCGCGGAAGGCTTCCCGGACAGCCTGGACTACCATGGCCTCTTCGCCCGGCTCCATCGCCCTGACCTGAATCGGCTCACTGGCCTTTACACCTCTCGGCCAATGAGGAGTCTTGGGCGGCTTATTCATCTCGATCATCATGTGATAGAAATGCCGGATGGGTAGATACCCCGCGCGCAGGAACAGTCTCTTTGCGCGTTGATCGACGTTCACTGTGCTGGTCCTCAACGACACTCGGGCTTTGGGCGGCGATTTCGCAATCGTTTCTCTGGCGCAGGTTTCGGCAAAGCGCAACAGCCGCGATCCAATCCCGATGCCTCTAAAGCGGGGATCCACCCCGCCCCAGGCAAAGAGCTGTACGTGGGGTTCGCCGCGGTCCCAAACTTCGATATAACCCACGAGCTGATCTTCTCCGGTGACGGCGACGCGTGCCTGTCGACCCAGTTCAAATCCCGGGGCCTGCCATTCGACCTCAATATCTTGGCGCTCGAATTCTCGAACACCGACGAGATCCAGTGAGCAGCGATTGAACAGGTCAACCGCAGCCTCGATATCGTCCATCGTGGGCGGTCGCATCGTCAGGTGCACCTTGCCAGACGTCCTCTCTTTTAGGATTGGTTTCATTGCTCGATCCCTTTTGGTCTCTCGTACACAACCCGTGCCTTGTTTTACCCGTTCCGGTGCAGCTTCCCGGTCCGCTTGGCGTATCGCTCGGCCAATCCAAAGGTATACAGCCCCAAAGGGATGGTAGCCATGCCGAGCAGCAGAACGGGCCAGATAAACGGCCAGAGCTGAGCGGTCGAGAGACCGTTCAGCAAAGCTTCCCGGGTGCCATCCAAGACGTAAGTCGCCGGGCTGAAGACCGCCAACCGTTGCAGGGCATGGGGCAGGACATTAACCGGGTAGTAGACCCCAGATACCAACAGTAAAATGGCGATGATGACATGTGTCATCTGCGCACCCCGCTCGGGGAACAGCAAAGGCAAAACCGAACCCATCACGCCAACCCCGATGAAGGACAGGCTTCCTGCCAGCAGCATCACGGTACCCCCGATCAGGTTGGCGCGCGCCAGGTCGATCTCAAAGAGGAGCACTGTCACAGCCAGGATGATGGCCGTGAAGAACATGCTGTAGAGCACGGCGAACAGAGTCTGTCCCGCCATGTGCGTGATACGACGGATGGGGGCCATCAACGTATACTCAATGGTTCCCTCCCATCGTTCGATGCTGATCATATCGGTAATCCAGTAAAAGATGATCGAGAGGTATCGCCATACCAGCGTACCAACGACCAGATAGAGAACGAGGTAGCGCCCATCCACGTTCTCGGCGCCGCCGATTTGCTCCATGCCCAGACCGATGTAACTGACCGATAAACTGTTGGCGACGGAGTACACCAGCCACACCAGCTCCCAGGCCCAATATCTTTTGACCAGATTGGCGTTCCGTTCCATAAACGCGTACGATGCCTTAAACTCGTGTGCTATGGTTGTCATGCCAGCCTCTTTTCCCATTCGCGACGCAGAATCCCCATGAAAATGAGATCCCAACGTCGCTCATCCCTCGAGAGGGATTGCCGGGCCCGTCCTTCCAGGCGAAATCCGGCCTTCTCGTAAGACTTGACAGCGCGCTGATTGTATTCAAAGACGTTCAGCGACAAGCGGTGCAAATTCAGCTCCAAGAACGCGTAGCGCAGCAGCACCTGCAAGGCGTCGGTACCAAAACCTTTGTTCCAGTCGTTCTGATCACCGATCCCGATTCCCACCCAGGCGTCACCGTGCGTCCACGCAATCCCATCGAGTCCGATGAAGCCGATGATTCGGTCTTCCTCCAGGGTGTGGATCATGAACCCGAGTTCGCCAGGCCGGTCCTTCTCTTGTGTCTGTTCAAGCCACTTTTTCGTCTTTTGCACCGACCAGAGGCGGGGCGGGTCCGTATCGAGCAGGCGCGCGAACTCCGAATCCCGGCCCCAACCAGAGATCAACCCGGCGATCTTCTCGAGATCATCGGCTGCCAGGCGAACCAGCTCGCCTTCAAACAGGGGTGTGCCGATCATTTTGTGCGCCTCCAGTCTTCTCGTAGCAGGCCGAGGTGGATCATATCCCAGCGCCGGCCATCGCGGTGGAGCGCCTCGCGCCGCCGGACCTCCTCGATGAACCCCGCCCGTTCAAGAAAGCGCTGGGCGCCCTCGTTGTACTCGGGGATCAACGCCGTCAGCCGAAAGAGGCTGAGCTCGTCGAAAGCGTAACGCAGGAGGAGTTGGAAAACCTGACTGCCGAACCCGCGGCCGCGGTCTCCCACAGAGCCGATCCCCAGGGCGACCCTTGCTCCTCCATTGGCCCAATCTAACCGATCGATCCGGGCGAATCCGATCAAACGGTCATCTTTGAGTGTGCGCACCGCAAAATAGAACACAGAGTTCCGTTCATCGGCTTCCTTTTCGATCGCCTCATAGCGCTTCTGGATCTGCCCAGGCGTCAGCGGGACAACCGGTTCAATGCCAAAGGAACGCAGATAGGTGGGATCATGTGTCCAGTCGGCTTCGATCGGCGCGTCTTTCTCCGGATCGATTGGTGCGAGACAGATGTGCACGCTCCTGAATAATGGCTCGTTCATAGCGCCTCCAATCCGTTATCCTGCAGAAGCTGTCTTCCCGTGAGCTCCAGGAAGACATCTTCCAGAGTCGGCTCTGGTTCTTTTTGCGAACTCAAGCTTTTCAGGCCAGCCGGCGTGTCCAGCGCAACAATCTTGCCGCCGTCGATGATCGCAATGCGATCACACAACGAGTCGGCCTC
>JABAOD010005217.1_pt3 | contig 10185 bp, 10 predicted proteins | sample 7062151 | NCBI WGS metagenome assembly JABAOD01 (sample SAMN14538626, study PRJNA623070) | marine sediment metagenome | biome: marine biome [ENVO:00000428]; feature: marine pelagic biome [ENVO:01000023]; material: deep marine sediment [ENVO:00002113] | place: India: Gulf of Khambhat ... | reverse complement strand
GTAAAATGCAGCCGAAGCCCGAGGAGCATCAAAGAATGTCTCAAGCCGTTCGGCGTTTTCTTCCACAAGACGTTTCGCCTGCTGCGGAAGTTCGGCACTCGCTCGCGTGAAGTCATCAAGTGCAATGGGTTCGAGCGTTGGGGCGGATGTCAGACGAAGCATGCGGTCTCGCCCGATCAAAAGTCCGGCCTGTCCAAGGGCGTTCTGGCTTTGCAGGTGCATCGCGCTCTCGATGATTGTTCTCCAGTGGAACATGCCGCCGCGCTTGATCTGACCACCGGTCATACGAAGGTCTTGATCGCCACAACCAAGGCTCAGGATGTCGATTTTGTGCCTGTCGACGTTGAAACAGCTCATGGCATCGACCAGCGCCACCATGACGGGGTTGTTCGCCCAAACACCGCCATCCGCAAAGTGCCGGGTGCCGTTTCGGTAGGTCGAGAAGAATGTTGGCGCGGCTGACGTCGCCAATGCCACCGTAACCAGTTCTTCCTGCCAGTCGAGGCGGAAGTCCGGGTGGTGCGGGGTCTTGAGGACGTTGACCTCGTTGAACCCATCGAAGGCGGGAATGTTCAAACGCACATTGACGGAGCCCAGTGTCCTGTTGCCGAAGCGATCTCGAAGCGCTCGTTCCAAGGGTTCGCGGTTGTATCGATAAACAGCAAGATCGCGGGCAAACTGGTAAGCGGATCGCATCGCGCGACCAATTCGAGTTGGAGGAGTCCAAGGCCTGGGAAATATTTCCGACCCGTGGCGCATATAGATTTCCAGGACCTCCTCGGCGCGCATCCCTGCTGCCATGCCGAGCGCGATTATTCCTCCGGTTGAAGTGCCGACGATCATGTCGAAGTAGCTGGCTGCCGAACCGCCCTTCAAGAAACGACGCTCACATTCCGCCAGCACCGCCGCAGGCAGAATGCCTTTTATGCCACCGCCATCAATGGACAGTATGCGAAAATCATCTGAGGGCCATTCGAGTTGATCTCGACGGTGAAAGATGGTGCCCTGCGAGCGGCGGGATTGAGGTTGTGCCATGAAATCTCTCCATAAGTACCGCCAACCTGGATCGCCCGCCTGACTGACTTCTGATGTGTTTGCCGGTCCCAAACCATTTTCCCGAAGCGAGCCAGCTTTCGTAGCAGCTCAGCCAGTTGGACGCCCAGGGAATGGTCGTTTTGCTGATCAGGTCATCTGGCGACCACTGATCCGCTTCGTCGTCGAAGAGGCAGAGGAATGGCCCCGTACGCTCTGTTCGCGGATGTGATACGTAAACATGCGGTAGGGACCCTTCTTCGTTACCGAAACGCCTTTGCAAGGTCGGTTCAAGAACCTCAACAAGAGGCTGCAGGTACAGGTTTGATCTGCCTTCGAGTAGTAGGGGTTCCGTATATTCGACCCTCAGCCGGTACGTTGTTCTGTGTGGCTGCAGATGCCCCTCCCAAACACAAGTTCGCTGGCTCAGCCGGTCGCATGACCATTCGGGATAGACATCGGCCATGTCCGCAATCTGATCACCAACAGTTATCATCAAGTACAGTGCCCCCCATGTTCGTGTTCGCGCGTGCAGGCCTCACGAGGCCTGGTGCGGATGCGATCCCAGCACCCAGAGCTGGAGCAGCGAGGGACGAAACTGGTGCCGCAGGTTTCAATTGCCCGCTCGGTGTCATGCCGAGCGCACCATGTTCGAGCTGGACAGTCTGTGCGCGATGATAGGCCTGCAGAGCGGTCTCACCGGCCTTTTCGCCGAACAGATCGTCGAATGTCGATTGGATAACCGCAGGATCGAAGCCAACCCGCTTCAGGTTTTCGAGGCGTTCGATGAGGGTGAGCAAGTCCGCCGCCCAAAGCTGCTGGTCGCTCCTTTGAGCCGGCCACCGATCGGTAAAGAGATCCGGGTAATGTGCCGGATTGCGAACTTCAAGCAGCCGCAGGTTCTGTTCAGCATTGCGGATCTGCCAGCGCATACGCTTGGCAATCGCAATCACTTCATCGACCAGGCTATCGTTTGCAGGGCCGGCATCGATTGCAATCGCTGCGATAATGACGGCCGGGGGTTTGCGTTTGCCACGGTGATCGTCGTGCTTGCGATAGCGTTTGTCGCGGAACCTCTTGATCAGTTGCAGGGCAACCACGCGAGGCGATTTCTGGTCGAGCGGGACATGCACTGGCATCGGTTGGGTATCTGCCTTTTGCAACGCCAGACCAGACGTCTCATTTGAAAGCCGGGTGGCCAGTTCGGTGTAGGTTTCGCCATCGACGAGGTAACGACGCGCATCGAAGCGCTTCTGAAACGCCTCGCTGATTTCGACGCGAGCATTGAAGTGATCGGCAAACCCCTTCGGATTGATCTCCTTGTGGTACCGCTCGTCCGTCTCAGGCTTGTAGTGAAACAGGGTCGCCACGCGTTCTGGTGCCCCATCGATGCGAACGACCGGCATCAGATCGACCGTGACGCCGTCCGGGTAGGTAACCGTGACACAGCGACTGTTTTTCTCAGTCAGGTAGTCGTAGTACTTGCTGCCTTTTTCGCCCTTGATCGCTTTGTACAATTGTTCAAGCACCCACGCCGGGTCGGTGCCAGAAGCGATCGCGATCTCGAGCACGGCATCAACGTCGTGCTGGTCGGTCTTCAGTCGTGACCGAGTCGCGGCGTGGATTGCAAAACTGCCAGAAGGGTAGATCTCAAGGACCAAATCTTCGAGAGGGCTGCCAGGGCGGTCGACATGCTGAGCGAGCCCGCGAAAATGGCGGTCAGCTTCGTCGTGCATAGTGCGGGTGATCTGGATGGCACGTGCGACGTCCATCAGTGCAGCTTCTACAGGGTCAATCTCCAGGCTGCGGGCGAAATCTTCGTGGTTCGTCCTGATATTCATCTTCTTCTGCCCCTCAGGCTTGACGGATTCGCTGATCCGTCTTACAGTTTTTGACGTTTTCGTAGGGTGGAAAGCGAAAAAAGAAGCCGCGAGCAAGCGGCGCAAATCCTACGATATCGTCATACTAACACATGCGGGAGCGTCATGTCAAATTCTACGGATTCCAATGGTGGGTTCGGTGACAGGTTACGTCAAGCCAGAGAGGCGCGAGGGATCAACCAAACGGAACTTGCGACGAAGACCGGGTTACAGCCATCAGCAATCGGCCATTTCGAGAAGGAGCGGCGCAAGCCTTCGTTTGCAAACATTCGGGCCCTTGCGAAGGCATTGAGCGTTACGTCAGACTACTTGCTCGGCAGGACCAGTGACATGGCCGGGGCAACAACGGCTTTTCGTGGTGAAGAAAATTTATCGGATGACGACCGAGAGCACATCCAAATGATGATCGATCTCATGAACCAGAGAAAGTCAGGTCGTTGAGCAAATTCCGAATTCAAATGGCGCGGCGCCAAGGTGAACTCAAAGCAAAAGAAAAAGGCTACTTTGCCTTTCCCGTTGATCCGTTTGCGATCGCGGAGAGCGAAGACATCTTGGTCGAGCCAAAGGATCCGGGCCGGGTTGGCGTGAGCGGCGGGATCATCTTCCATGATGAGAGCGTTGGCATCTTCTATGCGACCGATATCAAGAGCGAAGGGTTTCGCAGGTTTACCGTGGCTCACGAACTTGGCCACTATTTTCTTGAGGGGCATCCCGAGGAAATTCTGAAGACTGCTCCGATCCATATGTCCAGGGCCGGGTTTTCACAAGGGATGAGTTCGATAGAGCTTGAGGCGGATCATTTTGCGTCTGGGCTGCTCATGCCATCGAAACTCGTGGGCAAGGTCATCGGGGGAAGCCGTGTCGGTCTGGATGGGATCATTGCGCTAAGCCAGCTGGCAGAGTGCTCGCTCACGGCTTCAGCCATCAGAGCCGCCGAATGTTGCGACTATCCGATGGCGGTTGTCGTCAGTTCCGGCGACAAAGTCGCATATGCGTTCTTGTCTGAAAGCTTCAAAAAGCTCGATAAGCTCTCGTTCCTCAAAAAGGGTACTCCGCTGCCCCGAACCCATACCCTGCGGTTCAACGCTGATACGCAAAACATCCGGTCCGCGCGCTCGATATGTGGTCAGACCAGTCTTGCTGAATGGTTCTCTTGCGGGCGACGACTTGCGTTGGATGAAGAAGTCATAGGTCTCGGCGCTTACGGCTTCACCCTTACCGTCCTTTCCAGCGAGGAACTTGCCGACGACCCTGATGACGAAGCCTACGAAGAAGAAGCCTCTTTGATTGAGAGTTGGACTCCTAAGTTCGCTCGAGGTCGCTAACGTTGGCTTTCACCATTAGCCACTGGAGTTTAGAGGATGTAATCAGATTTGGTTTGACTTCGACCATGCTGCTTTCCTTTTGTTCCGCGACTGGGTGTTAGTAGAACCATAATTCGAAGGCAGGAGTTCGTCGATCCAGGGTTGTTTGTGCCCTACGACGATGACCGTCAGGACACCGGATAGATAACAAACGCCGCTTTAAACATAGAAGCGGAATGGCTGTGGTGATCCCTCTTTTGCTGACCCCATTACAAGGATATCTCCTACCATTTTTGCAAAACGGACGGTGACTGGAAGACCGTCGTTAAAGTTGCACGAGTTATAGTTGATTTTTGTTAATCCCATGATGTCGTTGAGTACCGAAGTCAGTGCAGGGCGCTCATACTTTGCACGTAAAATTGTTATGAACAAAGGGTTCGGCGTTTCGGGGCCGACATAAGTGTCGAGTTGCGGGACGTAGCCGCTTGTCCATAGGTATGCGTTTCTGTCATCGAGATGAAGCGCGGTTCCACGAATTACAGGATAGTCACCATCGCGAAATACTTTCGCGTCTCCAGTCGTCGATTTGATGCGAACGCCAATGACATTTGTTCCCGGCGGTGCTGCCTTACAGAATGCGTTCCACTCAGCATCATTGAACGAAGTCTGCCCGTGGATGAACAGCTCTTTGGGTGGTCGATCATGTAGATCCTCGTAAGTCTCGATGACCTGTCTAAGAAGCTGTTCAGCAGCGTCTGCGCTTAGGTGGTACTCATATTCGTCCGTTTTCCATGGACCGTTTGCACCGCGGAAAACAACGCCGTCGCCTTCGGTCAAGAACATTTGCGCGGCACAGCAGACATGATTATCTCTGTTGTTTGGAAGGTTCTTGTAGACCATTCCTATATAGCACACGCCATCGCGAACCGCTGATAAGCGCCACGGCGGCTTAGGTTGAGACTTGTAATATAGACCCGTGGCTATGTTCCATGCGATCGTTGCGCCGTCTTGAGCTTTCCTGATGGGGTAGCCAGCACTATTCAGAAAAGCGTAAGGATCAAGCGTGGTTTCGCGCAGAATTTGAGTAGGGGCGATCGATAGAAACTCAGCTTTGATACGGCGCCGAAAATCCGGAACATCATCGAATATGTTTTCAACGCTTGTATCAAAATCAGGCAGTGTCTCGAACAATGGCATCGCCGTTCGGGTTTTTTGTTTCTTCGATGCCTTTCCTTCGACCAAGTCAAGTCCAGTGCGCTTGGATTCTGGTCGGCAGCGCTCGTAGACCATCTCAGGCACAATGAATAGCCACACGTCGATAGAACGCTCTTCATTGCGCCTGAATTTTTGAACGCGATCTATGTAGATTTGCGCGACTTCATCTACCGCTTCATGTTTGTTCAAGATCCGAGTCGCCCGATCGATTTGAGATTCGTCGATTTGCAACTCACTGCATCCTGTTGGATCGAAGGTGATGCCGAACGTTTCTTCAAGTCCAAGAAAGTCTGCCAAGTGGAGCCGATCTTCCTTTTCACGCGGCCCTGGCGGCGGCACTTTGATGCCGTCCAGCAATCTCTGGCTCCAGCTTCGAAACAGCTTCATGCCTCGCGCTGTTGCGACAACGCCAATTCGAACGTCCTTGAGTTTTTTTGAACCTTTATGAGGGCCATATAGAAACAAACCATCTTTCGGGTGATGACTTTTTTGGCCGAAACGAAAATCAAGATCGGGTTCGCTAAGGTGTTCGACTAGAAGACTAGGCTCACTGAATTTCATGGTTCGTCACTCTCCGTCAATGAGCGCCCAAGCGTACTCTCGTCTTCTTCTTCGCCATCGGCGTCCAGCACGTCAGGAAGTTTCGTGCTCACCGGAGACGTGAACATAATTGGTTCTGAAGATAGCAGCATATCGTGACCAGGGGCGAGCCGCACACGGATGAAGGCTGAGCCAGCGGATATCAGTTCCAGGAACGCCAGCAGGCGTCCGTGCCACTGCTTGTTTCGCCAACCCTTGCAGCCCGATCGTCTCAATCGATGCATCTTCTTCGCATCATTGATTGGCTTACCTTCTGCGGTCCCATTGTCCTCTGCGAAGAGAACCCGCGCTTTCAGCCGAATATGCCAGAAGGGCCACAATCGAGGTATGGCTGACACGCCATACTTCCACACGTGTTTGTTGGCGATATTACGCAGCATCGAAGATCGACGCCCATCGCCCTGCTGACCCCATCTTACCTTTTGACCGTTCGATGCTTGATCGGACGAAACATGAAAGCCAGTTGCACCAGAAAAATCATAGGAGATCATTCCCCGTTCCGTGCAGTGCCGTTCCCATGCGTTGCGAATGAAAAACGTCATGAGGTTAGACGCTTCCCGGGGCTTCATCTGAGCAACAGGTGCGCCATGCTCGACGAAGTCATCGATGCGGATCGACTCCTTCAAAACAAATTTTGCAACGCTTTCAAAACTTTCTTCGATGTCATGGGGATCAGCAAATGTAAAAAGACCACGACCGTGTTCCTTGGCCTCATAGGTTAGTCGCTTGACTTGGCGCTTGATCGTATCTTCGCGAATGACGCCACTGGCTTCATAGTAATGAATGTGATCTGGCATTTCTACGATCCGAAGCCAGTTTGATATCAATTGCTCTGGCTCGTTTACAATTGGAATAGCGCCACGTTTTCTAAATATGTCCCATTGCGGCGTGACTGATGCAGCTTCTGAATTGCAAGGAACCCGATCTCGCTTTAACGCTACAAGAAGTTTTTCTAAGCCTTCTGCCCATCCGCGCACGAAGTCTACGGGAACAGCATCTCTCAGGCCATCAAGGCGGATTGAGTTTTCTACTCTGAGCGGAATGACATACTTTGAATCGGTGATAGATTGACCAACTTCGATGGCCTTGTCGATCAGATCTAAAACATGATCATCCCTTGATGAGCTATCAGATGCGGTCACTAAAACCTTAGCTCCACGATGCTGCAGCGCAAGGTTCACTTCCTTTCGCCACCGTGTACCTGGTTCGAGTGTTAAGAGTTCAGAAAAAACCGTGTAGCCGTGGGATTCAAGCTTTGGGCCTAACCAAAGGATGAACTCGTCATCGTTCGGTCGAGAGCCGATGAGAAACACAACGTCGCGCTCTGCAATGACCTTATCCTCTGGTGCCCTTATTGTTTTTGGCAAAAGGTCTCTTAGAACGGTAGGCGCTTTGTTCCTTGCCTCTCGTTCATCCAGGGTCTTGTCTAAGACTGTTTTCAGTACCGCACCGCTCGTCTCCCAAAGCCTTGGATGCGCTTCAACAATGTCTGGATTCGCACGCAGAAGACCTTGAAGCTCATCTGCGCCAATAATATCGCCAGCTTCTTTGGAAGCAGGGCCAATTATGCCCGCGAGCTCTGTTTTCCTTGCTGGCGTCAATGAAACTGAAGTTGTCAGTACGTACCGATCGGGATCAAGACGGTCTATCTTTGCGCGCTCTTTGCGTAACTCAGCTTTTAAAGCTGAATAACCCGATCTGGCATAGTGCTTTGACTGAAGTACAATGACCTGAGATCCGCTGACATGCCGCCCATCGATGCCACCATCAGGACCGTCGCCAAACTCTTCAAAGCGCTCTCCGATTTCACGGCCGACTAAGTCGGCCGAAAGTGACTCAAAGTCAGATGGCGAAAGGGCATTAAGATCATAAGACATATTACCTAAGGTGGTGTGAGTCGGGTTTGCATACAAGATGTTGTGTGCCATCGCGATAAAATTCTTGGGTGCGCCCTCCATTTTTAGTGGTGCTCAGCTGTGGACTTCACACGGTTATTTTCAGGTACATGGCAGGCGTGATCCGGCCGGTGGCTATTTCGACTGGATCGTTGGCCAGTACGGTGTCATCTTTTCATCGCCGACCGCAGCTGCTTCCTTGAGTTTATGCTCGCAGGGGAGCAAAACTTCCCATCTTAGTTTGCTCGAATATGATGCGCCGGACACATGAGCGGAATGCTAAACCCGCGCACTTCATTGTGCGCTCAATTTCTTCAGGGAAGCGCTGATGGCTCAGAGGCAGACAGCCCCTTTTGTAATAGCAGAAAACCAGCACTGGCCGGTTTCAGTATTCTAATCCGAGCCACGGCTCGGTGGCCTGGTGCCTTTGGCTCAGGGCGTAAAGTGGACCCATGCCTTTAATCTGCGTCAAAAGGCCGTTCGCGGCCCTTTGGGCGCGGTTTCCTGCCATAAGAGGCCATATTAGACCTGTTGACAAGCAAGTTCGCAAAAGGCCATATGTGACCGACTAGGGCAGGTTACCCAGCTTAATCGGCATCTTACGGCCTATAGAGGAAAAATGGCGACGTCACAACAAATCGAACATGAAATCGGGTTGCGTCTTGCGCGTCTGCGCCTCGCGCGCAACGTAACCCAATCTGACCTCGCCGAGAAGGCGGGCATCGGAGTGCGCACCCTGCGTCGCCTTGAGGCTGGGGATCCTTCCACACTGGACACCTTTCTTCGCGTCGCCGCTGCGCTCGATTTGGAGCATGCGATACTCTCTGTGTTACCAGAGGGAGATATCAGGCCAATTGAACGAGTCTCACAGAAGGGGAAGGAACGCAGGAGAGCGAGTCCTGCATCGGAACAACCCAAAAAATCATCATGGACCTGGGGTGACAACGTAGATGACTGACGCGAGCGTAGTATTGTGGGGTCGGCGCATCGGTGCCGTAAGTTGGGATGAAGCACGCGCACTCGGCATCTTTCAATACGATCCGGCCTTTGTGGGCGCGGGTATTGAGGTCGCGCCTTTGAAAATGCCAGTACGGGAAGCCCCCTACGAGTTTCCTGCTCTTCCGAAGGAAACGTTCAAAGGGCTACCCGGAATGTTGGCCGACGCGTTGCCAGACAAGTTCGGCAACAGTTTGATTGATGCATGGCTCGCAGAAACGGGGCGAAGCGCAGGCCGGTTCAGCCCAGTAGATCGACTTAGCTACATCGGCAACCGGGGAATCGGGGCACTGGAGTTCGAGCCAACGGTCCGCAAGGCGACCCGGTCCAAAAAGCTGGAAGTGGCCCAGTTGGTGGATCTGGCCAACAGGGTCTTAAGCGAGCGCGAGAACCTTGCCGGCAGGCTCGGAGGCGAGGATGACGCAGGGGCGCTGGAAGATATTTTGAGCGTCGGGACTTCGGCGGGTGGCGCGCGCGCGAAGGCAGTGCTTGCCTGGAACAGAGACACCGGCGAGTTCAGGTCAGGGCAAGTTAAAGTCGACGAGGGATATGAACACTGGCTCTTGAAGTTCGACGGCGTGTCCAACAATCGAGATAAGGAACTTTCCGATCCCCAAGGCTTCGGAAAAATCGAGTACGCATATTACCTGATGGCGACGGCGGCGGGCATCGACATGTCGGAATGCAGGCTTCACCATGAAGGCGGACGAAGCCATTTCATGACGCGTCGGTTCGACCGGGACGAACGAGGGCGAAAGGTCCACATGCAATCGCTTGGCGCGATGCAGCATTTCGACTTCAATGACCCGGCCTCTTATTCCTACGAGCAGGCCATCATGACGATCAGGGATCTTGGGCTCGGAATGGATGTGGTGGAGCAACAATACAAGCGCGCTGTCTTCAACGTTGTCGCTCGCAACCAGGATGACCACGTCAAGAACATCTCCTTCCTCATGGACCGGTCTGGCACTTGGCGACTGTCCCCAGCCTATGACGTGGCCTATTCCTACAATCCCTCTGGCTCATGGACGCGCGACCATCAAATGAGCCTGGCCGGAAAGCGAAACGATTTCACGCATGGCGACCTCATGGTTTTTGCTTCGAACGTGGGGCTGAAATCCAACAAGGCGAACCAAGCTATTGCGGAAATCGCGGGCGCGGTCGCGCAGTGGCACGAGTTCGCTGAACGGGCGGGTGTCGAGCATTCTGATGTGAGCCGCATCGCGAAAACGTTTCGCATGAATTTGCGGGGTAAGTAGCGCT
>JABAOD010006230.1_pt5 | contig 10189 bp, 4 predicted proteins | sample 7062151 | NCBI WGS metagenome assembly JABAOD01 (sample SAMN14538626, study PRJNA623070) | marine sediment metagenome | biome: marine biome [ENVO:00000428]; feature: marine pelagic biome [ENVO:01000023]; material: deep marine sediment [ENVO:00002113] | place: India: Gulf of Khambhat ... | reverse complement strand
GCCGGCGGCCGAGGCCGAAACTCCCGAAGAACCTGAAGCGCCGCCGGCCGAAGCCGAGGCTCCCGAAGAGCCTGAAGCGCCGGCGGCCGAGCCCGAAACTCCCGAAGAGCCCGTAGCCGCACCCCCTTCGCTCGGCGAGCCCGCCGCGGCGCTCGATGCGGAGAGTGAGCAGAGGATCCAGGAGCTGTTGACCGAGGGACAGGAGGCCTTCGAGCGCGCCGAGTATCAGTCGGCGATCGACGCCTGGTCGCGCATCTTCCTGATCGACATCGACCACCCCGAGGCCAATCGGCGCATCGAGCTGGCGAGAAAGCTGAAGGCCGAGGTCGAGCGCAGCGTCGAGGAGGCGTTTCACGAGGGCATCCGGCAGCTCGAGGGAGGCGACGTGGAAGCCGCGCGGGACGCCTTCGAAAAGGTGCTGGAGATCCAGCCCGATCATCTGACCGCCCGCGAGTACCTCGAGAAGCTCGAAGGGGAGGAAGCCCCTCCTCCGATGCCGGCGGCGGCCGAGCCGGCCGAGGTCGAGGCGCCCGCAGCGCCGCCCGAGGAGGCCCTGGCGGTTCCCAAGGAGGCGGTGGAGGAGGCCGAAGCCCCAGCCGAGGAGCCGGTGCGCCCGCCCAGGCGCCGCCCCCCTCCGGTCGCCGCGCCGCGCCGTGTTGCCGCCGCCAAAGGGCGGCCGCGCGCGTTTCTCTACCTGGCAGCCGCAGTGCTCGCCGTGGTGGCGGTCGGCGGCTGGTTTCTCTACAGCAACTGGAGCCGCTTCTTCCCCAACGCGGCCGAGACCCCGGCTCAGCCGGCCCCGGCGAGGCCGGACCCGATCCAGCGCGCCAAGGAGCTTCACTCCCGCGGCATGACCTCCATGGCCGTGTCGCAGCTTCGGCGCCTGCCGCCGAGCCACCCGCTCTACGCCGAGGCCCAGGCCCTCATCGCCCAGCTCGAATCCGCCGTGCAGCCCGAGGAGCCTGAAGCAGGCGCGGAGCCGAGCGAGGAAGAGCTGGCCCGGAGGGGGGAGCTGATCACCGCGGCCCGCGCAGCCTACCGGGGACGCAGCTACCTGCGCGCCGAGGAGCTGCTGCAGGAGGCCGCCGCCATCGCCCCCCTCGACGAGGACCTCGAGCAGCTCGGGGCGGACGCCAGCGAGCGCCTCGAGCCGCTGCGGGCACAGATCGAGATCTTCCAGCAGGGCGAGTGGGAGTACGCGCTTCGCGATCTCTGGCGCATGCGGGAGGCCGATCCCAAGAATCCCGACATCACCCGGCTGATGGTGGACAGCTACTACAACCTCGGGGTCCGGGATCTGCAGCGCGGCTCGGCCAAGTCGGCGGCGGAGCACTTCAAGGAGGCTCTCTCCCTCTCCGAGGGCGATCTGGAGCTGGAGCGGATGGCCGCCTTCGCCCGCACCTATCAGGAGCGGCCGCAGGACCTCCTCTACCGGATCTTCGTCAAATACCTGCCCTTCCGCTGAGATGAAGCGAGCTCCCGAACCGGGCCCGGAGCGGGGGCTGTTCGACCTCCCTCTCGAGGGCTCCAGACGCGGCCGAAAGCGAGCCTCCAAACGGGCCCCCGAGGCCTTGCCGCTGTTCCCCGCCGAAGAGCCCGAGATCGCGGCGTCGGTCGAGGAGGAGCCGAGCGACCCTGGCCCACCCAAGGAGGCGCCCTCGAGAAGCGGACAGCCGGCGAGCCTGGCGGCACGACTGCGGGCCGGTCTCGCCGATCTCGCGGTGCTGGCGGCGGTCCTGCTCTTGATCCTGGTGGCGATTGTCCTGATGGGAATCCGACCCCGCTTGGCCGACTGGCCCGCGATGCTCCTCTTTCTCGCCGCCTTCAGCTTTCTCTACCACGTGCTCCCCCTCGCCTTCTGGGGCCGCACGCTCGGCATGTGGCGCTCGGGTCTGGTGGCCCGCAGCCGCGACGGCCGGCAGCTCACCATCGCGCAGACCACCCTGCGCTGGTTGGGCGCCGCAGCGACCGTGGCCCTGGCCGGTCTGCCCTTCCTGGCCGCCCTGAGTGGCCGCTCGCTCGCCGACCGGCTGAGCGGCTCGGTAACGCTCTTTAAGTAACTTAGGGAGAGGCGCCGGAGCGCGCAAGCTGCTCGCCGAGCACGAAGATCAGGGCCTCGACCTTCAGCTCCAGCTCCCCGGTTTCGGCTTGCAGCTTCTCAATGCGGCTGGACTGATCTGATGCGGCCGCGGCCGCGAGCTGCCGCCGGAGTCGTTCGACCTCTGCGCTGGAGCTCTGGATCGCGCTTCGCGCCTCCGACAGCTCTTGCTGCAGGCGCTGCGCCTCGTCGCCGGCAGCGGCCAGCGAGGCCTCCCGCTCCTGCTCCAGATTCGTGACCCGCGAGGAGAGGCTCTCGCGCTCGCCTCGGAGCGACTCGACCTCTGAGGCCAGACCCTCCTTCTCACCTTGCAGTGTCTGGACCCGGGAGGCCAGGTCCTCCCGCTCTCCCTCCAGCGTCTCCAGTCGGGTAGCCAGGCTGTCGCGCGAATTCTGCAGGGTCTCGACCTCGCCCGCGAGACGGCTCCGCTCCTCCTCGAGCGAGGCGAGGCGCTCCGACAGGGCCTCCCCTGAGCCGCTGGCTTGGGCCAGCTCGGACCCGAGCCGCTCCAGCTCCGCGGTTCGCTCGGCGAGCCGCGCTTCCAGCCGCTCGCGCGCCGCCTGCGATGCCTCGACCTGCTCCCGGGCTGAGGACAGCTCCGCCTCCAGCCGATCCCGCTCGGCCTCCACCGCACCGGCCGACGCCAGCTCCTCGCGAGCCGAGCTCAGCTCCCGCTCGAGGGCGGCGCTCCGATCCATCGCCGCGGCGATTTCACCCCGTGCGCTCTCCAGCTCCTCTTGGAGCCGAGCTCGGTCCTTGCCCGCCGAGGCCAGCTCTTCGCGGGCCGCCGACAGCTCCGCTTCGAGCCCTTGGCTTTCGTCGCCTGCGGTGGAGAGACCCTCCCGCAGACGCCGGCTCTCCGCGCTCGTGGCCGCCAGCTTCTCCTCGAGAGAGGCCCTTTCGGCCCGCGAGGCATCCCGCTCTCGCTCGAGCGCTGTCACCCGAGACGAGAGGTTCTCGCGCTCGCCTAGGAGCGACTCGACCTGTGAGGCCAAGCTCTCCTTCTCTCCTTGCAGCGACTCGACCTGCGAAGCCAGACCCTCCTTCTCACCTCGCAGAGTCTCGACCCCGGCCGCCAGGTCCTCCCGCTCTCCCTCCAGGGAATCGACCCGCGCGACCAGGACGTCGCGCTCCTGCTGCAGGGTCTCGACTTCGCCCGTGAGTCGGCTCCGCTCCTCCTCGAGCGAGGCCTTCTCCTCGCGCAGGCGCACTCCCTCCTCGCCCAGCGTCGCCACTTGCCCATGCGCCCTCTCCAGCTCGCTCCGCAGTCGCCGGCTCTCATCTCCGGCCCCCGCGCGTGAGCTCTCCAGTTCGCGCTCCAGGCGGTCCCGCTCGGCTTCCACCGCCCCCAGCCTCGCAAGCTCCTCGTGAGCGCTGGTCAGCTCGCTTTCTAGCCGGTCGCGCTCCGCCTGTACGGCAGCCGCGGTCGCCAACTCTTCGCGGGCCGAAGCCAGCTCCTCGCGAGCTCCTTCCAGGCCCAGCCGTTCGTAGGGAACCTCGAAACGAACCGAGAACCCGGCTCGGATCGAGGCCTGCTCCTCGGTCCGCAGGGTTGCGGTGGTGCCCCGGGTGGCCACCACCTCGGCCGATCCCACCTCGATCGTCCGTAGATCCTCGCCGATCGTCAGCTCGTAGAAGACCTCGCCGCGGTCACCCGCGCGCAGGAGGGTGAGCAGCTCTCCCTCGACGGTGAAGACACCGCCGTCCACGCTCAGCACCAGGCCGATGAGGGTCAGGACCGCCGAGGTGGACAAGGATCGCTGCCGGGAGCGGAAGGGCTGCCGGGAGCCCCACGATTCAGGAAATCGGCTCGAGGCCTCCGAGAGACGAGCGGCTAGCCGTCGTCGTCATCGTCGTCATCGTCGTCGTCATCGTCATCGGGCTCCGGCGGGCTGATCGGCTCTTCGTCGTCTTCCAGAAACTCGTCGAGCACCAGGGCTCCCAGGACACCGGAACCAAAGACGGCGGGGTTGGGCGGCCATACGATCACCGGCACACCGCAGCAGTCACATCCCTGGAGTCGAGCCTCGGCCGTGCCGCGCGCGATCGCGTCTCGCACCTCGTCGCCCTGCACGATGTCGACTCCGGCGGCATAAGCGTGTGCCAAAGACTGCTTCAATTCGACCTCACGGCTCTCCCCGTCGACCGCGACGAGGCAGTGCACCTCCTGCTCCGACCGGTCGGCGTTGCGAATGAGGATCTCGCTCAGCGGGTCGAGCTTCTCGAGGGTGTCGAGCCGCAAATGGTAGTTGCCCTCCTGAGCCTCGGCCGCCAGCTCAGCCACGACGCCCTCGCCGGTTCCGGGCGGGCTCCCCTGGATGATCTCGGTCCCCTTCTCGTAGTCGTTCTCGAGATTGTCGGTCACCGTGAAGTAGGGCTCGGGGCCGTCGTTTCGGTCATCCCGCTGGCCGCCTTCGGGACCGATCACCGTGCGGACGCAGTGGATCTCCTGCTGGTTCGCGTCGGCGCTCCGGATCAGCACCTTCTTCCAGGGGTCGATCTTGGAGACCGCATCGACCGGCAGGAGATTCGCGGCCATGTACGGCACCTCTTCCCTGGTCTTGGCCACGACGCCCTTGCCCTGACTGGGAACGAAGCTGCTCTCGCCCTGGATCACCAGGTCCTCGCGCACGAACTCCGCATCGAGCTCGCTCTCCAGAGACACCCAGGGCCACCTCTCCTCGTCACCCGTGCCGGCCCGCTGCGCCTTGCGGTCGCGGATCCTGTCGATGCACGCTAGCTGCTGAGCCTCGCCGTCGACGCTCCTCAAGACCAGCCGGCCCTCGCGGGTCTCCTTCAGGCTCTCGACGGTGTCGACCTCGACCCTGTTGTCGCCCCTCTCCGCGAGCTTCATGAGGTGGGCCACCACCTGCTTCATAGTCATGGGGATCGGGCGCCCCTCCCCAATCTCGCCCTCCTGGTTCAGGACCACGCTCCCTTTGCTCTCGACCGCCAGCAGCTCTCCATCCATCGAGCGAAAGGCGACGCTTCCCGAGAGGACCGCGACCTTCACCTCTCCCTCACCCAGCGCTTCCAGTGAGACGGCGGTCTGGGGAGCGATCGCAAGGCTCCGTCCGTTGTTCAGGTAGACGAGCCCGGGCGTGCCACCGGTCTCCAGCAGGGCGGGGCTCGAGATAGTCGTGCCCGATGGGGCTTGGAGGCCCTCCAGTTTCATCCCGTTGCTAGCCACCTGGCCCATCGCGCCAGCGGCGCCGGCGGCCGAGCTCCCGGCGATGGACAGAATTGTCGCCATTAAGGATATAAGAACTCTGATCAGAGACGGGTGCTTCATCGCCGGCCTCCTTCGAAAAGAGCGACCTAGTGTAACTCGGCGCCGTCCATTCTCGCAAGAACCGAAACCGGGCGCAAATAGCCGGCCATCAATAACTTTCGGCGCTGCACCGCTTCACGCCAAGGGACCAGAGCGGCCGACTCGTATCGGCTCGTGGGCATCTGCAAAAAGGGTTGTGCGACCTTTCCCCGATCGCCGCCAGGAGGTAACATGGCCGCCACAGGCTTCCTTTCGCCGCGCCTGGGGGAAGATGCGCGTGGCGTCGGGTGGCAAGGGATAAGTGTACGCATGTCGCAACTGATCCGTCACCCCGGAGCCAGCGGCCCCTTCGGCCTGCCTGCCGAGTCCCTCACGGCCGGGGCGCCGGTGGAGGAGAAGACCTTCTCGGTCCGGCACTACCTCGAGATCCTCCTGCGCCGGAAGTGGCTGGTCCTTCTCACCCCCATCGTCGTGGCCGCGCTGGTGGCGATCAACGTGACGACCATTACGCCTCTCTTCCGCTCCAGCGTCACCATCCAGATCGATCCGGAGCTGCGCCTGGTTCCCTACCAGGACGTGACCCGTTACTCGTCGCTGCAGAACTACGAAGTCCTCAACACTGAGCTAACGAAGCTCTCCAATCCCGACCTCGTCGAGAGGGTCGTGGAGAAGCTCGATCTCGCCTCCAACCCCGCGTTCGCGCAACCGATCCGCAGAGGTTTCTTCGTCGACCTCCTAGGCGACAGCAAGCAGCGCCTCAAGAGACTTCTGGGGCGGTTCACTGGTGCCTCAGCGGTGCCCCGGCGCGAAGGGCCGTCGGTGCGCTCGATCGTCGTCCGGGTGCAGGAGCACCTCTCCACAAGCATGGTCCGTAGCACCAACTTGATCCGGGTCAGCTTCGACTCGACCGATCGGGCGACTGCGGCGCAGGTGGCCAACGCGGTGGCGGAGATCTTCGTCGAAGAGCAGATGACCGCGAAGTACCAGTCGCTTGACAAGGCATCCGGCTACTTGGAGAACCAGCTCGAGGCGCTGAGGCAGCAGCTCGAGGACTCGGTCCAGGCGGTGGCCGATTACGGCCGCTCCAAGGACCTCCTGGCCGACGACGCGGCCGACCCCTTCTTCTCCCGGCTCAACGACCTGAGCGGCGCGGTGAGCCGCGCCGAGGAGGAGCTAGTCGGCAAGGAGGCCACCCTGGAGGCGGCCCGCTCGGCCACTTTCGAGACCCTCCCCCCCGAGTTGAAAGACGAGTCCTACCGCGGCCTCGAGAGCAAGTACAACGAGCTGCGACAGAGGCGGGCCGGGCTCTTGGGCCGCTACGGTCCGGCGTGGCCGGAGGTCCAGGATCTGAACCGCGAGATCGAGCAGCTCGAGGGCCAGATGACGGCCGAGATGGAGCGAGCCCTGGAGAGGGGCCGCCAGCAGGTCGCGCTCGCCCGCAGGCGGCTCGCCAAGCTCCAGGCCGAGGCCCGGGAGCAGCGGGAGGCCGCTTCCGAGCGCTTCAGCGAATCGCTGGAGATGAACCTCCTGAAGGGCGAGACGGCTCTCAACCAGCAGCTCTACCAGGACCTGCTGACCCGCCTCAAGCAGTCGCTGGTGGCCGAAGGGCTGAGCAACGTCAATATTCGCATCGTGCAGGAGGCCCAGCCTCCCAGCTCGCAGTACTACCCCAACAAGACCCGGGCCCTTACCCTTGCTCTACTCTTCGGGCTCGCGCTCGGCGTGGCGCTCGCCTTCGGCCGCGAGTTCGCCGACACCACGCTCAAGAGCGAAGAGGACATGACCCAGTTCCTGAACCTGCCGTCGATGGGGGTCGTTCCCCACCTCGGCAACAAGAAGAAGCGCCGTGGCCTGCGGCTCAGGATCGGGGGGGAGGCTCCGGCCCAGGAGCCCTATCTGATCGAGTGGACCTCCGGCAGCGCCGATAAGGCCGGAATGGAAGCCTACCGCTCCCTGCGCACCTCGCTGATGCTCTCCAATCCGGACAAGCCGCCGCAGACGATCCTGGTCACCTCGGCCCTGGCTGGCGAGGGCAAGAGTACGACCGCGGTGAACATCGCATCCTCGCTCGCCCAGCTTGGGCGCCGGACCCTGATCCTGGAGCTGGACCTGCGCAAACCCTGTCTGGCGGAGCTGCTCGGAACCGAGAGCGCCGCCGGGGTCAGCGGCTACCTCTCCGGGAACTCCAACCTGACGACCGAGATCCAGGAGAGCTATCTCTCCAATTTGTTCCTGGTCTCGGCCGGGGCCGTGCCGCCTAATCCGCCCGAGCTGCTGGCCTCGCAGAAGCTCACCACCGGCTTGACCCTGGTCAAGGACTACTTCGACCACATCGTCATCGACAGTCCGCCCGTGCTGGAGGTCTCCGACGCTCTCCTGGTAGGTCGGCAGACCGACGGCGTGCTGCTGGTGGCCCGGGCCCGGAGGTCCCCGCGCTTGGCGGTGCTGAAGGCCGCCAGCCTCTTCCAGGGTGTCAAGTCCAAGGTCCTGGGGGTGCTGATCAACGACGCGGAGATCTCGGTCCGCGGTTACGGCAGTTACAACTACTACGGGTACCCATCAGAGTCCTCGTACTCTCCTGAATCGGCTACGTCCTAGAACGACTTTGTACCTCGTTGCCGGGCTTCTGCTCGGCGCGACCCTGGTCTGGAGCCTGATCCGCTTCGGCGCCACCCGAAGCGAGGACCTGCACCGCTTCTTCCTGCTCCTGGCGGCGATCGCGGCGCTCGCCGCGCTCAGCTTCCGGCTGGAAGACCTGCGCCTGCGGCCGGCCCGATGGCTCTTCCCGGTGGGCGGCGTGCTGCTCGCCCAGCTCGCCCTCCGCGGGTCGGTGGCCGCCCAGGGCTACCTGCATCTGTCGGTGGGCTGGATCGCCCTGGCGCTCGCCTTCTGGCTCGCCTGCGGCAGCCCGCGCACCGGGAGGGCGCTGCACGTTTTCCTGGTGCTGCTCGGCACTGGCGAGGCGGTGTTCGCTCTGCTCGAGGTCTACGGCAGAGTGCCGGCGCTGGATCGCCATCCCGAGATCCTGCGCCACCTCGCCATCGGCACCCTGATCAATCCGAACCACTTCGCCGGCCTGGTCAACATCTGCCTCGCGCTCGGGGTCGGCCTGCTTGCGGTTCCGGCGGCGGCGCTCGCCGGAGGCTGGCTGCGGCGCGCCGCGGGCGTCTTCTCGGGAGCCGCGATCGCGGTCGGACTCGGGGTGATGGCCTGGGCCCTCTACCGGGCCGAGTCGCGCGGCGGCACCATCGCTCTCGCCGGCGCCCTGCTCTGGATCGCCGTTCTCGCCACTCTCCGGTGGCGAGGGGTGCGACGGATCGGGAGCCTTGGGAGTTCACGAAGCACGGCGGCCATCGCCCTCATAGCTGCACTGATCCTGATCACGGTCGGAGTCGCGGTCGCGCAGTCGGGGATCCTCTCCCTCCAGAACCGGCTCGAGGTCTACCGCGACACCCTCGGCCTGATCGCCGATCATCCGCTGCTCGGAACCGGGCCGGGGACCTACCGTTGGGCCTTCCGTCCCTACCAGACGGTCAACCCCGCCGATCTCTACATCCACGCCCACAACGACTATCTCGAGACCGCCGCCGACTGGGGCGTCCCGCTGGCGCTGCTCTTCTGGATCTTCGTGGGCCGGCGGCTGATCGGCGGCGCCCACGTCTTTCTCCGCTCGGACCAGCCCTGGGAGCGCGCCCTGGCCCTCGGCTGTTCGGGCGCAATCGCCGCCATCCTCGTGCACAGCCTAGTCGACTTCAACCTCTACATCCCGATCAACCTGGTGCTCTTCACGATCGTGGTCGGGCTGAGCTGGAGCCGGGAGGCCACCGAGTCGGCTAGTGCCGAGCGGAGACTCGGCGCCGAACGGGGGAGGGCGGTCCGGATCCTGGCGCGGCTGCTGGCCCTCCTNNTCCTGCTTCTGGTCGGAGCCGGCTGGGCGGTCTCCAGACGGCTGGCGGCGATCGAGCTCGCAGATGAGGGAACCTCCGTTGTCGATCTGGAGTCCGCGCTCGCTCTCGACCCCCGCAGCCCCGACCTCCACTTCCGGCTCGGCCTTCTCTACCGGGACGATCTCAGCGCACAGGACTTGCCGCGGGCCCGCGAGCATCTGGAGCGCGCCGCGGCCCTCAATCCCCGCTCCTGGCGCTACCGGCGGGAGCTGGCGGAGCTCTACGAGCTTCGGGGTCTCGTCGACCGGGCCGAGCAGACCTACCGGGAGGCGTTGGACCTCAACCCGCGCTCCGCGGCCTACCACTGGAGGTTCGCGAATTTCCTCCTCCGTCAGGGCCGCCTCGAGGAGGCCCTCCCCTCCTTCCGCGCCACCCTGATCGCGAACCCGAAGCTCGGCAGCGCGACTTTCCACGTGCTGGCTTTCGCGGGTGCCAGCCCCGAGCAGCTCGATGGCGCCTGGCCGAAGGAGGGCAGGGCCCGCCTGCGGCTCTTCCAGTTCCTGCCTCGGCGCTGGGATCGATTCGAGGGCCGGATCTCCCCCGCGCAGCTCCTTCAGCTCTGGGAGCCGCTGCGCGGCGCGCAGGAGCCACCCACCCTGAAGGAGCTGGGATCCCTGCTCGATCTTCTGCTCAAGCTCGAGGCGTTCGAAGAGGCGCGGCAGATCTGGATCGAAGTAGCCGCCACCCACGATCTCCACGACGCCGAGTTCGCCGCCGGCCGGAACGCCCTCTGGAACGGGCAACTCGAGCTGCCGCTGGAGGCGGGCCTGCTCGCCTGGGTTGCGCAGGGCTGGAAGGGGGCCGATCTCGCCGCTGCCCCGGGGGAAGGGGTCGAGGGCTCGACGGCCCTGAGAATTGATCTCGTCGGGGACC
>JABAOD010005205.1_pt1 | contig 10192 bp, 6 predicted proteins | sample 7062151 | NCBI WGS metagenome assembly JABAOD01 (sample SAMN14538626, study PRJNA623070) | marine sediment metagenome | biome: marine biome [ENVO:00000428]; feature: marine pelagic biome [ENVO:01000023]; material: deep marine sediment [ENVO:00002113] | place: India: Gulf of Khambhat ... | reverse complement strand
TCCCTGCCATAACCATGGTAGAAAGTCCATCGACAATCGAGGAACGCGGGTCCCCTTTGTAGTCCATAGAGACCAGGGGTTCGTCGGAGTATCCCAGGATGCCCTGGAGCTCCCCCTCAGCCGCCTCTTTGAAGCACGAGTTGACATCCTCCACGGTGGTCGACTGCTCGACATCCGCCACAAAATCCACAATGGAAACGGTCGGCGTCGGAACACGCAGCGCAAAACCATCGAATCTCCCCTCCAGTTCGGGGATCACCTTCGCCAGCGCTTTGGCAGCTCCCGTTGTCGTCGGGACGATATTGACCGCCGCGGCTCGTGCCCGGCGCAAATCCTTATGTGCCAGGTCCAGAAGCGCCTGACCATTTGTGTACGAGTGAATCGTGGTCATGACCCCATGAACGATCTTAAAATGTTCGTGTACAACCTTCGCGGCAGGCGCCAAACAGTTGGTGGTGCATGAGGCATTTGAAATGATGTGATGGCGAGCTGGATCGTAAAGATGATCGTTCACCCCGAGGACAACTGTAAGATCCTCATTCTTGGCCGGGGCGGAAATGATCACTTTCTTAGCCCCGCCTCCTTCGATATGCGCGTTCGCGCCGGGCTTGCCTTTCGCAGGGTCTGGCTTGGCGTCCTTAAAAACACCAGTGGATTCGATAACAACATCGACGCCGAGATCTGACCAGGGCAGGTTACCGGGATCGCGCTCGGCAAACACTCGAATAGTCTGTCCATCGATCAGCAAATCACCATTGGCAACCTCGACAGACCCTTCGTAAATGCCGTAGTTTGAGTCATACTTGAACAGATGCGCGTTCGTTTCCGCATCGTAGAGGTCATTGACTGCGACAACTTTCAAATCGTTCGGGTAATAATCCTTGATCGCCTTCAGCACCTGTCGGCCGATCCGTCCAAACCCGTTAATTCCAACCAATACCGTCATGGAAAACCTCCTGCTCTTCTTTCCAAGGATTAATTTAGGCCCTCGTCAGAGCGGGACCCGCCCCCCGGCGGAACTTAGCGGCTGGTCCCCGTGCTCAAAAAGACGGGGGAAATTCATCACATGCGATCCCGGCGCTTATTCTAACAGAGGCCCCGTGCGTTCTTGCAGCAGATCGATCAAGACACGCGCCAGCTNNCGGTACAAAGCATATTGATCATCGAGATCATCTTCAGCCGCGACCCAATGCACCTTCTGGGGGAGCTGCCCAAAAAAATTTTCGTTGCAAACAACCAGGTCAAAGAGATCAGGACCCACATGCTGCTCCAGCACGCGGATATGATCGCCACAGGTGTACCCGTCGGTCTCACCGGGTTGGGTCGCCACGTTGCAGATATAGATCTTCAAAGCCCGGGCTGCGCGAATCGCGGCCCCGATATCCCTGACCATCAAATTAGGCAGGATGCTGGTATACAGGCTGCCAGGCCCGATCAAGATTAAATCAGCCTTCAAGATCGCCTGGATAGCTAATGGGAAGGCCGGTGCGTTGTTTGGTTCCAACCAGACACGCCGGACGGTCCCTGCGGATTCCGGTATCTGGCTCTCCCCAACCACTCGAATCTCGCTGACGGTGTGCGGGAGAGCTACGTCGGCGACCAGACGGACGTCATGGAGCGTGGACGGCAGCACGCGGCCGTTGACCGAAAGCACCCGGCCGGATTCGGCGACGGCCTCCTCGAAGCTGCCGGTCACATGAGCCAGCGCGCTGATAAACAGGTTGCCAAAGGAGTGCCCCTCCAAGCCCCCGCCGCCGTTCGCAAAGCGGTATTGAAAGAGCTGGGTGATCAAGGCTTCATCGCTGGAAAGCGCTGCCAGGCAGTTGCGGATATCTCCCGGCGGTAGGATACCCATACTCTCTCGAAGCCGACCGGAAGAACCGCCGTCATCCGCCACCGTTACGACCGCGGTGATGTTGTGTGTGTAGGCTTTCAGGCCACGCAGCAATGTCGCCAGGCCATGTCCACCGCCGATCGCAACGATCCGTGGACCGCGACCGCGGCGGCGGTGTCTGGCAAGCGCATCGACCACCGGCCGGCCAGGGCGCAAAAATGGAGCCAACAACGATCGGTTGAGCCCCCAGATTCCTGTGATGATCAGTCCGACGCCCAGCCCCCCAAAGATGAGGGCGCGAAGCGGACGCGGTAAGAAGCGCAAAGAAGCGGCCGAGATCGCAGGCAGCCACCAGGTGTCCGGCGCGGTGCGGTATATGTCCAGCACCAGGATCGCCAGCCCAACGGCCAACAGGGTAGTCCCTAGTAGAATGGGGACAAGCCATCGCTTTACACCTAGTCCTGGGGTTAGCCATCGGGAAATTTCAGATAGGTTTTCCCCCAGACGTTGATACCAACGCTTATTGCGCCGATTCATAAGTACGCGATGATATCAGGCTTTTAGCGCTGCGTCAACATTTCGTTGATGATCGGGCAGGAAAAGCGCTTCCTTCCTACGCCAGGAGAGAGGCAAGGCTGGGGCGCACTGGATCGCGCGGGAAAATCAGGAAGATCTCCGGGGCGCCCAAAAGCCCATGATGCCCCGGGCCATACGACCGGTAGCTTCTGCCGATTACGGCCACTGCGTAATCCGCTTCTGGCGCGCTCGAGCGGTGTGAGATGTGGTAGGATTGGAAAAGCACGCCGCGACCGTTCAGCATGAGACCAGCAACTCCCCCGCTCCAGAAAAGATGGACAATCGCCCCACCGCTCCCGCCGGAGGGTGAAAAAAAGCTATCCGGGTATCCTCCCGTTTTGAGACAGATCCTGTATACGCGAGGGCACCAGGATCATACTGCGGCGCAACAGTATCTGGGCGCGCGCCGACCAGAAGGTTCAGACCCCTTCAATCTCTTGGGGATGGAAGCCGCCGTCGATCACATCCAGTGGCATATGAAGCAGGCAACGCCGCTGGTCGTCTACGGAGACTATGACGCCGATGGTGTAACGGCGACTGCACTGCTGGTTGAGACGCTCCAAAAACTGGGGGCAAATGTGCATCCCTACATCCCTAACCGGTTCGAAGAAGGTTATGGCCTAAACCGGGCGGCGCTGCAGGGTCTGCGGGATGATGGCACGGGTTTGGTCATCACCGTAGATTGCGGCATACGGGCGGTCGACGAAGTCGAGTTTGCACGCGCCATCGATCTGGATCTAATCATCACTGATCATCATCAGCCCGGCTCAGAACTGCCCAACGCCCGAGCCATCTTGAACCCAAAACAGCCCGGAGATGCATATGTTGATAAAGAGCTGAGCGGGGTCGGTCTCGCTTATAAACTGGCAGCCGGTCTGTTTTCTCGAGCACACCTGGATGGGTTAGAAGCGGATGCAAGCCTCGACCTCGTCGCGCTTGGCACTGTGTCGGATTTGGTGCCCCTTGTCGACGAGAACCGGGCGCTGGTGCGGGAAGGTCTCGAATGGATCCGCCGGCCCCGCCGGCAAGGCTTACTGTCGCTCATGGGCGTGGCCGGTTTGAATCCGACACAGGTAAACGCGTCCCACATCGGATATATATTGGGACCGCGACTCAACGCCGCAGGCCGCCTGGACTCTGCAATCGATGCATATGAGCTGCTGCTCACCGACGACCGGGCTCGGGCTGGCCGGCTTGCGCAACATCTGGACAACCAGAATCGGGTGCGTCAAAAGATGACGCGGGAAACTCAATTGCGCGCCGAACAGCTCTCAATGGCTGCGGACAGCGACTCGCTGCTGCTTTTTGCGGCCGATCCGGACTTCAACTCTGGGATCGTCGGTCTGGCGGCATCTCGCCTTATGGAGCTCTATTACCGCCCGGCCATCGTTGCCTATCAGGGTGAGGTCGATACGCGTGGCTCGTGCCGGAGCATCCCAGAGTTTCATATCACTCAGGCCCTTGATCGCTGCTCCGATCTGCTCTCACGGTATGGGGGTCACGCGGCCGCGGCCGGTTTTACCGTGTCCAACGACAATCTCCCTGAGCTAGAGGCCCGGTTGCGTACAATCGCCCACGAACAGCTGAGCGATCGCGACCTGCGTCCAACACTGCACGCCGACGTGGAGATCCCCTTTTCTGAACTGAGCCCAGAGCTCATACCCCAGCTTGAATTGCTCGAGCCCACGGGGCATCGCAATCCAAATGCCGTTTTCGTAACGCGCGGGCTGACCGTCGTGGGGGCGAAAGCGGTCGGGCGCGATGGCGNNGCGATGGAATCACCTACGATGCGATCGCATTTGGGCAGGGTCACTGGCATGAGCATCTGACGCAACGCATCGACGTCCTTTACGCATTCGAATTGAATGAGTATCAGGGCCGGATCACACCTCAGCTCCGGGTGCAGGACTTGAAACCATCCAGATCGACTTAGGCCACCCCACGGATAGGCAGCCTTTCAGACTGCCCGCCCCGGTCAAACCCCCAGACTTTCTTAATCCACAAACCGATATTTTAACAACGCCCAGACCGCTTCAAAAGCGTCTCGCAGGCCGATTTTTTTGCCCTCATGATAATCACGGGGGTTAAAAGTAATGGGGACTTCAAAAATTCGCACTTTGCGCTTCAGGATCTTGGCCGTGAATTCGGGCTCAAAATCGAAGCGATTGGCTCGCAGCTTCATGCCCTCAACAACCTCGCGGCGAAAAACCTTATAGCCTGTTTCCATATCGGTCAAGATTGTGTCATAGAGCAAGTTGGTCATCAGGGTCAGCATTTTGTTTGCGACCATATGCCAGAACATGACAGGCCGGCGCGGACCGCCCAGAAACCGAGATCCATAGACCACATCGGCAAGCCCTTCACGGATGGGTTTCATCAGCGCTGGATAGTCTCGGGGATCGTACTCCAGGTCTGCGTCCTGGATCAGGATCACGTCCCCGGTCGCGGCATGAATCCCCGCACGCACCGCGGCACCTTTTCCCTGGTTTTTCTCCTGGAAGATGACGCGCACGTCCCCGGTGCCATTCAGCTCCGCCAGGATATCCCGCGTGCCGTCGGTGGAGCCATCATCTACGACGATAATTTCATCCGCCATCCCCACCGCGTCTACACGCTTCAAAATTTCCCGAATCGTATGGCGCTCGTTATAAGCAGGGATGACGATGTCCAGTTTCATAGTTCCGATTATAGGGCCGCGCCACGAAAACATCAAGTGATTCCGCCGGTGTCTCCAATGAGAGGGCAACTCGGGTTGATCACTAAACCGCGATGATTATGATGTGATATTGATAAATTAGGGGATTGGAGGTGACCTTCGGGCGTGCTATAATCGGGGCTGCATTGCGTGGCTTCACACGGAGAATCCGGCAAAATCCTGGGCGATGCTCGATCAGGCTGCGTTTCAAGCCGGCGGCAATTGGCGCGCGACACGGGAGGATCAACGATGACTGCAACCCAAGCTCCACCAGTCACGGGTACGATCGGAGGAAGTCGGTCTTTGAGCTTCATCCCCCCTCCGATCACTCGGATTGAGGCTACTGGGCTATCGCCACTCTGGCTTCAGGATCTGGCGCTCAAAATCCTTTACTTCCGTGGTTACATGAGCGGGTTCAATATCGCGGAAGATTTGGCGCTCCCGTTTGCAGGTGTGATAAACCACATCCTTGAAGCCTTGAAGCGGGAAAAATTTGTAGAAGTCGTCAAGTCCTCGCAAATGGGTCTGGGCGAAGGCGCATATCAGTATGCGATCACTTCCGCAGGGATCGCCCGGGCGCGCGAGGCTTTGGAGCGCAGTCAATACGCAGGTCCTGCACCGGTTCCGATTGAGGTCTACAACGAGTCGGTTCGCAAGCAAAGTCGCGGTCGCTTACTGGTCACCAACAGATCGATGCGGCAGGCCCTGTCGCACATGGTGCTTTCCAAGAAGACCTTTCAAAAAATCGGACCTGCGGTCAACTCCGGCACCTCGATCTTTTTGTACGGGCCGCCTGGTAACGGCAAAACGACCATCGCGCGCTCCATCGGAAGCATGTCTTCGAACGAAAACATGTATATTCCGTACTCGATCTACATCGATGGCCAGGTGGTCAAGGTGTACGACTCGGTCAACCACAAACTGGCACCGGAGGCAGACACCACGGAGTTCGGGACGGGTAGCCTGCGTGCCGGTAGTCGTCGTGACCCGAGATGGGTGCGTATTCGCCGCCCCTTCATCGTCACCGGCGGCGAATTGACACTGGATGGTCTGGATCTGGTGTTCGATGATGTAAACAAATTTTATGAGGCGCCCTTCCAGGTAAAAGCAAACGGCGGCATCCTCCTTATCGATGACTTCGGTCGCCAGTTGGTCCGCCCACGCGACCTGCTCAACCGTTGGATTGTCCCGCTGGAAAGCCGGTTGGACTTTCTGACACTGCACACAGGACGCAAAGTCGAAGTCCCGTTTGACGTCCTGATAGTGTTTTCGACCAACCTTCCCCCTCGCGATCTGGTCGATGAGGCATTTTTGCGCAGACTACGGCACAAAATCGAGATCGGCGACCCAAGCTACGAAGAATATCGGGAAATCTTCAAGCGGGTCGCGGCGGGAAAAGGAGTCGCTTACAGCGATCAGGGGCTGGCCTACTTGCTGCAGGAATGGTATATTAAGCGTGGGCGAAAGCTCAGGGCAAATCATCCGCGCGATCTGTGTGATCAGATTCAGGATATCGCCCAATATCTCACGATAGAGCCGGCGATGACCCGTGAACTGATCAACCGCTCGGCTGAATCGTATTTTGTCGACCTCTGATCGTTAGATGCTGGCGGATCTACGTCATCCGACCGTCTTTGCGCACCGCGGTGCTTCTGTATACGCGCCGGAAAATACCCTCCCAGCGTTTCAACTAGCAGTCGAACAGGGCGCTGACGCCATTGAGCTTGACGCCAAATTGTGCGCCGACGGCCATGTGGTGGTCTTTCACGATCCGACCGTCGATCGAACGACCGACGGATCGGGCCGGGTTGATGAGCTCTCGCTCGCCGATCTAAAAAGGTTAGATGCGGACTGTAGCCCGGATCGCAATTATCCGGGCACGCAGGTGCCAACGCTGGAAGAAGTATTTGCAGCTTTCGGGCGCAAGATTTTCATCAATGTCGAGCTGAGGAACTATGAATGGCCCGACGACGCGCTCCCTGAAGCNNCTTTCAACCCACTCGCCCTGGCCCGCTTTCAGCAGCGCATGCCGGGCGTTCCAATCGGGTTGTTGGTTCCTGGCAAGCGCTGGCGAAGTCATTTTCCGGATCTCCCGGGGAAAGTGACTGGCTATCAAGCGCTGCATCCATTCTATGAAGACGTCACACACGAATTGGTGCTAAAGGCGCATCGCGCTGGCCAGCGCCTGCACACCTACACCGTTAACCCGCCCGAGGTGGTCCGACAGATGTTTGCCCTTGGGGTCGATGGGATCTTCACCGATGACCCCAAATTAGCTTTGGAAATTCGGAGAAACATGGAAGCGACGGAGCCAGACCACTAGATCCCGGCACTTGGGATGCCGCCGCCTGCTTTTGCTAGGATCGCCGCGTGGTCCCGCACAGCGACAGGTAGAAGGAGAACGGATTAACTGAGGAGAATTCGACATCCAAGAGGAGAGAACGCTTTGAGGAGACTCGCCCGTCTCACGCGCTGGAGCGTGCTCGCTGCGCTCTTGCTTATCCAGCTGATCTCTTCCGACAGCAGTCAGGCCGCACCGCAATCGCAAAACGCCTTCCCCGATGAACGGGCAAGCGCGCTGTTAGAACGCCTATCCCCGGAAGAACGCGTCGGTCAGATCTTCCTTGTATCTTTTAAAGGGACAGAGATCGATTCGGATTCCCAGATCTATGACTTGATTGTCAACCACCATATCGGCGGGGTGATCCTCCAGGCTGCAAATGATAATTTTACCGGACCAGATGATACGCTCGCGTCGATTTCAGATCTGACGCGCCGCATTCAAACCACCGAATGGACTGCGACACATCCTCCGGTGGAGGAGCAGGCTGAGCAAACACCGATTCCAGATGCGGATATCATGCCAGAATATGTGCCGCTGCTCATCGGGATCAACCAGGAGGGGAACGGCTTTCCCGATGACCAGATCCTGACCGGGCTCACGCCGCTCCCCAGCCCACTCGCAGTCGGTGCCACCTGGCGCCCGGAACTGGCCGAGGCGTTCGGGAACGTGCTTGGTAAGGAGCTGGCTGCGTTGGGGTTTAACTTATTGCTCGGGCCTTCTCTTGACGTCATCGAAACACCCTCAGCAGACAGCCCGGGCGACATCGGAACACGTACCTTCGGTGGCGATCCGTTCTGGGTTGGTGAGATGGGCCGCGCCTTTATCGCCGGGGTACATGTCGGCAGCGAGGGGAGAATCGCCCTGGTTGGCAAGCACTTTCCAGGGCATGGGGGGTCAGATCGGCTCCCCGACGAAGAGGTCGCAACCGTGCGCAAATCGCTGGAGCAGCTCCGACAGATTGAGCTGGCACCGTTTTTCGCGGTTACCGGAGACGCGCCCACACCGGAAGAGACCCTCGATGCGCTCCTGACTTCCCATATTCGATATCAGGGTTTGCAGGGCAACATTCGCGCCACCACCAGCCCGATCAGTTTCGACCCGCAGGCTTTCGCCCTCTTGATGAGCGAGGGGCCTTTCGTTAATTGGCGGGACAACGGCGGCGTGGTAATCAGCGACGACCTCGGGAGTCGGGCAGTCAGGCGATTCTATGACCCGAACGGTGAATCTTTCACAGGGCGGCTTTTGGCGCGCAACGCATTTCTGGCTGGCAACGATATGCTTTATCTGGGGGATTTCGTCTCCAGCGGGGATCCAAGCAGTTACACAACCCTTCTTCGAACGCTTGAATTCTTCTCGCAAAAATATCGGGAAGACGCTGCGTTTGCACAGCGGGTTGATCAATCCGTATTGCGCATCTTGAGCCTTAAATACAAGCTCTACAATGAGTTCAGGCTGGAAGCGGTTGTTTCCCAGGAACCGCCGCTGTCAGATCTGGGTAAAGACGGTCAGATCACCTTTGAAGTCGCGCGCCTGTCGGCCACGCTCATCAGCCCGCCGATATCAGAGTTGGACGATGTGATCCCGGACCCACCTGCGCTTAACGACCGCATCGTGTTTCTGACGGATACGTTCCCAACACAGCAGTGTTCCGAGTGCGAACCGGGGAATGTGATCGCCGTCGATGCGCTTCAGCAAGCGGTGGTCACGTTATACGGTCCGGAAGCAGGGGCCCAGATTTTACCCTATAACCTGGTATCTTTTTCGTTTTCTGCGCTGACCGACGTGCTGGATGCGGGGATCGGGAATTCGATCGTCGAGCAGACGCTGCGCAGAGCCGATTGGATTGTCTTCGCAATGCTTGACGTAGACGCGGAACGCCCGGCTTCGTTTGCACTGCGCAGGTTCCTCGCGGAGCGTCCTGACCTTTTCCGCCAAAAACGGATGGTGTTATTCGCCCTGGATGCCCCATATTTCCTGGATGCGACCGACATCTCAAAGTTGACGGCGTATTACGGACTCTACAGTAAAGCCCCGCAATTCATTGATGTTGCCGCCCGCTTGCTGTTCAAGGAAATGCGTCCCGTGAACGGCGCGTTGCCGATTTCCGTACCCGGTGTAGGCTATGACCTGATTTCTGCAACATCGCCGGATCCGCGCCAGACCCTTTCGCTGATCCTGGACCGGCCGCGCGCCGATGACGAAAACCCGGTCGAGACGCCCGAACCGCTGCCGCCGCCTGAGCTCCGTGTTGGCGACCTGATCTCCGTGCGGACAGGTGTGATCGTTGACCATAATGGGAACGCCGTCCCGGACGGAACGCCCGTTCGCTTTACCCTGTCCGTCGCCGGGGTCGAAACAACCTCGCAGATTGAAACAACTGCGGACGGCATCGCTCGCACCACTTTTTTGATCGAGGCTTCCGGATCGCTCGCTCTCCTCGCCAGAAGCGGAGAGCCGGCCGCCGTCTCGAACGCACTTCAGCTCGACGTCATTCCCGAGAACGGTGTTACGGCCGCTCCCACCGAGACCCTGACCGAAACCTCCCTGCCACCACCGGAACCCTCCCGCACCCCGACAGAACCGGTGGTGGTGGAAGAACCGGTTTCTCCGCCACCTGCCCACGACCAGACGGATTTCGCCGACTGGTTGCTTGCCTTGCTGATCGCCGCAACGATCGGTGTGACCGCCTTTTGGTCTGGCACGGTATGGGGACAGAACCTCTGGGCCGCCCGCATGGGCTTGT
>JABAOD010000296.1_pt2 | contig 10197 bp, 11 predicted proteins | sample 7062151 | NCBI WGS metagenome assembly JABAOD01 (sample SAMN14538626, study PRJNA623070) | marine sediment metagenome | biome: marine biome [ENVO:00000428]; feature: marine pelagic biome [ENVO:01000023]; material: deep marine sediment [ENVO:00002113] | place: India: Gulf of Khambhat ... | reverse complement strand
ATTCTAAAGCTCGGCTCCACTGCAAATCCAAAACTCTCCGCCTGCGGCGGATCAGACAGTTGGATTTGCGGCCGTTACGCCTCACTAAGAATTGTTAGCGAAAAAATCTTGATTCGCGCTCAGAGCTTCCCTTTCCACTTTCTGGTGCAATACTCTGGAAACGATTTCGACACATGTGGTCTAAAGGGATTTGGACAACAGCCCATCCCCACCTCTCCGGCCGACAGCGGGAAGAGGGTCAACGCGAGAGCAAGGGAGCGAAGGGATATGAGGGTCCAATCAAAAGATTCAAAATTGTCGTGAAACATCAGAAGGTTACAAACTTCTTGTCTTGAAAACTCAGGAAACTTCTCGGTTCTTTTTTGTTGACATCTAAGGCGCACTATAATAAATCGAGATAAACTCTCATCTGCTCAGTGTGCGATAACATTCGGAGGACTCGATGGTTCGAAAAATACCTACCCCTCACAAGTGTCCCAGATGCTCTGAAAAAGGGGAAGATGTCTATCTGGAAAAGGAGAAAAGGCGTCTCGGTTTTCGCTGGAAGTACATTCCATGGTACGGCACGGAATTCTACGACTGTCCCGGGTGCGGTGCAACCTTCTCATCCGGCCAACTCGAGGAAGAAAAGGCAAAGGCGGCAGAGTCGAAAACCTAGGATATTCCCTTTCTCAAACGCCCAAGTTTTTGGTCACCCTTGCTCCAAGCATAGCGCGTCCCTTTCTCGAAAAAGGTATACGCGATGTGAAAAGGCCACCCAGTCCATGGGTGGCCTTTCACTTTCCCATCGCTCTCTGAGAGTCATCTCATCTCGCAGTCCGCGTTTCAATTGTGTAAAGAACAGCCAAAATCTTCGTCTCACGGTCTTTGTGGCATTGAACCCGGTGAGGAATGGTTGAGTCGTAGTAGATGGAGTCGCCGGGGTGAAGCAGGTCGGTATGATTTCCCAGAATCACCTCCATGTCCCCATCAAGAACATAGATGAATTCCTCGCCCTCGTGGGTTGAGAGCGTCTGCGTTTTTACCGTGGCCGGCTCTAGCGTCACGAGAAAAGGTTCCATACGGCGATTCTTCTTATCGTAGCCGAGCGACTCATAGGAGTATCCGTACTTGACCCCTTCCTTGGAAGCGAAGCGTGAAACTTTTTTCCGCTCATCCTTTCGGACGATTGAGTATGGCTGTTCAGAGCCTTTCCCAAAAAAATGTCCCAACGGGAGGTTGAGAGCTCTCGCAATTGTGATCATCGTTCCTAGAGACGGGGAGACCAAATGATTCTCCATCTGAGAGAGGAGAGCCGTTGAAAATCCGGTCAGATCTGCCAGCCCTTTCAGGGAAAGCCCCCTCTCTTCCCGAGTCGCCTTGATCCTCTCTCCAACCTTTATTTCCCCTGTTTCCTGGAATTCCATAAGGCCTCCTTGTGTGGGCTGGGGTTTCTGACTTGACCAAAACCTTCAGCGCTTCAAAAAACCACGACCTTTTTTGATCGCCTCGATATTGGCGGGGATCATGCGGTGGTGGCGTTCGTCAAGAACCCCAGAAAACGCCTCCTCGATAGACTCCTGCCGAACGATCGAGGTCTTCTCGAGGTAGACTCCCAGGGCCACCATATTAGCCAGCTTGTCACTTCCATTCTGAGCGGCAATGGCGTTGAATGGAACGGTGACGCACTCGATGTCCTTTCGAATGAGCTCTCCAGGATCTACGAGTGAGCTGTTGAGAATCAATAGGCCATTGGGCTTGATTTGATCCTGATATTTTACAAGGGAGGGGAGGTTCATGATGATGACTGATGTGGGCCTTCCAACAACGGGAGATCCAATCGATTTGGAAGAAATGACAACCGTGCAATTGGCGGTCCCACCTCTCATCTCGACACCATAGGCGGGAAGAAAAGTGACATGCCTCCCTTCACTCATCGCGGCATATGCCAACAGGTTCCCGATGAGCAGGATCCCCTGTCCTCCAAACCCTGATATGATCAGATCGTGATACATGCTTACACCCGAAAGATGACGCGAGAGGGCTCTCACAGGTAGTCGGGCATGGTTCTCTCCTTAAAGACACCTAGCGGGAAATAGGGGATCATCTCTTCTTTAACCCTCTTGTTCGCCTCAAGAGGGTCCAGTCCCCAGTTCGTTGGGCAGGAAAGGAGAAACTCGACAAAAGAAAACCCCATATTCTTGATTTGCATCTCAAAGGCCTTGAGGACTGCTTTTCTCGCTTTCATGAGATTCGCCGGATTGTTGACTGCCACTCTGGCCACAAAGGCACTTCCCTCGAGGGTGGCCAGCATTTCGGCCATCCGAATCGGATAGCCATCCTGCGTGAACTCTCTGCCGTAAGGGCTAGTCGTGGTTTTTTGCCCCAAAAGGGTAGTCGGGGCCATCTGACCACCGGTCATACCATAGACCGTATTATTGGCAAAGATCAGGGTGATATTCTCCCCTCGATTGGCCGTGTGAACCACCTCGGCAATGCCGATCGAGGCGAGGTCCCCGTCACCTTGATAGGTGAAGACGATTCGATCCTTTTTAGCTCTCTTGACGCCTGTGGCTACGGCTGACGCCCGACCATGGGGGGCTTCAAGAACGTCCACATCAAAATAGTCATAGAGAAAGACGGAACACCCCACCGACGCAACGCCGATGGTCTTTTCTCGTATGCGGAAACGGTCGATTGCCTCCGCAACCAATCGGTGGGCCACGCCGTGATGGCATCCTGGACAGAAGTGGAAAGGGATGTCAACGAGACTCTCCGGCCTTTTAAAGATTTGTTTCATGTGTCACTCCCTCAAAGCCAGCGTTCAGCCGTCTGCCGTCGGGTTTCAGCTTTTCCATGGGAAACAACGGCATGCGGCTGCTTCGCTGAAAACCTCAATAGCATTCTCCCCAAGATACTGATAGCCTGGGGGATTCTTCAAAATCTTACATTCCTAATCAGACCTTAAGGATTGGCTATCGGTGCTTCTTCTAAGTTCTGCTGATCGCCGATCCCTGATGACTGGCCCCTGAGTAGGCTTTCTCGATCTCCTCCAAAATCTCCTCTGGCGATGGTATTGACCCCGGGGGGCGTCCATAGAAATAGACCTTCGAATCCCCGGCTACCGAGAGTCTCACGTCATCGACCATCTGTCCGGTGTTTAGCTCCACAGCGAAGAATTTCTTTGCCCTCTTCGAGGCGTCGAAGATCGCTTTGTCTGGAAAAGGGAAGACCGTGATAGGTCGGATAAATCCCAACCTCATCCCCTTGTTTCTCCCCTCCTCGGCAGCGGTCTTGGCGATTCTGGCCATGCTTCCAAAGGCCACCACGACAAGCTCTGCATCTTTTAGATTCGCGGTTTCAACGAGGACCTCTTTCTCTTTGATCTCCTGATATTTCTCGAAGAGCTTCCAGTTATGTTCCGTCAGTTCCCCGTCCTTAAGGTAGAGAGATTTCAGGAGATTAGGCTTCCTCCCTTCTGCCCCTGTTAGGGCCCAATCTTTTGGCAGCTCCTTTGTTTCTCGCTCCCTCTTTTTTGTCAGAGGTTCCTTCATTTGACCGATCAAAGCGTCGCCGAGAATAACAACCGGCGTGCGGTAGCGGTCTGCCAATTCAAAGGCAAGTCTCGTAAGGTCGTAGATCTCCTGTACAGAGGACGGCGCTAGCACAATCGTTCGGTAGTCACCGTGTCCGCCACCACGAGTAGCCTGAAAATAGTCACCTTGAGAGGGTGCAATTCCACCAAGGCCCGGGCCGCTTCTTGACATGTTGACGATGACAGCGGGCAGTTCGCTTCCGGCCATGTAAGAGATTCCCTCCTGCATTAGGGAAATGCCAGGACTTGATGAGGAGGTCATGACACGGGTTCCAGTGGCGGCGGCTCCGAGAAGCATGTTGATGGAGGCAATTTCACTTTCGGCTTGGATGAATTCACCCCCCAGCTGCCTCAAGTGCCTCGAGAGATACTCAGGGATTTCGTTTTGCGGCGTGATGGGATATCCAAAATAGAGAAGACAGCCCGCATCGATAGCCGCCATGGCAACGGCCTCATTTCCTCTGACAAGGAGTCTCTCATTCACCTTTCCCATCATCCCACCTGTTGGATCAACTACTTCCACACATCAATCGCCACGTCCGGACAAATCTGCGCACAGAGAGTACATCCGGTACATTGATCGAGTCCTGAAACGGTTGCAAAGCGGTATCCCTGGCGGTTTATTTCACTCCCGAGAGAAAGGAGTTCTTTTGGGCACACAATGGTACAGAGGCAACACCCTTTGCACCTGTCTTTTCGGATCTCAATTTTTGCCATATCCATCCACGGGTAATCTTAACGAAAAAACGTCTATGGGAGAAATCAAAAAAGGACTATCAATGGTTTCAAACACTTAGGGAATCACATGTTAGCCATAAAATGCGATTATGTCAATACCAGCGGAGCCTCAGGAACTTACAAGGAGAGACTTTGCAACTCGATGGATGTCTGGACCTGAGCCACGATGCCATCTAGTTTAGCATATGCTTCGCTATCATTGCCAGATGGTTATACGCCCGTAATCGACCATCTGATCTATGTGGAATGGGCAGTGAAGAATGCCTCCCAACGCTTCCGCAAACGTCCCTCAGGGACATTGAGCATCCACAAAACTGAGGAAACTCCTCGGTCTTTATGGTTTCATGTATGGATATCGTTAGGATATAATAGTCCTTCGGTCGATAGGGTTCGACAATTCCAAGCAGTGTGAGGACGCGGAGGTGTGGGGAGGTACAATCGATATGGAAATGACGATCACCGAGAAGATCCTGGCTGCTCATGCTGGCCTGAAGGATCTCTGCCCAGACCAATTGATCAATGCAAAGGTAGACGTTGCTCTGGGCAATGATATCACGGCGCCCATTGCCATCGAGCAGTTCAAAAGAGTCGGTGCCAAAAGGGTATTCGACAAGGAGCGGGTTGTCTTGGTCCCGGACCATTTCACGCCCAACAAAGATATTCAATCCGCCGAGCAGTGCAAAGTCCTGAGGGAGTTTGCCCGTGACCAGGAACTTTCCGAGTATTTCGAGGTCGGCCAGGTAGGCATTGAGCACGCGCTCCTTCCCGAACAAGGCCTTGTCCTTCCCGGCGATTTGATCGTGGGTGCTGACAGTCACACCTGCACCTATGGCGCTCTGGGCGCTTTTTCGACCGGAGTGGGAAGTACGGATTTAGCTGCGGCCATGATCACGGGTGAACTCTGGTTTAAGGTGCCTCAGACCATGAAATTCATCTATCAAGGAAAACTCAGACCCTGGGTGGGAGGTAAGGACCTCATCCTGTACACAATCGGCAAGATCGGCGTCGACGGGGCCTTGTACAAGGCGATGGAGTTCAGCGGAGAGACGATCGATAGCCTTTCAATAGAGGGGCGCTTTACGATGGCGAATATGGTCATCGAAGCGGGTGCCAAAAACGGAATTTTTGTTCCCGATAGGATTACGGAACAGTACGTCAAAGGAAGGGCAAAACGCGAATACCATTTCTATACGAGCGACAGGGGGGCCCAATACGCCGATGTTAGAGAGTTTGATGTATCTAAGATTGAGCCTCAGGTCGCTTTTCCACACCTTCCGAGCAACACGAAGAGCATCACCGACGTCGGAAGCGTCTCGATCGACCAGGCAGTGATCGGTTCCTGTACCAATGGGTGGCTAGAGGATTTAAGGGTGGCTGCGACGATATTAAAAGGGCGAAAAGCCTCGCCAAATTTGAGACTGATTATCATCCCAGCCACCCCCTCGATTTATCGGCAGGCCATGAAAGAGGGGCTCTTTGACATTTTTCTCGAGGCTGGCGCGGTGATTAGCCCCCCGACATGTGGGCCTTGCTTGGGGGGACATATGGGAGTGCTGGCCGAAGGCGAAAGGGCGATCGCCACAACAAACAGGAACTTTGTCGGACGGATGGGTCATCCGGAGAGTGAGGTCTACCTATCCAACCCTGCAATCGCCGCTGCGTCGGCCGTTTTGGGAAGGATAGGAAGTCCAGAGGAGTTGGTCAAATAGTGGATATCCCACGTTTATGCAGATCCTCCTATCCTTTCGCTCGCAAGCTCTCGCGGTGAGCCTTTTCCCGCCGTTGGCGGGACTCTAAAGGCGGGGTTTTCCCCTCCCTGCTCACGCTCGATGGGTGCCCCACCGCTTCCGCAAACGTCGCTCAAGGACAAGAGGATCTCCATTGTACACGCAGAGTTTGGGGATCAACCAACAGTAGGATCCATCTCCTAGGCACTAAAATTCTACCCGATAACAGAATTAACAAGGAAGAAAAGGAGGGCATGGGAATGAAAATCAGGGGAAGAGCATGGAAATTCGGCTCCAATATCGATACAGATGCCATCATCCCCGCTCGATATCTGAATGTCAGTGACCCCCAGGAGCTGGCCAAACATTGCATGGAGAATGAGGATCCCATGTTCCTAAAAGAGGTCAAAACAGGTGATGTGATTGTTGCAGGATCGAATTTTGGCTGTGGATCTTCAAGAGAACATGCCCCCATTGCCATCAAGGCCAGAGGAGTCGCATGTGTTATTGCCAAGAGCTTTGCCAGAATATTCTATCGAAACGCCTTCAACACTGGCCTGCCTATCCTGGAGAGCGTTGAAGCCGTCGATGGAACCGAGGCTGGCCATGAACTGGAAGTGGATTTGGTCCATGGGACGATCAAGAATCTCAAAACGGGCAAGACATTTCAGGCTGAACCGATCCCCCCGTTTATGCAAGCGATCCTCGATGATGGGGGGTTGATGGAACACATTGCGAAAAGGAGGGGCTAGATGACGAAGGGATATGAGATTGGTGTCATCCCGGGCGATGGGACGGGGCCAGAGGTCCTTGCCGAGGGGATAAAGGTCCTCCGGGCTGCGGCGGAGAAGACGGGGATTCAGTTCAACCTCACCCATTATGATTTTGGAGGGAATAGATATTTGAGGACAGGCGAGACGTTACCCGATTCGGCCATCAACGAGTTCCGTCAACTCGATGCAATCTATCTTGGTGCGATTGGGCACCCCGATGTGAAACCCGGAATTCTGGAGAAGGGGATCCTTCTCAATATGAGGTTCTCCTTAGACCAGTACGTTAATCTTCGGCCGGTAAAACTCTACCCCGGAGTGGATACGCCCCTGAGGGATAAGGGGCCAGAAGAGATTGATTTCGTCGTTGTACGGGAGAATACCGAGGGGCTCTACGCCGGTTCGGGAGGATTTTTGAAAAAAGGAACTCCGGATGAGATTGCGGTCCAGGACTCTATCAATACTCGGAAAGGGGTGGAGCGGTGCCTCAGGTACGCCTTCGAGTATTGCCGGAGGCGAGACAAGAAAAAGAAGCTCACCCTCTGCGGCAAGACGAACGTCCTTACCTATGCCTTCGATCTTTGGGAGCGGGTCTTTCACGAGGTTGGCCAGGATTACTCTGACATCGAGAGAGACTATGGCCATGTGGACGCCATCTGCATGTGGATGGTGAAGAACCCAGAGGGATTCGATGTGATTGTCACTGACAACATGTTTGGCGACATTATCACGGACCTCGGGGCCACGATTCAAGGAGGAATGGGTATTGCTGCAGGGGGAAACATCAACCCAGAAGGGACCTCCATGTTCGAACCGATTGGGGGCTCGGCTCCAAAATACACAGGAAAAAACGTGATCAACCCTTTAGCTGCGGTTATGGCCGGTTACATGATGCTCGACCACCTTGGGGAAAAGGAAGCCGCTGGGCTTGTCGAAGGTGCGGTGATAAAGGTTATTCAGAACCACATGAAAAGTATGGAGGCATCAATGATGGGCCTGAGTACCACAGAGGTTGGCGATCTGGTCGTGAAGTATATCCAGGGCGGTGCATGAAATGAGATCCGAGATGTGGGGTCTGGGCGGTTGAATTCAATCTTCCTGCGTCTCTCTCTGAATCCATTCAAGATAGCTTAGGAGACCTTCCACGATTGGTAAAGCAATGATTTCGGGAACCTCATAGCTATGGAGCGCCTTGATTCGGTCCTGGAAAGCATGAAACAGATCCTTGCGGGTCTTAATGACGAGATAGCACTCAGGTTCATCACATATTTCTCCTTCCCATCGATATATTGAACGTACTTTGGGAATGAGGTTGACGCAGGCTGCAAGCCGCTCTTCAACGAGGGTTTTGGCAATGGTCAAGGCCTCCTTCTCTGACCCGGCCGAGACAAATACCACGAGAAACTGGCCCATCATATGCCTCCTTCTGGTGAAAGGTGTGTTCCACGGTGCTGCATACTCTGATCCGATCGCAGTTCATCGGACAGATGATTTCGGGTCACGTCTGCTTTCCTGATTTCCTCTCAAGCTCTCTTTTCCTCAGCTCTTTTCGCATTATTTTGCCCGTGGCCGTAAGGGGAAGCTCTTTGACGAACTCGATCTCTCGGGGATACTCGTGAGCGGCCAATCGCACTTTCACAAAGCTTTTGATCTCCTCTTCCAAGGCCTCACTGGGTGTTACCCCGGGTTTGGGAACAATGAAAGCCTTGACGATCTCGGTCCGCACCGCATCTGGGATTCCTATCACGGCTGCCATGCCCACTGCGGGATGCTTCATGATGCAGTCTTCAACCTCAGCAGGCCCTATTCGATATCCTGCACTTGTAATCACATCGTCTGTCCGTCCAACAAACCAGAAATACCCGTCTTCGTCTTTTCTGGCCAAGTCCCCTGTGAGGCACCATTCGCCAATATACTTTTCCTCTGTGGCCTTCCTGTTTTTCCAATAATCCAGGAACATAACAGGATCGGGACGTTTGATGGCGACCTGCCCAACAGCCCCTGGGGAGGCTATTTCTCCAGCCTCATCGACAATTTCGACCATGTGCCCAGGAACGGCTCTTCCCATGGAACCGGGCTTAATCTTCATAATCTCAGCACAGTTCGCGACGACCAAATTGGCCTCTGTTTGACCATAGAATTCATTGATCATTAACCCCATGGTTTCCCGTCCCCACTCGAGTAGTTCCTCGCCCAATGTCTCTCCACCGCTACCGATGCTTCGCATCTGATAATCGTACCGATCCCGAGGCTCTTTAACCTGCCGCATCATCTTGAGTGCTGTGGGAGGCATAAAGGCGTTTCGCACTCCGTATTTGGCAATCAGGTAAAATGCCTCTTCCGGGTCGAATTTCTTGCTTCGATGCGCAACAACTGGGATGCCGTGATGCAAACTCGGAAAGAGAACATCAATGAGTCCTCCGATCCAGGCCCAATCCGCAGGAGTCCAGAAGAGATCATCCTCTCTGGGAAAGAAATTATGTGGAAATTCGACGCCCGGAAGATGCCCCAGTAGGACGCGATGGGCATGGAGAGCCCCTTTTGGGGGTCCTGTTGTCCCGGACGTATAGATAATGAGGGCTGGATCATCGGCTTTGGTTTTGAGTGGTCGAAACTCGCTTGATGCCTTTTCCGTCGACTTCCAGAAATCTATGACATCATCTTCTTTTCTCCCTTTTGTCGTGATGACTACTTTGAGATCAGGGATCTTCTCCAATATTTCCAAAACCTTATCGAGGTTCGCTCCATCCGTGATAATACCCTGGGCCTCACTATCAGCCAATCGATACGCGAGGGCGTCGGGACCGAAGAGGGTGAAAAGAGGAATTGCAATTGCTCCAATTTTGTAAACGGCAATGTGGGAGATAACTGTTTCAGGGCACTGCGGCAAGAGAATCCCCATACGATCTCCTCGATCGATCCCATAAGCTCGCAGGGCGTTGGCCAATTTGTTTGAGAGGTTTCTCAAATCCCGAAACGTGTATTTTTGGACCTGGCCATTTTCATCTTCATAGATCAAAGCCAGGCGGGAGCGTTGATGCGCCCATTTATCACATATATCGATCCCGATGTTGTAAAAGTCAGGAACTTTCCACTGAAAAGACCCATAGACTTCGTCATAGTTCTCAGCGCGTTCTAGCACGCTGTCCCCTCCTTTCGCATCACAGGGATCCGATGACGACCCGCGCCGGTTTCTACTCGTTGTGGCAATATCATAGGAATCAGATGTTGGCTGTCCGTAAGGCTTCAAAGGTCAAGGGTTCCAAAACATACATGGGGAAGATTATAACCCTGAATGAGTATCGTGGCTATAGATTTCTGGAGTTTCCTCAAAAACCAGGTATGTAGCTATGCAAGTAGTCGGAACTTAATTCTGTTTTCGAATTAC
>JABAOD010002748.1_pt1 | contig 10198 bp, 10 predicted proteins | sample 7062151 | NCBI WGS metagenome assembly JABAOD01 (sample SAMN14538626, study PRJNA623070) | marine sediment metagenome | biome: marine biome [ENVO:00000428]; feature: marine pelagic biome [ENVO:01000023]; material: deep marine sediment [ENVO:00002113] | place: India: Gulf of Khambhat ... | reverse complement strand
GGCCGGCCGATGACCGTGGCGGAAAAGATCCTCGCCCGGCACTGGGTTACCGACCTGTCGAAGCAGGCACTCGGCGTTCAGGCCGTGCGACCCGGCGACACGGGCTTTGTGAAGACCGACGTACGTTTCTCGCACGAGTACGTGACGCCGATGGCAGCGGGCCTCTACGAGCAGTACACGCCCGAAGACAAGATCCGCGAGAAGGACTCGGTGCTGCTGTTCCGAGACCACCTGGGGATGCTCGATCTGGTGATGCCGGAGGAAAAGCGTAAGCAGGGCCTGTTGGATCTAGCCGGCGGCCTGGCGATGAAGCAGCGCGAGTTTGCCGCGGCCCAGGGACTGCGTTTGCACGGTGACCTGAAAGACCGGAAAGGCTCGGAGGGGATCTGCCACACGATCGTCTACAACTCCTACGCGTTGCCCGGTCAGGTCATCGTCGGCAGCGATTCCCATACGCCCCACTCGGGCGCCGTGGCGACGGTGGCCTTCGGGGTGGGATCGACGGCGATCGCCAACGCGTGGGTGACGGAGGACGTGCGGCTCGAGGTCCCCGAGACCGTGAAGATCCACATCGTCGGCAACAAAGCCGAGAACGTGACGGCTAAGGACCTCGTGCTCGAGGTGCTGCGTCATCCTTTCGTCAAGCAGGGCCGCGCTCTGGCGAAGGTGCTCGAGTGGACCGGGCCCGCCGTGGCCGCCCTGTCGGTGGACGAGCGGGCAACGCTCACCAACATGTCAGCCGAGATCGGCGCCTTCACCGGGATCTGTGAGGCCGACGAGAAGACGGTCGATTTCCTGGTCGAACGCCGTGGTTTGAGTCGAGCGGAGGCGGAGCGGCTCTGCGAGGGGTTGAAGAGCGACCCGGGCGCCGACTACGCCCATACGATCGAGGTCGACGCGTCGAAGCTCCGGCCGATCGTCGCCACGCCCGGCGATCCCGGCAACGGCGTGTTCGTGGATGAGCTGGAAGATGCGGTGGACATCGACATCGTCTACATCGGCTCGTGCACCGGCGCGAAGCGCGAGGATATGGACATGTATGCCAGGGTGTTCCGTATGGCTCGGGATGAAGGCCGCGTCATTCCCAAGCAGGTGACCTGTTACATCCAGATGGGCTCGCTCGACGTGGAAGAGCACTGCCGACGGCAAGGCTATCTGGACCTGTTCACCGAGATGGGAGCCCGCCTGCTGGCTCCCGGCTGCGGGGCCTGCATCAACGCCGGACCGGGTGTCAGCAGCTCGGCGGAACAGGTGACGATCTCGTCGATCAACCGCAACTTCCCGGGCCGCAGCGGCCCGGGCAAAGTCTACCTGGGCAGCCCCTACACGGTGGCGGCGAGCGCGCTGGCGGGCCGGATCGTCGCCTGGCAGCCGGAGGGCGCCTAAGGGGCCGCCGAGCCGGACCGCTACCCTGGGGTCTGCTCTCGGGCTCGAGCCCGGAGGCAGGCCCCTGATTCATCCACGGACGGAAAGCCGGCTCCACACATCCAAGGACCGAGGGGCGAGCGCCCGGCACGCAACCCTTTTGGGAGAGTCTGTGTCATACGGTCGGAAGCAGTGCAGCGGGTACCCTGAGTCAGGAGAACCGTGCGAGATCGCCAGCTAGTCAGCCGGGTTCTGGACGGCGATCCGGTCGCGGAGCGCGAGCTGTACGATGCGCACGTGGACCGCGTCTACCGGTTGGCGTTCCGGATGACGGGGGATGACGACCTGGCTCAGGAGTTCACTCAGGAGACGTTCGTGCGCGCGTTCGACCGCCTCCAGCAGTTCCGTGGCGATGCGGCGCTTTCGACCTGGTTGCACTCGATCGCGCTGTCGGTGGTTTACAACGGGATGCGGAAGATCAAGCGGCTGAACGAGCGCCACGTGGACCTAAAAGAGGGAACCGCTTTGGGTCACGTACCGCGCAGCACCGATCCGGATCTGAAGCAGCGGCTGGCGGCTGCGATCGCCGCGCTGCCCTGGGGTTATCGCACGGTATTCGTCATGCACGATGTCGAAGGCTACAAGCACGAGGAAATCGCGGCGGCGCTGGGCGTGCGTCCGGGGACCTCGAAGGCGCAGCTCTCACGGGCGCGCTCGAAGTTGAGAGAGGCGCTCGCCGATTTCGCCGAGGAGTGGGCGTCATGAATGACGACCGGTTCGACGATCTGCTGAAAGACGCGGCGCGAGATTACAACGCGCCGCCCGAGACGCCGCGTGAGCTGATGTGGGCGCGGATCGAGACGATCCGGCGTGAGCGATCGCGACGGCGGCAGCAGCTCCGCATCGTCTATTCGCCCTGGACACGCTGGGGGTTGGGGCTGGCGGCGGCGCTGGCGATCGGCATCGGGATCGGGCGGCTCACCCTCGACACGGGACCCGAGCCCCAGCCGCTGGCCACGACCTCACAGCCTGATCTCCGGGCTGGTCCGCCGCCGCCCAACCGGCTGGCCTACCGGCTGGCGACGACCGAGCACCTGAGCCGGGCGGAAGCTTTTCTGGTCTCGCTCCGCGCGGCGCCGCGGGCTGAGGATACCGCAGCGTTCTGGTCGGGCGCCCTCGATCTGCTGTCCAGCACCCGGCTGTTGCTGGATTCGCCAGCGGCGGACGACCCGGTGTTCAGAGAGCTGCTCAACGAGCTGGAGCTGGTACTCGTGCAGATCGCACAGCTCTCTTATCAGCGGGGGGCGGGCGATCTGGAGTTGGTGACGGAAGGGTTCGAGAACAGAGGACTGCTGACCAAACTGCGGGCGGCGATCCCAGCCGGGCCCGCAGTTGGAGCCGTTGCAATAAAAGGAGCATCGTGATGTGGGCCATCTTTCAAGGGTTGTCGTTGATCGGGTGGGTCGCCTGGCTGGCCGTCGGCGTCGCCAACGCGGAGGCCAGTCCTCAAAGGCATGAGGGGCGAGGCGGTGGACCCTACGCGCGCGCGCTGGAAGCCGCGCATCCACAGGATCCCGCGGACTCGCTCTACCGGGCGGCCGTACAACGGCTGAACCAGGATGACTACCGCCGGGCGGCCGAGATGTTCGCCCGTATTCAGGAGCGTTATCCGCGCTCGAACTACGCGGCGCAGGCGCTCTACTATCAAGCCTTCGCGCTCTACCGGAACGGCCGGGAGGAGGACCTGCGTGCGGGGCTCGGCGCGCTGCGGTTGCTACAGGAGCGTTACGCCGACGCCTACCGGTCTCTGAGTGAGGCCCAGACCCTCTCCGCACGCATCCAGGGTGAGCTGGCGCGACGCGGCGACTCGCAGGCCGCCGAGGACATCGCCCGCCGCGCCAGGGAGATGAGGGACCGCACTCGCCCACAACGCCAGGGCGAAGCGTGCCAGGGTGAGGACGAGATGCGGCTGGCCGCGCTGAACGCGCTCTTGCAGATGAGCTCGGAAAGGGCGCTGCCGATCATCGAAAAGGTGCTCGCCAACCGGGACGACGACCCCTGCTCGGTCGCGTTGAGGCGCAAGGCCGTCTTCCTTCTGGCTCAGCATGTCCGCGAGGAAGACTTGGACCTGCTGCTCGACCTGGCGCGGAACGATCCGGACCGCGAGGTGCGCGCTCAGGCCGTCTTCTGGCTCTCGCAAGTGCCGGGCGATCGCACGGTCGAGGCGCTCGAGCAGATCCTGGGCGAGTCGGACGACCTGGAGCTGCAGAAGAAGGCGATATTCGCGCTCTCTCAGGCAGGCGGCGAGCGCCCGAACCAGGTGCTGCGCGACTACGCGTTGCGCGAAGACGCGCCGCTGGAGCTGCGCGAGACGGCGATCTTCTGGATCGGCCAGGGCCAGGGCGAGGCGGCGGGACGCTTCCTGCGGGAGCTGTACGGTCGAACGAGCAATCCGCAGTTGCGCGAGAAGGTGATCTTCTCTCTGGCGCAGCGGGGTGGCCGCGAGAACGCGCGCTGGCTGTTGGATCGCGCCGTGGATACGAACGAACCGCTGCCGGTGCGGAAGGCGGCGATCTTTTGGGCCGGACAAGCCGGGGTGTCCATTGACGAGCTGTCTGGCTTGTACGACCGGCTGCCCGATCGTGAGATGAAAGAGCAACTGATCTTCGCCCTGTCGCAGCGCAGCGAGCCGGCGGCGGTGAACAAGCTGCTGGACATCGCGCGAAACGAGCAAGATCCCGAGCTACGCAAGAAGGCGATCTTCTGGCTCTCGCAGTCGGACGATCCGCGGGTCGTGGAACTGTTGATGGAGCTGATCGAGGGCAAATGAGAACGCGAGCTTGGGTGGCCGCGGTATTTGCCGCGGCCTGGCTGGCCCCGGCTTCTACAGCCTCGGCCCAGTCGATCGCCGACCGTCTCGATGAGGTGCGCGACGGCAAGGTCCGTCTGAGCTTCGCCGCACGGGCGGGTGTGTGTGGAGATGGCCACGGCTGGATCTCGACCCGTGGTGGGCTCCAGATCAGCGCGGGCCGGAAATCGCGCCGCTGGAGCGACGACTGGGAGAGTGACTGTGAGCCTGGGCCGGTTCGGGTGGTCCTGCGGGTTCGCGACGGCGTCGTAACCGAGATCGATACCTACGTGGGCGGCCGCTGGTTGCCGTCGCGCGAGGGAACCACCGACCTCGGGGTCGTGAGCGCCGTCGGGGCGGCGAGCTACCTGCTGGCGCTGGCGCGGCGGTCGGAAGCCAGCGTCGGCAAAGAAGCGATCCTGCCGGCCATACTCGCGGACAGCGCCACCGTTTGGCCGGATCTCTTACAGATCGCGCGAGATGACTCCCTGCCGCGGGGCACGCGCAAGAGCGCCGTGTTCTGGCTGGGCCAGGCCGCCGGCGCGGCGGCGACTGACGGTCTGACCGAAGTCGTAGAGGAGGAGTCGGGCGATCTCGAGGTACGAAAGACCGCGGTCTTCGCCCTGTCTCAGCGACCCGCCGACGAAGGTGTACCGGCTCTGATCGAGATTGCCCGTGACAACCCGAACGCTGCGCTGCGCAAGCAGGCCTTCTTCTGGCTCGCCCAATCCGAGGATCCCCGGGCCCTCGCGTTGTTCGAAGAGGTGTTGAGCGGCAAGTAAAGGCGCCGCTCGTGAGACTAAGGCGCCACGGCCAGGGCGGTGGGCTCGAGCAGCAGACGCTCGCTCTCGCGGGCGAAGCCGGCCTCGAGCAGCGATAAGGGGTCGAGGTGGTTTCCACGCAAGTAGAGCGCCCAATGGAGATGGGATCCCGTCACCCGGCCGGTCGCCCCGACTCGCCCGATCAGTTGGCCCTTGTCCACCCACTCGCCGTTATTCACCAGACGCTCGGACAGGTGGAAGTAGGCGGTATAGAAACCGAGCCCATGGTTCAGATAGACGGCTTGCCCGCTGAAGAACAGGTCGTGTGAGAGGGCGACGCGCCCGCTGTTCGACGCGTAGACCGGATCTCCTGTGTCGCCGTCAATGTCGTGGCCGGTGTGCCGGCTGCGAAGCTCGTTGTTGAACAGCCGGCGCTGGCCGTAGGGGCTGGTCGTTGGGCCCTCGAGGGGGAGGACGAACGGGCCTCTCCAGAGCGGAGTGGGGTTGACCTCGCGCAACGCGGCCCGGATCAGCTCGCGCTCGCGGCGGATTCGTTCGAGCGTGCGCTCGTCGGGGGCGGTAAAGCGCCGGGCGACGCTGAGCCGGGTGGCGGGGAACGTGCGCGTCGCGACGCGCAAAGTGAGCGACTGAGAGATTCGCGTCCCATCGATCAAGGTGACGTCGACCTGAATCGGCACCTCGGCCTTCCCGATGGGCGCGGCGACCAGCCCCAGGTAGCCGCCGCCGCGCAGCGGCGCCAACGGGATCGGCTGTTCGCCGGTTCGCGCCCGGGCCTCGAAGATCGGCTGACCCCGGGGCGACGGCTCGATGGTGAGCACCGTCAGCGTTCCCTCAGCAGGCTCGGCCGGCGTCCAGCGCAGGCGGGGCGCCAGCGAGCGCGGCGGCTCGATCGCGCTCGGTCCGTCGGCCAGGCTGACGACCTCGAGTCGGGGCACGGCCGGAGGGGGCATCGGAAGCGGGGGAGGTGGCGGCGCTTTGGCGCAGGCGACGAGGAGCGTCGCAAGCAGCCCGACTGCCGCTCGATCTGGTGTCGTGGCACGGGGCCGAACCGTCGTCCTCATCGTCCTCTGGTCTCCAACCCGCATCGTCCGTCCCTTCGGATCAGCGCTCAGGTTCCCGTGGGGGCGAGTCGTCCGTTCTTGCCCGGCCGTCGAGGAAACTCAGCAGCCGGGCACTGAACGTCTGCGGCTGCTCCAGGTTCGAGACATGCCCCGCGCCTTCGATCAGCTCAAACGTCGCGCCGGAGACGTGGCCGCACCAGTCGCGCGACTCCTCGGGAGGTGTGAGCTGATCGTCGGCCCCCGTAATGACGAGCGTGGGCACAGATATCCGCGCGAGCAAGGGCCGCGAATCCCCCCTCCCCGCCATGGCTTCCAGGGCGTCCGCGACGGCCGCCGGCGTTGCCGACCCCATCATCGCGCGCAGTCGCCGCTCGACCTCCGGCCGTCGGGCGCGCGTATCGGGCGACAGCAGCTTGGGTATCAGCTGCTCCACCAGGGTCGGGACACCCTCATCCCGAACGAGCGTCGCCATGCGGGAGCGATTGGCCCGGGCCTCGGCGCTGTCAGGATCGGGGCGCGTATCGGCCAGCACGAGACCGCCGACCCGTCGCGCGTGGCGGCGATAGAACTCGAAAGCCACGTAGCCGCCCATCGACAGGCCACCGATGACCGCGCGCTCGACCCCGAGGCCCGCCAGCAACTCGCTGATGTCATCGGCAAGGCGGGCCATCGTGTAGCGGCGGGGCGACGGCTGCGATCCGCCGAAGCCTCGAAAGTCCGGGGCGATGACGCGGTACCGGTCCGCCAACGCATCGAGCTGCGGGCTCCACATTTCGGACGTAAAGGGGAAACCGTGCAGCAGAACCACGACGTCGGGCCCGCTCCCGAGATCGCGGTAACTGATCTCGAGTTGCCCGTCGTCGATCTTCAAGGTCGGCATCGCGGTCGTTGTAAGGGTCGTAGCCGTTCCGTCGTACGGTGGCTGACAGAAGCCGGTTCAACATGTGCACAAGTCAACCCGGTCACAAGATTGATCCGAGGATTCGAATCCAATAATATTGTTTCCCTACGTGTCGGCATCCGGCGCAGGCGAAGGCGGTGCGCCGATCAATCTCGGCCCCAACCGGTGTGAGACGAGTATGGTCAGCGAAGACCAGGTCAGAGAGGCACTCAAGCAGGTCGAGGACCCGGAGATCGGGCTGAACATCGTGGATCTCGGCCTCGTTTACGACATCGATGTCGAGGGCGGTACCGTGAACGTGCGAATGACGCTGACCAGCCCCGGCTGCCCCGTCGGCCCACAGATTCTCAACGGTTCCAAGATGGTGGTTCAGGATTTGGAGGGCGTTGAGGAGGTCAACGTCGAACTGGTCTGGGAGCCGTTCTGGACACCTGATCGCATCAATCCGGATTATCGCGCCATCCTGAACCTGTAGACGGTCGCCTCGTCGCGCGGCTGAGGAGCGGATAGCCGTCGACAGGTTAGGCGCCTATCTCCGGGCCCACCAGCGGAGCAGGCGGGGGATCCACCCGTCGCTGAGCTTCTCGCGATAGTAGCCATCGGCCGCACGCCGCAGACCTTCCGGCCAGGTGGGGTAGGCGTGCACCATCTGTGAGATGCCGCCGATCCTGACACCGGCTCGCATGGCCAGGACTATCTCGTGGATCAGCGCGTCGGCGTGGCTGGCGAGGATATGCCCGCCCAGCAGACGGCCGCGGGCGTCGGTGACCAGCTTGACCAGCCCGTGGGCGGCACGGTCGGTGACCGCGCGGTCGAGGTCGTTCAACGAGTAACGATAGACCCCGATCCGGTCGCCGTGGCGCTCCCGGGCCTCCGCCTCGGTCAGCCCCACGCGGGCGAGGGTGGGGTCGGTGAAGGTGGCCCAGGGTATCCGAGAGTAGTCGGCGCGGGCGGGAAACGGAAAGAACATGTTGCGGACGAGCAGACGCGCCTGGTAGTCCGCCACGTGAGTGAAGTAGAGCTTTCCGGTCACGTCGCCCGCCGCCCAAACGCCGGATGCCGTGGTCCGCAATCTCTCGTCCACCCGAACGGCGCCTCGTTCGTCGAGGGCGACGCCGGCCTCTTCCAGCCCCAGAGACGCCGTGTGCGGCCGTTTGCCCGTGGCGACGAGCAGGCGATCGCCCTGAACCCGTTCGGACGTGCCGTCTGGACGCGAGAGTAATAGCTCCGTCGCCTCGCCGTTGCCTTTGGCGGCCACGGCGCGATGCCCGAGCAGGAAGCGGATCCCTTCCGCTTCCATGATTTCTCGTAGCAGTCCCGCGACCTCCGGGTCCTCGCGCGGCAGGACGGTCTCGGCCAGCTCCACCACGATCACATCGGTTCCGAGGCGGTTGAATACTTGGGCGAACTCGAGTCCGATCGGTCCGGCTCCCAGCACCAGCAGCCGCCGTGGCTGGCGCTCCAGCTCCAGGATCGTCTCGTGCGTCAGGTAGCCGGCCTGCTCGAGGCCGTCGATGGGCGGGATCAGGGGACGGGACCCTGTCGCGATGACGACGCGCTTCGTGGCAAGCGCGTCGTCGTTGACCGCGACGCGGTCCGGCCCCAGCAGTCGGGCCGTCCCCTGAATCGTTTCTACGCCTTTGCGCTGGATTGTGGCGGGGTCGTCGTGCGGTTGGATGCGGGCGATGACCTCGCGCATGCTTCGCATCACCTGGGCGAAGTCGACGGAGATCTCGGTGGCCGGCAGGCCCAGGGCCGCCGCGTTCCGCGCCTCGTGCACGGCCTGGGCGGTGCGAATCAGCGCCTTGCTGGGCACGCAGCCGGTCCACAGACACTCGCCGCCGAACCGATCCTTCTCGATCAGCGCCACGCGAACGCCGAGCAGTCCGGCCCCCGAGGCGGTCACGAGGCCGGCGGCGCCGGCTCCGATGACGACCACGTCGTACGGTGTGTCCTGGCGTCGTCGGTTTGGCATGGTCTGCCTGTGGCTGGGCGTGGCTTCCCGGGTCACGGCCCGTCTGTGTCCAATGCGGATCGTGAGGGCCGGGTCTCGAGAAGAGCGATCAGCCGCACACGGCTACTGGCAGAAGATTCGCTCCGAGGTCGTAGCGAACCCCAGCGAGGAAGAGGCGTTGCCGACGTATAACTCGCAGCGTTCGTTCGAGCGCTGGATCTCGTTCCATCCGGACCAGCCCTGTGGCGTAGATTGGGTGATGTAGATGGAGCTCTTGGGGCTCGGCTCGATGTCCACCAGGCTGATGTCGTTCGCGTAGGTCTGGTAGAGTCGGTAGTACAGCTCCTGCGCCGTGGCCGTGTTGCGCAGGTCGTGGATCATCGTGGCGCGCAGGGCCTTCTCATAGGATTTGTTGTATTTGCCGACCGCGATGACCACCAGGACCGCGATCAGCGCCAGGACGGTCATGATCTCGATGAAGGTGAATCCGTTGCGGCGGCGTGACTTTCGAAGGTTTGGGCAGCTTCCCATCGCTCCTCACGACCCTCGGGTGGGGCATTTTGGGCGGGTATCGACCCGGCTCTGGCCATCCTTGCCGACCGGCCCCTGAACGGGTAGAATCGGGCGTTAACTCACCCGACAGGGTAGCGTCAAATCTAGCAGCAGCCGAGGGTAGTTCAACCTCCGGGGGAGTGAATGCACCTTCTCGACAAGTGCCGGAGCTTCACGCGTGCCCGTGAGGTCATGGCGGCGGGGTACTACCCCTATTTCGTGCCGATCGAGCGCAGCAGCGACACCGAGGCCTACGTCAACGGTGAGCGCAAGATCATGGTCGGGTCCAATAACTATATGGGGTTGACGCACCATCCCTGCGTGATCGAGGCGGCACAGGCCGCCCTCAAGAAATACGGGAGCGGCTGCACGGGAAGTCGGTTCCTGAACGGCAACACGGACTTGCACGAGCGCTTGGAGTCACGGCTGGCGGAGTACATCGGCACCGAAGCGGCGCTGGTGTTCAGTACGGGCTATCAGACGAACCTCGGCGTCATCGGGACGCTGGTGGGTCGCAACGACAAGGTTTACCTGGACAAACTGGACCACGCCAGCATCGTCGACGGCAGCCGGCTGTCCTACGGCGAAGTGGCGCGGTTCAAGCATGGTGACCTGGAGGGTCTGAGACGCCAGCTCGAGTCGGAGCGTGCCTCCGGGCTGGAAGATGTGGGACGCATGGTTGTGGTGGACGGCGTGTTCAGCATGGAAGGCGATATCGCCGATGCGCCGGGGCTG
>JABAOD010030328.1_pt1 | contig 10203 bp, 13 predicted proteins | sample 7062151 | NCBI WGS metagenome assembly JABAOD01 (sample SAMN14538626, study PRJNA623070) | marine sediment metagenome | biome: marine biome [ENVO:00000428]; feature: marine pelagic biome [ENVO:01000023]; material: deep marine sediment [ENVO:00002113] | place: India: Gulf of Khambhat ... | reverse complement strand
GCATCCTCTCCCTCGGCGGCCTCCGCCGCCTGCTTCTCGAGCTCCCAGGCCTTGTCCCGGTACTTGAGGGCGCGGTTGTAGGCCTCGGCCGCCTCGCGCTGCGGATCTTGCGGAGTGGTCGGTGTGGAGGAACCACCCGCCGCCGAGAGGGCCAAGGGCACCAGCAGGGACAGCGCCGCGGCCAGGGCAGCGGCGCGCAGTTTCGTGCTCATCATCTTGCGATCTCCTCTCCTTACCGGAGCCAACATCGAGCGGTCATTCTAACCGCTGGTCTTCACAGGAGCCCAACTCTCCCGCCGACGCGCTCTCTTCAGATACGCGCCGGGATGGCGATCGGTTGAGCTATCCTGCCCGCGGTATGAACGCGCGACGGTTCCGGCGCATTCAGAGAGCGCTCGAGCGGCGCCAGCCCGACCTCACCGTGCTGCTCGAGAACGTCCACAAGCCCCACAACTTCTCGGCGGTCCTGCGCACCTGCGATGCAGTCGGGGTGTGGGAGGCGCACGCGGTGGTCCCAGAGGGAGAGCTGACCACCCATCACCTGGCCTCGGGCGGCGCCCGCAAGTGGGTGCGCCGGCGCGTGCATCGCACCCTGGCCGAGGCGCTGGCGGCCCTCTCCGGCGGCGGCTTCCGACTGCTGGCGGCGCACCCGGACGCGGACGCGGTGGACTTCCGGGAGATCGACTACACGCGGCCGGTCGCAGTGCTGCTGGGCCAGGAGAAGGACGGTCTGACCCAGGAGGCCATCGCTGCCGCCGAGGGCACCATCTCGATCCCGATGCGGGGCATGGGTACCTCGCTCAACGTCTCGGTGGCGGCGGCCCTGATCCTCTTCGAGGCCCAGCGGCAGCGCGAGGCGGCCGGCCTCTACCGCGAGTCGCGTCTGGAGCCGGGGCTCTTCCAGCGCACCCTCTTCGAGTGGGCCTATCCAGACTTCGCCGCCCACTGCCGCCGCAAAGGTTTCGACTATCCGCGGCTCTCACCCGACGGCGAGCTCCTCGACCCGATCCCACGGGGACACAATACGTAATTCGGGCCGTAANNTTACGGCCCGAATTACGTATTGTGTCCCCGCTTCTCTCTCTACATGGCTTCCAGGGCGTCGATCAGGCCGCCGAAGTTGCCCAGGAAGTGGAGCCGGCCGTCGGCGTCCGCGGTGGCCAGCCCGAACTCCTTCTGGTGCTCGTCGAAGGTCACCTTGTAGCCGAGGTCGGCGCCCGGGTGCTCTTCCAGCACCACCCAGAGCTCCACCATCTCGCGTGGGTCCCAGTTGGCGACCGCTCGGCACTTCCGCGGCCTCACCAGACAGCGCCAGAGATCGACGCCGTGCGGCCAGTCCTCTCGCGACCACTGCGGTCCAATCTCGCGGCGGACGAGCCGCTCCACCTCCTCCGCCTTCATGCCCCGTGCGCCCCGTAGTCGAGCAGGCCGGTCTGCGCGATCATTTTCCACTCCCCTCCCACCCGCGTGTAGATCTTGCAGGCCCGGCCCCGCCAGCGGAAGTCGACTCNNGACTCCCTGCCGGTCGCGCCAGAGGGTGTCCACGTCCACCACCGCGAACGCCCCATCCCCTTCACGCGACACCTCGATGCGGCGGATGCGGCGCTCGTTGCGGACCAGCTCGTGACTCTCGAAGAGCTCGCGCCAGCCGCGCCGCCAGCGCTCGCGGTCGAATCTGCCCAGCTCCAGAACCCAGGTCTCGGGATCGTGGTCCCGCGGCGTCGGCGGCCAGGGCCAAACCATGTCGGGGTGGAAGATACCGATCAGGAGATCTAGGTCCTGGGTGTCCCAGGCCCGGGTCTCCCGATCCACGATCTCGCGAATCTCGTCGTCGACGCCGCTCATCGCGCGCCGCGAGGATACCGCGGCGAATCGGCAGGCGCAGCTCCGGCCCTCCTCAGTCGGGGCCCGCTCTTCCCACCAGGAGCCGGATCGGCCAGCGGATCGTCCGTTTCCCGTCCCCCCGCCCCCAGACCTCGGAGAGCCTCGCCTTCAATGCAGGCACCGGGTCCTGCCCTTTTGCCTCCACATAGCCGCGCACCCCCGACCAGGTGCCGACATAGCCGGCGAAGCGCGCCAGCTCCCACTCCTCCCGCACTTCGAAGCCCGGGGCCTCGAGCCGCGCCAGGGGAAAGGCCAGGGTTCGGTATCCCTCATCCACGAAGCGCCGCTCGGGCGGCCAGAAGGGCCCGATCCGACGGTGAAAGCGCTCGAGGATCGCGTCCACTGGGGCGCCGACACTCGGCCGACCATAGGTCCAGGCCGCCAGCACGCCTCCCGGCCGCAGGACCCGCCGCACCTCGTCATAGAAGCGCTCCAGGTCGAGCCAGTGGAGGGCCTGGGCGACGATCGCCAGTTCGATCGAGCCCGAGCGCAGTGGCACCTGCTCGGCCAGGCCGGCCAGATAGCGCACCCGTGGATGCCGCAGCGCGCGGCTCAGGAGATCGAGGCTGGCGTCGCTTGCGGTCACCCGCTCGAAGTGCTCCGCCAGGCCGGCCGCCGCCAGCCCTCCGCCGGTGGCGCAATCCCAGGCCTGGCGCCGCCCGGGAGCCACCGAGGCCAGGAACTCGTACAGCGCCGCCGGATAGCCTGGCCGGTAGCGGACGTAGCCCTCCGCCTGGGCCGAGAAGTGATCTTTGAAAGCGCTCACCCGAGACCGACCCGCGGGCTGCGGCGCTCGAGCAGCAGGACGTCCCGCCAGACCCCGGCCAGCTTACCGAGCCGCTCACGGACGCCAACGCGCCGGAAGCCGCAGCTCTCGTGCAGGGCCAGGCTGGCCCCGTTCTCGGGGAAGACGCCCGCTTGGAGGGTCCAGAGGCCGGCCTCTTCAGAACGCTCGACGAGCGCGCGCAGCAGGGCGGTGCCGACCCGCCGGCCCCGCGCCCGCGCCGCGACGTAGACGCTCACCTCGGCTACCCCGGCGTAGGCACAGCGGTCGGTCACCGCGCTGAGCGCCGCCCAGCCCGCGACCTCCCCTTCCAGGACCGCGACCAGCCGGCAGTCGCGGCGGTGGCCGGCGTCCCACTCCGGCCAGGGCGGTGGCTCCGTTTCGAAGGTGGCGTCGCCGGCGGCGATCCCTTCGCGGTAGATCGCTTCGACCGCGGGCCAGTCCTCGGCGTCCATCGCCCGGATCTCGACCTCAGCCACTTCCCGCGGCCGCTCTTCGGTCGCCATGGTCTCCCGATTCTGCCAAATCGCGAGCGCGCACATCCTCCCGCCCGAATTGACGCGGCCCTGCGCCTGGATGCCGCTTTCTGCTGACACGGCGGGACGGGGCGCGTCTCCGAATCTGTAGGGCCGGGGTTTACCCCCGCCCGGGAGGGCGCGAGGCCCTCCCCTACGGCAGGTGCGCGTCGGAGGCCGGATCGGGGCTCCCGGACAGGGGGCCTGTGAGACCGAGCTCACGCTGGCGAGGGGGAAGCCGCACCGGGTCAGTCGAGGGCGAACGGGAGGCGGCGGCCTCACCTTCCCGCTCGCGATCGGCCGCCGCCGTTCCCCTGCAGGGAGCCCCGGACGGCCGGGAGACGCGCTGGCGAACGGAGCCGAGGCGTTCCCTGGGCGGACGACCCCGCGACCCTCCGAACCGCCGGTCCGATGCAGCGACGAGGGCCGGGTGGAGCCCCCGAACGGGGGCCNNTCCGAGTGCCTCGCGACGGGTCCCCGGAGGAGGCTGCCACACGGCCCGGCGCTGCGATCAGAAGCCGAGAAGGTGAAACAGCGCCCCGAGCAGGGCCGCGGCGAGCACCACCCAGGGGGTGCCGAGGCGCAGGAAGAGCACCGCTCCGGCGGCCAGGAGCGCGATCGTCCAGGCCGCCCAGCCGGTCAGCGACGCCGCCCCCAGCGTTACCAGCACCGCCGCCATCAACCCCACCGCGGTGACGTTCACGGCGTCCAGAAAGGCCGCCGTCCAGGGTGACGCCCGCAGGCGCGGTATCAAGGGATTGAGGATCCAGACGAAGACGAAGGAGGGGAGGAAGATCGCCACCGTCGCCACCACGGCGCCCGGCAGCCCGGCCACCAGGAAGCCCACCACCGTGGCGGTGGTCAGCACCGGGCCCGGAGTGAGCTGCCCGATCGCGATGGCGTCCAGCAGCACCTCCTGGCTCAGCCAGCCGTAGTCCCGCACCACGTCCCCCTCCAGAAACGCCACCAGCACGTAGCCGCTGCCGTAGAGGATCGCCCCGATCTTGAGAAAGAGGAGCCCCACCTTCCAGAGCGGCGCACCGACCGCCGCCGCCCCGGCCGCGGGAGCGCCAGCCGAGATGCTCGGCACCACCAGCAGGGGAAGGCCTAGTCCGGCAGCCCGCGCCGCCGGCCCCGACCACCGCATCCAGACCGCCCCCACGACGCCCCCGGCCAGGAGCATCAGCACCTCGTCTACGCCGCCCAGGACCAGCCCGGCAACGCCGACGCCGATCACCGCCAGCCGCCAGTCCTTGACCGCGGTGCGCCCCAGGCGCCAAACCGCCGCCAGGATGATGGCCAGGATCGCCGGCTTGATCCCGGCCAGGAAGGGCATCACCTGCGGCATCGTGCCGTAGCGCAGGTAGAGCCAGGCCAGGGTTCCGGTCATCAGCGCCGCGGGCAGGATGAAGCTGGCGCCGGCGGTCAGGAGCCCGGCCCAGCCGCGCCGCTCGTAGCCGACGTGCATCGTCATCTCGGTCGAGTTGGGACCGGGGATCAGGTTGGTGGCGCCGACCAGGTCGAGGAAGTGCTGGCGGCTCATCCAGCGGCGGCGCGCCACCACCTCGTCCTCCATCATGGCGATGTGCGCCGCCGGGCCGCCGAAGGCGACGAAGCCCAGCTTCAGGAAGAGTGCGGCCAGCTCGCCGAGCCGGCTTTGCCGGCGGGGCTCCATCTCCTAACCCGCTTCCAGGATCGAGCGCATGGTGGGACCGTCGATGTTGCCGCCGCTCAAGATGACGCCGGCCCGACCCTCGGCCTTCACCGCGCCGGTGAGGAGCGCCGCCACCCCCAGCGCCCCCGAGGGCTCGATCACCAGCTTGGCGCGGTAGAAGAGGAAGCGCACCGCCTCGACGATCGCCTCCTCACTCACCGTAGCCATGTCGTCCACGTTCTCGCGGATGACCTGGAAGGTGAGCTCTCCGAGCGAGATGCGGGTGCCATCGGCGATGGTGGGCGGGTTGCGAAGCGAGTGCAGCTTACCGGTGCGAAAGGAGCGGGTGGCGTCGTCGGCCACCTCGGGCTCGATCCCGATGACCTTGCAGCCGGGGCTGCGCATCTTGCAGGCCACCGCGCAGCCGCTCAGGAGACCTCCGCCGCCGCAGGGCGCCAGGAGCATGTCCAGGTCGCCCACCTGGGTCAGCAGCTCGAGCGCCGCGGTGCCCTGGCCGGCGATGATGTGCGGATGGTCGAAGGAGGGGATGAAGACCTGGCCCGACTCGCGCCGCACCTCCTCCATCACCTCCTCGCGCACCGAGACCTCGGGGTCGTAGGCGATCACCTCGGCGCCGTAGCCCTCGGTAGCGGCGCGCTTGGTCTCGACCGCGTCCCGCGGCATCACCACCGTGGTGCGGATCCCCAGCAGCCGGCCGGCCAGGGCCACCGCCTGGGCGTGGTTGCCGGAGGAGCAGGTGATGACGCCGTGCTGCTTTTCCTCCTCGGAGAGCCGGGAGAGCGCGTTGTAGGCGCCGCGGAACTTGAAGGCGCCGGTGCGCTGGAAGCTCTCGCACTTGAGGATGACCTCGGCGCCGGCTTGGCGGTCGAGGGTGCGAGAGGTCTGAAAGGGAGTGATCCGGGCCACGCCCGCCAGGCGCTCGCGCGCCGACAGGATGCGCCGGAACATCGGCTCGCGGCCCAGCTCCTCGTCCCGCTCGCTCACTCGGCGCGGACCGGCAGGCGGACCTTCGAGCAGGCTAGATCTTGCAGTGCTCGACGCCCCTCTTCTCGAGGTATTGCTGGTGGTACTCCTCGGCTTCCCAGAAGGTGGAAGCGGGCGTGATCTGGGTCACGATCGGCGCGCGAAAGCGCCGCTCCTCCTCCAGCTTCTCCTTCGAGGCGCGCGCCGCCCGCTCCTGCTCCGGCCCGTGGAAGAAGATCGCCGAGCGGTACTGGGTGCCGACGTCGGGACCCTGGCGGTTCGGGGTGGTCGGATCGTGGCTGCTCCAGAAGACCTCCAGCAGCTTTTCGTATGAGATGGCCGCCGGATCGTACTCGACCTCCACCGCTTCGGCGTGGCCCGTGGTGTCGGTGCAGACGTCCTGGTAGCTGGGGCTCTGCAGGTTGCCTCCGGTGTAGCCGACCCGGGTCGAGACGACCCCCTCCAGCTTGCGAAACGTCGCCTCGACGCCCCAGAAGCAGCCGGCGGCAAATGTGGCTTTCTCGGTGCTCACGAGTCCCCTCCTGCCGTTTTTTTCGTTCGAACGCCGCCGATGATCTCACACCGCGGCGGCGGGCGCTATCGCCGACGCTACCGGCGCCGGGCGGCCACCACGACCTGGCTCGGGATGCCGCGGCGCGCCACCCGGCTGGAGTGCTCGAGGTGCCAGGCCTCGCCGGCCAGGAAGGGGGTCACGTCGAGCGGCCGGCAACCTCCGACCGCGCTCGGCCGCAGCGCGAAGACGCCCTTCCAGATCCCGGTCACGGCGCGCGAGAGGAGCGTAAAGCCGTTCGTGAGGCCGGTCACCCCGAGCAGTCCCCCAGGCACGAGCAGACGGTGCGCCTCGGCCAGCAGATCGGCGATGTCCCGCTCGGAGAGAAGATCGAGCACGAAATTTGAGATGAAGCGGTCGCACGATCCCTCTTCGAGCTCCAATCGCACCGACCCCTCGGTCTGCACCACCTCGGCGCGAGCGCCGAAATCGGACAGCCGCCCGCGGGCCAGGCCCACCATGGTGGCGCTCTGATCGAAGCCGAGGTAGCGGGCCGACGGCGGCAGCAGCTCCTCGAGCAGCCGGCGCGCGAAGCGGCCGGTGCCGCAGCCGAACTCCACCACCGACTCCGCCATCCCGAAGCGGGCGTGCGCGATCAGGCGCTCGGTGGCAACGTCTTCGTAGAAGGACTGAGAGTCCTGGCGCGCGCCGAAGCGATCGTAGAATCGACGCGCCTCCTCGCGGCTCAGCATCGGCGCTCTTCGGATTGGGGACCGGGCCCGGTCTCGATCAGGCTCCCGCCGCCAGATCTCTCCGCCCAAACCGCCACAGGAACTGGATCAGGATCGCCAGCGCCGCCAGGTGAAACAGAATGATCACGCCGAAGCCCACCTGCAGCATCCTCCACTCGGCAGACAGATCGCCCACCCCGTGCCAGATGTCGGTCAATGCCAGGTGGCACAGCAAGATCGCGATCATCGACAGGATCCCCAGCGCCACGGTGAGCGCCGAGCCTGTCTTCAATCGGTTCACGCTCTCTCCTCCTCTCTGTCCGCGTCGACTCGTCGCTTCTATCAGGGACTCCTCAACAGGTCGTGTGGATGAGGGCTCCCACCGCCCGCTCGCCGCACAGCTCGTTGTAGCGCTCGACCGCCTCCGGGGTCGGGAGGACGTGCACCGGAATACTCCGCCGCTCCAGCAGCTCGAGGGTCTCCGGGCAGACCCGCAGCCGCTTGTAGACCCCCTTCGACAGCACCACCTCGGTGGCGCCGCGCTCCAGCAGCTCCTCGACGTCGGCCGGCTGGATGCCCGGCACGTGCCGGGTGCCGGTCTCGCGCCAGTCCCACTCCCGGGCGCCGCCCGGGAAGAGCTTGGCGTCCTTGAAGGCGCCCTCCTGCCCTTCCACCTCGATCCGTCCCCACTCCAGATGGGTAACCCGCGGCGATCGCTCGGTCAAAGCTCCCCCATTATCACCGACCGGGCGGGAAGCCCGGCGTCTTGCCGGCGGCTACTTTCTCCCATGCCGGGCGACGCCGCGCTTCGAGGTTTCGATGAAGCGGATCATGCGCTCCACTTCCTTCACATCGCCCCACTCGCCGCGCGCGCGCTCGATCGCCTCGGCGCGCGGCAGCCCGGAGCGGAAGAGCGTCCGGTAGGCGCGGCGCAGGGCCAGGATCGTTTCCCGCGCCAGGCCCCGCCGCTCCAGCCCCACCTCGTTGAGCCCCACCAGCCGCGCCCGGTCGCCGTGCGCGAGGCAGAAGGGCGGCACGTCCTGGACCACCATCGAGCCGCCGGCGATCATCGCCATCGTGCCCACCCGGCAGAACTGGTGCACCGCCACGTAAGCCGAGATCAGCACCCGGTCCTCGACCCGCACGTGGCCTCCGAGCGAGGCGCCGTTGGTGAAGACCACCTCGTTCCCCACCCGGCAGTCGTGGCCGACGTGCGAGTTGGCCATCAGGAAGCAGTTCGAGCCCACCCGGGTGACCCCCTCCTCCTTCTCGCTCGCGCGGTGGATCGAGACCCCTTCGCGGATCACGCAGTCGGCGCCGATCTCGACCCGGGTCGGGGTGCCGCGATAGGAGAGGTCGTGCGGCGGCGTGCCCACGCAGGCGTGGGGGAAGATCTCGCAGCGGTCGCCGATCGTGGTGCGCCCCTCGATGTAGGCGAAGGGGTGGATCACCACCTCCTCTCCGAGCCGCACCTCGGGGCCGATATAGGGCTTCATGCCCGCTCTTCCGGAAAGTAGCGCCCGGTCCAGTAGACGAAGCCGAGCCAGAAGAGGGTCGGGGCGACGGCCACCAGCAACAGATTCCGGCCCTCGAAGATCTCGAGCTGCCCCATCGTCTCGAGCTGCTCCTCCGGTATCTCCATCGCCACGTAGAGGTCCATCAGATCGATGCTCCAGAGGGTGAGGAGACCGGAGAGCGCCATCAGCGAAAAGAGGGCCAGGGCCCCGACCCAGGCGCCCTTCTTCAGCCGGTAGGTGCCCAGGGCCAGATAGAGAGAGATCGCGGCCAGCACCAGAGTCACCAGAAGGGCGGCCGGACCCCGGAGCAGGGAGCCGAAGACCGGCATCACCATGGTGAAGGCCGGCAACCAGAAGACCGACAGGGCGGTAAAGACGAGCAGCAGGCTCAAGGCCAGCACGGGGAGCGGGCAGCGGTCGGTCCAGCGCGTCACCGAGTCGCGCGCCTCGCAAGTGGCCTTCACGTGCGGGCTGCGGTAGAAGAGGATCAAGGTCCCCGGAAGCAGCACGTAGAACACGGTCAGGATGGCGGTCACGGGGAGCATGATCAGAACCGGCACTCTGCCTCTGGGCGCGCCGGCCGAGGCGACGATCTCGAGAATCGTGGGCATCAGGGCCAGGAAGAAAACGAGTCCCAGGAACCCGCTGATGAGCCAGAACCAGGCCATGATCAGGCTCAGCGCCCGAGCCCAGCGGCGGGCGGCGAGGGAGCCGGCGCCGAGGACGATCCAGGTCGCGGCCAGTCCGCCGTACATGGCGGTCGACAGGAAGAGTGTGCCGGCCGGCTGCTGCGCCGCTTCCGGCGCCATCCGCATGGCAACGAGCGAAAAGGCCAGGAAGCATGCGATCCCGATCCCGATCAGGATCTCCAGCGCGCCGAACAGGATCAGGCCGGCTCTGCGGTCGCGGTAGTCGTTCATTCAGACCTCCGATCCGGCTCTTTGAGCTGCTCACCGGTCTGCAGATAGTGATTCTGCTCCCGACGCCAGGTCTCGATGAACTCCTCGTAGCGCTCATCGGTGAAGCCCTCGACCAGGGCCCGGCCCCGAGGGCCCAGGGCGGTGTGGCCATAGGAGATCCGGGCGTCGGTCGCCCTCTCACCCGCCGCTTCGAGGCGGATCTCGATCTTGGTCACCGCCACCTCCGGAGTGACCTTCAGGAGATCGAGGGCGAAGCGCTCGGGATCGTAACGCGTCACCGCCCAGATCGGTCGCTCCCCGCCCTCCCGGGTCACGAACACGCAGTCGGCCTCGACCAGGCCCGAGTCGGAATAGACCACTTCCGGGTCCCAGCCCTCGGCCCACTCCACCTCCCGCACCGGGCAGAGCATCGGGAAGACCTGCTCTGGGCGGGCGTGGATCCGAATGGTCCGTGTCCGCGTCACGCGAGTTGGCGGCATAACGTTCATCGGGCCCTCCGCAAGTAGGCCGCCAGGCCGGCTCCCAGACCGATCGCCGGCGCGGTAAGGAGGAAGAGGGAGAGCAGCGTCAGGGGCCAGAGCTCGGCCGCACCGGTCATCAGCTTCTCCGGTCCGACGGCGAGAAAGAACACCGCCGCCGCGGCCAGGAAGCCCCCGGCCATGGCGCCGGCCTTCCAGAGACGCTCAACAGGCGGGCCACGGTG
>JABAOD010014937.1_pt2 | contig 10205 bp, 12 predicted proteins | sample 7062151 | NCBI WGS metagenome assembly JABAOD01 (sample SAMN14538626, study PRJNA623070) | marine sediment metagenome | biome: marine biome [ENVO:00000428]; feature: marine pelagic biome [ENVO:01000023]; material: deep marine sediment [ENVO:00002113] | place: India: Gulf of Khambhat ... | reverse complement strand
CTTCTGCCACAGCGCCTTGCGGCTGATGCCCAGGACCTCGGCGGCGCGGCCCTGATGGCCGCGCGCCCAGGCCAGGGCGCGCTCGATCTCGCGCCGCTCGACCTCGGCCAGCGGCCGCGGCCGGCCGGCGCCGCCCCGCGGCGGCGGCGGATCCAGGGCCCCGGCCTCGTGCATCAGCACCGCGCGCTCGAGCAGGTTGCGCAGCTCGCGGAGGTTGCCAGGCCAGGGATAGCGCGCCATCCACCGCCGCGCCCGTGGCGCCAGCTCCAGCCCGCGCCGGCCGAAGCGGTCGCCGAGATCCGCCAGCAGCGCGTCGATCAGTCCGTCCAGCTCGTCCCGGCGCTCGCGCAGCGGCGGCAGATGAAAGGTCAGCACCTCCAGGCGGTAGAAGAGGTCCTCGCGAAACGCGCCCCGCCGCACCCGCTGCTGCAGGTCGTCGGCGGCGACGGCCACGAAGCGGGCGTCAGCGCTGCGCTCGTCGCCGCCCAGCGGCGCGTAGAGTCCCTCGGCCAGCAGCCGCAGCAGCTTCGCCTGCGCCGCCAGCGGCATCTCCTCGACGTGGTCCAGCACCAGGGTGCCGCCGGCGGCGCGCTCGACCCTGCCGGCGCGGTCCACGGCCGCGCCGGTGAAGGCGCCCGCCCGGTGCCCGAACAGCTCGCTCTCGAACAGCGCCGTCGGCCCCACCGCCACGTCCACCTCGACCAGCGGCCCGGCGGCGCGGGGGCTGGCGGCGTGCAGGGCCCGCGCCAGCGTCGAGCGGCCGCTGCCGGGCTCGCCGAGGATCAGCAGCGGCGCCTCGCTGGCCGCGGCGCGGGCGGCGCCGTGGAGGGCGCCGCGCAGAATGGGTGAGCCGCGGTAGAGGTCGTCGAAGGATGAGCCGCCGCTCACTCGCCGAACTCGCGCGTGACGTCGGGTGCGTCGGCCCACAGGCGCTCCAAGTCGTAGAAGCTCCGGGTCTGCTCGTCGAAGACGTGGACGACGAAATCGCCGTAGTCGAGCAGCACCCAGTTGGCGCCGGCTTGACCTTCGACGTGCAGCGGCCGGATCCCCTCGCCGGTACGCAGGCTGTCCTTGACGCCGTCGGCGATCGCCTGCACCTGGCGCTGGCTGTTGGCGCTGCAGATCAGGAAGTAGTCGGTGACCTCGGTGACCGGCTCCAGGTGCAGGACCCTGAGGCCGCAGCCCTTGCGGTCGCGCACCGCCGCCACGGCCCGACCGACTCGCGCAGCGATGTCGAGGGGTCTGGCTGGCTCGGTGCTCATCGATAAAGAGAGTACTTCCGGATGTACTCTAGCACCTCGCGCGGCATGGCGCCGTCCGGCGGCTCCTCGCCCGCCGCCAGCAGCTCGCGCAGCGCCGTCGAGGAGACGTCGACCGGACGGTTGGGCACGAACGTGACGCGCTCGCCGCGGGCCAGCTCCTGCACCTCCTCGGGCCAGGAGGGGCGCGGCCCCGCCTCCTCACCCCGCCGCACCAGCACCGCCAGCCGCGCCAGCCGCGGCAGCTGCCGCCAGCGCTTCCAGGTCGGCAGCTCGGCGAAGTTGTCGGAGCCCAGCAGCAAGTAGAGCTCGCTGCCGTCGTACTCCCGCCGCAGCTGTTCCAGCGAGTCCACGGTATAGGCCGGCCGGCCGGGGGTCAGCTCCAGGGCCGAAACCCAGAGCCCGGGCTGCCGCAGCAGGGCCAGCTCCACCATCGCGAACCGCGCCCAGGCCGGCGCCGACTGGCCGCCCGGCTTGTGCGGCGGGCAGGCGGTCGGCAGGTAGACCACCCGGTCCAGCCCGAGCTGCCGGCGGGCCTCCTGCACCGGTTGCAGATGGCCGTAGTGGAACGGATCGAAGCTGCCGCCGAAGACGCCGATCTTCACGCCGCCTCCTCCGCCAGCATGCGGCGGGCTGCGGCCATCAGCCCGGCCACGCCGTCGCCGCTCTGCGAGCTGATCTCGCGGTACGGCAGCCGGCGCGCCGCCGCCGCCGCCCGCAGCCGTCGGCAGCGCTCGTCGCGGGCCGCGTCCAGCTTCGACCCGACGACGATCCGCGGCCGGCCGAGGAGGGAGCGGTCGAAGGCCTCGATCTCGCTCTCCACGGTCTCCAGGTCGGCCGCGGCGTCGCCCTCGGCCGCCAGGTCGACCAGGTGGAGCAGCAGGCGGCAGCGCTCGACGTGGCGCAGGAAGCGGTGCCCGAGGCCGGCGCCGTCGGCGGCGCCGGCGATCAGCCCGGGCAGGTCGGCGATCACGAACGGCTCGTGCTCGGGGCCGTCGGCGACCACCCCGAGCTGCGGCACCAGGGTGGTGAACGGGTAGTCGGCCACCTTGGGCCGGGCCGCCGAGACGACGCTGATCAGGGTCGACTTGCCGGCGTTGGGCAGGCCCAGGACGCCGACGTCGGCGAGCAGCTTGAGCTCCAGCCGCAGCGCCCGCTCCTCGCCCGGCTCGCCGGGGTCGGAGCGGCGCGGCGCCTGCCGGGTGGCGCTGGCGAAGCGGGCGTTGCCGCGGCCGCCGCGGCCGCCCCGCGCGGCCAGCAGGCGCTCTTCCGTCGCCAGGATCTCGCCCAGCAGCTCGCCGCTATCGGCGTCGTAGACCTGGGTGCCGAGGGGCACCGGCACGAGCCGCTCCTCGCCCGAGCGCCCGGTGCGGTTGGAGCCCTCGCCATGGCGGCCGCGCTCGCCGGCGTAGAGCGACCGGAAGCGCAGATGGTAGAGGGTGTTGAGGCCCGCGTCGCCGACCAGCCAGACCGAGCCGCCGTCGCCGCCGTCGCCGCCCGAGGGGCCGCCGCGCGGGACGAACTTCTCGCGCCGGAACGCGGTGCAGCCGTCGCCACCGCGGCCGCCGCTGACCCGGATGGCAGCCTCGTCGAGAAAGATCAACGGGTTGGGACAGCCGCGGCCGCGGCCGCCTCGTTACTCTGCCGGCTGGACGTGGACGAACGTGCCGCGGCGGCCCTTCTTCTGGAACTGGACGACGCCGGCGATCTTGGCGAACAGCGTGTCGTCGCCGCCCCGGCCGACGTTGTCGCCGGCGACGAAGCGCGTGCCGCGCTGCCGCACCAGGATGGTGCCGCCGTTGACCCGCTGCCCGCCGTAGCGCTTCACGCCCAGGTGCTTGGGGTTCGAATCGCGGCCGTTGCGGCTGGATCCCTGGCCTTTCTTGTGCGCCATGATGTCGACTCCGTCAGACGGCCGCTCAGGCCTCGATCTTGTCGATGCGGACGCGCAGCAGATCCTGGCGATGGCCGCGCAGCCGCTTGTAGCCCTTGCGGCGCTTCTTCTTGAAGACCAGGATCTTGGGCGCTCGCACCTCATCCACCAGCACGCCCGTCACCTTGGCGCCATCGACCACCGGATCGCCGACCCGCACGCCGCCCTCGCCCGAGACCATCAGCACACGGTCGAAGCGGATCGTCTTCTTCTTCCCCTTGCCGCCGACGGGCGCGCGCTCGACGTCGATGACGTCGCCGGCGGCGACCCGGTACTGCTTGCCGCCCGTTTCGATGACCGCGTACATGATTCTCCTTTGCCGCTCCGCGAGCGGCGAAGAAAGACCCTAACATGCCCCGCCACGGCGGTCAATTCGGCCGCGGCTCTCCTGCTCTGGCGCGCGCGACCGCCGCGGTCGCCAGTGCCGCAGCTCACACGGGGGCGGCTTCGCCGGTGGTAGGGTTCGGCCGTGCTGAGGCTGATGCCCGCAGCGACCGCCGCGGCGCTGCTGCCGCTGGGCGCCCGGCCGACGCGCTTCGAGCGCGACGACGGCTGGCTGCGCGTCTGGGAGCTCGGCCCGCCGGATGGCGAGCCGTGGGTCCTGCTGCACGGCCTGGCCTCGACCGGCCTCAGCTGGCGGGCGCCGCTCGTGCGCCTGCGGGGGGACTGTCGCATCCTCGTCCCCGAGCTGTCGACGCACGGCGGCAGCCGGCTCGCGGCCAAGGCGCTCAACGTCCGCGAGGGCGCGGCGGCGGTGCTGGCCCTGGCCGCGAGCCGCTTCGGCGACCGGCCGGTCAACTTCGGCGGCATCAGCCTCGGCGCCTGGATGGCGGTGCGGGCCGCGCTCGCCCGGCCCGAGCGAGTGGCGCGGCTGGTGCTGGTCGCCGCCGCCGGCTACCGCGACCAGGACTGGCGGAGGATCGAGCGCCTGGTGACGATCCACACGCTGGCGGACGTCGACCGCTTCTACGAGGCGCTGTTCGTGCGCACGCCGCGGCTCCTGCGTTTCGGCCGGCCGGCCTTCCGCTCCGCCTACTCGTCGCCCGCCGTGCGGCGCCTGCTGGCGACCATCGAAGAGGGAGATGCCTTCGACGACGCCGATCTGGCGGCCCTCGAGCAGCCGGTGGCGATCGTCTGGGCCGAACAGGACGGTCTCTTTCCGCTCGCTACCGCGCGCCGGATGGCGGCAGCCCTGCCGCGCTCGCGGCTGACGGTGATCCCGGACTGCGCGCACGGCCTGCAATGGGAACGGCCGCGCCAGCTCGCCGCCGCCATCCAGGCGTTCCGGGAATCCACCGGCTCGCCGCCGGCGACGCTACCACCTGGCAGACGATGGAAGCTCCGGAATACCTGATCTGCGTCGAGTGCGAGACGCCCTGCTACGACTTCGAGTTCGAGTCGGGCGAGGTGACCGAGGTCATCTGCGCGGTCTGCGGCAACGAGGAGCCCGACCAGTTCCTCACCGAGGCGCAGTACGAAGAGCTGATCGGGTAGCTGGCCTGACTGACCTTCTCAGCGATCCTCTACGACACCGAGGGCTCGAGGGACGAGGCTGGCGCTGGCGCCGGGGCGAGCGATCGCGACTCGGGCAGCACGAGGCGCACGATGGTGCCCTCGCCCGGCGCGCCGTCCACCTCGAGCTCGGCCTCGTGGGCCCGGGCGATGCGCTGGACGATCGCCAGCCCCAGGCCGGTGCCGCCCTTGCGGCTGGAGTAGAACAGCTCGAAGATGCGCTCGCGCTCGGCGGCCGGGATGCCGTCGCCGTTGTCGGAGACCTCGAAGACCACCTGGCCGCCGCGCAGCAGCGCCCGCAGGCCGATCTCCGGCGTCCGTCCCGCCTCGGTCGCGGCCGCCAAGCCGTTCTGCACCAGATTGATGAACAGCTGACCGAGCTGCGCGGGATCCACCGCGACCCGGGCGCCGCCGGTCTGGTCTTCGATCGCCAGGCGGGCGCCGCTGCGCCGCGCCTCCGCCTGCAGCAGGTCGCGGCAGCGCTCCAGCAGCTCCAGCGGCGTCACCTCCTCGATGTCGAGGCGCGCCGGCCTGGCGTAGCTGAGGAAGTCGGTGACCAGGCGCTCCAACCGGCCGATCTCGTCGCGCGTCATGGCCAGCAAGCGCGTCCGCGAGCCGCCGCTCTCGCTGCCCTGCGTCTCCTCCTCGAGCATCTGCATGTTGAGGCTGAGCGAGTTCAGCGGATTGCGGATCTCGTGCGCCAGGCCGGAGGCCAGGGTGCCGACGTAGGCCAGCCGCTCGGCCTCGCGCGCCTGCTCCTCCAGGCTGCGGCCGCGCCGCCACAACCGCCAGAGCATCCCGTAGGCCGCGACCAGCACGGCCAGCGTCAGCACCGCGACGAGGCCGGTATTGCGGACCAGCTCGCCGCGCAGGGCCGCCACCCGCTTCTCCATCTCGCCCGGGCTGAGGCCGATGTGGAGGAAACCGAGCTCCCCGATCGGCACATCGAGGGCCAGATCTTCCGGCAGGGTGATCTTGTAGGTCATCGGGCGCTCGGCAACGCTCTCTTCGACGCGCGACGGCAGCTCGCCCGCTTCACGGATCGGCAGACTCTCTTGACGGTTGACCGGGATGTGGAGCTCCGTCGACCCCGAATAGACCAGCACCCCGTCGCGATCGCGGATCTCGAACGTCTGGATGACATCGCGCTGCGCCAGCACCGAGTCGACCAGGGTGAGGACCTCGCGCTCCACCGCCAGCACCGTGTAGAGGTCCCCTCCCTGCCGCACCGCGCGCTCGCCGATCTCCTCGGCGAGTCCTTCCGCCTCTTCGCGCGTCTCGAGCAGCACCTGCCGGATCTCACGCTCCGAGAACGACCGCAAGATCAGCCAGCCGAACAGGCCGAGATCCAGCAGGATGAAGACCAGAAGGGCGGTCAGGCCGAGAGCCAGCCGGCGCGAGCCGGACCGATCCTGCGCTTCCGTCACCGGGCAACCTTAACAGTTTGACCGTGCCGAAAGCACTCGGATACGATGCCGAACATCCCGGCGGAGATAGGGTGACCCGGCACAAACGGCGGCGAAAGCGTCTCACGGCCACGCTGCCAGTCACTCTGGCCCTGGCGGCTCTAGCAACCGCGGCCTGCCGCCGGCCCGCGACCGAATCCGCCGCGGGCGCTGCCGGCGCCGGCGGCACCGCGGTCATCGCCGTCAGCTCCGACATCGCCGGCGTCAATCCCCTCCTCGACGACACCAACAAGTTCAACCAGGACATCCTCGACGCGCTGTTCCTGCAGCTGTTCGAGGAGCAGCCGGACTTCGCCGAGCACCCGCCGACCTTCGCGCCCGAGCTGGCCACCAGCTGGGAATGGACCGACGACGGCAGCCTGCTCGTCGAGCTGCGCGGGGACGCGGTCTGGAGCGACGGCGCGCCGGTCACCGCCGATGACGTCGTCTGGACCTGGCACCTGCAGAACGACCCGACGATCGCCTGGCGACACGCGCTCAGCAAGGAGTCGATCGCGGAGATCGAGGCGCTGGGCCCGCAGCGGCTGCGGGTGCGGTTCGCGCGCGACTCCGCCTCGCACCTGGCCGATCTGAACCAGGGCGCGATCGTGCCCCGCCACGCCTGGGAGCAGCTACCGCTCGACGAGTGGCGTGACAACGCCGGCTGGTTCGTCGACCATCTGGTGGTCAGCGGCCCCTACCGGCTGGCGCGATGGCAGCGCGATCAGGAGATCGTGCTGGAACGCAACCCGGCGTACTACCGGACCGGATTTCCGCGCCTCGACCAGGTCGTGTTCCGGATCGTTCCCGAGCGCGCCAACCAGGTCGCCCAACTCCTCGCGGGGTCGGCCGACTTCGTGCAGCAGGTCCCGGCGGGCGACGCGGCCCGCGTCGAGGAGCACCCCGAGACCGAGCTGCGGGGCATCTGGGCGCGCCAGTACAACTTCGTCGCCTGGAACCTGGCGCGGCCGCTGTTTGCCGACATCGAGGCGCGCCAGGCCCTGACCCTGGCCATCGACCGGCAGGCGCTGATCGACACGCTCTGGTTCGGGCACGCCGCGATCGCGACCTCGCCGATCATCTCCACGGTCTGGGCGCACCATCACGGCATCGAGCCCTGGCCCCACGACCCGGGCCGGGCCCGCCAGCTGCTCGCCGGCCTCGGCTGGGAGGACCGCGACGGCGACGGCGTGCTCGAGCGTGACGGGCGGCCGTTCTCTTTCGTCCTCTCCACCAACTCCGACAACCGCCAGCGCGTCGACGCCACCTTGATGATCCAGCAGGACCTGCGGCGGATCGGCGTCGAGGCGAAGGTCCGGCAGATGGAGCTCAACGCCCTCAGCGACCAGGCCCGCCACCAGGACTTCGACGCCGTCCTGGTCGGCTTCAGCATCGACACCTCGCTGGATCTCAAGTACGCCTTCCACACCGATGCGGCCGGCGGCGGCCTCAACCTCGGCGGCTACTCCAACCCCGAGGTGGACGATCTGATCGAGCGCGCCCGCTCCAGCCTCGATCCGGCCGCGCAGCGCCGGCATCTCCTCCGCGTCCAGGAGCTGCTGCACCGCGAGCAGCCGCTCACCTTCCTGTGGGAGCCGCAGCAGCTCGACGGCCACCGGCGGCGGCTGCGAGATGTCCGCTCCAACCCGCTGAGCTCCTTCTTCCGGCTCGAAGAGTGGTGGCTCTCGCCGCCGTCCTGAGAGACCGATGGGCGGGGGCCTGAGCAGCCTCGTCCTGCGGCGGCTCGGGGCCGCGGCCCTGCTGCTGCTGCTGGTGCTGAGCCTGGTCTTCCTCGTCCTGCAGCTGGCACCCGGCGATCCCGCCCAGATCCTGCTCGACCCGCGCGTCGGCCCCCAGCAGCGCGCCGCGCTGAGGGCGGCCTACGGCCTCGACCGGCCTCCCCTCGAGCAATACCTGCGCTGGCTGGGAGCCGCCGTGCTGCGCGCCGACTGGGGCGTCTCGTTCAGCCACCGGCGGCCGGTCTCCGAGGTCCTGGCGGCGCACCTCGGGCCCACCTTCCTGCTCGCCCTGGCTGCGCTGTCGGTCCAGGTCTGTACCGGTCTGACCCTGGGAGTGGCGGCGGCGCGGCGGGCGGGCTCCGGCGTCGATCACCTGATCCGCGCCGGCTCGGTGCTGCTCTACTCGCTGCCGGCATTCTGGGTCGGCCTCATGGCGCTGCTGCTCCTGAGCTATCGCTGGCAGATCTTCCCTCCCGGGCAGATGCACTCGCCGGGCGCCGCCGCACTGCCGCCGCTGGGCCGGCTACTGGACCTGCTCCACCACCTGGCGCTGCCCGGCCTGGTGCTCGGTCTGGCGGCCGGGGGCGCTACGGCGCGCTACGTCCGCAACGGTCTGCTGGACGTCTTCGGTGAGGAGTTCGTGCGCACCGCGCGCGCCAAGGGCCTCAGCCGGCGCCGGGTCGTCTGGTTCCATGCCCTGCGCAACGCGGCGACGCCGCTGACCCAGATCCTCGGCCTGTCGCTGCCGTTTCTGCTCAGCGGCGCGCTGGTCGTCGAGGTCGTGTTCTCCTGGCCGGGGGTGGGGCGGCTGACCTACAACGCGGTGCTGGCCCGAGACTATCCCCTGGTGCTGGCCACCACCGCCCTGGGCGGTCTGCTGGTCATCGCCGGCACCCTGCTGGCCGACCTGTCGCAGGCGGCCCTCGATCCACGGGTGCGCGATGGCGACTGAGCGGCCGACGGCGCCACGCGGCCAGCCGCTCCTGGCATGGGGTCTGGCGATCGTCGGCTGCGTGGCGCTGGTGGCCGCTGCGGCGCCGCTGCTGGCGCCTCACGACCCGCTCGAGCAGATCGATCCGGCGGCCGCACGCCACCGGCCACCCGGCACGCGCCTGCATGCGCTCCACCTCGACGACGACAGGTGGCTGCTCGCGGACGCCATCGAGGCGGGGCCGGAGACGGTCCGCCTGCTGCGCCTGGACAGATGGCAGGAGCTGCCGCTGCGGCGCGTCGTCAACCTCGACGGGGAGCAGATCGGCGAGCGGCGCTTCTTCCCGTTCGGCACCGACCGCCTGGGGCGCGATCTGCTGTCGCGAACCGTCTACGGAGCCCGCGTCTCGCTGCTGATCGGCCTGGTGGCCGGCACCCTGGCCCTCGCCGCCGGCCTTCTCGTCGGCGGCGTAGCCGGGCTCGCCGGGGGCTGGGTCGACGCCGCGCTGATGCGGCTGGTGGACGCCATGCTCTGCTTTCCGCGCCTCTTCCTGCTGCTCGCGGTGGCGGCGCTGTTCGAGCTTTCGAGCGCCGCCCTGGTGCTCCTTCTCGGCGCCACCTCCTGGATGAGCGCCAGCCGGCTGGTGCGGGCCGAGGTGCGGACCGCGCGGCGCCGCGATTACGTCGCCGCCGCCCGCTCGAGCGGCGTGGCGCCGGCGCGGGTGCTCTGGCGCCATCTGCTGCCGGCGGCGTTGACCCCGGTCGTCGTCGACACGACACTGCGGATCGGCGACCTCATCCTCATCGAGGCGGCCCTCTCCTATCTCGGCCTCGGAGTGCAACCGCCGCTGCCCAGCTGGGGCAATCTCGTCGCCGACGGCAAGGACGCGCTCCTCGCCGCCTGGTGGGTGGCAGCCTTCCCCGGCGCCGCCCTCGCGCTCACGGTGATCGGACTCAACATGCTCGGCGACGGTCTGCGGGACCGACTCGACCCGCGAGCGACGTGAGCCTGCGTCTCGAGGACTACGACTACGAGCTGCCGGCGGACCGGATCGCCCAGTTCCCCGTCCGCCGCGGCGAGAGCCGCCTGCTGGTGGTCGGCGGCCGCGGCGAGCGCCACCGCCGGATCGCCGACCTGCCAGATCTCCTGCGTCCCGGTGACCTCCTGGTCATCAACGACAGCCGCGTGCTGCCGGCCCGCCTCCTCGCCCACCGGCTGCCCAGCGGCGGGCGGGTCGAGCTGCTGCTGGTGGAGCGGCTGGCGCCGCGTCTGTGGACGGCGCTGGCGCGACCGGGACGCCGCCTCAAGGCCGGCACCCGCCTGGCGCTGGAGGACGGTCTCGAGCTGACCCTGCAAGGCGCGGACGAGGACGGTCTCTACCGCCTG
>JABAOD010014538.1_pt1 | contig 10206 bp, 8 predicted proteins | sample 7062151 | NCBI WGS metagenome assembly JABAOD01 (sample SAMN14538626, study PRJNA623070) | marine sediment metagenome | biome: marine biome [ENVO:00000428]; feature: marine pelagic biome [ENVO:01000023]; material: deep marine sediment [ENVO:00002113] | place: India: Gulf of Khambhat ... | reverse complement strand
GATGCCGCTCGCCTACTCGACGCTGCTCGGCGGCCTGATGACATTGATCGGCACGCCGCCGAACCTGCTGATCAGCGAGTCACTCGGACGCGGCGGCCGCGAGCCATTCCAGCTTTTCGATTTCACGCCGCTCGGCGGCGGCGTGATGCTAGTCGGCGTCATGTTCGTCGCGCTGCTCGGTCGCCTGCTGTTGCCGAGGCGTCGTGCCGAGCGCGATCGTCATGTCAGTCAGCGCAGCCTGCGCTCGCGGTACAAGCTGCACGAACACACGTTCATGCTGCGCGTGCCGCGGCGCTCGATCCTCGTCGGCAGGACCCTGAGCGAGAGTCGCATCGGCAGCTCGACCGGCATGATCATCCTCGCGCTGGTCCGTGAGGGCCGCAGTGAGACCTTGCCCGGCAGGCAAACCGTGTTGCGCGGCGGCGACGGCCTGATCGTGCAGGGTCGACTCGACCAGTTCCGCGAGCTGCGCCGCTGGAGCGATCTCGTGATCGAGCGCGAGGCGCCGGTGCTCAAGTCGATGGTCGCGGCGAAAGTCGCCTATGCCGAGGTGACGATCTCCGACACGTCTCCGCTTGTGTCCGAACTCGTTCGCCATGCGGCGTTCAGGACGCGGTTCAACGTGGCGGTCGTCGGTTTGCGGCGCCGCGATCGCTATCGCCTGACGAACCTCGCCTATGTGCCGCTGCGCGGCGGCGAACGCGTCCTCGTGCAGGGTGAACTCGAAGCCATCGAACAACTAGAGAAGTTTTCGGATTTCACGGACGTCGAAGTGCTCAGCCCCGAGCGTCTCGCCGAGGAATACCATACCGAGGAACGTATGTTCGTCGTGCGACTGCCGAAGGCCAGCGGACTCGTCGGCGAAACCCTCAACAAGAGCCGGCTCGCCGACGTGTTCGACTTCCGCGTCGTCGCGATCTTCCGTGAAGGCACGCTCACGGTCATGCCACGGGGAGACGAGGAACTCGTCGGTGGCGATCTGCTGCTGATAGAAGGTCAGCTCGTCGATCTCGAGGTATTGCGAGGCCTGCAGGAACTCGAGATCGAAACGAGCGTGCCGGCCAATCTCGGCGCTTTCGAGTCCGAGCGCCTGACGCTGATGGACGCGACGCTCGACCCCCGCAGCTCTCTCGCCGGCCGCAGCGTCGGCGAGCTCAACTTCCGCGAACGCTACGGCATCGAGCTTGCCGCGATCGAGCGCGAGGGCGAGGCGCTTGCCACCGACCTGGCGGACGAGCGCCTGCAGATCGGCGATGCGCTGCTGTTGCTCGGCCCGCGGGATCGACTGCAGCTGCTGTCGTCGGACTCGGACTTCCTGATCCTGACGCCGCTCGGGCAGGAGCCGCCGGACACCCGGCGCGCCCCGCTCGCGGCGGCAATCATGCTCGGCGTCGTCGTTACCGTCATGCTCGGCTACGCGCCGATCTCCATCTCTGCCGTTATCGGCGGCACGATCATGGTACTGACCGGGTGTCTGAACATGGAGCAGGCCTATCGATCCATCGACTGGCGCGCGATCTTCCTCATCGCCGGCATGTTGCCTCTCGGCACCGCGATGCAGGATACCGGCGCCGCCACCTACCTGGCGGACCAGGTTATGAGCCTGCTCGGCGACGCTGGACCGTGGCCGGTCATTATGGGTCTCTATGTCCTTACGGCCATGGCGACAATGATCATTCCAACCGCCGCCCTGGTCGTATTGATGTCGCCAATCGTGCTGTCGGCAATGTCGGATATGGGCCTGGCGCCGGAAACCGCGATGATGGCAGTTGCGATGGCCGCTTCGGCGAGCTTTACGAGCCCGATTTCCCACCCGGCCAACATTCTCGTCATGGGTCCGGGCGGCTATCGATTCGTTGATTACCTGAAAGTCGGCGTGCCACTCACTATCGTCGTTTTCATTACTGTGATGGTGTTGCTGCCGATGCTGTGGCCGCTCGTTCCGGCATAAGCGATGGAGGCTGCATGAACTTGAACAAGGTGCAATCGTGACCGAAAAGATTGTCATTGCGGGTGGCGGACATGCTGCCGCACAGCTTATCGCCTCGTTACGGCAACACGCGTTTGACGGGGAAATCGTGCTGCTCGGCGCTGAGCGCTGGCTGCCCTATCAGCGACCGCCGCTATCGAAGAAATATCTCGCAGGTGAGCTTGCGACAGAGCGTCTGTATGTCAAGCCGGAAAGCTTTTACAAGGAACATCGGGTTGAACTGCGACTGTCCACGACCGTGACTGCCATTGACCGCGAAGCACGATCGGTGCAGCTCGACGATGGCGACGCGGTTTCATACGACAAGCTGGTGCTGGCGCTCGGCTCACGCCACAGGGAGCTCGATATCGACGGCATGGAGTTTCGGGGGGTGAATTATTTGCGCAATCTCGCCGATGTTCAGGCCATCCGGGAGGACCTCAAGCCAGGCCGGCGCGTAATCATCGTCGGCGCCGGCTACATCGGACTCGAGGTTGCTGCCGTAACCCGGCAGCTGGACCTCGATGTGACCGTGGTGGAGATGGCTGATCGCGTGATGAGCCGGGTCGTGTCGCCCGAGATATCCGACTTTTACCAGATCGAGCACACGGAACGCGGTGTCAAGTTGCGGCTGGGCACCAACGTCACCGCTCTCCGCGGCCGCAAACGCGTCAAGAGCGTCGAGACGAGCAGTGGCGATGAGCTGCCGGCTGACCTGGTGATCGTTGGTGTGGGAATCCTGCCGAACACCGAGCTTGCCAGTGACGCGGGACTCGATGTCGATGACGGCATCGTCGTTGACGATCGCTGCCAAAGCAGCGATCCGTCGATTTTTGCCATCGGCGACTGCACCCGGCACCCGAACGAGATTTACGGCCGCACGCTGCGGCTGGAGTCGGTTCACAATGCCGTCGAGCAGGCGAAGACAGCGGCCGCCAATCTGTGCGGTATCGAGACGCATTACGCCGAAGTGCCGTGGTTCTGGTCCGATCAATATGACCTGAAGCTGCAGATCGCCGGCCTGTCCGACGGCTACGACGACGTCGTGATTCGCGGCAATCCGGCCGACCGGTCGTTTGCCTGCGTCTATTTGCGCGAGCAGCGGCTGATCGCTGTCGATGCGGTGAATGCGCCGAAAGACTTCGTGCAGTCGAAGCGGCTGATCGCCGCCGCTGCCCCGATAGACGTGGTGCAGCTCGCCAATTCGGAGCTGGAGTTGAAGGACCTGTCGGTATCCGGCTGAGCGTGCCTGCCGTCAGTCGATCGACGTGCCGTCTGGCGATGCCGTTTCGTCACCCGGTAATGCGATCAGCAGCTGGCCCTCGGCCGCGACCGGACCGATATCCGCCGAGTATGCCGTCACGCGCAATGACTCGACGGCGTCCATCTCGCTTCCCTGCAGGGCACCATGGCCGCTGGTGACTTTCGCGGTGCCGATCGCACCCGGACCGACCGTAAGATCTCCATACCAGGTTCCCTTCCAGCTGTTCGCGGAGTTCTTGTACGCGGGGATCACTACCCCGGTGATGAACGGCCAGTAGTTCTCGGATTGTTCGATGAACAGACTTCCGCGACCGGGCAGATACAGGTACCAGACGCTGTCAACCATCGCTTCGCCACTGAGCAACCGGGTCTCTTCAGACTGAGAAGAAAATTTCAGGCCGAGCCCGGCAGGACGCCCGCGCGCGTCATTCATCATGGCCAGCATCACGTTGGTCAGCCGAATCGGTGCTTCCCAAAGTTTTTGCGCAGTTTTCGGATTGGGCGCCAGGCGAGACTCGCCGCCATTGGTCAGAAACAGGCTCCTTGCCGCCACGCTGTCGAAGCTCAGCGACATAACCGCGCTGTCGCTGACTGAAAGTGGCGACGCCGGCCGCGCCGCTTCGAATGGATTGTGCGTCAAGCCGTAGGCGAAGACGCCGACGCCGAGCAGGAATCCGAGCACGAGGGGAATAAAGCGCTTCATTCGGAGTCGCTCCGCCTGGCGATTTGAGTCGTCTGCAGCACGATGCGGCCGGTCGCCGCATTTTGCTCGCCGGCGGCGTCGGCAATCCAGCGCACTTGCATCGAGCCGTCGCGATTATCAAATTCTCGCGACCCGGCACGCAGCACGCCGCTTCGAATGCCGTCTGCAGACAACGGCGCCTGCATGCTGACGAATTGCGATCCACGCGCCGGCAGGTGCAGTACCCACTCGATGAACGCACCGTTCGGCTCGACTGCCGCGGCGCGTGCTGCCAGGCCGACAACGACGTCACGTTCATTGCGAAGCTTGTAGATGCCGAACTGGGCTGAAGTGAAGAGTTCGCCGGAGGGCCACGAGAGGCCCTCCGGGATGGTGTTCTGGCCGGGTGACCGGGACATGATGCGGTCGTCAGGCAGATTGATATGGAACGACTCCGTCGTACCGCCGTTAGGCGCCACCTTGATCACCGACTCCTCGCGGTGCTGGTCAACGGCCGGATAAGCATACAAACAGCCGGCAGCAACGACGATGCCGAGTACAATGCCAGTAATGAAAAGCTTCAACAAACCCGTTCCTTCCTGCAGCTGGGGCCCTGTGCTCAAGGTATTGTCGGAGTTTAGTTAAATTGACCGCAAGCTCACAATCTATCGAGTGTTTTTTGTGACGGAGTCCACAACATTTCGCTCTCCTAATGAGTTCAGTTGATATGACACCGCCCATTTGCCTTTGGTCCGGTCCACGCAACGTATCCACGGCGCTGATGTACAGCTTCGCCCAGCGCCCCGATGTTCGCGTCGTTGACGAGCCGTTGTACGGACATTACCTGCGAGTTACCGGCGCCGATCACCCCGGCCGCGAGGAGATTATTGCGTCGATGAACTGCGACGGCGCCGACGTCATGAAAACGCTTCTCGCCGAACAGCGATCACAGCCGGACGTGCGACTTTTTCTCAAGCACATGGCGCATCACCTTGTAGCGATGGACCTCGGCTTTCTGCGGAACGCGAGCAACGTGTTCCTGATCCGGGACCCGAGGGAGATGCTGCCTTCGCTGACGATTCAGTTGCCGGCCGCGCGGCTCGCCGACACGGGGCTGAAACGGCAGTGGCAGATCTTCAGCAAGTTACGCGACGCCGGTTCCACGCCGGTCGTGCTCGACTCCCGGGAGTTGCTTCTCGATCCCGGCGGCGTATTGTCACGACTCTGCAACGCGCTCGGCATGGAGTTCGATCCGGTGATGCTGAGCTGGCCGGCCGGACCGATAAAAGAAGACGGCATATGGGCGCCGCATTGGTATCACGCAATTCATCGCACCACCGGATTCCAGCCGTATCGTCCAAAGGTCGGGTTCCCGGAACATCTGCAGGACTTACTGGCCGAATGCAGACCCTGGTACGAGAAACTGTTTGCACACGCGCTTCGCGCAAGCCACTCAGGAGACTGATGCAGTGAATTTGGTAGATCCACGTAACGCCGACATCATGGTCCATGTCAGCGGCCGGCTGCTGCCCCGTTCGGAGGCGCGCATTTCGGTTTTCGACAGCGCCGTCCAGGGTGGCGACGCGGTCTGGGAAGGCCTGCGCGTCTATGACGGTCGTATTGCCGCGCTGGACGAGCACCTTGCGCGGCTGCAAAACTCGGCCAAGGCGCTGGCCTTCGCAGACGTGCCATCGAACGAAGATATAAGCCGCGCGATCTTCGACACGCTCGAAGCAAACGGCATGCGCGACAACGCGCACATCCGACTCACCCTGACACGCGGCGAGAAGATAACGTCGGGCATGAACCCGAAATTCAATCAGTCGGGCTGCACGCTGATCGTCCTCGCCGAATGGAAGCCGCCGGTTTACAGCAGCGACGGCATCCGGCTGATTACCGCGTCCACGCGCCGCAACTCGCCCGCCTGCCTCGATTCGAAGATTCACCACAACAATCTTCTCAACAACATCCTCGCAGCAATCGAGGCGAATGTCGCGAACGTCGACAGCGCGATCATGCTGGACGTCAACGGCTTTGTTTCCGAGACGAACGACACCAACCTGTTCATCGTGACGGGCGGGACCGTCTTCACGCCGCACGCCGACAGCTGCCTGCCCGGCATCACGCGACGCATGATCCTCACGATCTGCGCCGAACAGGGAATCCCCGCTGTCGAAAAGAATCTTTCTTTGACCGAGCTGTACGCGGCGGATGAAGTATTCACCAGCGGCACGATGGGCGAACTGACGCCGGTGCTGGAAGCCGACGGTCGCATGATCGGCAGCGGCGCCGCGGGCCCGATGACGAGGCGTCTGCAGAAGCTGCACGCACAGCACGCACGCCAATATGGCACGCCGCTGCCCTTCTAGTCAGCAGTTTGAAAAATAGCGCTGCAGATACTCGTCGAGACTGATCTCGTCTGCGGCTTCGATCGCAAGTTGACGGCGCAGCGAATCTGCGGCTTCGCGCTCGAATTCGGCGACGCGCTTTTCGTGAAGCGGTGTAATCGACGCAAAGTACTCGCTGTGTTTTTTCGCCATTTCAAATGTGTACTCAAAAAAACTGCTGCCCGTCTGCCTGAGCTCGTCGAGGAGGCGCGCAGACGGCGTCGTCTCGGGATGCGCGACCATCTGCTGCATCTGCCGCACGGATTCCGCGTAGCTTGCGGACACGTCGCCTGCGTCCAGCACTTCGGCTATCGCCAGCACCTTGTCGAGAATTTCCGTGGACCAGCTTTCTAACGTCACGGCTTTGCCGTTGCGCATCAATCGAAACCCGGGGTCGCGACCCGACTTGGCCGTCGCGGTGTGATTGGCGCCGATTTCGGCGAGATCATCCTGATCCAGTTTCGGGCTGTGCTCGAGCACGCAGTAGACGAGAAGCGACTCGATGAAGCGCATCGTGTTCTGGTTGATGCCGGCCGGGTCTATCGGGTTGATGTCCAGTGAACGAACTTCGACGTATTCGATACCGTCACGACGAAGTGCCGCGGTCGGCTGCTCCCCGGAGCGAGCAACGCGTTTGGGACGTACCGGCGAGTAATACTCGTTCTCGATCTGCAACAGGTTCGCGTTGAGCTGGCGGTAGTCTCCGTTCGTCCGGACGCCGATCTTTTCGTAAGCGGGTTCCGGTGTACAGATAGCCGCACTCAAGTCGCTCACATATTCGTCGAGACTGTTGAGCGAGATGTTGATGCGGGCCTGGTTCTGGTTGCTGTAACCGAGGTCGCTCATGCGCAGCGATGTCGCATGCGGCCCGAAATAGGTGTCTTTGTCCAGCGAATCCAGTTTCGCACCGGCCGCGCTCGTGAACGACTTGCAGAGCGCCGGCGATGCCCCGAACAGGTACAGGACCAGCCAGCCGATACGCCGGAAGTTGCGGATCAGGCGCAGGTAATGCCTGGATTGAAACTCCCGCCTCGAGCCGCCTTTGCCTGACACTTCGCGAAACGCCGTCCAGAAGGCTTCCGGCAGGGAATAGTTGAAATGCACGCCGGCGATGAGCTGCATCTGCCGCCCGTAGCGAAACCCGAGGCCGCGCCGGTAAATGGTTTTCATGCGGCCGACATTCGACGAACCGTAGCGCGCCAGCGGAATGCCGTCATTCTGCGGTATCCGGCACGGCATGCTTGCAGGCCACAGTAACTCGTCACCGAGATTCGCATACAGGAACTGATGAATGTCGCAGATACACTGCAGCGCTTCCCACGTACTCGGGAATGCGGGCGTTACAAATTCGAGTAACGCTTCCGAAAAATCGGTCGTTACAAAGCGATTCGTCAGCGCGGAGCCCAATCCTTCGGGATGTGGCTTCTCCGACAGGTAACCCTCGGGACTCACGCGCAGCGATTCTTTTTCGACGCCCTTCAGGCCACCCTGCAGGGCGTTCTTGTCTGCGGATGCGAGTGCAGCCAGGCGCTTTTCAAACCCTTGCTTCAATGTCCTTCCCCGGCTCCCGTGAAATTCCACGCGCAGACACTTTTACCATAAGCGCAGCGGGTATGTTCCGTAATTGATGCCAGGTCGATTTGTTCATGACAATAGTCGCACGCTGCGGGTAGTATTCGACTCGGCGCTACTCATCTTTTTTGGAGTCCGGCTTTATGAACGAATCCAGGTTGCGACGGCTGCGCGACCGCACCAACGGTGCGGCGACGCTGATCAATCAGGGGTGCAGAATTACCGGCGTTATCAGCGGTACCGGGAATTACCTGATCAGCGGCGAGATAGCCGGCGATTCCGATGTGCAGGGCACGATAACGCTGTCGGTTGACGGGCACTGGGAAGGCACGATCCGCGCCGATGACGTCATTATTTCGGGGCGAATCGAGGGCGACATCTTCGCCTCAGGCAAGGTCGAGATCACGGCCACCGCAAGGATCAGCGGCAACGTGACGGCCGAGGCGATCGCAGTGGCCGAAGGCGCGGTTGTCGAGGGCGTTATGAAAACCACCGGCCAGACCGAACCTCTGGCGTTTGTCGAGAAGCGCAGCCAGGACGGCTGACGCCGTGCTGACGGGCCCTGGAAGCCGGGGGCCGACGACCGGGTTCTTATGGAAAAACGATTTCCTGCGACGTCGGTAGTGCTACACTTGCAGGGGATTAAGGCCGAATAATAATTATCAAATGATCGGCAGACGCATTCCAAGATTTCTGCTATTTGCGACCGCTGGCGCCGTCGTGTTGCTGGTGGTGTTCTATGCGCAGTACCAGTGGCTGGCCCGGCAGATCGTCGCAACCAGCGCGGAACAGCACTCGGTCGTGGTGCAGCAGAGCTTCGAAGCTCGGGCCCTGGCACAGGCGAGCGTCATCGCGGACTCCGTAGCTGCCGCCTACGATGACGGCACGGAGGCCGCCGACTGGCCGATCGTTCTCAATCGGGCGCTGGCAGCGAACGGCAATATCACCGGGCTGCGCTTCACGATGGCGGACGGGTTCTCGGTGAAAAGCGGCAGTTTGCCGCTTGTTGACGAATCTCGCGCCACGGCCTGGCTACCGGACCGACTGATGGTGGCGCTTCCGGTCGTCAGCGACCTGCGGGAAATTGGCTACATCAACGCCGCGTTTCCGCTCGAAGACCTTCGTGCCGAACTTGGCCGGTTCGAGTCGGAATTGCTGAAACACGAACTGGAGACACGCTCAACGGGGTATCTGTGGATTGCACTGGGCACACTCGCCGTGCTGCTGGTTTCGGCCGGAATCACCTGGCTGACGGTTCGCAGGCAATCGAAGCGCACTCGACAGCTGAAGATCCGGGCAGAGAAGTTGCGCGATGCCGATTTCGGCGAGAGGCTGCCGGAAGAGCCGGGCGATGCCATCGGCGAACTGGCGGCCGTGTTCAATGACATGCGCGACCGGCTGCGCGAAGCGACGATTTCCAGGGACTATGTCGACAACATCTTGTCCGGCATGAACGAGGCGATTATCGTCACGTCGGGTGGCGGCAAGATTCTGCGCATCAACAAGGCGACCACGCACCTCCTCGGCTACGAGGAAGACGAACTGCTGGACACGTCCATCGACTTCGTCATCGATACCAATAAAGCCCAGTCCCTGGCCGACGACGCGCCGTCCGGGCTGCCCAAAGAATCGACATTCCAGTCCAAGTACGGTGAGTCAATTCCGGTTTCCTACACCTGCTCTATCATCGGCGACGGCGAGGAAGGTTCTCGGCACCGCATATATGCCGCGCAAAACACGACGGAAAGACGGCGCGCCGAAAAGCGTATCCGCTACCTGGCCCGCATCGATCCGCTGACCAAGATTCCGAACCGGATGCAGTTTCAGCATCTGTTGCAGCGCAATATTGCCCGCGCGCGTCGAGCGGGTGATTCGCTGTGCCTCTTTTACCTCGACATCGACCGCTTCAAGGAGATCAACGACACGTTCGGGCACCTCGCCGGCGATACCACGCTCGAAACAGTCGCAGAACGCCTGAAGCTACTTTTGCCGAAGAAGGCCATTGTCGGCCGGCTCGCGGGCGACGAGTTCGCCGTTATCGTCGGTGGCCTTGGCGCGACCGACCGCGGCCTGGAGAAAACCAGGAAGCTCGCTCAGCGGATATTGGATGACCTTGCCGAGCCGTTTTTCATGCAGGGTCACGAGGTATTCATGACCGCCAGCATCGGCATCGCCTATTACCCGGACGATGCTGCGAACGTCATCGACCTGATTCGCAACGCAGACGCGGCGCTCTATCACGCGAAAAAGGACGGTGGCAACGAATTCGCCTTCTATTCGATGGACATGAACGAGGCGTCGGTCGAGCGCCTGATGACGAAGAGCAAGCTGAA
>JABAOD010023161.1_pt3 | contig 10207 bp, 13 predicted proteins | sample 7062151 | NCBI WGS metagenome assembly JABAOD01 (sample SAMN14538626, study PRJNA623070) | marine sediment metagenome | biome: marine biome [ENVO:00000428]; feature: marine pelagic biome [ENVO:01000023]; material: deep marine sediment [ENVO:00002113] | place: India: Gulf of Khambhat ... | reverse complement strand
AGAAAGAAGTTGGCCACGGGCTTGCTCGAATTGGAGCGGAAGGAATCACAACCCGAAAGGAGCAAACATGGCTCACCAGCCTTTTGAGGACTGGATCTTGGGGGCGGTTCCGGCATCCCATCATCAAATAAAGCTGTTAGGAGATCACCTCGCTTCCTGTGATGCCTGCCGACGCTTGTCAGCCGCCTGGACAACTGTTGATTCGCTGCTGCAATCGCCGCCAGTTGCAGCGCCGCCATCAGGTTTTATGACGCGCTGGAACGACCGTCTCACGGTGTACCAACAAAGGCGCGAGAAACAGCAAAACTGGCTGATGCTGCTTTCCAGCGTCGGAGGCGCCGGATTGCTGCTGAGTTATGCCATCATTTTATCGATCTTAGTGGATCCCAGCTTCCCCATCCAATGGATTGTTTCCGGGGTGGAAGGGCTCACCCAGACTTTTGCATACCTGCGGCTGGCCTGGGAGGTTATGACGGCCTTGTTAATAACGTGGCCGGGCGTTGTCGTGATCGCCTGGTGGTCAGCTTTCGCCACCCTGAGCACGCTCCTGCTGCTCTGGGTAGCATCGCTGTACCAATTTGCATACGTGCGACCCAAACGATAGGCGCCACTCATCCGGGATCTGCCAGCCCATTTTTAAGAGGTAAGGACCATGCGTGTTATAAGAACAACCCTTTTAGCCCTGACCCTGGTCGCCCTTTTCATGCTGCCCGCAGCCGCACAGGCACAGGGATATTCCGATGATCAGGTGATTTTCGGTGGCTCATTTACTCTCCGGAGCGGTGAAACGTTAGATGGTAACCTGGTTGTTTTCGGAGGAACCGCCGAGTTGGAAGAAGACTCACTCGTCGACGGGGATGTGGTCCTGTTCGGCGGTACGATCGATGTGAGCGGCGAGATAACCGGGGACTTGGTGGTCATCGGCGGATCGGTAGGGCTCAGCCAAAGTGCCGTCGTGCAGGGTGATCTTGTTGCCCCGGGCGGCACCGTGCGGCGCGAAGAAGGCGCCCAGGTGGGCGGTCAGGTGATCACCGATCCGCAATTTCCGCTCAGTATTACCATCCCCCGAACCGGAATCTTTACACCTCGCATCGAGATCCCACAGGTCCCGAGCTTCCCGTTTGCCGACGCGGCCATCAATCCAGCGCTGGCCGTCATCTCATTTTTGTTCAGGACCGTAGCGATCTCCGCACTTGCGGTTTTGGTGGCGATCTTCCTTCCACAACACACCAGTCGGGCGGCACGTGCATCTGTAGCCCAGCCGATCATAGCGGGCGGCGTCGGGCTGCTGACCGCAATCGCGGTACCAATCTTGCTCATTATCCTGCTGGTGCTGACGCTGGCATCTCTGCTGCTGCTTTCCCCGATCACCCTACCAACCGCATTGCTCATCGGGATCGTCTTTGGCATTGCAGGCCTGTATGGCTGGATCGCGCTTGGCTTAGAAGTTGGTAACCGGCTTGCCGACCTCTTGCAGCGTGAATGGCCGATCGCGGTCTCGGCTGGTCTTGGGACCTTTGCATTGACATTCGTCATCCTGGGCATCGACTTCATCCCATGCCTGGGCGACCTGGCCTTCATCCTGACCGGTTCGATCGGTCTCGGCGCCGTCGTGCTCACCCGGTTTGGCTCACAGGAGTACGAACCGAATGCCACCGGCGGGTCCAGCGCAACTTCACAGGCCCTAGAGACATCGGAGCAAGCAGAGCCACCGAATGAAAATGCCGACGCAACCTGATCGGGTTCGCCCGATATCTCAACGAACGAACCGGCTGTGCAGGTTGGCCACACGAGAAAACCTGTTGGCGTATTTTGGCCGCAGGGGCTTCGCCCCTGCGGCCAAAATTCCGCCTTAAGGATTGTCCCATCCTAGACCACGGTGTGTAAAACGGCTCCGGTCACGAGTGCGATTTGGCCGATGTGATAGCTGATGCGGATCAGCAGCCGACCCCGTCGGATTTGGAAGACGAAGCGGTTCCATGCCAGCAAGCCATCTGAGATAAAGAATAGCCCGGCACCCAGGCCTGCGATCACCGCGTGCTGAGTCGACCAGGTTTCCCGCCCCAGGACTGATAGCACAGAAAGCAGCATCACGGTGATCACGAGGCTATAGATCAGAACAGGTGCGCGCAGCTTGCTGAGATCTGATCTCACAAGCCCTTGGTCGATTCGTCGATATATGAACCAGGCTATCGGCAGTACGACGATCGGCAGAATCAACACCCAGGCTTCAGAGGGAAATGGGGACAGGTTAAAACCGATGATATAGGCGACATGTGCGAGCATAAAGGCGATCAGCCCCAGCATAAACCGCTCGCGGGGAAGCATTAAAAATATGTCCCCGGCCATCGATAGGATCAGCGCAACAGCGATGGTTCCTAGAAATGATCGCCAGGTTCCGATGGGAGCGAGGCTTGCCATCCAAAACAGCAGCGCGATGATCGTCCCCGGTTTGCAGATATAGTCCAGCCATCGCCAATTCCTTACGATCGCTATCCAATCTATCACCGCGACCATCAAAGGGACGGCTAGCAAGTGTCGCTCACTTCCGCTTCTCCCGAAATCCCAGCCGGAGCAGCGCACTGCGATCGTTGCGCCAATTTCGCCGGACTTTTACCCGCAGCTCCAGAAATATGGAGCGACCGGTCATCGACTCGATCTGACTGCGGGCGAGCATCCCGATCTTTTTCAATGTGGAACCGCCACGTCCGATGACAATCGGTTTCTGAGATTCGCGTTCGACAAAGATCGTTACGGCGATATAAGCACCCTGATCACCGCGCTCCTTGAATTCGTCGATGCGGATCGCGAGACTGTGCGGCACCTCATCGCGGAGATGTTTTAGCGCAGCCTCGCGGACCAAATCGGCGGCGATCTCACGCTCATACAGATCTGTGATCTGGTCAGCCGGGTAAAACGGTGGGCTCTCTTTCAGATGTGCGATGATCGTGTGCACAAGTGCGTCCAGGTTGTGCCCGGTTTGCGCCGAGATCGGTATCGGCTCAGCTTCCGGCACCAGTGCCTGGTATTTCTCGATCTGCGCATCCCAGGATGCAGTCGCAATAAGATCAGTCTTGTTGAGCGCCAGTATTAGAGGTACCGGCCGTTCGAGACGACCGATCAGGTCCGCGATCATGCGGTCCTCCTGATGAGGCGCGGCGGAAGCGTCTACAAGCCAAAGGATTAGATCGCTTTCTTCGAGCGCCTGCTCAGCCTCTCTATTCATAAAGGCGCCCAACATGTGGCGCGGTTTGTGGATGCCCGGTGTATCCATAAAGATCAGTTGGGCCTTATCCGAAGTCAGGATACCCAATTGCATCCGCCGCGTGGTTTGAGGTTTGGCCGACACAGCAGCCACCTTTTGACCCAGGAGCGAGTTGATCAATGTTGATTTGCCCACATTGGGCCTGCCGATGACTGAGACAAACCCGGCTCGAAAAGTCGGTGAAATTCCAGTTTCTTCGCTAATCTCCATTTGTGTTATAATTCACGACTGTGCTTCTGGTATACCCAATATAGTAACCCACTTACGCGCATAATTGACCCTCAAACCCTTTGGGAGGCTGCCCCATTTTACCGAAAGATCCAAACGCCGGGGGACAGATCTGTGAGTCAACGTGCGCGGTGGGGCGCATTCAGAAAAATTGCCAATTTTGAGGAGCGGAATCCGATGAAGAAGTGGATTTTTTTCTCAATGGTGTCAATTGCGTTCGCAGCTTGTGGTGGTGGGGGGAATGCGGCCACCGAATTCACGGTCACGATGAACGAATTCTCCTTTGAGCCTGCCAATATTACGGTCCCTGCCGGAGCCCAGGTCTCATTGAACCTCTCGAATGAGGGGACCCTCGAGCACAATTGGGTGATGATGGAGAGCGGATACCGAGTCGATACCGCCTTCACAGAAGATGATCAGAACCACATATTTTTTGAACAACAGCAAACGCCCCCTGGTGAATCGGTATCCGTCGTTTTCAGCGCACCTGATCAGGCCGGAGAGTATCAACTCGTTTGTTCAATACCAGGGCATTTCGAGAGCGGCATGCAGGGCAGAGTGACGGTAACAGAGTAGGCATCTGGCCAAACTAAGGCCGCCGGCATAAAACCTGGATCAGCTCGCTGCAAAACTGGGGCCGATCCAGGTTTTTTATTTTTGTATCCGTCTTCGAGCACGGACCCCGCCCGTTCGGGTGTTCCAGTCGCTGTATGGTGAACGGTTTGTCAAAGTGTGATCGGGTTGAAATCCGTGTTCCGATCGAACGTATCCAGGTTCTCGGACTTCTTAAGCGCGTTTACGATCAGGTAGGTAAATGGCGTAGCCAAGGCCTCGTACAAAACTTTAAATGCCCACTGCGAAAGGATGGCGCTCGCCAGCGCGCCGCTTGGAAGGATTCCCGCGAATGCCGCAGTGATAAAGACAGCCGAGTCGGCCCCTTGACCAACCAACGTCGAACCGATCGTGCGCAGCCATAAGAAGCGCCCTTCAGTTCTAACCTTGAGCTTCGCCAGGGCGAACGAATTGATGAATTCGCCCACCAGGTATGCCATGAAAGAGGCCACCAGCAGGCGCGGTGTGAACCCCAAGATCGCCTGATAGGCAAGCTGGGCAGTATCAGGGGAGTCGAAGGGCCCAACAGCCCAGAATGGGGCTGCCGGTAGTAGACCGGCAAGCCAGATTGCGATCACCGCCAGGAGATTACAGAAAAAGCCGGTCCAGATGGTCTGCCGAGCACGCGCATAACCGTAAACCTCGGTGAGGATATCGCCAAAGATATATGCGATGGGAAACAGGATCACGGCTGCCGGTAAGTAAAATCGGTAAATCCCGACCAGCTTGACGGCGATGATATTTGATACGATGAGAGTGGTGACGAATACTGCTGTGATCAGTGGATACCAGCGCTGACCGCTATTCGACATGGTTACCTGATCTCGCATCCGTCCATTGTACTCGTGCTTCACTCGTCTTGGTCTCTTCAGCTTCTACAGTGATGCCAATTCCGCCGCGCACATTAAACACCCCGCTGACCCTGCACCAATGCGGATCCAGCGCCTCCACGAGATCCTCAAGCACGGTGTTGATCACATGCTCATGAAAAACCCCCTCATCGCGATAAGACCAAAGATAGAGTTTAAGTGATTTTGATTCCACGATTTTTTGATCCGGTACATACTCGATGCGGATCGTCGCGAAATCCGGTTGCCCGGTCATCGGACACATACATGTGAATTCGTCAGTTTCGAGCATGACCCGGTAATATCGCCCGGGTGCCCGATTCGGAAAGGTCTCGAGCGTTTTGCTCGGAACCGCTTTCTTCCCCAGGATAGTCAACCCCTCCAGATCTGATGGTTCGGTGCCCATAATCAATTCTCCTGCGCGGATCGACGTACTTGGCAACAGATGTTGTCACCACTCGTGCTACCTCTCGATGTACCGGGGTATCATAACTACCATTCGCGACCCGTGTCAAGGCCGGCCTGATGAGCCGGCAAGGATATTGCACGCGATCACCGCGCCAAACTGCCCAGAGAGAGGATCAAACCCTACAGCTCGCGGCGCGCTATCGCGTCGTGCGATTAAACCGCGTTTGCCATCCTGCGCGCATCACCACTCTAGACAATTTGAAGGCTCTCCTGTAAAATACCAGACTGCCATTCCGATTTGGGAAAATAAGCGCCCACCAGTGCCCGCAAAAGGCCTGGGGTGATCTGGAGCCAGAGATCTGGTCGTGAAATTGTCGAGTTCAATTGCCTGGAAGTACGAGCTGGAACAGAGTTTTAGGAGGTAGACCGTTGCCAAACACGAAATCTGCGATGAAACGAATGCGCCAAAATGAAAAANNAAACCGATATTACCGTGGCCGGGCGCGCACTTTTATCAAAAAGGCTCTTGCGGCGATTCGAGAAGGGGACCTGGCGGAAGCGCGCGCTGGGGCCCAGCGCGCTATCAGCGCGCTGGATATCGCAGCGGAAAAGGGTGTCATTCACAAAAACAATGCGGCCCGGCGTAAGAGCCGTCTGATGAAACGACTCTCTGACTTTGAGAGCTCTAAGGGGTAGGGCATCGCGGCAGCGCGTGGACAGGAAGCCGGAAGACGCAAGCTGTGCGGGAGGCTGTGCAACTCCCGTTTTCGTCTCCGGTCTCCTGGAAACGGGGGATTGAGCACATTTGGGGAACTGACCCCACTTTAAGAAGTCAGAAAGAATTTCCCTGATATGTAATCGGGCAGTGCTATAATTCCCGACGGCGGTCCGCCGAGTGGGCGATCTGTAACGGCAGCCATATTCGAGGAAATCAGGCCAGTTTTTGTCACCGCTTACCCGCACACTGATCAGCCCAGAGAGCCGCGTGGACGCCCATCGCGAGGCACTGCTTGCAGCCCCGGGCATGATTTCGACCCAGAGTGGTCCGCTGGTGACCGCAGTTCAGTCTGTCCGGATTAATCGCCATGTACGATGCAGAACGAGAATTCGTTGATTCACAGATCCGACAATATTGTTCAGATCACGATCTCCCGAAGCCGGACGAGATCTCGTGGGCGCCGATTCCATTCACCGCCGAATGGGGGATTTCCACTTCCTTTTTTAAGCTTGCGGCCCAGTTAGCCCGGAAAAGCCAGACGGCTGAAGCTTTGCAGGTATCGGTACCCCAATTGGCCCAACAGATCGCGGCGGGCGTTGCCGAGCAGCTGGGCACGCCGCCCGGGTTTGCACGCGTCGAGGCAGTGCGTGGGTATCTCAACCTGTATTTCTCGCCCACCGAATTCAGCCGCAGGGTCATCGATATCGTTCTAGACACGCGTGAGCGTTACGGTGCTGGCCCTCCGAAGAAGCGACGCGTCATGGTGGAGTTCTCACATCCGAACACCCACAAGGCCTTTCATGTCGGACATTTGCGCAACGCCATCTTGGGCGAATCGATCTGTAGAATCCTGGCGTTCGCCGGGACTGAAGTGGTGCGCGCAAACTATATCGGTGATATCGGTCTGCATGTCATCCAGTGGCTGTGGTACTACCGCAAGTTCCACGCCGGAGAGGAGCCGGAGGAGGACCACACGCGCTGGATGGGGGATATGTACGCTGAAGCAGTCCGGATCTTAGAAGAGCAGCCGGAGCTGGAGAAAGAGGTGCGCGCGCTCTTCGCTCGTTGGGATCAGCGAGACCCGGAAATCGTCGAGCTATGGCGTAAAACGCGCCAATGGTCCCTGGAGGGCTTCGACCAGATTTACGACTTGCTGAGCATCCATTTTGACCGCGTCTATTTCGAGAGTGAGGTCGAAGAAGCCGGAAAAGAGCTGGTCGCAGAGATGGTGTCAAAGGGCATCGCAGTCGATGAACGGCCGGAGGGTCCGGTCATTGTGCGCATCGATGACCAACTCGGGCTGAAAGAAGAGCAGTACCGGGTGCTGGTTGTGCTGCGCTCTGACGGCACTTCCCTCTATGCGACCAAGGATCTGCAGTTGGCGATTCTCAAGTTCGAAGAGTACCAGCTCGATCAGTCGATCTATATCATCGATGTCCGCCAGTCTCACTACCTGCAACAGATCTTTAAGACCCTGGAACTGATCGGCCATCCCTGGGCCTCGCGCTGCTATCACCTGCCGTATGAGATCGTTAATCTGCCCGGCAATCTGACGATGTCCTCGCGGGAGGGCACGGTAGTTCTTCTGGATGACCTCATCCGCGAGGCTGTCGAGCGGGCGTTAAAAATCGTCCAGGAAAAGAACCCAGAGTTGGATCCGGCCCAGCAAGATAGTGTGGCCTCCGCGGTCGCTTTGGGAGCATTGAAGTACCCTATGCTGGATCGCGATCACGCCAAGGTCGTCACGTTCGACTGGGAGTCCGCCTTAGATCTGAATGGACAGGCCGCGCCCTACATTCAATATGCCCATGTGCGGGCCAGCGGTATTCTGCGCCGCGTGGAAGCCGGCCTGCCCGATTCGATATCCCCGGCGCACGAGATGGACGCCAAGGAGATCGAGCTGATCGACCTGATTTCACGCGTGCCCCAAGAAGTACAACGGGCCGCCGACGAGCTCAAAACGCTTCACGTCACAAACCTGACCTACGATCTCGCGCGCGCGTTCAATGAATTTTATAATTCTTGTCCGGTGCTCAAAGCTGAACCTGAAGTGCGCAGCTTCCGGCTGCGTCTGGTAGCTGCAGCCCGGCAGGCCATGGCCAATACGCTGCACTTGCTGGGCATCGCAGCCCCTGATGTTATGTAGCGTACGCGTTCGGGAAGGCCTGGGAAGGAATGAACCAGGCGGTTCGAGGGCGGCCGGCGGCTCACAGATGATCGAATCAAAATCGCTCATGAACAAGGAGAGTTGAATGCCGCCGATACGCACCATCATCATGGGGGCCGCCGGGCGGGATTTCCATAATTTTAACGTTTTCTACCGTGATAACCCCGACTACCAGATTTTAGCGTTCACAGCAACACAGATCCCAAATATTGAGGGCCGCATCTATCCACCAGAGCTTGCCGGCTCGCGCTATCCAAGCGGGATTCCGATCCACCCCGAAGACGAACTTGCGGAGCTGATCCGTCAAGAACAGGTCGACGAGATCGTCTTTGCATATAGCGACATCTCTCACGAGTACGTCATGCACAAGGCTTCGCTCGCCCTGGCCGCGGGTGCGGACTTCCGTCTGATGGGCCTCCGAAACACCCAGATTAAATCCTCAAAAACAGTCGTTTCGACCGGCGCCGTCCGGACGGGTGCGGGCAAGAGCCAGACCACGCGCCATGTTTCGCTCATCCTGCGGGACCTGGGTTTCAGCGTGGCGGTTGTTCGTCATCCGATGCCGTATGGGGACCTGGCCGGCCAGGCGGTTCAACGGTTCGAGGATTTCAGCGATCTGGACCTGCACAAGTGCTCGATCGAAGAGCGGGAAGAATATGAACCTCACCTTGAGAACGGGATGCTCGTATACGCAGGGGTGGATTACGAGCGGATCCTGAGGCAGGCGGAGCAAGAAGTCGATGTGATCCTGTGGGATGGTGGCAATAACGAACCCCCGTTTTTCGTCTCGGATTTCCATATCGTGGTTGCTGACCCCCACCGCCCCGGTCACGAGAGCTCCTACCACCCCGGCGAGACCAACGCCCGCACGGCCGATGTCTTTGTGATCAACAAAGTTGACACCGCTGATGCACAGGACATTCAAACCGTGCGTACAAACTTACAGACCCTCAACCCGGAGGCGATAATTCTCGAGGCGGCTTCACCGATCTTTGTTGACGATCCGTTGGCCATTCGCGGGAAGCGTGTCCTGGTCGTCGAAGATGGACCAACGCTCACCCATGGGGAGATGGCCTTCGGAGCCGGTTGGGTCGCAGCAAGACGGTTCGGGGCCAGCCAGATCGTTGACCCGCGCGCCTCCGCTGTTGGATCCATCCAAGAAATTTATGCAAAATACCCGAAGACTGGCGACGTGCTTCCCGCCATGGGGTACAGTCAGGAAATGATCAGCGAGCTCGAAACCACGATTAACAACGCGGTTGCCGATCTGGTGCTGGTGGGAACGCCGATTGATCTGGGCCGAATCATGCAGATCAACAAACCGTATCAGCGCGTGCGATACGAATTGCAGATCATCGGTCAACCAACTTTAAGCGATCTTTTGGAAGAACGATTAGCCGGGCAGTAGCGCAATGCCTGAAACCGGGCAGCCGGCCAATTCACACATCAAGCCGGTAGCCTACCCCGCGGATGGTCTTGATGAATTTCGGCCGACGCGGATTGTCTTCAATCGCACGTCGCAGCCAGCTTATGTGGACATCCAGCGTCCGCGTGTCCCCAATGTATTCCGTCTTCCAGACCTTGCGGAACAGCTTCTCACGTTCCATCACTTCGCCAGGGTGCTGCATCAGCATAATGAGCAGACGGCTCAGGCGCGGAGTAAGGTGTGCTTCGCGGTTTTCGCACTGCACTTTCCGACGTTCTAGGTCGAGCTGGATCGCACCAACCTGCCAGATTCGATCTCCCCCTCCGGGCAGCAGAGGCTCAATCCGATTGACGAGCTTCCTGATGGTGAACGGTCTCTTGAGAACGACATTTGCACATACATTTTTCGACACATCGCGGTCCGGGTTTGCGATCAGCAAAATCGGTAATCCGTTGGTCCCGTCCCTCAATGACTGACAGATACGCGAGCCACTCGTCCGCAGGGAGGCGGCGTCTACGACCACGAGATCGGGGTC
>JABAOD010012348.1_pt1 | contig 10208 bp, 10 predicted proteins | sample 7062151 | NCBI WGS metagenome assembly JABAOD01 (sample SAMN14538626, study PRJNA623070) | marine sediment metagenome | biome: marine biome [ENVO:00000428]; feature: marine pelagic biome [ENVO:01000023]; material: deep marine sediment [ENVO:00002113] | place: India: Gulf of Khambhat ... | reverse complement strand
CGTGAACTTTTGTCTTTCTTTGCGGAGACATGGGCTATAACATGTTTTTCTGAGGATAACAAGAATGCGATTTATGGACCGAGATGTGCAAAGAAACCCCTGGCTCAGCGTTTTCGGTGTACTCGTCCTGGCGGCTTTAACATTGTCTTCCTGTGCGCCGGATGATGGCGTCAGGACGAATCCATCTGGATTGAAGTACGAAGATTTGGAGACGGGTGAGGGCGCGCAAGCCGCCGTGGGAGACACTGTGCAAGTGCACTACATCGGATGGTTGGAAGACGGCACCAAATTTGATTCCTCCCATGACCGGAATCAAACGTTTGGTTTCACGATTGGCCGCGGCCAGGTGATCAAGGGATGGGAGGAGGGGATTGTAGGGATGAAGGAAGGGGGGATCCGCCAGCTCATCATCCCACCAGAGCTCGCCTATGGCTCAGCGGGGGCGGGGAATGTGATCCCGCCGGATGCCACACTGACGTTTGAGGTCCAACTGCTGAAAATCCTGGTGGTGGAGATCGAGGATGTCGCGATCGGTGATGGATCGGTTGCGGAAGCCGGCGACCTGGTCCAGGTGCATTACACTGGTTGGCTTGAGGACGGGACCAAGTTCGACTCGTCTCTGGACCGGGACCAGCCGTTTGAGTTTACGGTGGGCGCCGGCCAGGTGATCGCCGGTTGGGATCAAGGGATCCCCGGTATGAAGGAGGGGGGCACGCGCATGCTGACCATCCCGCCCGAACTCGCCTATGGCGCCCGCGGCGCCGGCGGGGTCATCCCACCGAACGCCACCCTGATCTTTGAGGTGACGCTTCTGGAGGTCCAATAAGTTGGGGCCGGAGCAAGGCTCCGGCCCTGATACATTTGGAAGTCGGGCGGGCTATTTATGTTTGTTTTGGGAACCTGCGAACCACCGTTGCAGGTGTCGGGATAGGGATGCGGTCGCCGGTGCGGAGTTCGCCGGGGCTGGCACTGCCGAGCCGATCCACGCTCTGGAAAACCGCAATCGGAGTGCCCACCGCGGTGTACTTTTGGTCCAGAAACGCCTGGCCGGTGAGATACCCCTGGCTGTCCAGCGCACAGCTGGTTACCCTACCAATCGCCCGACCGCGCTTGTCAACGACCGGGTCACCCAGATGGGCCATCCGGACGCCCGATTCGTTAAACCGGAAGCGGACGACGCTGCCTGAACGCTGCGCTTCGCGCTCGATAAACGCCGCGCGGCCGATAAACCAGGGTTTGTAGGTCTTGACATAGCCCGAAAATCCGGCCTCCCCAACGCCCAGATTCAGTTCACCCCCCAGTTCATGGCCATAAAGCGGAAGCCCAGCTTCGGTGCGTAGGGAGTCTCGAGCGCCAAGGCCGCAAGGCTTTAGGCCAAATCTATCGCCAACCCGCAGCAAATTGCGGAAGAGATCGAGTGCCCTATCCGGATGCACTAGGAGCTCGAAGGACCACCTTTCGCCTGTGTAGCCGGTGCGTGAAACGACGAGATCGAAGTCGCCCACCTTCACTTCGCAGATCTGGCCCCGTTCGAGCCGGAGGATGGCCTTTTCGGTGTCGGGGCTCGATCTCATCGCCAGCAGGATGTCCAGGGAGGCCGGCCCTTGCAGGGCCATGTCTACCAGCATGTCGCTGCCCGCGGCCGGGTCCTTGAGGTTTCGGAGGGTGGCTTTGCGTCCGAACGCCCTGGTCCAGGGCCGCGATCGATCCACCAGCACCTGGCCCGCATGCACGGCGTTGAGCCAGGCCCAGTCCTTATCATCATTGGCCGCGTTGACGACCAGCAGATAGACGTCGGTGGCGCGACGGTATACGAGCAGATCGTCGATCACGTTGGCGTCCGGATCGAGGAAGTGTGTGTAGGCCGATTCGCCAACCCGGATGAAGGTAATGTAATTCCCGCAGACGCTGTCCAGGAAGGCGGCCGCATCGGGGCCCTCGACCTGGTAGAGGCCCATATGGGCGACGTCAAACAGGCCGGCGGCCTGTCGCACTGCCAGATGTTCATCCTTTACCGAGGTGTACCAGACCGGNNGCGGCCGCATCGGGGCCCTCGACCTGGTAAACGCCCATGTGGGTGACGTCGAACAGCCCGGCGGCCTGTCGCACCGCCAGGTGTTCATCCTTTACCGAGGTGTACCAGACCGGCATGTCCCAGCCGGCAAAGGGGATCATCTTGGCACCCAGCTGGCGATGGTGCTCGGCGAGTGGGGTCTGTCGCAGCGGCGACTCATCCGTGTCAGTTGGGTGCCATTCGAATTCTGGCAGCGCGTCACCCGCCCCGTCGGAGATCCCGATGTAATATGGTTTGGTTCTGGCCGCCCGATCGCCGTTGGGTGCTGGGCCCGGATCAGCTTCTGAGACTCGCACGGCGACGGGCCCCGGGTTCTTCTGGGTAAAATCCTCACTAAATTTCGTATAGCCATCCGAGAGAGCTCGCAGCCAGGCGGCCACCTGGCTGGCGTTGGCGGCCGGTACGCGCAGCAGGAACGTGCGGGCGCTCACGCAGGATAACGTCCCATCCACAGCGTTACCGGCAGTTACCAGGCATGTCGGCTGGCTCTCGCCAGGCTCCAGCGCCTCGATATCGCTGCCGACCGCAAAATTTAGGAATTGCCGGCTCCGTTCACCCTGAATATCGAACGTCACGTGCCCATCGACAGATGTTAAGGGGTCGTCCAGGTCATAAAAATGGGGATAGCCATGTTCGGGCGGGTCGAAATCGATCCCCGCATGATGGGCGAGCTCTTTAACGCGCAGCTTGGCGTGTTCGAGGGTTTCAAAATCGATCTTCGCACGGCTGATCGGCCCGCTGAGCCCCTGGATGTGATAGGGAACGGTGGCCTGCAACATATCGGCGATGATATCCGCAAGCTGAGAAACCTGGTCTTCCCGGAAGCCGCGCTGGGTTACCCAGGGTGTCCCCATCCGGATGCCTGTCGGCCGCGCGGCGGATTGGTCGCCAGGGATCGTGTTGCGGTTGACCACGATCCCCGCAAGGTCCAGGATGCGCGCCGCCATGTCCCCCGAGAGCGTCCTGCCATCCGGTCCGGTGATGGACTTGCAATCGAGGTTCATCAAATGCGAGTTGGTACCGCCGAACGGGATGCGAAAGCCCCGCTCTTTCAACCGTTCTGTAAGGGCGACGCAGTTGCTGACCACCTGGAACTGCAACTGACCGAACGCTTCGGTCTGCGCGAGACGCAAAGCCAGCGCCATGGCCGCAAAGACGTTTACGTGAGGCCCGCCCTGTTCGCCGGGAAAGACCGCGCGGTCGATCTTGCGGGCCAGTTTCCGATCGGTCGTTAAGATACAGGCGCCGCGCGGCCCACACAGGCTCTTATGCGTCGTAAAGGTGATCACGTCTGCGTAGCCGATTGGCGAGGGATAGGCGCCCGCCGCGACGAGCCCCGCTACATGGGCGATATCGGCGAACAGAATGGCGCCCGCCGCGTCGGCGATGGCCCGAAATTTGGGCCAATCTACCGTCCACGGATAGGAGGAATAGCCGGCGATGATAAACTTCGGTCGGTGCTCCCTGGCAAGTTCCTCCACGGCCTCATAATCTAATCGTTCGCTTTCAGGATCGACCGTATAGTGGATGGCGTTGTAATATTTTCCGGAGCGGTTGACGGAGGAGCCATGCGACAAATGCCCCCCGTGCAGCAGGTTCATCCCCATGAACGTGTCTCCCGGTTCCAGCAAGGCGTGATAGACGGCGTTGTTTGCCGGTCCACCAGAGAGCGCCTGGACGTTTACATAGAGATCGTCGGGTTGAATGCCGTTTGTCGCAAATGTCTCGGCGCAACGCCGCCGGGCAAGTGCCTCAACGATATCTGCGTACTCGACCCCTTTGTAATAACGCGGGTCGGAGTAACGCCTGTAGTGGGCCAGGCGTGCGGAGTAGTCCAGGATTTCACCTTCGTCCAGCCAGCGAGTATACTCATCTGGATAGCCCTCCGCATAAATGTTGTGAAATGCGCCGGCCAGCGCCTCTCGCACGGCAAGCGGCGCGGTGCTTTCGCTGGGGATCAAGATCAACCGCCGGTATTGACGTTCGGCTTCGAGTTCAGTGAGTTCAAATAATTCTGGGTCCAATTCGGCCAGCGACCCACGAAAAAGAAAGTCTTCCATATTTGCAGCTCTCCTGTCCTGGTGGATGGGGAAGGTAATCCATTGAGCGCGGCCAGACATAGCGGCCGGATCGCCATGAGGCTCGCTGGACTTCATCCTCATTGTAGTCTCAGGGAAAAGGAAGGTCAAGGTTCAAGCTGGTGCTGCGGGATGCGCATGCGTGGTCTTGCGCTTGCGTGACGCTATTGTGGCCAGGGTACCTGGTAACCTGGCGGACATGGCATCACTTTTACTGCACGATCAGACCAGCGCCACGGCGAACGCCGCCAGGATGTTGGCTGCATTCCAGATCTGGACGCTCCAGACCACCAGGCTCCCCAGGCGTAAAGAGATTTCCAGCGGGTATTCCAGCCTGCTGTCGGTGGCTTTCGCCAGCGCATAGGCACCGATCAACACCGCGGTGACCGTCAGCTTGATAATGATGAGCTCGTGAATCTCCCCCATGGCGATCTTATCGAACGCCAACCGGTTTAACTCTCGCCAGCCATCCTGGGCTAAAAAATAGGTGGAAGCAAGCGTGTCAATCAGGTTGGCTACAAAGAAGGAGGTGATCAGCTGTTTCTCTTTCATGGGCGGGCGCTTTCCGAGATTTGCAAAGGAAACCTGTTGCGCTGCGCGATGTTGCGCCGCGTTCGAGAATGCCGATTTCAATGATTGTCGAATAATCCCTGATGATCAGGTCAATGAGGCGAAAGGTATGGATATGGATTCAGATGATTGCCGGCGGCAGGCTTGCCGATCGATCGGCCTCTTCCCGGATCAAGAGGTTTGGATTTGGGAGATTTTTTGATACAGCCGCTTGCAGGCATGATCGGTCAGAAAGCCGTTTTGCCAGGCCTGACAGATGTGTTGCCGGATTTCCAAAATCTTGTGGGGCTTGCGTTCGATCAGTAGCTCGAAAGCGGCCTCGATATTCGCGAGCTCATGCTGCCTATCGGTGCGGCTTGCCTCGTACTCCATCTCCGAACTCCTTATGCTGACAAGGCTTTTAAAAAACCGACTCTGCCGAAGGACCGCCTCTTACTACCTTGATCCTAGTTTAGCGCAAAAGTACCCGGGTACTAGGGTCCGTTACATTTCTGGTGGGCGATTCGCCGCCAGAGTTTTGTTGAGGAGGCCGGGTGGCAGGTTGGTTGGATCTGCATTGAATGCTTTGCGCCTCTACGTCAACCTTCACCATCCCAGGAGGTAATCCTCGCGAGGGTCAGACGGAACTTGACAGCCTGTCTGCATCCCTTATAATAATAATTGACTGACCGGTCAGTCAATTATCTCTGGGGGAGGCGTTTGAATGAGTCCGCGACCGGATGTCAGCGAAGCGCGTCGTAATCAGATTCTGGAGGCTGCCACCGCGGTTTTCCTGCGGCTCGGTTTTTTGCGGGCCCGCATGGATGACATCGTAAACGAGTCGGGTCTCAGCAAGGGGACACTTTACTGGTATTTCAAAGGCAAGGACGACATCATCATCGGCATCGTAGATCGACTGCTTCGCCGGGAGCTCGACCACCTGGTAAAACTGAAGGCAACTGAGGGCTCGGCCAAGCAGCGCCTGGATCAAATTGTTGATCTTACGATCAACGATTTGGAGAAAATGAAACCCGTGATGCCCATATTCTACGAATTCCTGTCGCTTGCTTTGCGTCGAAAACGTGTCCAAAGAGTGTTCCAAAAATATTTTCGCAGCTTTATGGAAATTGTGGTCCCGATCGTGCAAGAGGGCATCGATCGCGGGGAGTTTAAAGGGAGTTCTGCGGAAGACGCTGCCATCGCGATCTCGGCGATGATCGAGGGCACCATGCTGCTGATGTTCTACGATCCCGGAGCCGTGAAGTTGGATAAACACATTAAGTCGGGTTTTGAGCTGGTCATTCGGGGGATGGAAGGCCGGGCCTAGCGTGTGTCTCCACAGCTGCCCGGAAGTCGAGCTGCAGCGGACCGGAAGCGCTGCGCCTGGACTCGCCCCGAAGTGCGTCAGGAGGTGAATGATGGATGTCCTGATTCTTGTCGGCGTTATGATCCTGGTCGGTCTGCTGGTCGGGGCGTTGGCCGGCGCGATCTGGAAAGCCAACCGGCCTTGGGGCCTGAGCGGCGATCTGATCGTAGGCGCGGCCGTCGCCGTGCTGATCGGGCTGGTCGATTGGTATGTCATCCCTGCGATGGGTTTTAGCGAAACCGTGAAGCTGCTGGGGGTCGCCGTCGAACCGGCGCTGGCGTCGTTGCTCGTTCTCTGGCTGTTGCGCAAAGCGATCAAACGGGAACCTGTCCCCTGACAGACGATTTTCAGGGAAAAGCTGCCTGTCTATGGATCAGCCGGCACCCATCATCGATACTCGGGGGATGACGCGTGATTTCGCCGACACGCGAGCCGTCGATTCGCTAGTTCTCTCAATCCAGCCGGGCGAGCTGTTCGCACTGGTTGGTCCCGATGGTGCCGGGAAAACGACAACCCTGCGTATTTTTGCGGGCCTGCTCGATCTGACAGCCGGTTCAGCCACGATCGCCGGGTTCAACCTGGCGCATCAGCCCGAATCGATCAAACCGAAGATCGGCTATATGGCCCAGCAATTCAGCCTGTACCGGGAGCTTAGCGTCCTGGAAAACCTGGTCTTTTTCTCGGATCTTTACGGCGTCGACCACACCGTCCTTGCCGAGAGGATGGAGCGGCTGCTCGATTTCGCCGGTCTGGCAGCCTTCAAGCATCGCAGAGCTGTTCATCTCTCCGGTGGGATGCAAAAAAAATTAGCGCTGGCCTGCACTCTCGTGCACCAGCCGGAGATCTTGCTGCTGGATGAGCCCACGACCGGCGTTGATCCCGTTTCCCGGCGTGAATTCTGGAACATACTGACTGAGTTGCATATTGCGGGGACGACGATCCTGGTCAGCACTCCGTACATGGATGAGGCTGATCGCTGCGGCCGGGTAGGGTTGATGTATGGTGGACGGATGGTGATGTGCGCCGACCCGCGTGAGATCCGCGCACAAATTCAGGGGGAATTCATCGAGATCCAGACGGCGGACTGGCAAAAGGCCCGTGATCTGATCCAGGCCCAAGGCGCTGTGCGGGAAGTCCAGACTTACGGCGAAGCCCTTCATGTCCTGGTCGACTCCGCAAAGAAGCGGATGCCTGAGCTTCGGCGCTTGTTGAACAGACATGAGATCTCCGTCCGCAGGGTGCGTCCGGTACCTGCCAGGATGGAGGAGGCGTTCATTTCTTTAATCAGGGAAATGGAGGTCCGGGCGACGGTCGAGCGACCAGGATCTGCTCAAACGGAGGAGGCCTGAGGTGTCCCTGCGGCAGCTGCGGGCGGTGATCCGCAAAGAGGTCTTGCATATCCTGCGGGACCGGGCGACCTTCATACTCGTCCTGCTGACGCCTACGATGCTGCTGCTGTTGATGGCCTACGCGCTGACCGTGGACATCCGGCATGTGCCTGTGGCCGTGCTGGACCAGGATCGCAGCCCGCTCTCCCGTGCGTTCGTCCAGCAGGTTTTGGCCGGGGAAGATCTGGATCTGTATGCTTATGCGGATTCGCTGGCAGACATTGACGGCTTGCTCGTGCGAGGCGATATCAAGGCGGCGCTGATCATCCCGCCCGGGTTCGGTCGCGACCTTACATCTCTGAAGGGTTTTCCGCTCCAAATCATCATCGATGGGACCGAGCCTGAAAGTGGCGGTTTTGCCCTCGACCATATTGGATGGCGGGCGGAGGAATTTATCAGCCAGGAGCTGGCCTCCCAGTTCCAGCTCCTGAACATCCCGCCTGAATCCCTGAGCCCGATCGACCTGCGCATCCGAACGTGGTACAACCCCAGCCTGAAACCGCGAGTCGACCTCGTGCCGGGGCTCATCTCGCTTGTTTTAGGCTTTCCCGCGCTTTCTGTAGCCTTGACGATAGCGCACGAGCGTGAGCATGGGACCTTGGAGCAGCTCATGGCAACCCCCATCGGGCGTATCGAACTGCTGCTGGGCAAGATGATCCCTTACGTGCTGGTGGGTCTGGCCAATGTCATCCTGATGCCGTTGATCTCAATGATATGGTTTCGGATCCCGATGAACGGCAGCTTCCCGCTCTTCTTTGCGCTCTCAGCGGTTTTCTTGTTTTCCATCCTCAGCATGGGCATCATCATCGGTGTGTTTATTCGCACACAAGCCGCTGCGCTGGCGCTTTCCTTTCTTGTGATCTTTTTCCCCGCGTTCTTCCTGACCGGGATCTTTTTTCCGATTGCCTCAATGCCTGAACTGGTCCGTTTGGAGGCGCTTGTGCTCCCGGGAACCCACTACGCCATAATCACCCGCGGGGTGTTTCTCACAGGCGTCGGTCTGGATGTGCTCTGGCCTTATGCCGTGATGCTCTTTGTATTGGGAACCGCGTTCACGGGTATCGCCGCGCTATTTTTCCGGAAGAAGTTGGGCTAGCACAGAAGCGCTATGTTTACACGCATCTGGTCTCTTTCGATCAAGGAATTTATCCACCTGCGGAACGATTGGTGGCTTCCGGCGTTTATGCTGTTTGGCGGGGCGCTGGAACTTCTGCTGGTCGGTTGGGCGACTTCGCGGCCGATCACCAACTTGCCGATCATGGTCCTTGACCAGGACCAGAGCGCTGCCAGCCGGTCGCTGGTAACGGCCATCGAGAACACCGGCACTTTCGAGCTCAGCACCAAAACACAAGATTTTGAATCGATTCGAACGGCGCTGGACCGTGGGCAGATTAACGCAGCGGTGGTCATCCCCCCTCATTTTGGAGAGCAGCTGGCCGAACGCGCTGGCCAGGCTCAGCTTCCCGTTTTGCTTAACGGCGCCGAGAGCATCCCCGCCATGGCCGCATTGCGCGCCATCGAGGGTGTCACCCGCGATATGGGAGAGCGCGTCGCCCTTCAGAGGCTTGACGTCGATCCCAACGATTTCGAGGGCTTTGATCCCAGTCTGCGGGTTTGGTTCAATGAGACCCTCAGTGAGGCGTTGTATACGACCCCGGCAGAATTGGGCCTTATGTTGGAATTCACGGTGCTCCTGTTTGCGGCCCTATCTTTCTCACGGGAACGGGAGCTGGGCACCCTGGAACAACTGCTCGTGATGCCGTTTTCATCTTTGGAGATCATCATCGGAAAATCCATCCCAGTTGTTCTGGTGGGGTTTGGGGATTTCCTGTTGATGCTGGGTGTCGTGCATTTCGCTTTCGGGGTTCCGATCCGGGGTTCCTTGACGCTCCTGCTTCTTCTGGCACTTGGGTACCTGCTGGTTGAGCTGAGCAAAGGGTTGGTGATTTCGGTGATCTCTCGCACCCAGCACCAGGCGTTTTTGCTGGTGATGTTGGTCGGTATGGCGGATTTTATGTTTACTGGCTATGCTGCTCCTGTCGAGTCGATGCCCCGAGTTCTCCAGCTTGTCGCCAACCTGATCCCAGCCCATCACTGGCTCAAAATATTGAGAGGCATTTTGCTCAAGGGCAGTGGGATTGAGGTACTTTGGCCCAGTCTTGTGTCGCTGACAGTGTTGGGCTTGGTGATCGGTTTGTTCTCAATGCGGTTCGTGCGCCGGGCATTGGATTAGGCGGTCATGGAGCGATGAAAGAAAGCCAACCTGTCATCGTCGCGGAAGCGCTGACCAAACGCTTTGGCGATTTTACGGCAGTCGACAGCGTTGATTTCCAGGTCTCCCGCGGTGAGATCTTTGGGTTCCTGGGGCCCAACGGCTCTGGCAAGACCACCACGATTCGGATGATGCTCGGCCTGCTGCGGCCCACCAGCGGTCGCATTGAGATTCTCGGCCGCCGCGTGACAGATCTCCCCAGCGAGATCCGGTCCCGGGTCGGGTATATGTCCCAGCGCTTCANNGACCTAACCGTACACCAGAACCTGCGGTTTTATGGCAAGGCTTATGGTCTGAGCGCACATGCGCTGCCTGAGGCGATTTCGCATGCCTTGGAGATGTCCGGGCTGGCAGGTCGGGAACACGTGCGTACCAGGGATCTAGCTGGGGGATGGCGCCAGCGCCTGGCGCTCAGCGCCGCCATCATTCACCGGCCTGCAGTGATCTTCCTGGATGAGCCCACGGCTGGTGTGGATCCGGT
>JABAOD010009773.1_pt2 | contig 10208 bp, 5 predicted proteins | sample 7062151 | NCBI WGS metagenome assembly JABAOD01 (sample SAMN14538626, study PRJNA623070) | marine sediment metagenome | biome: marine biome [ENVO:00000428]; feature: marine pelagic biome [ENVO:01000023]; material: deep marine sediment [ENVO:00002113] | place: India: Gulf of Khambhat ... | reverse complement strand
GATTGCTCTCGGCCGACGGCGTGGCCGAGCCGGAGTCGCCTTGTCCTCCGTTGCCGGACGATCGGCTGCCGACATCGGACCGCTGGGTAGCGACTTGGCCGTTCACCGTACCGCTGCTGTCGGTGTTGCTCGACTCCTCGCCCGCAGCGCCCGCTTCGGCCGTGGTGTCGGTGGCCGAGATGACGGTTCCCTTGGCGGAAGTGCCGCTGGGCGCGACCACGTCGTTCTCGAAGTGGCTGTCGCCGAGATGATCGACGAAGGACAACGCCAACGAGACGCCGATCGCTGCGGTTCCGGCATCCTCAGCGTTGCCGGCAGCCTTGGTGGTGACGTTCCCGGTCTGGCTGGCATCGGCCGACAGCGCGCCCGCCAGGCTGAGAGCCGGCTTGGTGACGCTCCGGGCGGTCAGGTTGGAGAGCGTTACCGCCACGCTCGGCGAGAAGGCAAGCCCGCCGGAAGCGCCGGTCTTGGCCTCGTTGCTGGTGCTTCGCTCCGCCTCGGCGAAGAGCGCCAGGTTTGCGACCGAGGTCAGGGATGCAGCTGCGTCCACCTCGGCCAGCGTCTCTTCGTCGATGATCGACAGGGCGATGGAGGCACCCAATCCAATGGTCTGGCCACTCACGTCCTCGGCCTTGGCAGTCGTCGAGTCGGATCCCTTGGAGGTTGAGCTCAGGATCACGCTCGCCGGAATGGCGAGGGTGCCGGCGATGACAGCCGACCGCCGGTGCCCGTTGACGAGGTTGATCGCCAACGCACCTGCTATTCCGACGCTGCTGGCCCCGGCGCCGGAAAGAGCCGATGCGGTGTAGGAGTCGGAGGTGTCACCGTCATTGCCGGTCTTCACGGCCACGTCACCGCCGGTGAGCGACGTGGTTCCGCCCAACCAGGCGTCAGTCATGACGTCGACGTCGTTGACGGCCACCGCAACCCCGACGCCCGTGGACGTGCCGTCGACGGTGGAGCCATCGGCGTCAGCACCCGACGTGTGAGTGGAGGTGGCCTCCACCAGGTGTGTCCCGGCAGTGACCGCGATGGTCTGCGCCCCCTGTACGTAGGCCGCAGTGGCGCTGTCAAGCGATGTATAGGACAGTGCCCCTGCCACGGAAACGGATGTGCCGCCACTGTTGGCGTTGTTGTCGGTGCGGCTCTCGGGAGTCGCGCCGTTGGAGATGGCACCGTCTTCACTGGTCTTGGAGCTGGCGTCGACCGTGTTGACCGATTTGGCAGTGACGGACAACGAACCTGCCGACCAGGAGGCAACTTCCGCATCGATGGCAGCGGTGGTCGTCTGGTCGATGAGGGTGATGGCGATCGCCGCCCCGGCCAGGCCGGCACCTCCGTCACTGTCCGAGGAGGCGTCGACGGTGTTGGACGCCGACACCGCGAGGTTTCCGCCGATCGTCAAGACGCTGGCGCCGGTGATAGTGGAAATGGCTGAGGTGTCCACGTCGACGGTCGATACCGATGCGTCCCCCGCCAGCGGGATGCCGATTCCGTCGGCATCGGCCGTGGCCGTCGTGTTGGTGGTGGCCGACGCGGTGAGATCACCCGTTGTGGTGATCGAGGAACCGACGACCGACACCGTGGCGTCTGCGGTGGACAAGATGACCATGAAGTCATTCGCGCCCGGCACGGCATTGACGGTGGACGAGGCAGTGAGACTCACTGCGCCGGCATTGATGGATGCACTGTTCAGCGACACCGACGTCGTGGCATTTGCGGTGTGGACCAAGTCGACGTTGGGAATCGGAATGGGGCTACTCCCCAGGTCGGTCTTCTCGGCATTGAGGGTCACGTCACCGGTGGTGGTGACCGATGCGTTGGCGACCGAGATCGACTCGGAATTGATGGTCAGGCTGGCTGTGCCGAGGTTGAGGGCGCCGTTGACCGCACTGATGGTTGCAGTGTCGTGACCATCACCTCCTTCAATGGTGATCGAAGTGGTTGGGATGCTGAATTCCCCACCTTCGAACGATCCTGTGAGTGACAACATCCCCGGTAGCAAGCCGTTGGCGAGCACAATGGTGTCGTCGCCGCCGCCCGCGTTGAACACGATCTCGGACGCCGTATCGACGTCGAGACTGAGTGGCTCGAGTCCGCTGTACGTGATGGCAGCACCGTCCAGAGTGATCGTGCCACCGTCCAATCCGTCGGCCACGACTTCGACCATGGAGTAGTCGCCACCTTCAACGATCAAGCTGTCGAAGCCCGCCTCACCTCCCTCGACCAGCCCCGCCAAGGTGGCCCCGGGCCCGAAGACGAATGTGTCCTCGTTGTTCGCTGCTCCTGTGAGATTCTCGAATTCGGCGAAGAGGACCCCGGCGACGACTCCGCTGTTCGAGCCGGTGACGTTCCACGTCGTGTCGGCGACCGGGCCTGCCAGCGTGTCACTGCCGGCTCCGCCTGTGACCGAGATGATCCCTGTCACTCCGCCGGTCCCGGTTGCCAGACCTGTGGCGAGGTCCACCGTGGCGCCAGTGCTCGTCGCGCTGTAGTCCAGCACCGTCGCACCACCGCTGATCGTTCCGCTGATGGCGCCGCCCTCTTCGAACTTGACTGTCGTCGTGAGAGCGTTGGTGACGATGTTGGACACGCCTGACTCGGCGGTGACAGCCTCGTCGGCCGTTGCCGACACGGCTCCGTCGGAGTGGACGATGACTTCGGTGTCGCCGGTGAAGCTGGTGAGGTCCAGGACATCCCCGTCGAGCGACACCGCCGTCCCGGCGCCCGCCAACGCAACGATGACATCGCCGTCGGGATCATTGCTCGACAGGACGAGGCTTCCACTGTCCACTGTGTTGCCGCTCGGAACGAATGCCACCTCGACAGTGACCGACTCGCCGGGAGCGACGATGGCGGTGCCGGCGTTCACTGAGAAGGTGGACGCACCGGTGGTCGACAAGGACACGACCAGTTGGGCTGTGCCCAAGTTGGAGATCGTGACAGTCTGAACGTGAACCGATCCGGTGAGTTGCTGTCCGTAGTCGAGCGAGGTGACGTCCACTGCGATGTCTGCCACGGTCCCGACGCCTGTCAGCGCAACATCGGACGGTCCGTCGGGGTCGTCGGATGTGACGGTCAGGGTCGCCGCCGCCGGCCCATCCACTAGGGGATCGAACGACACGGTCACTGCGAGTTCTTCGCCCGGCGCCAGGATCATCGGCACGGACAGACCGACGACGGTGAACACCGGGTCGGTGGTGGAGATGTCGGTGACGGTGAGATCCGAGCTGCCGTCGTTGCCGACCATCACTACTGCGGTCTGGCTCGTCGAGATCTCGACCTCACCGAAGTCGAGTGAAGCCTCGCTGAGGGTGAGGTTGGGTTCGACGCCGTCGGCGGTGAGAGCAACGGTGGCGTCACCGTCCGGGTCGTCGGAAGTGACAACCAGGTCGCCGGCCACCGAGCCCGGCTCGGTCGGCGCAAATGTCAGAGACAGTTCTGCCGACCCGCCCGGATCGATCACGAGGGGGGTGAGGGTCGACGAAGTGAAGCCGGCAGGTGGGGACACGCCGGTGATCGTCAACGCTCCGGTGCCGGTGTTGGTCGCAGTCACAGTCAACGTCGCCGATGTTGCGGTGAGTACCGGTCCGAAGGCCAGGGAGGTGGGGCTCAGTTCGAGCTGCGGGATGGCCACGGCATTGCCTGCGACCGGAATCACCAACGCGCCGTTTGGATCGTTTGAGGTGACCGTCACCTCGCCTACCAGCGCACCCGGTGCGGTCGGGCTGTAGGAGACCTGGATACTGGTCGTTCCGCCGGGAGCAAGCGTGATCGGCCAGGACCCTGACACGCCGAGTGCTGTGCCCGCCGCCGCCACGTCATCGATGGTGAGATCGGCGGTGCCGGTGTTCGAGAGCGTCACGGTGGTCTGACTGCTCGTGGTGATCTCCACCTGTCCGAAGTCGATCGACGCCGTGTCACTGGCAACAGCGGGAATGGTGACACCCTCGCCCGTCACCGAGAGGTTGGCCGGGCCGTCGGGATCATCCGAGGTGACCGTCAGCGTTCCCGTCACGGGCCCGGAGGTGGAAGGCGCGAAGGTGACTGAGATGTGGATCGAACCTCCCGGTGCTACGACGCTCGGCCAGGTTCCTGTGACCGAGAGCCCGTCTCCGGCGACGGTGACGTCGGAGATCAAGAGGTCGCCGGTCCCGTCATTGCCGAGCGTCACGGTCTGCGAGGCAGAACTCGTCACTTCGACCTGACCGAACGCAACTGAAGATGGGGCGATGGACAGATTCGGTTCCGGTGGCGGCGGTGGAGGTGGCGGGGCCGAGCGCCGTTCGCCGGCGGCCAGCTGACCTGTCATCAAATCATGGGGGTCGACGAGGGGGTCGACGTCAGCATGGCCGAGAACGTGGCCGAGCTCGTGGGCGAGCACCGTCAACAGGTCCATCTTCCCATCAGCAGCACCGCCGGTTGCTGCAACCAAGTGAGTCGTCGCATCTGTGAACTCGGTGTCGTCCGCAGGAGTCGCATCGACGAACCAGCTGTACTGGGCCGCGTTCACGTCGACAGTGATCACCGTGCCGGCTGCCTCGGCGAGGGCCAGTCCAGCGAGGTCCGAGACCGCCAGCGTGACTGCGGAGAAGTCCTCACCAGGCCAGTAGGTCTTGGCATGCTCGAAGACGGCCCCCATCTCATCGACCGTGATGGCTGTGGTCACCGGAACGGCCGGGGCAACGTCAGCGGAGATCAGCTCACCGGTTTCTCCAGCCAGAGCCGCCGACGGAGAGAACAAAGTGGTGGCTGTCGTCATGGCCAAGAGCGAGACGAGCATGCGTCGTCCTACACCTCGGATGGCAGCGCGGTCGCGAGTCAACGCCCGACGAGTCGCGCGTTCCCCTTCACTCCCGCTGCCAGCCACTCAGCCCCCCTAAGACTGAACCACGCCACTCTGACACATCCATCTCACGGTGCGCGCGGGAAATCCGGGATTTTTCCACAGGAAGTTTGCGGCCCTATCTTTGCGGCTAGACGTCTACCCGAGATTGATGCTTTCCCAGGCGCCGGTCCGTGGAGCGACATCCTCGAAGCCTCCTGTCCCCCGAACTGGGACGACGCATCGAGGAGTGATTCACCAGTGTCGAGATGAACACAGAGAAGCTTCGGAGAATCTGGCTTTCATCATCAGATTCTTCGGATAGAGTGATCGATATCCGACAGAAGGACGTCTCTTGACGCCATTGGATCCGGTCGACCGACGGCTGGTTGCCGAGCTGCAGAAGAATGCTCGAATCCCGAACGGAGCCTTGGCCAGGCAAGCCGGCATCGCCGCCTCGACGTGCTCCGAGAGGGTGACACGCCTTCGAGCACGCGGAGTGATTCTCGGGTTTCATGCGGATGTGGACGCCAAGGCTCTCGGGATTGGCGTCCAGGCGTTCTTCCTGGTCGAACTGGACGGAGCAGAGTGGGCCATGCAGTTCGAAGAGGCGACCTCGGGGATCCCTGAGGTGATCGGGATGTATCAGCTCAGCGGTCCCCATGACTACCAGGTACATGTCGTCGCGCGAGATGGCACCCACCTACGGGCGCTGGCACTCGAGACGTTTCCTGGTCTTCCAGGAGTCGCCCGGCTGGAGACCGCACTCGTGTTCGGCTATCGGGCCCGCAGCCTGCCGGACCTTCTCAATGACGCGGAATAACCTCTCAGTGGACGGACCGGATGCTCCGATGGACTCTGGTCCCCCACCAACAGACGGAGGATCCTGAGATGGACATGACAGATCTCAGAGACCGACTCCAGACCTGGGAACGCGAAGGGCTGCTCAGCCACGAGCAGGCAGACCGAATCCTCAACTTCGAAGGGACCGTTCCAACCAGACGCTTTCCGGCCTGGATGGAAGCGGTCGCCTACCTCGGAGCCGCACTGGTCTTGCTGGCGCTGGGCCTGCTCGCCGGCGAGTTCTGGGACCGGCTGACCGGCGTTGCTCAATTCACGTTGGCACTCATCGTCACCGGGATCCTCCTTGCCACCGGCATCCTGCTTCGAAGCAGCGACGAACCGCCGGCGGCACGGGCCGGGTCCTTCGCCTGGCTGCTGGCCGTCGCCGGCGCCGGCTTCGCCGCGTGGATTCTGGGCGACCGGATGCTGAACCTCGCCGAGGAGCGGAGCGGTCTGCTCGCAGCGTTGGTGGCGCTCGGCACGTCCGTTCCCCTCTGGTGGTGGGCGAAACGAACCGCCCAGATGATCGGCATGGGGCTCGCCACTGCGTTCGTGGCGTTCACCTCGGTGTCGCAGATCGAGCCGATGCCGGATTGGGGACCGAGTGTTGCCTTCGCAACGGCTGGAGTGATCTGGTTGCTCCTGACGTGGGGTGGCATCTTCGAGCCTGAGAAGGTGTCATACGCGCTGGCGAGCATCGGGATTCTCGGCATCGGATTCTTCGAGGTGCTTGGAACGATGCCGTGGCCGTTGATCGGACTTCTGGCTGCTCTCGGGTTGATGGCACTGGCCGTGCGCCTGGAACAAGGAATCATGCTCGGGTTCGGCGTGGCCGGGTTGTTCCTCTACGTGCCCGCCACGGTGTTCGAAGTGTGGGGCGACACCGTGGGCGTACCCATCGCCCTGTTGATCACCGGCATCGTGTTGCTGGCCGGGATCCTGGTTGCAGTGCGACTCCGCAAGGAAGTCTGAGCCGCGCCCCCTTGGGGCCCTAGGCCGGAGATCGGAGGAGGGGCTGGAGTATGAGTGATCGAAGGGCCGTCATCGCCATCATCGGATCGGCGATCGTGCTCATCGCCGCCATCTTGGCGATCGTCTTCGTTGCCATCATCCCCCTGCCGGACTTCGAAGAACTCCGCCCTGGCCTCGTCACCGGCCGCGTCGCAATCGTCACCGATGCAGACTGCGTCGTCGTCGCAGACCTGCAGCTCGACATGCAGACCGAGCTGAGCTGCGACCACCAGTTCCCCGAGGGACTGGCGTGGTCTCGAAACGGTGTGGAGGTCACGGTGTTCGGGGCCGGGCCAGACCCACTCCTCATCACGCTCGATCCGATCGACGGGACTCAGCTCGACGCCGTCACCTTCGACCCGGGCCGATTGCCGCCCCAGGATCGCGACCCGTCGTTGGTCCGGCGGGGACGAGACGACGGATCGTCCATCATCGGGCCGGACGGGACGACGGTGCTGACCATCGAGGGACCGGACAGCTACACGATCGAATCCGTGGTGACCGATCCCGCCGAGTCACAGATCGTCTTCGTCGACAACCTCGGACGCCTGGGAGTCTTCGAGATCGGCACCGACACCGTCTATCTGGTGGCCGAGGACGTCCGCAGCTTCCCGGCACCGGTCTGGGAGCCATGAAACCAGGCCGGAGGCTGGAGGCCGGAGGCCGGAGGAACTACCCCGCGCTCACCATCTCTGGGTCACCGGACATCTCGCTTTCACGGCGCCAGGTCCAGGCCAGTCCAATGATGGCCACCAAGGCGAGCACCTCCACCGCGAAGAACCAGATGTCGTCGAGGTCACCGGGTGGGTTGGCGATCATGGACGCGATGGTGATGCCGGCCACCACCAGGTTGGACCACCTGGCGGCACGGCGGGACAGCATCCGATTGAGCACAATCATCGAGATCATTGCTGTGAGCACGACGCCGGAGGCGAGCAGGAGTCCCTCAGCGACGTCCATCGACATGAGTTCTTCGATCCAGCCCGGACGGGCGAACTCGTGGATGTCTCGGAACAGCATGTTGAACAAGACGAAGATCCACAGTGACGACAGCACCGTGCGGCGGTCTGCGTTGATGCGCTCCTTGATGGTGGGTTCCATGGCTGACTCCTCCCGAGACAGGCTGACACTGTAAGTCGTGAAGACCGGACTATGGCATACGGTGTAAGTCGTGTCAAGGAGGGCGACGGACGACGGACGATCACAGAACGCACCGATGGTGAGATCAGCCCCTTACCTCCGGCCTCGTTCCTCGGCCGCAGGAACGGCGTGTTCAAGTGGTGGTTAGACAGCACAACCACCCTACGGCCCACGGCCTAGGACCTTCGGCCTAAGAATCAGGCAGCGCAGCTACCTGATTCCGCTCGCCATCTCGTGCAGGCGCTTGATGCGATCCTCCGCAGGCGGATGCGTCGAGAACATCCGGCCGAGCGTGTTGCGGCCCTTGAACGCCTTGAGCGGGTCGTCGATGAACAGCTGGCTGACGGCCGGGTCCACCTGCATCGGAACCCGGGCCGTCCCCAGGGCGATCTTCTCCAGCGCATTGGCCAGGTTCAAGGGCTGGCCGGTGAGCTCGGCTCCTGATCGGTCGGCGGCGTATTCCCGTGTCCGGCTGATCGCCAGGCGAATGAGCATGGCGGCGATCGGAGCCACGATCAGTGCGACCAACGACAGGATCCCGGAGATCGGATCGTTGGAGCGGCGATTGCCACCTCCGAACCAGAACCCGAACCGTGCGAAGATCGACAACGCGGCAGCCAGCATCGCGGCCACTGACGAGATGAGGATGTCGCGGTTCCTCACGTGGGCGAGCTCGTGTGCCAAGACTCCCTCGAGCTCACGCTCGTTGAGTATCTGGAGAATGCCGGCGGTCACCGCCACTGCGGCATGCTGAGGGTTGCGACCCGTGGCGAACGCATTCGGCTGAGGTGAGTTGATGATGTAGATGCGCGGCATCGGCATCTGAGCCGACTGGGCCAGCCGCCGCACGATGGCGTAGACCTGGGGCAGTTCGTGCTCTTCGACGGGCTTGGCCCGTGACGCGGCGAGAGCGATCTTGTCGGAGAAGAAGTAGGCCGCCAGGTTGATGCCGGCGGCGAAGATGCCGCCGATCCAGATGCCCTGGTTGCCTTCGAAGAGCGTGATGCCCAGCCACCAGACCAAGGCGCCCAGGAACCCGAGTAGCGCAACGGTCTTGAGGTTGTTGTTCATGTAGTACAGCGTATCGGGACCGGGCCGTTAAGAAGAGGGGGCCACCCCGACGGGCGGCCCCCTCTCTGTCCGTCATGTCCGTGCGTCATCGATTGACGACGACACCCCATGGGATCGTGTGGTCCTGGCCGTCGCAGTCGACGGTCACATACCCGCCGTGATTCCCCCCAGGGGCCTCACGGCCGCCGTTGAATTCGACGGTCAACGTGTCACCACTCAGGGCCGCCTCCGCAAACGGGCCCGTCACGCTCTCGACCGTGCAGGTAGCCAACGAATCGACCGAGATGTCGACCGAGCCGTTGGCCGGCGCCCGACCGGTGAACACACCGAAGCTGGCGTTGGTCGGCGCGAAGAACGCATTCGTGTTCAAGGCCGCTTCCATGTCGATCAGGCCGCTGCCCTGCTCCCAGGGAAGGAGGCCGAGATCAGTCGCGGTCGTTGCCAGCGCCGACTTGACCTCAGCCGGTGTCCAATCCGGATTCGCGTCCAACAACACGGCCGACGCTCCCGCCACGTGCGGCGAAGCCATCGAGGTGCCATTGAACAGTGCCCATGTCGAACCGAATGGGGCAGGGAAGACCGATGACAGGATGTTGACACCCGGTGCCACCACGTCCGGCTTCACGATGCCCGTGAACGGAACCGGACCGCGGCTCGAGAAGCCGGCCAGCAGGTTGGGCGTCTCAGGCGTGATCGCCGGCGGGTTGAACGTGACGGGGGCCAATGGTCCACCGGCCAGCGCAGTCTCGAGATCGAGCCCGTCGGCACGACCGATCATGACGGCCGGAATCGTCGTCGTGTCTCCACCGCTCTTGCCCATGCCACCGGGATCGCGGTTGTCGGTGAAGACGATGACACCACCGGCGCCGGCGTTCTCGGCGTTGGTGACCTTCGTCGTGAAGGTGCACGCGCCGCGCTCGATGAGCACGACCTCACCGGACAGGGTTCCGTCTGCAACATCGCTCGTGCATGCGAGATTGTCGCTGCCGGGCCAGTCGATCAGCGTGTAGTCGACCGTCGGGTCGAAGTCCGGGAACTCGCCCGAGTAGGTCTTGATAGCGGCGAAGCCGGGCACCGACATCGATGCTGACACGCCGCGGGTGTTGGTCGTTGCGCCCACGGAGATCACATCGGCCGCAGATCCCGGCGAACCGACGGTGAACGGGCCCGGCCCTGCATTGCCGGCCGAAGTGACCACGACAACACCGGCCGCCACCGCCGCGTCCGACACCTCAGCGAGGAAGTCGTTGGGACCCTGGACGCTGCCGCCAAGGCTCATGTTGATGACGTGATCGCCACTGGCGACCGACAACTCGAT
>JABAOD010031553.1_pt1 | contig 10210 bp, 6 predicted proteins | sample 7062151 | NCBI WGS metagenome assembly JABAOD01 (sample SAMN14538626, study PRJNA623070) | marine sediment metagenome | biome: marine biome [ENVO:00000428]; feature: marine pelagic biome [ENVO:01000023]; material: deep marine sediment [ENVO:00002113] | place: India: Gulf of Khambhat ... | reverse complement strand
CTTCGTGGTCCCGCAACAAGGCAAAAGACTCGACGCAGAGGAAGTAATCAACTGGTGTCGCGAACGGCTGGCAAAGTTCCGCGTGCCTGAGTTAGTAGATTTCAGAGATCAGCTGCCACGCACCTCAGTCGGAAAGATTCAAAAACATATCCTCAGGCGTGAATCGTGAAACGTGGACGGTTAATCGTTAGNNTGACAAAGACTAGCGGCGAGACTCAGGAGCTACGCTTTACCTAGACGGCGCCGCTTGCGAGTGCAAGTCCGCGGGGAGTAGGATGAGCCAACTACCGCCGGACAACACGAGGGTGCCTCATGCAGTGCCCCGAATGCCAAACGCAAAACCGCCAAGGTCGGCGGTTCTGTGCGAAGTGCGGGGCAGCCTTCACCGTCACCTGCCCCGGGTGCGGTTTCGTCAACGAGGCTGGTGAACTTTTCTGCGGCGGCTGTGGTCAGCCGTTAGTCGGCAGCGCCCCCTCTAAGGCCCCCGAGGTCTCGAGCACCCAGAGTTCGGCAGCCCCATTAGCCAAGCCCGGACAGGCTGAGCGCGACACTTTTGAGCCTGAACGCCGTCAGCTTACGGTGATGTTTTGTGATCTCGTGGGCTCAACTGCACTTGCTGAGCGCGTCGACCCGGAGGAGTTGCACACGTTGCTCGCCCGCTACCAAGACACCTGCGCCTCTGTAATCCACCGTTACGATGGCCATATCGCACGTTACGTGGGTGACGGCTTACTGGTGTACTTCGGGTATCCGCAGGCGCATGAAGATGATCCCGAGCGCGCGGTGCGCGCCGGGCTCGGTATCGTCGAAGCGATGCGGGCGCTCGAAACCGAGATCGCGAAGCCGGAGGTCAGCTTGGCCGTCCGCGTAGGCATTGCGACCGGCTTAGTTATCGCCGGCGACATCGGCAGCGGTGCACGGCGCGAGGTGCAGGCGATTGTTGGTCAGACTGCCAATCTCGCCGGACGCCTGCAGGCGTTGGCCGCTCCGAACACAGTCGTCGTCGGCCCGGGCAGCTACCGCTTGGTCAAAGACGTCTTCGAGTGCGATGACCTCGGACCGCAAACGCTAAAGGGTTTCGCGGAACCTATCGCTGCGTACCGCGTGCGCACGGCAACCGATCTATCGAGTCGCTTCGAGGTGAGCGCAAGGCGCGGGCTTACGCCACTTGTCGGGCGCGATGGCGAAATCCAGCTGTTGCTGGATCGCTGGGAGCACGCAAAGCAGGGGGAAGGCCAGGTGGTGCTGATCGCAGGCGAGGCCGGCGTTGGCAAGTCACGCATTGTGCGGGCGTTTCGCGAGCGTCTCGAGGGCGAGCCCCATAACAGCGTGCTGTATTACGGCTCAGCCTATTACCAACACAGCGCGCTCTATCCTGCGATCGACCAGGTGGTGCGATGGCTACGCTTCGAAAAGGAAGACAATCCAGTACAGAAGCTCGATAAGCTAGAACGCGTTCTGCAGGACCTCGGCTTGTCGGTAGCGGAACTTGCCCCGGTATTGGCGGCGCTACTCTCGCTGCCCGCAAGCGATCGCTACCCGATCACTGAGCTTGACCCCGAGCGGCTGAAGAAGAGGACACTCCATGCGCTCGCGAGCACCATCTTGGCGATGGCCTCGCAACACCCGGTGCTGATGTTGGTCGAGGACCTGCACTGGTTAGATCCCTCGACGCTCGAGCTCTTGAGCTTTCTCGTCGGGCAGCTGCGGGAAGCGCGCTCCCTGCTTGTCATGACGTTCCGGCCTGAGTTTGTGTTGACCTGGGAAAACCAAGCGCACGCAACGCACCTCACCCTTAATCGCTTGAGCCGCAAGCAGACCGAGCTGCTTGCCTTGCGGGTCGCCGATAACAAAACGCTTCCGCGCGAGGTCCTAGAGGAGATCGTCGCCAAGACCGACGGGGTACCGCTGTTCGTGGAAGAGCTGACGAAGGATGTGCTGGAGTCAGGTCTATTGCAACAGGCTGGCGACCGCCTCGTACTCTCGGCCCCGCGGGCGCCGCTGGCGATCCCGACGTCGCTGCAGGATTCCTTGATGGCGCGACTTGATCGCCTTGGGCCGGTAAAGGAGGTGGCGCAACTGGCGGCAACATTGGGACGCAGATTTGATCATGAACTACTGGCAAGCGTATCGTCACTTGACCATAAGCGACTCGAAGATGCGCTCGCGCAGTTGATCGAGGCGAAGCTCATCTACCGCCGAGGCCTACCGCCTGATGCGCAGTACGAGTTCAAGCACGCGCTCGTTCGAGACACGGCATACCAATCGTTACTGAAGAAAACCCGTCAACGGCATCACCGTCGAATCGCGCAGGTATTGACAGAGCGTTTTCCGCAGCTTGCCGACACCGAACCCGAGATACTTGCGCAACATCATATGCAGGCTGGCCTGATGGAGCAGGCCGTTCACTACTGGCAGCGCGCCGGGCAGCGGGCCATCGAGCGCTCAGCTAACGTGGAAGCGATCGCCCACGTGAGCAAGGGCCTCGAGCTTATTGAGAAATTGCCCGCGACCACCCAATGCGCCCGTCACGAACTCTCCCTCTATCTCACCTTGGGCCCGGCCCTGATCGCCGTCAAGACATCTGGTGCCGACGTAGTCGAACAAGCTTACACTCGGGCGCGCGAACTCTGTCGGCAGGTAGGTGAGCTGGCCGATCTCTTCACAGTCAGCTGGGGTCTCTGGTCACACTACACGCAGCGCGCCCAGCTCAGTGCGGCGAAACGCTTCGCAGAGGAGCTGTTGACGCTCGCCAAAGAACAGGACGATGAGATTCGCCTGCAGGCTCACCACGCCGGGTGGAGTACCTTCTCAGCGCTGGGAGACTTGTCTTCGTGTCTGCACCATAGCCAGCAAGGCATTGCGCTTTACCGCATCGACAAACATCGTACACACGCCTTCCGTTATGGCGGACATGATCCGGGAGCATGTGCTCGGGCGCATGGTGCGCTCGCCTTGTGGCTGTCCGGCTATCCGGATAGAGCAGTTGAACAATCGCGCGACGCCATTGGCCTCGCAGAGCAGTTAGCGCATCCGTATACGCTGATCCATTCCCATACCTTGGCGGCCCATGTACACCAGCACCGCCGTGAGGTGCCATCGGTGAAGGAGCACGCAGAGGCCGTAACGGCGCTGTGCAACGAGCATGACATTACGCCGCAGTATGGGGCAACGAGTCAGATACTTCGAAGCTGGGCACAAGTTGCTGACGGGCGCGCAGACGAACAGGTTGCGACAATGCGTGCTAGCATTGACGCTTTTCAGAAACTAGGCGCAGGCCTGCGCCTGTCCTATTACCTGTGCCTTCTGGCGGAAGCCTATCTGGAAATCGATAACGCCGAGCAGGGGTTGAGGGCGCTAGCCGAGGCGCATGATTTTCTTGAGAGGACGGGCGAGCGTACCTGGGAAGCAGAGATTGCCCGTTTAAAGGGTGAGTTGCTGCTTTCACCCTCGATCGGAAAGCAAGAAACTGAAGCGCAGGCTTGTTTCGATCAGGCTATCCAAGTCGCGCGGCGACAAGCTGCTAAGGGGTTTGAGTTGCGCGCGACCACAAGCTTGAGCCGGCTCTGGCGTGATCAGGGACGACACAAAGAGGCACGCGACCTGCTTGGCCCAGTCTACGCCTGGTTTACCGAGGGCTTCGGAACGGCGGACTTAAGAGATGCACGGACGCTACTCGATGACTTAGTCCAGTGCTGACGTCAAAAAGCGTTGGCTGCTCCAATGTAGCTAGAAAACGCTGTCTCACCTGTCAGCGGTAGGCGATCGCGGGCAACCAAATCACAAGTTGCGGGAACAGGATCACGATGCCGAGCCCAATGAGCTGAAGGATGATAAATGGGACAACACCTCTGTAGATGTCGATCATCCTGATCTCAGGCGGACATACGCCCTTGAGATAAAACAAGGCAAAGCCGACCGGTGGCGTTAGAAACGAGGTTTGCAACGCTACCGCCACCAGCATCACGAACCAAATTAGAGCCGGCTCATCGATCACCCCATACCCTTCTACCTCGAAGCCCAGCGCCGCAACCACGGGCGAGAGCAACGGCAAGATGATGAGCGTGATCTCGATCCAATCGAGCAGAAAACCTAGTAAAAAGACCAACCCGAGAACAAAGATCAGGATTCCGTATTGCCCAAACGGCAGGCCGGTGAGCGCTGACTCGATCAGCTGGTCGCCACCGAGCTCTCGCAGTACCAATGCGAAGCACGTCGCCCCGAGGAAGATAGCAAAGATGTAACCCATCGTATTAAAGGTTGCATGCAGTACCTCCCTGAAGATCGCAAAACTGAGTTTCTTGTTGAGCGCGGCGAGCAGAATCGCGCCCAACGCCCCTACGCCGCTAGCCTCGGTGGGAGTGGTGACGCCCGCAAAGATCGACCCCAGTACGGCAACGATCAGACCGGCCGGCGGGATCACGGACTTGAAGACATCCCAGACGACATGCCAGCTGACATGGCGACGATCGGCCGGCAACGGCGCTGTGTCAGGCCGCAGATAAGAGGAAACCAGAATATAGCTCACGTATAGCGCGCCCAAGATCAGACCGGGAAACACGGCGCCCATGAACAGATCACCCACCGATAACGCAAGCTGGTCAGCCATGACTACCAACATGATGCTGGGCGGAATGAGAATGCCGAGACAACCGGCCCCACAGATGGTCCCGGTAGCGAGCGACTTGTGATATCCCTGGTTCATCATCGCCTGCAGCGATAGCACGCCGAGCAAGACGACAGATGCACCGATGATCCCGGTGGAGGCAGCCAGGATGATGCCAATGACGGAGACGGTGACGGCAAGGCCGCCGCGCACCCTACCGAAGAGCTCTTGCATAGCGTGCATCATGCGTTCGGCAATGCCCGACTTGTTCAGCATGAGTCCCATGAAGATAAACATGGGCAGCGCTACCAGCACCCAATTGTCCATGATCTTGTAGACGCGATTAACGACTAGCCCCAGCGTAAGAAAATCAAGGCCCGTGTTGGTGCCTAGGTAGAGGTCGGACAAGTAGCCGACGCCAGCGAAAAAGACGCCGATACCGCCCAGNNACGGGGAAGCCGGTAAACAGGAACGCCGCAAAGGTCGCGAACATGGAGATCACCAGCCAGTCGTTGACTTGCATGCCTAGCTCTTTCGTCGAAACATGATCACGTCACGGACAAGACGCGAAAACACGGCAAGCGCGAGCAAGCCGAAACTTATCGGGATCACTGATTTGATCGCCCAACGCCAGGGTAACCCGAGTGGGGCGTCGGAGCGCTCATTCAGCCGCCAAGACTCGGCAAGGAAGTCGAGGCTGTGAACGAACACCACAAAGATAAAAGGCAAGACAAACACGACGATCCCGAATATTTCCCACGCTCGGATCGCTCTCGCCGAGAGGCGCGTGGCAATAACGTCAACCCGAATATGAGAATCGGTCGCCTGCGCGTAGGACACTCCTACCATCACCGCCAGGGAGTACAGATGCCATTGAAGCTCTTCCAGGATGACCAAACCACGGCCGAAACCATAACGCAGCACTACCTGCAAGATGATTACGGCGATCAGGATCGCGTTGGCCCAGCACACGACCCGACCGATTGCGCATATAAAGCTGTCAATGGCATCGGCGAATGGAACGCGGAGATTATTAGCACTCGATTTCACGCGGTCATCCCGTGGTGTGTTGCTTCATCGACAGGAACTGTAAATGTAAAGAGCTCGCGCAGCGTTGTTGCTCTTATCTACGATTCTATTTCTGGCGCCCACGGCGAGTTGCGATGGCCAAGCGTGAGATTAGGGGCGCGAAGCAAACGCCTCACGCCTCTGTGCGAAACAACGAAGCACTGCCGGCGTTACTGGTTATTGTGGCTTCGGGCGCGGCAGAAAGGCATGCGCCTCCCAGATGTCATACTTGGCCCGAAACGCCGTCAGGTCGTCCCACACCTTCTTGAAGAAGGGATCGTTGCGAGCGTTTTCCTCGGCCACTTCGTTCCAGGTCTTCTGGTAAAGCGCCAGCATCTCGTCCGACCAATACTGGATAGTAACGCCCCGCTCCTCCGTATTCTTCTTCATGGAGTCGAATTGGATCGCCTCCCCGTAGGCAAAGGAATCAGCGGTCGCGGCCTTGCACATGACTTCAACTATCATCTGCTGGCCCGGACTCATCCCGTTCCACGTGTCCTTGTTGATCAGCAGCTCCAAGACCGTCGCCTGCTGGTGCCAGCCGGGGAAGTAGTTGTATTTGACGATCTTGTGGAAGCCCAGCCGCGCGTCGATCGCGGGCATCGAGAATTCGGTCGCGTCGATCGCGCCTTTCTCCAATGCCGGGAAGATCTCGCCGCCCGGCAGCAGGCTGGTCGACACCCCAAGCTTCTGCATGACCTGCCCGCCCAGGCCAAAGAAGCGCATTCTGAGACCCTTGAGGTCCGCTTCACTATTGATCGGCTTGGCAAACCAACCCGAGGTTTCAGGGGCAATGACACCGCAGGGTATCACCTTGACGTTATAGCCGGCCTGATCGTACATCTCCTGGTAGAGCTTGCCGCCGTTGCCGTACCAGAGCCATGCCAGGTACTCGCCCGCCTCGGGGCCAAACGGAATTGCCGTAAACAACGGCGACGCCGGAATCTTGCCCGCCCAGTATCCGGCCGCCGTGTACCCGGCGTTTACCTTGCCCGTCGAGACCGCGTCCAGCGTCTCGAAGGGCGCTACCAATTTGCCGGGCTCGTATATTGTCATTGTTACGCTGCCGCTGCTGACCATTTCGATACGATCGGCGATCCACTTGATGGTGGTACCGAGACCGGGCAGCGCGGTAGGAAAGGCAACCGGCACCTTTAGATTGACCGACTCTACCTTTTCCTGCGCAGCGGGTTCTATTGGAGCGGGCTTCTCGCAAGACGCCACGAACATGGCGACAGCTGCGACGACGAACATGGAAATGAATGATTGCTTCATGACCTTATCCTCCTTCTGCTGTCACGGTGCTCAGCCCTCTCGCGCTTACGAGGGAAAAGGTCGCTATTGTTTTCGGTAAACTCCAGAGCTATTCCAAAGCAACTGAAGAAACTGTGTCAAGGCTTTTGTTGCAGATAGCGAAAATAACCAGTCAATTATGCGAAAAACGCTAAGGCTGCACGCTCGACAGTCAATTTCGAATAACACCTATGCGGGATCAATCCGGCAAAGTTGGTAAGGTAACTGTCCAGATTTTGTCAGATTCGCCGACAACCCCGGGAAGCTGACCGTCGCGTTCGCGCGATATCAGTTACACGATTCCCGCGGCTTGTTGGTCGGCGTGGTAGGAGGAGCGCACGAGCGGACCACTGGCCGCATTAGAAAACCCCATTTCCCGTGCGACGCGCCCGAGTTCATCAAACTCCTCGGGTGTTACATAACGTTCGACCGGTAGGTGATGCACACTCGGCGCCAGATACTGGCCCAAGGTGAGCATGTCACAATCATGATTGCGCAAATCACGCAAAACTTCTCTGACTTCGTCCAGCTCCTCGCCCAATCCGAGCATGAGACCCGACTTGGTCGGAATCCTCGGATGGCGTTGCTTGAAACGCTGAATCAAACGTAACGACCATTGATAGTCGGCGCCTGGTCGTGCCTGCTTGTACAGTCGGGGCACGGTTTCCAGATTATGGTTAAACACGTCCGGCAGTTCCTGATCGAGCGCATCCAATGCGCGGTCCATGCGGCCGCGAAAATCCGGCACTAGTATCTCGATACGAATACCGGGATTGCGCGCACGCACCGCACGAATACATGCGGCGAAGTGTCCAGCACCACCGTCGCGAAGGTCATCACGGTCAACCGAGGTAATAACCACATAACTGAGCCCCATCAGTGCGATCGAGCGCGCCAGGTTCTCTGGCTCCTCTGGATCAAGCGGTAACGGTCGACCATGCGCTACGTCACAGAAAGGACAACGGCGCGTACACAAGTCACCCATTATCATGAACGTGGCCGTGCCGTGGCCAAAGCACTCTGGCAGGTTTGGGCACGAGGCCTCCTCGCACACCGTGTGTAAGCGATTCTCTCGCAACAGGCGCTTCACGCGGTCAGCTGCCGAGGTTGACGGCAATCTGACGCGGATCCAGGGTGGCTTCGGTAGCGTTTGCGCTCGCGGTATCACCTTGATAGGGATGCGCGACGTTTTGGCCGCACCCCTCTGAGGCTCGTGCACGCTTGGTTGCGATCGCTTCGACATGTGATCAGACTCTGACATAAAGATCTTCTTAGGCGGCACTCAAACGACCAGGGTAAACGTTGTTTCCCACTCTGCTAAGCATATCTTGTGTGGAGCGCCATTGCATCTACAGAAACGCGGCGATCGCTCCCAGGAATAGGTCCGGCTGGTCCACATGCACCCAATGACCAGCATTGGGAATCACTGTGATACCCGCGTTCGGGGACAACCGATAGATCAAGTTGTGATGCTCTGGCCGTACATATGTCGACTCGGCACCGCATATTATAAGTGTCTTGCCGAAATACGCTTGATTGACTCCCGCGGTGGGAAAATCAGCCAGCTGTTGCATGTTGGCCGCGAGCGCTGCCAGGTTGAGACGCCAACTGAAGCGCTCGTCCCGATAGACCAGATTCTGTAACAGGAACATTCGCGTGGCAGCGTCTGGTATTTGCTCACGCAGGGCGCTATCAACCTCATCGCGCCGGCTGAGCGTCGCGAGCTTGATTTCTTGCATCGCCTGCACGTACGGAAGGAAGCTGTGTTGATAGCGAACCGGTGCGACGTCGACCACAATCAAAGCGTCGACTAAATGTTGATAACGCAATGCCACCAACATGGCCGTCTTTCCGCCCATACTGTGTCCGAGTACGACTAGGTGCTCGAGACCGTGTTTCTCGATAAATCCGCGAACATCGTCCACCAAATCAAGATAGGACATGGAATCCGCCCACGGTGAGTTTCCATGATTGCGCAGATCCAAGGCATATACGTGATGAGTTTCTGCCAGGCGTTTGGCAATGGCCTCCCAATTTCTTGCAGAACCGAACAGGCCATGCAGAATCAGAAGCGGCGCTCCAGCGCCATATTCGCTGTGCGCAAGGGTTACGGCCATCCTCTAAACTCCATGATCGTCGACGTCGCCCTTTGGCTGCCTATTTCTTGCGTGGCATGTACAGGTCGGTGATCGTGCCCTCGAAAGCTTCGGCCGCGAAGGCTACGGTCTCGGACAGCGTTGGATGCGGATGAATCGTCAACGCGATGTCTTGAGCGTCGCAGCCTGTCTCGATCGCCAACCCGACTTCGGCAATCAAGTCTCCCGCGTTCGGACCGACGATACCGGCGCCTATTATCCGGCCGCTGGCTTCGTCGAACAGAAGTTTGGTGAGACCCTCGTCGCGTCCAAGACCCAACGAACGTCCGCTAGCGGCCCACGGAAACACCCCTTTACCGTAACTAAGCTTCTGTTGCTTAGCTTCGGTTTCAGTGACACCGATCCAGGCTATCTCTGGGTCGGTATAGGCCACGGACGGAATTACTCGCGCATCAAACGCGCTTTTCATACCGGCGGCGACCTCAGCGGCGACCTTGCCCTGGTGCGTCGCTTTGTGGGCAAGCATGGGAGCACCGACGATGTCACCGATTGCGAAAATGTGGCCCACATTAGTGCGCTGGTGCTTGTCTACGGCAATGAAGCCACGTTCGTCGACGTGAACACCCGCTTTTTCTGCGCCGATCGCTTTGCCATTCGGTGTGCGGCCGACGGCGACGAGAATCCGGTTGAAGCTATCCGAGGCTGGCACGTTGGCGCCCTCGAAGAACACGTGCAGCGCATCCGGCCCCGGCTCGATGCGCGTGACCTTCGTCTTTACAAAAATATTCTCGTATTGCTTTTGGATACGCTTATACAGCGGCCGCACGATATCCGTATCCACTCCTGGCATGAGCGATTCCAGGAGTTCGACCACCGTGACTTTAGAACCAAGCTCATAGTAGACCGTGGCCATCTCGAGCCCAATGATGCCCCCGCCTATGACCAACAGACGCTCGGGGATTTCCGACACCACCAAGGCATCGGTCGAGTCGTTCACTCGCGGGTCGTCATTCGGAAAACCAGGAAGCTTGGCAGACTGCGAGCCTGCGGCAACGATTGCGTGATCGAATGTGACGGTCACCTGCCCGTTAGATGTTTTGACCGCCATTTGGTTCGGTCCGGCGAAGGCGCCGTAACCCTGAAGCAC
>JABAOD010016373.1_pt1 | contig 10214 bp, 12 predicted proteins | sample 7062151 | NCBI WGS metagenome assembly JABAOD01 (sample SAMN14538626, study PRJNA623070) | marine sediment metagenome | biome: marine biome [ENVO:00000428]; feature: marine pelagic biome [ENVO:01000023]; material: deep marine sediment [ENVO:00002113] | place: India: Gulf of Khambhat ... | reverse complement strand
AACATCCCCTCAGGTCCGAGCGAGCCATAGACTTCGTCGGTTGAGATATGGTGGAACCGGAACCCCTCGGGCTTTCCCTTGCCCTCCCAATAGCTGCGCGCCGCTTCCAGCATGTTGTAGGTGCCGGTCACGTTGGTCTCGATGAAATCGCCGGGTCCATCAATCGAGCGGTCCACGTGACTTTCGGCGGCCAGATGCATGACCACATCAGGATGGTGTCGGGAGAATATTCGGTCCAGAGCCCCGCGGTCCCGGATGTCAGCATGTTCGAATGAGTAGTTCGGGCTGCCTTCCACCGGTGCGACATTCTCAAGGCATGCAGCATAGGTCAGCGCGTCGAGGTTAACGACCTCATACCCACGCGATACCGCCAGTCGCACAACAGCAGAGCCAATGAAACCGGCCCCGCCGGTAACAAGGATCTTCATGCCGCGCCCTCCCAGACAAAGGGACTGTTGAATTCGGACAAAGGCTGCGCCGCGGCGTCCTTGTCGGACAGCACGACATCGTCGATGTCACCCCAGTCGATCCCTGCGCTATCCCACCGCACCGCGCCATCGCATTCTGGGGCGTAATAGTCGGTGCATTTATAGATAATCTCGGTATCCGCTTCGCGCGTGATAAAGCCGTGCAAACATCCCGCCGGAATCCACAGTTGTTTGCCGTTCTCAAAGCTCAGCTCTTCGCCCACCCACTGACCATAGGTCGGAGATCCCTTCCGTACATCGACGGTAACGTCAAACAACCGGCCGCGCCCGCAGCGCACCAACTTTCCCTGCGCAGTTGGTGGTGCCTGAAAGTGCAGACCACGCACCGTCCCGACCTCGTGCGACAGGGAGTGGTTGTCCTGTACAAAATCCATCTCGAGACCGGCGTCGGCCAAAGCGCGTTTGTTCCAGCTTTCCGAGAAGAAACCGCGATTATCGCCAAACCGGCGCGGGGTTAGGATTTTTACACCTGGCAGTTTGGTGTCTTGGATGTCCACGTTGGCCTCTTTTCGCAATCCGTCGCCTCAAGGGCTCCTTATCAAGCTCGTTAGCACCTGTCATACACCAAGAGGTTAATTGGACGCGGCGCTGTTCGCCTGTTCCTGTTCCAGAAGGGCCTGCAACCCCGACCGGTAGTCCGGATAGAGCAGCGTCACACCCAACTCGGTCTTTATCTTGTCGTTCCGCACTTTCTTCGATTCAGCATAGAAACTGCGCGCCATCGGCGTCATCTCTGCCTCCTCAAAGGGAATCGCCGGAGGTAAGGGGAGGTCCAGCAGCTCCGCCGCGTAACCGATCACGTCCTGAGGCGGTGCAGGATCATCGTCGCAGACGTTATAGGTTGCGCCGGGATCGGGCTGATTGATCGAGGCCCAAAGAACCCGCGCAATATCGTCGACATGGGTTCGGGAAAAGACTTGCCCCTCTTTGATAATACGCCGGGCCGTCCCGTTTCGAACCTTGGCAAAGGGGCCACGTCCCGGCCCATAGATTCCCGCAAGCCGGAAAATATGCAGGGGAAGGCCCAATTCGGCCCAAGCGCGTTCAGCTTCTACCCGTCGCCGACCACGTTCTGTACTGGGCGCTAGCGGGGAATCTTCATCCACCCACCCCCCGCCATGGTCGCCATAGACTCCGGTTGTCGACAAGTATCCGACCCACTCCAGATGAGTGGCCTTGCGCAGATCGTTGGCCATTGCCGCCAGGATCGGGTCGCCTTCCTGTTCTGGTGCGATCGACATCAACAGATGTGTAGCCTGCGCCAAATCGGCACGAAGGTCGTCTCCGGGCCAGATTCGGGCCTGCAGGTTTGGGCCGGTCAGACTCCCCGCTTTTTCCTCGTTTCGCGTGGTGGCGATGATCCGCCAATCAGGCGGTAACAGTCGTTCAAGAGCCTGTGCGGAGTACCCATGCCCAAGAGAAAGAAGTGTCTTTGTCATGCCTCCACTATCCGACCACCGGGTGACAGGCGCAAGCAAGTGACGTCGCAAGCTTTCAACCACTGGTCAAATGACTCCATTGGCGCTTAAATCACTGGCAACCGCAGAACCCGGATACGCGTCATGACCCCTGCCCCGCAAAACCCCATCGACACGCCGAAACAGCCTGCCGCGCGGCTCTACACCGACGCGGACGAGGCCGTCGCGCAGCTTCAGGCGCTGTACGAGCAAAGCACTGCCTTTCTGAAAGACCGTTTCCAGATGGTGTTAAGCGGCAAAGGTGGGGCGCATCGCAATCGCGCCTTCTATCCTGAGATTCGCCTGACCACGAGCAGCTTCGCAACGATCGACAGTCGTCTCAGCTTCGGTCACGTTACAGAGCCCGGCACCTATAGCACGACGGTCACCCGGCCCGATCTGTTCGCCAACTACCTGCAACAACAGATTCAGCTTCTGCTGGACAACCACGGTGTCGCGATAAGCATTGGCCCCTCTAACACACCGATTCCACTGCATTTCGCCGTTGCCGGAGAAACAGATCTGAACGTCCCGCAAGAAGGCGCGCTGGACTTGCCGCTGCGCGACCTGTTCGATGTGCCGGACCTTTCCACCACCCACGACAATATCGTCAACGGCATGAGTTTCAGCCATCAGGACGGTGCCAACGCGCTGGCCCCCTTCACGGCGCAACGGGTCGATTATTCTCTGGCTCGGCTTCAGCACTACACGGCTACCTCGGCTGAGCATTTCCAGAACCACGTTCTGTTTACCAACTACCAGTTCTACGTAGAGGAGTTCGAAGCCTACGCCCGCCAAGCCTTGGCCGATCCGGAAAGCGGCTATACGTCCTTTGTTGGCCCGGGGAATATCGAAATCACATCGCCAGACGCGGCGTTGCCTGTACCCGCGAAACTGCCGCAAATGCCAACGTATCACCTGAAGGCAGAAGGCGGATCAGGGATCACGCTGGTTAATATCGGTGTCGGCCCGTCGAACGCGAAAACCGCAACCGATCACATCGCCGTCCTACGCCCGCACGCCTGGCTTATGGTCGGCCATTGCGCAGGATTGCGGAATTCTCAGAGCCTTGGGGATTTCGTACTGGCCCATGCCTATCTGCGCGAGGATCACGTGCTGGATGACGACCTGCCGGTCTGGGTACCGATCCCGCCGCTGGCCGAGATCCAGATCGCGCTGGAACAGGCGGTGGCCGAGGTCACCGAGTTGCAGGGCTATGACCTGAAGCGGATCATGCGGACGGGCACGGTCGCCACGATCGACAACCGCAACTGGGAACTGCGCGACCAGTCCGGCCCGGTTCAGCGGCTTTCCCAATCCCGCGCCATCGCGCTGGATATGGAGAGCGCCACCATAGCGGCCAACGGTTTCCGCTTCCGCGTCCCCTATGGCACGTTGCTTTGTGTGTCCGACAAACCCCTGCATGGCGAATTGAAGTTGCCGGGCATGGCCAGCGACTTCTATAAGACACAGGTTACGCGCCACCTGCTGATCGGGATACGCGCGATGGAAAGCCTGCGAGAGATGCCGCTGGAGCGCATCCACAGCCGGAAACTGCGCAGCTTCGAAGAAACTGCCTTCCTTTAACGTCATCCAACGGCCACAAAATGAAGAAATCCCTTAATTTTATGACACAAATGATTGTGTCGGTCCGCAAGATAAAGGTAGAGTGTCGCTCATAAACCCCAAATCGGGGTCATATTTCCCCCAACAGGGGTAGGATTGAGGAGAAATTACATGGCAAAACCGTTGACCAAGACACAGCTCGTCGCTGCTTTGGCCGAGCAAATGGACACCGACAAGAAAGCCGCATCGCAGGCTCTGGACGCCATCACCAGCGTAATCACCTCGGAAGTTTCCGGCGGTGGCGCCGTGACCCTTCCGGGCGTCGGCAAGATCTATTGCCGTGAGCGCCCCGAGCGTATGGTCCGCAACCCGGCCACCGGTGAGCAGATCAAGAAAGAGGCGGACAAGGTCGTCAAGATGACCATCGCCAAGGCGCTGAAAGACAGCGTGAACGGCTAAGCGTTCCGGGCCTTGCGCCCGTCAATGAATTGAATAGGGTCGCCCAGTGGCGGCCCTTTTTCTTTGAGGTAACGGTTCATGGATTTTCGATCGGTACTGATGGGGCTGAGCTTTGCCCTGATCTGGTCGTCGGCCTTTACCTCGGCGCGCGTGATCGTCGAATATGCGCCACCGCTTCTTTCGCTTAGCCTGCGGTTCTTCCTGTCGGGCTTGATCGGTATCATCATTGCCCGTGCCCTTGGGCAAAGCTGGCATCTGACCCGGGATCAGTGGCGCGCGACCATCATCTTCGGTATTTGCCAGAATGCTCTGTACCTTGGCCTTTTCTTCGTTGCCATGCAGACGATCGAGGCGTCGTTGGCCGCCATCATCGCCTCCTCCATGCCGCTGCTCGTCGGGCTGGCTGGCTGGCTGATCTATGGCGAGAGGCTTCGGCCTCTTGGGATCATCGGTCTGATCGCCGGGCTGGGCGGCGTTCTGGTGATCATGGGCTCGCGGCTTTCTGGCGGTGTCGATCCGATGGGGGTTGCGCTGTGCGTGATCGGTGTACTGGCCCTCGCCATCGCCACACTCTCGGTCCGCGGTGCAAGCTCGGGCGGAAATGTCATTATGGTCGTCGGGCTACAAATGATGGTTGGCGGGGCTTGCCTGCTGGTGGCTGGGCTCGCTTTGGAAGACCCCGGTTTCACCCCAAGTTGGCAGTTGGGCGTGGCGTTCATCTACACAACGCTGATGCCCGGTCTGGCGGCAACCATCATCTGGTTCCTCCTCGTCGGCAGGATCGGAGCGGTGAAGGCAGCAACCTATCACTTTCTTAACCCGTTCTTCGGTGTCGCCATTGCCGCCGTGTTGCTGAGTGAAAAAATGGGAATGTTCGACATCGTCGGGGTTGTTATCATTACCTTCTCCATCCTTGCCGTGCAGCTGTCGAAGCAGCAAAGCTGACGCCAAAGTGATCGCCTGTAACCCGATGTTGGGTGACTTTAAGCGCGTCTCGCGCCAAATTCCGGGCCATGGATATCGTCCTCGGATACCTTGCTGGGCTGCTGACCTTGATCAACCCTTGCGTCCTGCCGGTGTTGCCGATTGTTTTGGCCACCGCTATTCAGGCGCATAGGCTGGGCCCTATCGCTGTCGCAGCGGGGATGAGCCTGTCCTTCGTCGCGCTTGGCATGTTGGTCAGCGTTGCGGGGCGGAGCCTTGGCATCACCGAAGACACGATTGCCCAAGGTGGCGCAGTCTTGATGGTCGGCTTTGGCCTGATCCTGCTTGTCCCTCGCTTTACGTCACAATTCGCAACAGCAACAGCAGGCGTCGCCAGCGGAGCCGATCAGCGATTGGACCGGCTCGAACACCGCGGCCTTCAGGGCCAGTTTCTTGGCGGCGTTCTCCTCGGCGCCGTCTGGAGCCCCTGCATTGGTCCCACCCTTGGCGGAGCAATCTCTTTGGCCAGCCAAGGTCAAAACCTGTTGTTTGCCAGCGCAATCATGACCAGTTTTGCGCTTGGTGTGTCGACGATCATCCTTGCGCTCGGCTATGGCGCCCGCTCGGCGATCCAGAAGCGCCAGGCCGTGATGCGCCGCCTTGCCAACAAGTCCCGCCCTGTGATGGGCGCCATCTTCGTGGCCGTTGGCCTTGCCATCCTGTTGGAGCTTCACAAGCTCATCGAATTCTGGGCGATCGAGGCCTTGCCCGTCTGGCTGGTCGATCTGTCCGTTGCCATCTAAGGAGACCCGAATGAACCGTCGAGATTTCATCGCCCTGACCGCAGCTTCCATAGCCATTCCATCGGCCCTGCAAGCCGCGCCTCTGGACTATACCGAGGGCCTTGTGGAGCAGCATTTGGCCAAGGGCGAAACGGTATTCCTCGATTTCAAGGCAAACTGGTGCTCGACCTGCGCCCGGCAAGAGCGGGTCATCAAAGAGCTGAAGGCAAATAATCCCGCCTACGAGAAAACCGTCACCTTTATCAATGTGGATTGGGACCAGCACGGCAATGGTATGCTGGCGCGCGAGTTGAATATACCGCGCCGCTCGACACTCGTGGTCCTAAAGGGCGACGAAGAGTTGGGCCGCATCGTTGCCGGCACGTCGAAGTCCGAGATCAAGGCGCTGATGGATACCGCTCTGGCGGCCGCCACCGCCTAGATCAACAAGGCAAGCGCCACCGAAACCGTCACGAATGCGACTATTGTGGCCCCGACTTGTGCTGTCGCGGCCAATCCTTCGTGACCCGATTCCTGCGCGAAAAGCGTAAAGATCGTGAACATGGGCATGGAGGCGGACAGGATGACAGCCGCCCGCATCTCGTCACTGAGGCCGAATCCCAAGCTGCCAAGCACGACGACACTTGCTGCCATCAGAAGAGGGTGCAACACCAACTTGCCAGCGACGATTTGCGCGGCCAGCAGTCTGTTACCTCGCAGCTCCAGCCCGACAAGTGCACCGCCGATCACGAACAGGGCCAGCCCTGCCGCAGAGTTCGCAAGAATGCCGGCCAGACGCAAAACCGGTGCGGGCAGGCTGATGCCGCTCGCAGACACGACCAAACCCAGCATCAAGCCGATCATGAGCGGCCTTTTGAGAATAGCCAGTAGAACCCGCAGAATCCGCTCCCACACACGGCCCTGGTCCGTTCCTTCCTTTGCCATTTCAATGGCAAATAAAGCCACGGGGATGACGACGAAAGTCTCGACAAGAAAATTCAGCGCCAAAACCGGCTCTGCCACGGCTGGAAGCGCCAGCAGCAGGATCGGGTAGCCCACAAAGGCCGAGTTCGGACAACAGGCCCCCATCGCGCCGACGGCGCAGCGATTTGGACCGGCACCAGACAGTCGAAACCAGACAAAGCTGACACCCAAAGTCGCCAATGTCCCGACAATGTAGGTCAGTGCATACGCCGGCTGCAGAACCTCCGAAATGCTCCGCGTTGCGACGGATTTGAAGATCAACGCCGGGAGCGCGATGTTCATGACAAAATTGCCGAACATCTGCATATCAGATGACTTGAACACCCCCTTCAGGGTGACCGCATAGCCCAGCGCGATCAGCGCGAAGATAGGAAAGGTGATCCCAAGGATCTGCAGCATCAGCCGATCTTGCCGGGAAGCTCCTCGCCGACCTGCCCTCGGTTCAGAAGGAGGTGATCCAAGATCACACAGGCCATCATCGCCTCACCCACCGGTACAGCACGGATACCGACGCACGGATCGTGGCGGCCCTTGGTGATAATCTCGGTCGGCTCACCCGATTTCGTGATGGTCTTGCGAGTGGTCAAAATTGAAGAGGTCGGTTTCACAGAGAACCGCACGACAACGTCCTGACCGGTAGAAATCCCGCCCAAGATGCCACCCGCGTGGTTAGAGCTGTATTCCGGCCCGTTCGGACCCATGAAAATCTCATCCGCGTTTTCGACGCCTGTCAGCGCAGCGGCATCCATCCCTTCGCCAATCTCGACACCTTTGACCGCGTTGATGCTCATCATTGCGGCGGCCAGATCAGTGTCTAGCTTGCCGTAGACCGGCGCGCCCAACCCTGCGGGAACACCGCGCGCAACGACTTCAACCACAGCGCCCACCGAGTTGCCGTCTTTGCGCAACTCGTCCAGATAGGCTGCCCAGTCCTCTGCCGCTACGGCATCGGGCGTCCAGAACGGGTTTTGGTCGATCTCATCCCAGTCGAAGTTGTCCCGGTCAATTTTGTGCGGGCCGATCTGGGTCATGTAGCCCTTGATCTCGATCCCCGGCATCAGCGCCTGCAACGCATTCCGCGCCACGCCACCGGCGGCCACGCGGGCCGCAGTTTCGCGCGCAGACGAGCGTCCGCCGCCACGGTAATCGCGAATTCCATATTTCTGCCAATAGGTGATGTCGGCGTGGCCCGGACGGAACTTCTCGACGATATCGCCGTAGTCTTTCGAGCGCTGGTCAGTGTTCTCGATCATCAGCTGGATCGGGGTTCCGGTGGTCTTGCCCTCGAACACGCCGGACAGGATCTTCACCTGATCCGGCTCGCGCCTCTGCGTGGTGAACTTGTTCTGACCCGGCTTGCGTTTGTCCAGCCAAACCTGCAGGTCCTCGGCCGCAACAGGAACCCCCGGAGGGCACCCGTCTACTGTCGCGCCAAGCGCGGGCCCGTGGCTTTCGCCCCAGGTAGTAACGCGGAAAAGATGACCGAAACTGTTCAAGCTCATGATGCGGGCTCCTTTGAGAGTCGGCTTAGCCGCCTGCCCCGTCTAACGCAAGCCTATTGCCCTGAACGGCCAATGCTGCTATGCGGCATCGCATGTTCGTACAGATGATCACCAAGACCACCACAAAGACCACCGCCACGGCGGGGCTTTTTGGTGTGCGCGCGATCTAGATCGAACGAAACCCGAAACGCCCCGCCGAAGACGGACGGGGCCAATCGGAAATGCCAGCGTCCGCTTCCACTCAGACTGGAGACTGAAAGATGCTGGATCAAAACCCTCCCGCGCAATTGCCCGCAAACCCCAATGTCGCCATCGTTGGCGCCACCGGCGCTGTTGGCGTTGAACTGCTGAATACGCTAGAGGCCCGTGGTTTCCCGCTGGCGAACCTGAAACTGCTGGCCTCGGCGCGCTCTGCCGGCAAAGAGTTCGCCTTCAACGGCCAATCCCTGATCGTCGAAGAGCTGTCTGACAACAGCTTCGACGGCGTCCACGTGGCCTTCTTCTCGGCTGGCTCGGGCCTGTCCCGGCAGTATGCTCCGATCGCTGTCGCCGCAGGCGCGCTTGTGGTCGACAATTCCTCGGCTTTCCGCATGGATCCCGAAGTACCTCTGGTCGTGCCAGAGGCCAACGCTGAGGCCATGTCCAACCACGCGGGCGTCGTCGCCAACCCCAACTGTGTCGCCGCCATCGCAACTGTTGCCCTTGCCCCGCTGCACAAGGCGTTCAACATCCAGCGCCTGAACCTTGCGACCTACCAAGCCGCCAGCGGCGCGGGTGCAGCGGCGATGGACGAATTGCGCGACGGCACGCAAGCCTACCTGAACGGCGACGACTTCCAGCCGCAGGTTTTGCCCCACCCTTATGCGTTCAACTTCTTCAGCCACAACGCCGATATCGAGGAGAACGGCTATAACGGCGAAGAAAACAAAGTGATCGCCGAGGTGCGCCGGATCATGGATCGCCCGGCCCTTCCCGTCGGCGTGACCTGCATCCGCGTGCCGATTCTACGAGCCCACGGCATGGCCATCACCATCGAGTTCGACCAACAGGTCAGCCCCGAGGAAGCTCGTGCGCTGCTGCAGGACGCACCCGGTGTGAAACTGGTGGATGACCGCGAGGCGAACTATTTCCCGATGCCATCGGACGCCAGCGGTCAGGAAGACGTTCTGGTTGGTCGTATCCGCGAGGACCTAGGCGACCCATCGGGCCGGTCTCTGTCTCTGTTCGTGGTAGGCGACCAATTGTTGAAAGGCGCGGCCCTGAACGCAGTGCAAATCGCCGAGCAGTTCCTGCCTGCGTAAAGCCAAAACGCAAACACCGCCCGAAATTCGGGCGGTGTTCACTAGATAAGACTTCGATTTAGTTGGTCGAAGCAGCTTCCTCTGTCGCTTCTTCAGCGGCTTCCGGCGCCGGCTGCAGGCTATAGAGATAGGCAAACAGGTCGCGCGCGTCCTGTTCCTTCTTAACCTTCAGGCTCATCTTGCTACGCCCTTTTTCACCCGCAGCTGCCGACAAGTACTTCGACGGGTCAGCAAGGAAAGCGACCATGTTGTCTTCGGTCATGATCACGCCAGCCTCAGCGGCGGCCATTGCAACCTTCGAGTATTTGAAATCCTGCTGGCCAATCGGAGCACCCGCGATGCCGAACAGGTTCGGTCCGGTTTTCGCAGCTTTACCCGCCAGGGTCTCACCCGCTTCGTTTTTCACGACGTGGCAGGACACGCATTTCTTGAAGGCTTTCTCGCCGGCGGCAGCGTCGCCGGTCGGTGCACCACCGTGACCTTCAGCAAGTGCAGGGGCTGCAAACAGGGCGGTCGCGGCAAAGGCCAGTGCGAATTTCATCGGAATCTCCTTCCTTGGGAATCACGTGAGAGCAACATATGCCGCCGTGCACGATTTGACATGCGAGAATTTGGCGCAATCCGCCGCGCTTTTGCGGGACATTAGTCGCAAATTCTCCCCCAAAAGAGAAAAGCGCGCCCGAGATGGGCGCGCTTTCGCAATTCAGTCAGGCAAGAAGTTTACTTCTTGGCTGCGCTTTTGATCGGTTTC
>JABAOD010001149.1_pt3 | contig 10214 bp, 8 predicted proteins | sample 7062151 | NCBI WGS metagenome assembly JABAOD01 (sample SAMN14538626, study PRJNA623070) | marine sediment metagenome | biome: marine biome [ENVO:00000428]; feature: marine pelagic biome [ENVO:01000023]; material: deep marine sediment [ENVO:00002113] | place: India: Gulf of Khambhat ... | reverse complement strand
CTGTCCGTTTTTTTGGCCTTATCTGCATTGGCAGTGGGCCTATTTGCCCTCTACCCTTTTTTCCAGGTTTTGGCGATCCTAGTTATCCTGATCATATATCCCCTGACCGAGCGCCACCTCACAAGACGGCGTCACCAGTATCCTGGAGCGACAGCCACGGTGGAGAGCGCAGGGATAAAGAGGGGGCTGACTGCGCCAGAGGCTGGTGTTGTCCTTGAAAAGCCGGTAAACCTTTTGCTGACGGTGCTGGTTCTGGGTCTGCTAAAAAAGGGGGTATTGAAGCTGATGCGCCCGCCTCGGCTGGTTGTCGGCATTGCGCCTGCGTACCGACCGGCGAGCGCGGCGCTTAACCCACAGGAGCGGTCGGCGCAACGGCGCCTGGCCGCCCAGCGGAGCGGTATCGTTCTGCACGATTATGAGGAGCCCCTGCTCGAGCTATTGGGGGATGACAAACGTAATGAGCTGGCGACTCTGAACATCGCAGTCCCAGTGAAGAGTCTGATCCGGCACGTGGCAGACCGCACCAGCGGGCATGATTTGGTCGAGACGAGAGTGTATTATCGAAAGCTCATCGACCGGGCTCGCCGCGATCTCCGATCTGCCCTGGACAGCCCAGAAGCAGAGCAAGTTTTGGAGCACCACTTCGAGTGGCTGTTGCTCGAAGACGAATTTGTGAGCGTTATCGACGCCTTTGGTCGAGGCTTGCAATTGTCCTGGCTACTAGAGGATGTCGAAGATCAGATTGGCGATCCTGCTGTTTGGTTGAAGGGGACGATGAGCGATTTGGCCGCTGCAGTTCCACCTGGTGCTTTGCAAGAAAAAGACTCGGCGGGCAGAAGCGTATCGCTGGGGGGCATGGACCGGGTGACCACCGCGTTCCTGGAGGCTGCCACCGGCAAATCGCGATGATTGGCTTTCCACGCTGGCAGAGGCCGTACGATTGCGGGGCGCCGGAGGCGCCCCACAAATCTACATGCCGATTTTCCTAGCGCCTTAGCACACCGATCACCCGGGCTTCCAGATTTCCTCCCATTCGTCGGTCAATATGTTCCCGAGCACCTCGTTCACGCCCTGAGAGGGAAGCACGTCCCCATCCGGCTCCACGTAGAGCCAGGCACGTCCAGCACCCTCGGGTGTGCTCTCCATCTGGGTCTCCAGTGAGATCGGGTTCAGGCTTGAATATGGAACCGGGAGGTCCCAAACCAAGGCCATGTCCAGATCCGCAACATAATCCCGGGCTTGCGGCAGGGCAGGGGCCAGACTGGGATCATTGGCGCTTAAAGAGACGGCATGGATTTCCAATTCTGCCAGCCGATCCAGTATCTGGTTGGCCTGGGCGACATTTTCATGCGTAATGGTCAGGTGTGCAGCGACGAACAGATCGGCGGCCAGGACGTTCGACCAGTATTGGATTCCTGCCAGGGACTCCCAGGTTTGGTCTCTTTGTGGCTGCAGCACAACCATGACGTGATCCAGACCAGCCAGGATGAGCCTATCCAGATATGCCGAATCCTGCAATCGCAGTCCATCGGTCAATAAGCCGGTTATTTGCCCGATTTTTTCCGCGTGGTTCAAGAGCTCGGGCAGATCGGAGCGCAAGGTTGGCTCTCCACCAGTGAAGATCATATGCGGGATCCCGACCATCCAGGATTTGTCCATTACACGCTTCCACTCGTCTGTAGAGAGCTCACGGTCCACGCGCTTAGCTGGCGCAGAGTCCATTTCAGTGCCAGCGCGTAGTTGATACGTGAGGGCACAATCCAGGCGGTATGGTGCAGAAAGTTCACCGCTGTAAATCTCGTGGCGGTCGAAATCCAGAAAGCTGACGGGGTCAAGATCTGGCGTCGCGATGAGCACATCAAGGCGTTCGACGAAGGAGCGATAGTCGGCGAGTGCCTGTTGCGGGCTGACTTTGTAACGGCCGACTATCTCACTGACGACCTGCGATTCGGCGTGGCCCTGGATGAGGTGGTATGCGTATTCAGCTGCAGTGGGGTTGAGGTGTAATATTGTCGAGGCGTTGACCAGGAGCACCCCATGGCCACCCGCTTCGAGGCGTAGGTGCAGCCGATAGTGTATTGGCGCGTCGACTGGCGCTTTATACTGATAGAGGCCGGGTGGCAAGGGCTCCACTGGGGTCAGCCGGCGACGGATCGAGTCTCGTATGCTGGTCATGGGTTACCTCGCTGCACCCGGGCTGTCCCTCTTACCGTGTGTACAGGTAGGGTAACTGCGGGCCGCCCGTCTCCCGAATACCCAGGTCTCCAGACCGGCGNNAGCCGTTGGACCCGCAGGCTCACCGCCCGCCGCCCGCACAGGCACACGCGCATGCACAACCTGCACAAGCACAGGCACAGCTCGAGCCGCCACCACCGCGGTAGCTGCTGCCCGAACGGACCGGCGGCGGGTTGGTCTTCTGAGTGATTGCCCCGGTGAAATCCGAGAGACTGCCGATCACGCCCGCCGAGAAGTTCTGAACGCCGTTGACGACGCTGACCGCGAAGTCCGAACCGGGGAGTGTCGGCAGAGACGGTGTCGCCCGGTCACCTCCCACACTCGGCGCAGCCGTTGGCCTCGTTGCGGCCGTCCGCCCCACACCCGGGTCATAGCGATGCCACCACATAGGCACGAAGATCGGGCCCGGCCCTAAAACCTCGCGTGTTCGATCGTCAAAATTTCGGTCCAGCATGGTCCATTCCAGACCTTCATCAAACTTCTGGCTCTTCACCTCGGGCGTGTCGGCGGTTTCCACCTGCTCCCAGGCCCTTTGCATGATGTCGCGGTAATAGGCGATTGTCTCTCGCCGGCTGAAGCCTTTCATTTTCTTCGACACGCTTTTCACCAGCCTGACCATGGTGTCCTGTAGCGCCCGCCGTCGTGCAGCTTTTTTCTCTTCTGCAAAGGCCTGCAGGAAGTGGGTCTCATAGCTTTCCAGGGTTTCGGGAAGGGGATCCGCGATATCTAATTTGAGCGGGTCTCTGGTTACCACGCTGGCTGCTCCTTTTTTCAGGATCGAAAAAAGGATCATCGTCAGGATCTTGTCCATTGGCTGTTCCAGCAAAATCGCAGCTTCCACCGCTGTCAGGCCCCTTTTGATCCCGTGTCCGCCAATGGATATCTTCGGTGGAAGGTACCGCAGCTTGCGCCGGCTTTCGGCATATACGCTGAGTGCGCCGATCAAGATAAAAAAGGTCAAAAATCCGCCGCAGAATAAAAAGGGAACAAGCGCCTCGATATCAAACCCTACCCGTTCAGCCGCAGACGGTTCTGGCGGCGTCAGGATCGCCGAGGCCAGGACGTATTGTTGTGGAACGGAGGCCCCAAAGATGTACTGGCGATCGCTCGACGCGTTCGTGTTCCGCCAGGTGTAAAAGATGCGACCCGCCTCGTCAAACCCTGTCTCAGGTTCGGAGGGGAAACCACGGGGCGCGTCGTGCCAGCGTGGCTCTTCCGGTTGGACCCCTGGCGGAAAGTGAAATGTGAGGGTCAGGTCCGTGCTGCCTCGCACGATCTGCGAATCAAACCAGGTTGGGGAGAACTGGATGCTGGCGTAATCTGGATCGGTGCTGTCTACAAAAAAGACCCTTTCGATTCTTGGAACGAAGACGCGGATCCGGCCGGACTCCCCGGGGCGAATCGCGTCCGGCCCCAAGCCAAGTGCCACGCCATAGGTGACATATGGCGAGTCTTCTATCTCGCGGATGGGCCTGCCGTTGATCTCGGCTGTGATTTCCCCAATGCGATAGGAGCTGTTCGGTAGACCCACGTCCACGAAATCGATTGGATCGGCACCAGGATCGTTATTGAACACAAAGAGGTAATCGATCGCGATTGTGCCGTCTTCGTTTAAGAAGACGTTGACAACCAGCTGGCCCAGGTTGAAGGAATAGTCCTGTGCGAAGGCGCTGCCCGGCAGTCCGACCACCAGAAAAACCAAGAAAAGCGCGCTTACCAGGCGGATTTTCCAGTGGTGAGCCGAGTCAGGCCGCAGATTCAGGGACATCGCCCACACTTTTGATCAACGCATCGAAGCAAGGGATAGGAGCTCATAACGGTTCGCTCAAAAGGTTACCATTTTGGTTCTTCTTTCAGCTGGTAGGTCGTGTTGCAGTACGGGCAACTGACGATCGGGGCGCCAGCTACCATCTTGACGTCGTCCATCGACAGCTCCCCGCCGCAGGATTTGCACTTGAAGATATCCATTTCTACGTCGGCGGGTAAATCGATCTTAAGCGTCACGTCATCGCCTTCGGCGGCTGCAGGTTTACGCCTTCCAGCCAGCCAGATCAGCCCAAAGCCTATGCCTGCGCTGATAATACCAACCAGGATCCAGCCCGGTTGGCCCTCCGGGTTGAACGCCGCCCAGATGAACAACACACCGAAGAGGATCAGGATTGCAGCGGCAATATATGCGATCGTTTTTCCAGCGGTCATGCACACCTCCTGGAAATGGGTGCTCTGCTCTCCTCCCTGGAGCCGTCCGCCATGTGCCGGGCAAACCAGCACGACACGTTTCGACGGGGCTTCGTCATTATAGACTGAAGCATCGATTTGGGCCAGCGGTTTTCGCTCGCCGGACCGGCCAAAGAACCTTAAGCGCAACCCTCCAAAAAGCCCGTCCCCAGCAATGGTACAATACGCCTGAAGTCAAAACCTCTGAAACCCTACCGGACGTGCAAATTGATCTCCCCTGAACCCCCGGCCGCCGATGCCACGCGCGGGCGAATCCTCACCTACCTGGCCCTCACACTGGCCTTCTCGATCTCCACCTGGTTCTCTGCCTCCGCGGTCATCCCCCAGCTGCGGAGCCAGTGGGACCTGTCCCCCACCGCCGCCGCCTGGCTGACGATCGGCGTCCAGTTGGGCTTCGTGGTCGGCGCAGTCGTCTCCAGCCTCTTCAACCTGGCCGATCTCCTGTCCACGCGCTATGTCATCATGGGCGGCGCCCTGGGGGCCGCGGCAGCCAACGCACTGCTCCTCATTTCGGACGGCCCCGAAGCTGGGATCCCCCTCCGCTTCGCCACCGGCTTCTTTATCGCCGCGGTCTACCCGCCCGCGTTCAAGCTCATCTCGACCTGGTTCCGGGAAGGCCGCGGCCTGGCCCTGGGGATCCTGGCCGCCGCTATCGTGCTCGGCAACGGCTTCCCCCATTTGATCAACGGCCTGGGCGGGCTGGACTGGCGCATTGTGATCGCGGCCACCTCCCTCCTGGCCCTGCTCGGCGGCCTGATCGCAGGGCTCCTCGTCCGGGAGGGCCCCTATCCCTTCCCGAGGGCCGTCTTCGACCTCCGTCAAATTGGCCTTGCGCTGAAGAACCGCGGGGTCCGGCTGGCCACTTTCGGCTACATCGGCCATATGTGGGAGCTGTTCGCCATGGTCGCCTGGATCCTGGTCTTCTTCGTCGATGCCTTTGATCTCCACAACTTCGGCTCCGCATCCGCTCCCGCCTTCGCGACGTTCGCAGTCTACGCCGTTGGGGCGGCAGGCTCCTGGTTCGGCGGCATCCTGGCCGACCGTTGGGGCCGGACCAACACCACGATCCTGCTGATGGCTGTCTCCGGCGCCTGCGCGCTGCTGATCGGGCTGGTCTTCCAACACAGTCTCTTCCTCACCCTGCTGATCGGGCTCATTTGGGGGCTCACGATCGTCGGGGACTCGGCGCAGTTTTCCACCATGGTTACGGAGACGGCGGACCAATCCTACGTGGGGACGGCACTGACGCTCCAGCTGGCGGCTGGCTTTGCGGTGACCGTGGTGACCATCTGGCTGCTCCCCTTCCTGCAGGCCTGGTTCACCTGGCGCTGGGCCTTCGCCCTCCTGGCGACCGGGCCGGCCTTTGGGATCTGGGCGATGCTGCGGCTGAAATCCTTGCCCGAAGCCGCCCTGATCGGCGGGGGGAAGGGGTAAAACCTGAGTTCTGGACAAAACGCCGCTCCGATGTCGCCCTCCACATCTGCCCAGGGATCCCAGAATCCTGGATCTAGAGCGGAGCGCAGCCGAAGGACAGGATTTTGGGCTCCGCTCAGCGAGCAAGGGTTTATCCGCAACTGAAGTTCAATGATCCAACGCCTTGAAAGGCGCCATATGGCGGCGCATGGGCGTACCGCACGGTGCCCCAGTCCCACTTCAGGAACACTTGGTTTGGGCCGACGGGACTCTGATAGAATATTCCCCATCCAGCCGGGAGTTGGTTGGTGAGGCTGGTAACAGGCCCAAGACCCAGACGGTTCGACATGGAGGTGAATGATGAAACGGGTGCTCATTTTGGGCGGCGGTTTTGGCGGGGTTGCGGCCGCGCACCGGTTAAAAAGATTGCTGGAGCCTGAAGACGAGATCGTGTTGGTGGACCGAGAGGATTATTTTATGGTCGGGTTTCGCAAAACCTGGGCTCTGTTGGGGGAATCTCCTTTAAATGCGGGCCGCGGGCGGATCACGGCTCTTCAATCCCATGGAATTCAAGTGCAAAAGGGGACCATCACGCACCTGGATCCGGCGGGTCGGACGGTTGACATCGATGGAAATCGGGTGGAGGCAGATGCTATTGTGGTGGCCCTTGGCGCCGCGCTCGACCCCGACGCCATCCCCGGATTCCGCGCCCGGGCGCTGAACGTGTACGATCCGCACGCGATTCCGCTTGCAGCCGAGGCCCTGCGGAACTTCCCAGGTGGTCGGGTGGTCGTGGCCGTCTTCGGAACACCTTACAAGTGTCCACCGGCGCCTTATGAGATCGCGATCGGTGTGAAAGATTTCTTCCAGAGCCGCGGGGTCGACGCGAGCGTGGAAGTATGCACCCCGCTACCCATGTCTTTGCCAATTGTCGGCCAAGCGGGGTGCGACGTGATCGAGGGCCGTCTGCGCGATGCTGGGGTGGCCTTTTTCCCGAATCATAAGGCCACGGCTGTCGAAGATGGGGAGATCGTTTTTACGACTGGACGGCGCAATTTCGACCTGTTGCTTGGGGTGGCGCCCCACCGTGTTCCCAAGGTCGTCACCGCAAGCGGTCTGGCGGGAGAGAGTGGTTGGGTGGAGGTCAACTCCCAGACCACCGAGACCAAGTTCCCGGGCGTTTATGCGATCGGCGACGTTGTGCAGATCTTGATGGCCAATGGCAAGCCGCTGCCAAAAGCCGGTGTGTTTGCTGAAGGGATGGGAAGGGTTGCGGCGGAGCGTATCGCCGCGAGCTTCGCAGGGCGTGAACCCACAGAGGTGTTTACAGGAGAGGGTGGTTGTTATCTGGAAGTCGGGGGCGGGGAAGCCATGATGGTCACAGGTCGTTTTCTGGCCGAACCTAACCCCGATGTCAGTCTCACTGACGCTTTACCTGTGTATCTGGAACAAAAACGTGCTTTTGAGACAGAGCGTCTGCATGCGTGGTTTGGGGAGCGTTCCAGCGTGGATCTGGAATAAGTGTGTATACCTGTTGCATCGATCTATCCGTGATCGGGCGCCCGCCCGACCATGTTTGGTTTTTCACAAGCCGAGCACATTTTGGATGATCCCCAGGTAGCCCAGGGCTGCCTGGTGAAGATGCTCGATCTCGATAAACTCGTCCACGACATGCGCAAGGTCCTCGCTCGAAGGTCCAAAGCCGACCGTCGGGATATTCGCCAGCCCTGCGCTGTAGGCTGCGTTGGTGCAGTAGCCGTAGGCACCAAGCGACGGATCCAAACCGGCAGATTGTAAGCCGCGCAGCGAAGCCTGGATAAAGGGGTGTTCGGGCGCGTATTTCCAGGCCGGAAAAAATTTCGGCCCTTCCAACACCGCCCCTGTATAGGCCTTGTAGGTGCCCCGTACAATTGAGGTATTCAGGCCTTCGATTTCAGGGAGGCCGTTCAGAGACTCAAACACGGTTTCGGCGGTTTCACCCGGCATCAACCGGCGGTCATACGTCGCCCGGCACCGGCTTGGGATCACCGAGTGGCCTGGGTAAGGATCGGAAATGATGTCGGTGAGCACCATGATGGCCTCTCCCAGGAGGGGATCTGAAGGGAGCTGCATGCGCTCGATCGCCTGTATCGCTGGCAGAATCTTATGCACGGCGTTGACCCCAAGATGCGGAGCGGAGGTATGAGCGGGTTTCCCGGTGGCCTCCAACCGGATTTCGGCCCGTCCTCGGCCACCCACGTTTAAATTCAGGTCGGTCGATTCCCCTATTACGACAAAGTCCGGTCTGACCTGATCCATGACGGCTTTCAGCGCCAGCCCCTCCATGACTTCTTCCATCACCGTCACGCTGACGATCGCGGTGCCGGAAAGTTTTGCTCGATCCACGGCGGCCACGGCATAAATCATGGCTGCTAAGGCCCCTTTCATGTCTGAGGTACCGCGCCCATACATTCGGCCCCCGGCGATGGTCCCAGAGAACGGTGGATATTCCCAGGAGATGCCCGGGGCGACCCCCACGGTGTCGCAGTGCGCGTCAAACAACAGGGTAGGCCCGCTTGTTGCGCCGTGAATGATACCCGTGATACTTCCGTTGTGGTCGTCGTACACCCGATCGAAACCCAGGGCCCGCATTTCCGAGGCGGCTCGCGCCGCCACCGCTTGCTCGTCCCCGGCAGGTGACTGGATCTGGACAAGGGATTGCAGGAATTCAACCAGAGATCTCTTTTTGATTTTCGCGTATTCCATGCGTTATTCGTTTTCTGGCCCGGCTGCGTGATCTTAACACGCATTCCGAACTTCACGGCGGTGGAAGGTGTATGCAGAGGCCCATCGCTTTTATTCGAACGCAACTGATCCGAATGTCGGGAAGAGCGGGAGATTTACCCGAACGGAGCTTGATTCGCTGACTCCGCGGGAATCGCCGGCGGCGCCAGCAGATAGCTGAGCCCCAGGCCGATGATCCCTGCCAGAACCGTCGCGCCGAGCCACATGTGGATGCTCCACCACACCCGGTCGATCGCCATCAGAACGAGAAAGTACGTCAGGTAGAACAGGAATGGGGTCGCAAAGGCGAACAGGCGCAGCGCTCGAACGCGCACCACCGAGGGCCTCAGGAGCAGCAGCAGTGTGTCAGCCAGAAACCCGCCGATCAGCGCGGCCGCTGCCACCGGCCAATGGTCGCCCACGCGCTCGATCGCCATCGTAAGCATCATGGCGGCGTTCCCAAACAGGATCAATGTCAGGCTGCCGAACGGCAGCTGCCATCGGCGCACCGCCAAAAGGAGGAAAAACATCATAAGCGCCGCTGACGTCAGAATATAAGATATCCCGGCCACGTCCGAATAATAGACATTGGCGGTCGGGCGAAAACCGGTGTAAAGTTGTGGGTTGGAGAACGGGTTTGAAAATTGGGTCATGAAGGTAAACACCGAAAATACGATAAAGAGAGCGACGACGGCGGGGAGCAACGCCCGCCAACCTTCCCCGTCTTCCGGATCAGTTCTTTGCCAGGCAGCGCGAAATGGCGCACTCAGGAATAGCACGGCGCCAGTTGCCAGCGCCAGGTGCGACGGGCTAAGCAGGGCCTCTACGTCCACTTCAAAACCAAAGAGTTCGTGCCAAATGAAATCCCCACCACCGCTAAGCGCGAAAATCCCCATACCAAGGAGCGCCAGGCGGTACCCGCGGGGCAGGGCCTTTTTGAGGGGATAGCCCCGCGAGGCGTTAATCGCCAACTTCGTCAGCAGACACGCGCCAACCGCCGCAACCCCCGAGTAGAGCACCGCATGCCAGGGTGTGAAAAATGTTTCGATCAGATCCGGGATGCTGTTGTGTGCCCACCCGTCGATATAAAGGCCGATCAGCACCCAAATGGACAACCCGGCCACCAGCAGGTCAAAGTGTCGGCTGTCCGGTGCGGCCACGGCAATGCGCTGGCGTTCGGCCTCCCGGGTCCTGATGTTCGTCGACCGGTCCAATGTTGACATGTTCACCCTCGCTTCTGGCACGATCTGTTGTTGTGGATGCTACGGTCCGCCGTTCGTATCGTTCGGTTGGATGCTATTAAATCCAAGGGATCAACTGACTTACAGTTCTGGTGGGCTGATTGCCAATAATTGTACTCGATACCCTGGGTGATAATGTTGTAGGGTGGAGTTGCCCAGGTCGTTCCGATCAACTCACCGCTACCAGGCACCCGCACACCTGACAGCCTGTGAAAGGGATATACCGTATAATCGTTTTCACGAACCGAGTCGCCCACTTCCTGGTGTTGTCAGGCTGGCCCTGATACATGATTTCGTCGTGTTCTGGTCACCTGAACGGTAGGC
>JABAOD010007459.1_pt2 | contig 10215 bp, 10 predicted proteins | sample 7062151 | NCBI WGS metagenome assembly JABAOD01 (sample SAMN14538626, study PRJNA623070) | marine sediment metagenome | biome: marine biome [ENVO:00000428]; feature: marine pelagic biome [ENVO:01000023]; material: deep marine sediment [ENVO:00002113] | place: India: Gulf of Khambhat ... | reverse complement strand
TGCCCACCGTGCTGCTGGAGGCGATGGCCTGCGGCTTGCCGTGCATCTCGACGCCGGTGGGCGGCGTCGCCGAGATCGTGCGGCACCGGCGCAGCGGCCTGCTGGTGCCGCCGGAGAATCCCTGGGCCCTGGCCGAGGCGATCGCCGAGCTGGCGCGGCGGCCGGAGCTGCGGCGCGCCTTCGGGCGCGCCGGCCGGCGCCGCGCCGGGCGGTTGTTCGACCGCCGGCGCAACGTCGCGCAGCTGCACGCCTGGCTCGAGGCCAGCGCCTACGGCGCCGCCGGCGACGACCAGGACGCGGCCCCCCTGCGCCTGCTGGAGGGGCGGCGATGAGACTCGCCTATCTCTGCGCCGACCGCGGCATCCCGATCGACGGCACCAAGGGAGCCTCGATCCACGTGCGCGGCGTCGTCAGGGCGCTGCGCGGCCGTGGCCACGACCTCACCCTGCTGGCTGCCCAGCCGGGAGCGGCGGCGGCCGCCGGAGTGGGGGAGGTGGTCGACGTCGGCTTCGATCGCACCGTCAAGGAGCTCAAGCGGGCGGCGGCCGGCGCCGGCGGCGACCGCCAGCTCGGCCGCGAAGTGCAGGGCCTGTTGCTGAACCTGCGCGTCGCCGAGGCTCTCGACGACCTCGACCGGCGGCAGCCGCTGGACGCGGTCTACGAGCGCTACAGCCTCTGGTCGTGGGCCGGCCTGCGCTTCGCCCGCCGCCGCGGCGTCCCGCTGGTGCTCGAGGTGAACGCGCCACTGGTTGCCGAGACCTCGACCTGGCGTCGGCTCGAGCTGGCGCCGGTGGCGCGAGCCGTCGAGGGCCGGCTGCTGCGCGGCGCCGACGCGGTGATCGTGCCCTCGGGCGAGCTGGCCGACTGGGTCGAGAGCGCGGGCCGCCGCGGGCGGCCGACCTGGGTCATTCCCAACGGCTTCGACGAAGCCGTCTTCCGGCGGCCCGGGCCGCTGCCGGGGGCGGCGGCACGCTTCGGCGGCCGCTACGTTGTCGCCTTCGTCGGCACCCTCAAGCCCTGGCACGGGGTGGAGGTCCTGCTGGCGGCCTTCGAGAGCCTGTTGCGGGAGGTGCCGCAGGCCCACCTGCTGGTGGTCGGCGACGGGCCGTTGCGGCCCGCCCTGGAGGAGGCCAGAGAGCGCCTGGGCGAGGAGAACGTGACCGTGACCGGCGCCGTCGAGCACGCGCGGGTGCCGGCCTGGCTGGCCTGCGCCGACGTCGGCGTGGCTCCCTATCCGGAGCTGCCGTCGTTCTACTTCTCGCCTCTCAAGGTGGTCGAGTACCAGGCCGCGGGTCTGCCGGTGGTGGCCAGCCGCTGCGGCCAGCTGCGGGAGCTGGTGCAGGACGGCCGCACCGGGCGGCTGGTGCCGCCGGGCGATGCCGCCGCCCTCGCCGCCGCTCTCCGCGAGCTGCACGGCGCCCCGGACCGCCGGCGGCGCTGGGGCCGGCGCGGCCGCCGCCGGGCGTTCCGCAAGTCGAGCTGGGGCGGCGTCGCGGAGCAGACCGAGGCGGTGATCGAGCGCTGCCGGGAGCGCCGCGCCGGCGGCCGGCCCGCGGCCACGGGGGCGGCATGAGCGGCGTGGCGCCCCAGCGCCGCGGCGAGCTCGTGATCCTCGGCGTCCAGGCTCGGAAGCTGGCGAAGCTGTGGCGGTATTTCCTGCCCCTGGTGGCCGCCAACTGGCGGTGGCTGGCGGCGGCCGTCGGCTGCGGCCTCGGCGCGGTGGCGATGCAGCTCCTGCGGCCGTGGCCGTTGAAGCTGGTCTTCGACCGGCTGCTGGTGCCGACCGGCAAGGGCGTCCTCGATCTGGCGTTCCTGGACGGTCTGTCGAGCGATGCGCTGCTCACCGTTCTGTGCGTCGGCCTGCTGGCGATCGCGCTGCTCTGGGGCCTGTTCTCCTACGGCCAGACCTATCTCACGGCGCGGGCCGGCCAGGCGCTGGTGTTCGCCCTGCGCGAGCGCCTGCACGGGCATCTGCAGCGGCTGTCGCTCACCTACCACCAGCGGCGGCGCCGCGGCGACCTGCTGATGCGCCTGACCGGCGACATCAACGTCCTGCGCGACCTGATGGTGGATGCCCTCATCCAGGGAGTGGCCTCGATGCTGCTCCTCGCCACCATGCTGGCCATCCTGGTGGCGATGGACTGGCGGCTGGCGCTGGCGGTGATCGCTCTGCTGCCGCTGCTGGCGGCCACCACCTTCCGCTACTCCACCCGCATCCGGGCGGCGGCCCAGCGGCAGCGCAAGCAGGAGGGCCGCATCGCGGCCGCGGTCAGCGAGACCCTGCACGGCATGCGTCTGATCCAGGCGTTCGGCGGCGAGCGCTTCCGCGACAAGCAGTTCCAGCGCGGCAACCGGCGCAGCCATCGGGCCGGCATGCGGACCACGCGGCTGGAAGCGTCGATGGCCCGGATCATCGAGCTGCTGCTGGCGGCCGGCACCGCCGCCGTCTTCTGGTTCGGGGTGCGCCGGGTCCAGTCCGGAGCCCTCAGCGCCGGCGATCTGCTGGTCTTCATCGCCTACGCGCAGTCGAGCTTCAAGCCGCTGCGGCGGCTGGCGCGGGTTTCCAGCCGCACCGCCAAGGCGACGGTCTGTGCCGGGCGGGTGCGCGAGGTGCTGCGCGAGGTGCCGGAGGTGCGCGACCGCCCGGATGCCAAGCGGCTGCGTCGCTGCCGGGGAGCGATCGAGTTCCGGCGCGTCCGCTTCTCCTACCCGCGCACCGGCCGGGTGCTCAAGCAGGTCGACTTCACGGTCGCCCCGGGCAGCTTCGTCGGCATCGTCGGCCCCAGCGGCGCCGGCAAGTCGACCCTCCTGGCGCTGCTGCTGCGCCTCTTCGATCCCGAGCGTGGCCGCATTCGCCTGGACGGCAAGGACCTGCGCCGCTACCGGATCGAGGCGCTGCGCCAGCAGATGGCGGTCGTCCTCCAGGAGCCGTTCCTGTTCGGCGACACCATCCGCGAGAACCTGTCGTTCGGCCGCCCCGGCGCCAGCGAGATCGAGCTCGTGCGGGCCGCCCGGCAGGCCGACGCCTACGGCTTCATCAGCCGCCTGCCGGGCCGGCTGGACGCCTCGGTGGCGGAGGCGGGCGTCAGCCTTTCCGCCGGCCAGAGGCAGCGTCTGGCGATCGCCCGCGCCTTCCTCCGTCAGGCGCCGATCCTGCTGCTGGACGAGCCGGCCACCGGCCTCGACGCCGCCGCCGAGGCCAAGGTGCAGACCGCCCTCGCTCGGTTGCGGAGCGGCCGCACGACCTTGATGGTCGCCCACAAGCTATCGGCGGTGCAGGCCGCCGACCAGATCCTGGTGATCCGCAAGGGCCACATCGTGGAGGAAGGCGACCACGGCCTGCTGCTGGCGGCCGGCGGCTGGTACGCGCGCACCTGGCGAACGCAGTCGCAAGAGTACCCGGAGGCCCCTGCCGAAAAGGTCGGCCCCCGCCGGAGGGCCGGATGATGCGGCCCGACCCGGCCCGGATGATCGATGCCGGCCAAGTGCTCACCGCCCTGCGGCGGGAAGGCGGGGCCTCGCCGGAGCTCCGCTCGCTGAGCCTGGACCGGGCGTGGCCGTGGCGCGATGGTGGCCTCTGCGCCCTCTATCTCGAGCCGCCGGAGCGGTCGCTGGCGCGCGCCTGGGCGGTGGTGGGCCCGGTCGCCGGGCGCCCTCCCGTCGGCCTGCGGCGGGCCGCCGCCTCGAGCCGCCCACGCCTCCTGCCCTCCATCTCCGCTTGCGCCTGGCCGCTGGCCGCCGATCCCGAGCTGATCGCCTCGGCCGACATCCTGGCAGCGCCGCGGGCGGCGGAGCGGCTGCGCTCCTGGCTGCCGGACGGGCCGGCGGCGAGCGCTGTCCGCGTCCGGGCGCTGCGCTACAAGCCGCTGCGCCGCCTGATGGTCGAGTATCGGGCGCGCCGGGCCGACGGCAGCGATTGGCGGATCTACGGCAAGGCGCTGCGCTCGCGCGACCTGGGCCGCATCGAGCAGATCTACCGGCGGCTCGCCGGCGTCGCCGGCGGCCCCGATCTGGCCGCCCCGAGCGGCGTCGTGCGGCCCTGGAACCTGATCGTCTTCGAAGCCCGCCCGGGCGTCGAGCTGGACCGGCTCATCCCCGGGCCGGCGGCGGGCCGCGGGGTCAGCCTGGCCGGAGAGTCCCTCGCCGCGCTCCACACCTGCGGCGCGCCGCTGGCGGCGACTCATGGGCGCCGGCGGGAGGCCGCGACCCTCGATCGTTGGCTGGACAGCGCCGCCCCGGTCTTCCCGGAGCTGGCCGCCAGGCTGCGCTTCGCCCGCCGCGCCCTGGAAGGGATGGCGGCGGGCCTGGCCGCCGGTCCGCCCTGTCCGAGCCACCGCGACTTCCACCCCGGTCAGCTGCTGGTGACCCGCGAGGGCAGCACCATCCTCGATCTCGACACCGCGGCCGCGGCCGAGCCGGAGCTCGATGCGGGCAATTTCCTCGCCCACCTCGACCTGCTGGAGCTCGAGAGCGAGACCGTCGCGGCGGCTCGGCTGAGCGCCGCGTTCTGCGACGCCTATGAGCGCCGCGCCGGCCGCCGCCTGGACTCCAGGCGCCTGCTCTGGTACCGCGCCGCCGCGCTCCTGAGGCTCGCCTGCGTCCACCGATTCCGTTCCCGGGGAGCGATCCTCGGGCCCTTTCTTGTTCATCGCTGCCTGGAGCTCATGGACTCCGGCGTGGCGTCTCTGGAGGTCTACTGATGAGGAGGAGTCTGTTTCTTGTGGGGCTTGCGGTGCTCGCAGGCGTGCAGCCGCCCGCCGCCGCGGAGGAGGGCGGCTGGCTGTGGGAGGCGGGCGTTCTCGGCGGCCACCACGACAACTTCTTCTTTCGCGGCGGCGACGGCGCTCAGCCGAGCACGGATCTTCTGACCGGCTACGTCGCCGGCGAGCGCGAGAAGGACACCGGTCGCGGTGACCTGACCGTTCTCGTCGGCGGCCAGGCGGTCTTGGTCAGCGACATCGAAGAGGCCGACTTCCAGAGCCTCGATCTCGGGGTCGAATACAAGGTCGGCCCGACGAAGGTGCACGGCAGCTACTCGTTGCTGCTGAACCGCCTGTTCTCGGAGGAGGGCGAGGCGGCCTTCTTCGACGCCCACAGCCTCGACTTCTGGTTCCGCTACAGCCTGAGCCAGCGGATCTGGCTGCGCGGCGGCATCGAGCTCGAGCAATGGGATTTCGATCCCGCCGAGAACGACCGCGACGCCGACGTCCTGAAGCTCGACGTGACGGCACGCTTCGGTCTCTCCGATCGGGTCGCGGTCCGCACCGCGCTGCTCTACGAGGAGCGTGACGCCGACGGGCCCCGCAACAACCGCACCGGCGAGGGCTGGTCGGTGGCCCTGGAGGCGCAGCCGGCCGAGGACGTCAACCTCTTCCTGCGCTTCCGCAGCCGCGATCGCGAGTACGACGACGCGCCGCCGGGCGATCGCAACTTCCAGCGCGACGACACCACCGAGGACATCAACTTCAACCTGCGCTGGCGGGTGAGCGAGCGCTGGGGCGTGCAGCTGCGCGACACCTACCGCTCGGGCGACTCGACCCGGCCCGACCGCAACTTCACCGGCAATCAGGCGGAGATCGGGGCGTTCTACCGCTTCTGAGCGGGGATCGGCGGCGAGGGAGGCGCGGCGCATGGNNAGGTGCGGGCGATGGAGGCGCTGGGCGTGCCGCTGGTCCTGTTGTCGCTCAAGCGGCTCGAGCAGCCGCTGACCCACGCCGCCGCGGCCGGCGTCGCGAGCCCCCTGCTGCACGCCCCCTGGCCGGCAGCCTCGCGGCTGCCGGCGCTGCTGGCGGCCCATCTGCGGCTGGCGGCCGGCCGGCCGGCCGCCTACGCGGCGGTGGCGCGCAAGGAGGTCGGCGGCGCGCTCGGCCGCCTCCTGCGGCGTCCGGACCGCGGCCGCCGGCGGGGCTTCGTCAAGCGCTTGCGCCGCTTCGCCTGGGCCGGCTGGATCGCCACCGAGGCCCGGCGCCGGGGCGTCCGCCACCTCCATGCCCACTACTGCACCGAGCCGTTGCGGGTCGCCCACCTGGTGCGTCGCCTGACCGGCCTCAGCTACTCCTTCGCCGGCCACGCCAAGGACCTCTACGCGGCGCCGCCGGCGCGGCTGCGCCGGCGCCTGCGGCACGCGGAGTTCGCGGTCGCCTGTCACCGTCATGGCGAGGCCACTCTGCGCCGGCTGGCCGGCAGGCGGCGGGCGGACAAGGTCGTGCGGGTGGCGCACGGGCTCGACGCCCGGTTGTTTCACCCCGCCGCCTCCAGCCGCCGCGAGCCGGGGCTGATCGTGGCGGTCGGCAGGCTGACTCCCAAGAAGGGGTTCGACGTCCTGATCCGGGCCTGCGCCCGGCTGGCCGCCGCCGGCCGCGAGTTCCGCTGCGAGATCCGCGGCGAGGGCGCCCTCAAGGCCGGCCTGACGGAGCTCATCCAGGAGCTCGGTCTGGCGGAGCGGGTGCGCATCCGCCGGTTCCTGCCGCAGGAAGAGCTGCCGGCCCTCTATCGGCGCGCGGCAGCGCTCGTCCTGCCGTGCCGGGTGCTGAGCGACGGCAACCGCGACGGGGTCCCCAACGTGCTGCTCGAGGCGATGGCCTGTGCAGCACCGGTGGTGGCCTCGCGGGCGGCGGGGATTCCGGAGGCGGTGCGCCACGGGGAGAACGGGTTGCTGGTGCCGCCGAACGATGCCGCCGCCCTGGCGACGGCGCTCGAGCGGCTGCTCGCCGGCCCGGAGCTGGCGTCGCGACTCGGCGCGGCGGCGGCTGCAACGACCGCCGGGCTCGAGTTCCGCACCACCAACGCCGAGCTGGTGCGCCGCTTCCGCGCCTACCTGGCCACTGGCGCCGCAGATGCCCTCGATCGGGTCGAGCGGCGGGCCTGGTCGGCGGGCGGCGTCGCCCGCAAGGCGGCTCGGCGTCTGGGCGTGGCGCCGCGGCGGGTGCCCCGGATCGAGGCCGCCATCCGCCGCGCCGTGGCGCCGGGAATCGCGGCCAACGCCTGGCGGCCGGACCTCGAGCGGCTGGCGACCCGCCGGCTCTGGGACGAGGCGTTCAAGGCGACGCGGGTGCCGCGGGTCCAGGCGGCGCTCAACGGCAGCGGCGAGCTGGGCGGGCCGATCCTGGACCTGGGCTGCGGCCGCGGCGGCCTGGCGGTGGCGCTGCGCGCCCGCGGCCACCGGGTCGTGGCCCTCGACCTGCGCTACCGCAACTGCGCCGTGGCCGGCTGGCGCGGCGAGCGCTACGGCCTGACGGTGCCGGCGGTCACCTCGGTGGGGGAGCGCCTGCCGTTTCCCGACGCCAGCTTCACGGCCGTCTGCTGCCTCGAGGTGCTCGAGCACGTCGCCGACCCGGTCGCCCTGCTGACCGAGATCCGGCGGGTGCTGGCGCCGCGGGGCGCCTGCGCCCTGACGGTGATCAACCGCTGGGCGCACCTCGATCCCCACTACCACCTGTGGGGCATCAACTTCCTGCCCCGCTCCTGGGCCGGCCGCTACATCGATCTGCGGCGCCGCACCAAGCGCTCCTACCGCGACTGCCAGACCCTCGACGAGATGCACTACTACTCGTTCGGCGCCTTCCGCCGGCTGGCGGCGCGGCTCGGCTTCCGGCTGGTCGATCCCGAGGTGCCGGCGCCGCCGCTCAAGCGGGCGCTGCACGCGCTGGGCCGCGCCAGCTCGCTGGGCTTCAACAGCTCCCTGGTGATGCTGCGGCCCGAGGGCGGCGCACCGGCGGCGTCCGGTGGGCGGGTGCCGGCGGACGCGGTGCGGCGCGCCGGCCCGGTACGGGCGTTGCCGACCTCCTGAAATCGAACGCCGGCGCGCGGGCCGGGCTAGGCGAAGGCTTCGGGGTCCATTCCCGCCCTGGCCGCCTGGCCGGCGAGCTTGTCGAGTTGCTCCCGGGCGAGCTCGAGGAAGATGCCGCTCGCTTCGGCGGCCAGCTCGCCGTCGGGAAGGTAGAGCCGCGCGCGGGGATAGACCTTGCGCCCGTTGACCCGCTCGACCGCGGCCTCGAGAGTGGTGACCGCGCCCACCGGCACCATCTCGCGGAAGTCCACCTGGATGCTCACCGCCACCACCCGGTGGCCGGCCAGCCAGCAGCAGAAGCCCATCGCCTCGTCGAGCAGCGCCGCGGTGGCGCCGCCGTGGGCGTGGCCGGGTGGGCCCTGGGTTCCGGGGCCGAACCAGGCCCGCGCCATCAGCGCCTGGTCCGCGAGCCGCCGGAAGTAGCGGACCCGCAGCCGCCGGCCGGCGGGCTCTCCCGAGACGTAGGACTCGGCGGTGCGGCCCTCGTTGAACCGCGGCAGCGCCGCCCAGCCCTCCTCGCCCGCCAGCTCCTCGAGCGCTGGCGCCGCGCCCTCTCCCGATCCAGCCACCATGGCGCTCGATCTTGCCGTCAGCGTGGCGGGCATGCAAGTTGGCATGCCGCCCCCACTCGCTCCCCGCGGCGACGGCCGACCTGCAACCTCGCGGGCCCCGCCCCGGAATGCGGTGTCGAAACCCTGTTATGGTCCTCCGGTGGGCCGCTCTCGCAGCCGGAGGAGAGTCACATGAGCCAGCACCCGCGTCCGAAGTTCACCTATCTCGGCCACGCCACGGTGCGCTGCGACCTGCCGGGCGGCGAGGTGATGCTGATCGATCCCTGGGTGGGGCAGAACCCCGCCTGCCCCGACGAGCTCAAGGAGTTCGACCGGCTCGACGCGATGCTCATCACCCACGCCCATTTCGATCACATCGCCGACGCCGTCGAGCTGGCCGAGCGCTACCGGCCGCAGATCGTGGTCGGCTGCTTCGAGGTCTGCCACTGGCTGGAGAGCAAGGGGGTCGAGAACACCTCGGCGATGAACCTGGGCGGCTCGCAGGAGGTGCTCGGCCACCGGGTCAGCATGGTGCGCGCCGATCACTCGTGCGGCATCAGCGACGGCGACCGGATCCTCTACGGCGGCACCGCGGCGGGCTACGTCGTGCGGCTCGAGGGCGGCTACACCTTCTACCACGCCGGCGACACGGCGCTGTTCTCGGACATGCAGCTGATCGCCGAGCTCTACCGCCCCGAGCTGGCCTTCCTGCCGATCGGCGACCTGNNCTGGGGCACCTTCCCGCTGCTCACCGGCACGCCGGCGAAGCTCGAGAGCCTGATCGAGTCGATGGGCGTCGCGTGCAAGGTCAGGACCCTGCAGCCCGGCGAAGGCTACTGATCACCAGCGCCAGGCGGCGCCGGCGCCGACGAAGTAGTCCGGGGCCTCGGAGTTGAGCCCGGCGCCGGCGCGGAAGTCGAGCTGGCCGTCGTCGGAGAGCGCCCAGGTGAGGCCGGCGTTGAGGAACTGATCGTCGCTCCTGGCGCCCTGGCGGTCGAAGCCGAACCACTCCAGGTAGACGCCCAGCTGATCGCTCAGCCCGCGCCCCAGCGACAGGCTGCCCGAAACCTCGTTGAAGCGGTCGCCGTCCTCGCTCAGCCGGGCGTAGCTGAGATTGCTGCCCAGCGAGGTTCGGCCGTCGAGCGCCCAGGCCAGCGCCAGCGTCGCCTTCGGCTGCAGGCCCGATTCGCTCAGCTCGCTCGAACCGGTCGCCAGGGTGGTCGACATGAGCACCGCCACCTGGGGCCGCGGCGCGCCCTCCGGCAGCGGATCGCTGAGCCGTGCCTTGACGCCGATCGACAGGTCCTCGAGCCCCGAGACGTCGGGCCCGGGGCCGCGCTGCCAGACGTAGGAGTTGAGCCCCAGCCGCAGCTCGAGCTCCTCGGTCATGCCGACCCGCAACAGCACCTCGCCCAGGGCGTGCTCGTCGACCTCGCGGCCGTGGGTGAAGGTGTAGCCGAACTCGAGCTGGGTGCGGCCGCGGGTCACGGTCGCCGCGCTCTCGGTGAAGTCCGGCCGGTCGGTGATCAGCGGCTCGTCGTCGGCGGCTGCCGGCAGCGCCGCCACGGCCGCCAGAGCCAGGGCGCTGAGCAGGCGGCGCGGGATCATCGGCCGACCACCAGCAGTCCGCGCATCGTCTGCACGTGCAGGCGGCAGAGATAGGCGAAGCTTCCCGGCCGGTCGGGGGCCTGCAGGCGGATGGTCTGCGAGCTGCCGTCCCCCGGCAGCAGCTCGGTGGCGATACCGATCTCGGCGATCGCCAGGTCGTGACGCATCCCGCGGTCGCGGTTGACCACGGTCAGACGGACGAGCTCGCCGGGCGCGAGTCGCAGGGTCGGGTTGGGCTTCGCATCGCCCTCGAGGTAGAAGGCCATG
>JABAOD010031065.1_pt1 | contig 10218 bp, 9 predicted proteins | sample 7062151 | NCBI WGS metagenome assembly JABAOD01 (sample SAMN14538626, study PRJNA623070) | marine sediment metagenome | biome: marine biome [ENVO:00000428]; feature: marine pelagic biome [ENVO:01000023]; material: deep marine sediment [ENVO:00002113] | place: India: Gulf of Khambhat ... | reverse complement strand
GAGGCCTTCGGCGTCGGTATGGCGGGGGTTGCCCATATGCGGCACACGTGGCTGGCGGAGAACCGCTTCTCCAAGGGCCAGCCCGAGCACGGCGCCGAGCTCGCCGACGATCTGGAGCGCATCGCCGCCATGTACGGCCCGGACACGGTCGCCGCGGTGTTCATCGAGCCCATTGCNNGCACGGCATCCTGCTGATCTTCGACGAGGTGATCTGCGGCTTCGGGCGCACGGGCAAGGCGTTCGCCGCGCAGAGCTTCGGCGTGAAGCCGGACATCATGACCATGGCCAAGGCGCTCACCAACGGCAATCAGCCGATGGGTGCCGTCGCCGTCGACGATCGCATCTACGACACCATTTGCAATGCCACCCAGGGCGACGGCATCGAGTTCTTCCATGGCTACACGTACTCGGGCCACCCGGCGGCCTGCGCGGCGGGTCTCGCGACCATGGAGATCTACGAGCGGGAAGGATTGTTCGAGCGCGCCGCGCAGCTCTCGCCCTACTTTCTCGACGCGATTTTCTCGCTGAGCGACGTCGCCGTGATCACCGATCTGCGCGGCTACGGCATGATGGCCGGGTTCGACGTGGTCCCCGGTGAGCGGCCCGGCGCGCGGGGCCTCGAGGTGCAGAAGAAGCTGTTCGAGGCGGGGCTGCACATCAAGATGACCGGAGATTCCGGAATCGTAGCGCCCCCGCTGGTCTCCGAGCGCGCGCACGTGGACCAGGTCTGCGACATTCTGCGCCGGGTTCTGAGCACGTTCTGAGGCCCGCGGGCGTCGCCGCCGCCCCTGCCGCCTTTGCCTCTCTGCCGCGCGGGCAGAGAGGCGGCTCCTGAATACCGCCCGGGCGCCTCATCGCCCCGGCGCCCGCCCCCTGCGGGCGTCGAATCGTGACACCGTGGGCAGAAGCGCCTCGATGCGCTGGCTACCATTGCCCGCCCTGCTGTGTGCGATTTCGAGCCATGAGAACGCGTCCCGAGCTGCTGGATCGAGAGCTTTTCCGCGCTGCCCGGCGCGAGGCGTTGTCCTTCAGCTTCTGGACCGATGGGGTCGTCTACCCGCTGCTGGCCGGCGCCATCGGCGTGTCCTGGGCGCTGGTTGCGGGGCCCGACCCGATCTCCGTGTCGATGGCGACGACCGGGGCGCTCGCGGGACTCGCCGTGTGGGCCTGGGGTTACCTGCAGCGGCGCGATCAGCACGCCGCCCTCATCATGAAGGAACGCGCTTCTTATCTGGTGCACAAGCGCGACCAGGAGCTCGCTCGCCTGGATGCCAGGCTTCAGGCCGACGGCATGACGAAAGCTTCCGAGCAGGTCCGCGAGCTGCGGGTCGGTTTCGACGCGCTGCGCAGCGTGCTCGATCAAAAGCTCGGTAGCGGTGAGCTCGGCTATCAGAGATTTCGCGTCGCGCTGGAGCAGCTGTTTCTGTCGGCGCTGGACAATCTCGAGCGCGCGGTGGAGCGCCTGGAAGCGGCGCTCGCTCTGGATATCGATCGTGTCGACGAGCGGATCGGGCAGATCGAAGCGCTCGGAGACGACCCGGACAGCATGGAGTCCATCGAGCTCGCGCGTGCCCGCACCCGTTACGAGGCGCTCACGGGCTCCGCAACGGAGCTCTTCGAGCAGAACAAGCGCATTCTCGACAGTCTGCACGCTTCCTGCGAGAGAATGACCGCCGTGAAGGCGCAGCGCGCGCGAGTTCGCCGCGAGCTCGAGGCGCTGCTGAACGAGGTCGCCTCGCTCAACGATCCGGTAGGTCTTGCGGGCACTTGATTCGCCCCCGGGGCGCCTGGCATCCGCTCCCGTTCAAGCGACGACGCGCAGCCGCGACCACGCCTTTCTGACGCGGTCTGCCGTGGTCGCGAGCGCATCGGACAGGCGCCGAAGACCGGGCACGTCCTCGAACTCCTCGAGCATCACGTACGACCAGGCATGCTCACTGGAGATGAATTTCCTCAACAACGTCTGATTGATCGCGTGCCCCGGCTTGTAGCCGTAAAAATGGCCGATGACGGGCACGCCGGCGAGTGACAAGTCGCCGACGATGTCGAGAATCTTGTGACGCACGAACTCGTCCTGGAACCGCAGACCCTCTTCGTTGAGCACGCTGTCCGTATCCACCACGATGGCGTTTCGAGGCGAGCCTCCCAGTGCCAGCCGCCGTGCGTGCAGCTGCTCGACCTGATCGGCAAATCCGAATGTGCGCGCCCGGGCGATCTCCCTTTTGAAAAATGGCTCCGACACGATGACCGAAAGCCGCTGGTTGCCGATCGGCGTCCCGGGAAAATCGATCTCCGCACTGATGCGCGTGATGGGGCAGGGCTCGAGCCTCGCGATCTTGTCGTCCTCTCTGATCTCTACGGTTTCCTGCACGAGCATCGCCCAGCGCTTGGCTTGCTGGGAAACGATGCCGGCACGCTCGATCATCGCGATGAACGGCTCCGCGCTGCCATCGAGAATCGGCACCTCCGGTCCGTCGAGCTCGACCACGGCGTTGTCGATGCCGCAACCATGCAGAGCAGCCATGAGATGCTCGATGGTGGCCACGCTCACGCCGAACTCGTTTGCGACGGTCGTGCCGAGCTCCGTGCCGACCACGTGGTGCCACAGTCCCGGAATCACTCCGCGGCCTGTCGGCACGTCCTTGCGCAGGAATCGCACGCCGGTGTTGACCTCGGCGGGCCGCACCAGCATGCCGATGCGGCAGCCGCTGTGCAGACCGGTGCCCACATAGGGGATGCAGGTTCTGAGAGTGCGCTGAACAGTCGAAACCATGTGCCTTTCCTCCGTTGGTCTCGCTACCTCCTGGCGCGAGTGCCGCGGCCCCCGGCGTGTCTCAGCCAGGGCTGCGAAGCGCTGGCAGGACGCGCGTGCCGAGCGCCGATCGTCTTCCCCCGCCCGCGAAACGGTCCACTCGACGGGCATCGCCCGGGATGCCGTGCCGCTGCCCGGATCGGGGTGCACGGCCGCTACCATAGGGCGCGCCGGCGGCGGCGCCGTAATCACGGCGCGCCAAAGTCTTATCCCTGGAAATGACAGGTGTGCGCGCGGCGCCAGGCGCGCGCGACGGTGGAGGTCGGCGCGGTGGTCGAAGCCGCCCGGCTACTTCTTCGGCGTGTGCTTGGTGACGCTCTTCACGAGCTCGGCCGCACCCGCATTGCTCGTCGACCGTCGCACGAGAATATCGAGCGGGCTCACCGCCTTTCCGTAATAGGCGGCATTGCGGGAGTCGTCGGGCGATATGATGGAGCCTTCCACGGTCAACCCGGCGAAGGCGCCTTTCGAGCGGGCGAAGGAGAGCACGTCCGCGGTGGCCGCCTTGGTGCCGGTGCCGACGGGGCCCGCTGCAATGCTCATGTCGGCTCCAAGCTGCGCTTTGGTGCTCAGCATGGCATCGAGCCCGCGGTTGCTCATGATGACGAGTATGACCTCGGAGACCTCGCCGCCGATCTGCAGGCCGATACTGGCCGATCCGATGGTGTAGAAGGCGGGCTGACTCCATCGACCGGTTTCGTGGTCCCTTCCGACCACCAGGCCGCGGCCACCCGAGCCGCCGACGATGAATCCGCCCCGACCGAGCGTCGGCACGATCATCAGGCCGCGCGCCTTGTCCAGATTGTCGCGAAACCAAACCATGTTCGGATCGTTGATGAAGTTGATGAAGGTCCGGTTTGCGTTGTCGATCACGACCTGGGCCTCCCGGGCTTCATCCGCGCGGGCGTCGGGGGCAAGGGGAGCCGTAGCAAAGAGCACCAGAGCAAGGGCCGTCGTGAGTCGTTTCGATACGGACACGAGATTTCTCCTTGAGTCAGGGAGCATGCATGTGGGAAAGCGGTCGTGTTGCGAGCATTCGATGGTTTGCCGGTGACCCGAGAACGTGCGCATCGCCGGCGCCGTCTGACGTTACGCAGGCTTCCGTGAGCAAGGCGACGGGCATGCACAGATGCCGCCGGTGTGCTCTCGAAGGTCTCGTCATCGCAACTTTCCGCGCGTGCTTTACATCTTACTGCGTTTGCAATCTCAAGGCATCCGCCTTGTTTTCGTCGAGATTCTTCAGAAGCGTGTAGGCAAGGTAGTACTTGTAGATGTTCGCAACGTAACGCGTGGTCTCCGAACCGACGATCTGCTGCGCCGCGCGTTCGACGTTACGGAACCATACGTTCGGATCGAGTCCCATTTTCTGCGCTGTTGATCGCATTTTTCGAACCTTGGCCGGACCCGCGTTGTAGGCGGCGAGCGAGAAGTGAATACTGGCGATTTCATCGATCTCGGGAGCTGTGAAGTAGCGATCTCTCAAAAATGCCAGGTACTTGACGCCGGCATGAACGTTGTTTTCGAGCTTGTGCACGTCCCCTATGCCGACGTTCTTGTCCTTGGCGGTCGATGGCTTGACCTGCATGATTCCGACGGCTCCGCGATGGCTCTTCTTTTTCGGGTTCAGACCTGATTCCTGAAAAGCAAGCGCCGCGATCAGCAGCCAATCGAAATCGTATTCATCGGCGTACTTCTGGAAAAGCGAATGATATCTCTCGAGCCTCTCCTGGGCGTTATCGGACAGAGGATTGGTTATCCAACGCGTGTTCTCGTAGTAGCGGTTGAACAGCACGTTCCCAATCCTGGTGCCCTTGCGGTGGCTTCGCAGAAAATCGTTGAGCGCGGCCAGCAGCTGCGGATTGTTTTTGCGAACGGCCCACGCGATCTGGCCGCCGGTATTTACCGCGACATCGTCGTGCACGGCGATATCCGGCAGCACGTTGGCCCATAGCCGGGCGATGTGATCATCGGCCACCGTCGCTTCGACGATGCCGGCGTTGACCAGCTCCAGGATGTCCTCCGTCGCCAGGTAGGGATGCGATTCCACGATGTACACGGGCGGTCTTCCTGCATCTTTGAACTTGCGGCCGATCTCGGTGAGGTGTTGAACGTAGCTGCTGCCGTTCAGCACGTAGAGGATGCGCCCCGAGAGATCGTCGATAGAGCCGATGCTGCTGTCGTTCTTGTGGGTCACGACGACCTCGCTCACATCGCGCACGTAGGGAATCGTGAAAGCCACCTTTTCCTTGCGTTTCGGCGTGATAGTCAACCCGGCCGCTGCAACGTCACCGCGGCCTTTGAGGAGGCTCGGAATCAGGCGTTCGAAAGGCACCGGAATATAGACGATGTCGATGCGCTGCTGGCCTTTCTTGTTGCCTTTGTTGATGGCTTGTTCGAACTGCTCCATCAGCTCGTATTCGAAGCCACGCTGTTGTCCCTTGACGACGAAGTATTCGGTCTTCTTGTAGGTCACCAGGACGCGGATGAAACCCCGCTTGCGCATGGTGTCGAGATCGGTGGTCGATTCTGACGAGAGCAACGGCGCAATTCGGCTCAAGTCCTCGGCGAGAACGGAACCGGTGGGACCGGCCGGAATAACGAGCGCCACGAGCGCGGCGAGGGCGGTGAAACCGCTGGCGCGCGGGAAGAGATGGCCGGGGGTCATGACCGTGGATCGTTTTCAGCGTGGCCGTCGATAATAGGGGACAATACCGCGAAAGTGTAGCCAGAAAGGAGGCCCGACCATGGAATACCGCGTCGAGAGCGACAGCATGGGCGAGCTGCGCGTACCCGTCGATCGTTACTATGGCGCTCAGACAGCCCGCTCGCTCATCAACTTCAGGATCGGAGGCGAGCGTTTCCCCCGTGAGCTTATCCGCGCGCTCGGAATCCTGAAAAAAGCAGCGGCAGCGACCAATCAGGAATTGGGATTGCTGCCACAGGACAAGGCCGCAATCATCATAGAGGCTGCGGACGAGGTCATCGACGGCAGGCTCGACGAGCATTTTCCACTCGTGGTGTGGCAGACCGGAAGCGGCACCCAGACCAACATGAACGCCAACGAGGTCATCGCCAACCGCGCCATCGAGATTGCCGGCGGCGAGATCGGCTCGAAGCATCCGGTGCACCCCAACGACGACGTCAACCTGGGGCAGTCATCCAATGACACGTTTCCGACCGCGATGCACATCGCTGCCGGCGAACAAATCAACCGGCGCCTCGTTCCATCGCTTACATCCCTGCGGGATACCCTGCGCAGCAAATCGAACGATTTTCGTGACATCGTCAAAATAGGCCGCACTCATCTCATGGACGCGGTGCCCCTGACGCTCGGGCAGGAGTTCTCAGGCTACGTGCAGCAGCTCGACAACGGGTTGGCGCGCATCGCCGCGACACTCGATGGGATCTACGAGCTCGCCCTGGGCGGCACCGCCGTCGGCACCGGACTCAATACGCATCCCGAGTTCGCCGACAGGGCCGCTTCTTCCATTGCGCAGCAGACCGGCCTGCCCTTTCGGAGCGCGCCCAACAAGTTCGAGGCCCTGGCCGCCCATGACGCCATTGTTTTCACAAGCGGTGCGCTCAAGACGCTTGCCGCATCATTGATGAAAATTGCGAATGACATCCGCTGGCTCGCTTCCGGCCCGCGCTGTGGTATCGGTGAGCTGTCGCTGCCGGCCAACGAGCCGGGCAGCTCCATCATGCCGGGCAAGGTCAATCCCACCCAGGCGGAAGCCATGACCATGGTGTGCGCCCAGGTGATGGGTAATGACGCGGCCATCAACATCGGCGGCGCCTCGGGTCATTTCGAGCTGAACGTGTTCAAGCCGATGATGATCTTCAACCTGTTGAACTCGGTTCGGCTGCTTTCGGACGCATGCGAGTCTTTCGACGAGCACTGCGCGACGGGCATCGAGGCCAATCGGGCGGCGATCGATGCCTACGTTCACAACTCGCTGATGCTGGTGACCGCGCTCAACCCCCATATCGGTTACGACAATGCCGCCAGGGTGGCGAAAAAAGCCTTTGCCGATGGCATCAGCCTGCGCGCGGCGGCCATCGAGCTGGACCTGATGACCGGCGAACAGTTCGATCGGCTGGTGCGGCCCGAGCGCATGATCGGGCCGACCCGGTAGACGCGCCTACCAGTCAGGCCACTGGAAGCTGTCGTCCGGCGTGACGCGGGGCGGCAGCGCGTTTTCCTGCGCTTCGGGCTCGAGGATATTGCCCCAGTCGGTGCGTTCCGCCATTTGCTTCCGGGTGCCCTCGGGGACGAAGTCCCTGCCGGCGCGTATCTGCCAACCGCCGCCGAGTGCCCGGTACATGCCGACCAGGTTGCGGGCAATCTCGCCGCGCGCAATCGCCGCCTGGTCCTGCTGCACGGTGAGAGCCTGTTCGCTGTTCAGTACTCGGGTGTAATCGGCTGCGCCGTCGCGATACTGGATTTGGGCGAGATCCGCCGACCGCTTGGCCGCGGTGACGCTCTCGTTGAGAAAGCGCGCCTGCTGCTGCGAGCGCACGAATCCGACGGTGGCGTTTTCCACCTCCTGCGCGGCCTGCAGCACGACGTTGCGATAATTCACCAGCAGCTGCTGGAGTCGCGCGTCCTGGGTGCGCACGTTATTCGCGATCTGGCCGTAGTTGAAGATGTTCCAGGTGACCGCCGGTCCTCCCGTGAAGGCCAGGCTGTCGGCAGTGAACCATTCGCCAATGCCGCTCTCGCCGCTCGCGGTGGTGGTCGAGCTCTGGGTCGCGGCGAGGCCGAGCGAGCCGAGCAGCGCGACGCTCGGGTAGAAATCGGCCTTGGCCACGCCGATGAGCGCGCTCTGGGCCGCCGCCTGCAGCTCGGCGCCGCGCACGTCGGGCCGGCGCCGCAGCAGATCGGCGGGAATACCGACCGCGACCCGGGCCGGCGGCGCCGGAATCTGTCCTGCCGGGCCGAGAACGGCACGCACGTAGCCGGGCGGCTTGCCGAGAAGAATGCTGAGCGCGTTCTCCGACTGACGCAGGCCCGCCTCGAGCGCGGGAATGGTCGCCTGGGTGTTGAGCAGCAGCGTCCTCGCCTGCTGAACGTCGAGCTCGGTGGTGGCGCCGTTGCGAAAGCGCACGTCGGCGATGTTCAGGCTGCGCTGCTGGATCCGGGCGTTTTCCCGGGCGATGGCGAGGCGCTCCTCGAAGGTGCGAATGACCATGTAGGTGTTCGCGACGTCGGCGGTGAGGCTGACCAGCACGGTGTCGTAGTCGGCGATGGAAGCGAGCAGAGCGGCGTCCGCGGACTCGATGCCGCGCCGGAACTTGCCCCAGAAGTCGATCTCCCAGCCGATGCTGATGCCGGTGCTGTAGTTCCAGGTGCTCTTGTTGACGGCGCTGCCGGCCGTATTGTCGCTCGGGCTCGAGTAGATGGCGTCCATGGTGGCCTGCTGCTGCTGCGGCCAGGCGTTGCCGATGGCGATGCCGAGCTGGGCGCGGGCTTCGAGGATGCGAAGGCCGGCGATCTGCAGGGTCAGGTTCTGCTCGTAGGCTTCGCTGACCAGCCGGACGAGCACCGGGTCATCGAAGGAGCGCCACCAATCCGCGTGATCGGATTCGGTGGGCTCGAGCTGAAGCTCGCCGGCCTCGCTCCACTTCTCGGCAAGCACGGCATCGGGCTTGACGAAGTCCGGGCCGACCTTGGTGCAGCCGCTGAGCAAAACCATTGCCCCCAGCGCGCAGCACACGAAGCCGCGCCGCCTCACCTCGCGATCCCCCGCCGCACCACTCAGAACTTTTGCACGCATCGAATCCCCCCGTAGCGAATCCCCTGGATGCCGGCCATTCCGGTCGCCCGGCCCTGCTATGATACTGTCTCAGCCACGCGGACCAATAGCTTGCGGGCTCTCGTGTTCACGAGCTCGCGCTCACCTCCTCCCGGGCATCCACAGGGCGCCGGCTGGCGATGTGTATGCCGACCAGGGCCGCAACCAGAACCGTGAGGTACAACTGACCGAGCACGGACTCCAGGTAACACAGCGCGCGCGCCACCGGCAGCACCGGTGTCACGTCGCCATAGCCGAGCGTCGTCAGGGTGACGAAGCTGTGGTAGGTGAACTCGTTCAGCTGCTCGCTCCAGCCATCGCCGACGATGCCCTCGAAAGAGCCCGGCGAGGCCACGCTCAGCAGGAAATACACGATGCCCCAGAGTGCTCCGCTGAGAAGATAGACGCATACGGCGCCGACCAGCCGGTTGATGTCGATTTGACCTCCAAACAGCACGTCGTGCACGGCAATCATGCAGGTGAGCAATAGGAATATCAGCACCACCAACAGCGCCAGGTACTGCAGCATGATGAGTTCGGTTGCATGCGCAGCCAGCAAAAGCGTGAGGGTGAGCGCTGCAAGAACCCAGCCGAAAATGAATGCGATTCTCGAATGCACCAGTGACCACACGCCGAGTACGAATACGCCGACCAGCGTGACGTCGACGACAATGCGTGTGCTCAAATGTGGATTCTCCACTCCGAATGAGCCGCCGAGCAGCATGAAAAGAAGGCCACCCAGGAGAAGCACGTAGTTGTACTGTTTGATCATATCCGCGACTCCACTCGTGTTTCGTGAAAACGATTCTCGGCGCCATGAGAGACCGGTCGGATTCTCGCCCGATTGGGGAGCAAATAAAAACCGTCGCTACAAATCCGGCCAACCTGGGCTATCTTTATCCGTTGGGACAGGGCACGCTCGGCCCCTGTCGTTGCTCACGGAGACCGTTTTCATGACTGGACCTGCCCGCCGCATAGCCTTTGCTGCAACGTTGCTTGCCGCTCTGACCGTCGCCTCCTGCGGCGGCGGGCCCATCGCGAGCGGTGAAGCGCCTCTCAACGCCGAGGAGATGAGGACGGTTCTGGTCGGAAACTCCATCGTCGGCGATAACTGGGACGGTCCGTTTACGGTTTACTTTCCCACCTACGGCGAGATGCGGGGTCTGCGCGCTTCCCATTACAAGGATACCGGCACCTGGCGGGCGGAGGAGGACGCCATCTGCGGGACCTGGGAAAACTGGTGGGGAGCGGTGGAGCGCTGCTGGGGGATCTACCTCGACGGCGACACCGTCAGCTGGCTGCGGCCCGACTCGGACACCCCCGAGCAGGCCAGGATCGTGGAGGGTAACCCCTACGGTCTGTAGGTGAGTCGCGCGGCCGTCCCGGTCAGGTGCCGGCCACCGTCATCGCCCCTATGAGGACCGAGCCGGTGCGGATATTGCCGCGGCGGTCCTGATCGGCGCCGATGGCCTCGATGCCCAGGTACATGTCGCGCAGGTTTCCGGCGATGGTTATCTCTTCCACCGGGTAGCAGATAGCGCCGTCCTCGACCCAGAAGCCGGCTGCGCCGCGGGAGTAATCGCCGGTCACCGTGTTGATGCCCATGCCCAT
>JABAOD010000853.1_pt2 | contig 10221 bp, 10 predicted proteins | sample 7062151 | NCBI WGS metagenome assembly JABAOD01 (sample SAMN14538626, study PRJNA623070) | marine sediment metagenome | biome: marine biome [ENVO:00000428]; feature: marine pelagic biome [ENVO:01000023]; material: deep marine sediment [ENVO:00002113] | place: India: Gulf of Khambhat ... | reverse complement strand
GAGGGGCCAGTTCGCAGAGATCCAGAGGGCGACGACGGCCGTGACCCCCAGAAATGGGAGGGCCAAAGACAGGGAGAGGGATCCAAGAGGACGCAGGCCCAGCATGGAGTCCTCGAGGTGACCCTTCAGCTTCAAGGACTGCTTGCCCAGGGCGTGCAATCCGAGAGTGGAGCTGAGGTACACCCCGATGAAGGTGCTCACTAGCAGGAGGTAGACAAAGCCCAGTACGTAATCGAAGACCGTTTCAAAGAGGCCGCCGGCGGGGAGTCCGGCTTGGAAGGTGAAGAAGGCGAAGAGTAGCGTGGCGGCCACTATAGGTGGCCAGAAGCTGGAGATACCCCCAAAGACCTGATGGTAGGTCTCCTCGCCTCGCGGGAGAATGGGCAGAATGGCGTCCTTGGCTTGCACCACCTGCAGGCGCATGTACTTCGTCGCCCAGATGACTGAGAAGGAGACCGCCACCCAAAGGATCACTTGGACTGGAACTAGCCATGGAGGACCCGGCGGGAGCCCAGTGAGAGCGACGCCGATGTCCCAAGTATCCAAGTACAGAGCCAGGACGCCGCCTGGTGGGGACACGAGGGTGGCCACCAAGAGCGCCCCCCATAGGAATGGGAGGGGAATGAAGCTCAAAAGCCATTCAGTCAGCGTGAAATGCTCGGGGCCTTCCAGTTTCTGTGTGGCCGATGACTTCACTCCCATCTCCCCCCAAGGGTAACTGCCTCTCATAGGATGCCGTGAATTAGAGTTTTGCCCAGTCCAGGGACCAGTGGTGAACAAAATGCGCTAGGTCTCGTGCTCGCCGGTAGGAAAGGACGCTACTCATGGGGCCACGAGGGCGAGGTGTTTGGCGGCGCCCTATTGTATCGCCGCGGGATCAGGTTCTCCCGGCATCCCGCCTACGCCTCTTCACATAGAGCACCGTCAAGACGACCAATGCCACGGAGAACGCGGCGACACCTATGATTAACAGCCAGGGTGGACCTGGGAGCGGCTCGGGGACGGGGGGTGGCGATTCAACGGAAACAGTGACGTCGGGCGTCGCCTCGCCGAACCACCCAACCTCCTCCTGCAACATTCTCCACTGAAACGTGTAGGTCCCCGGAATCGACGGTGCTAAGACAGAGAAACGGAACTCCCGGGACATGCCAGGAGCAAGGAGCTCCCCTGGGTCTAGCTCGACGCGGCTTAGCCCCCATTTCATGTTGTCCTGCGGTCCCTGGGAGCCGAGGCGGAAGAACGTGGTGGGGGACCATGTGCTTGTCCCATTGTTGCGAATCGTGATGGATACGTCATACGCTTTGCCTGGCTCCATCGTAGTCGACACCTCCTGCGCCACGAAGGTGGCGTCGTTCACGCGGTTGAGGAAGTGAGCTGCATGTAGCGCGTTGATACGTATGTAGAGCCGGGGGTCAGGACCCCATGTGTCCGTATACTCGAGAGGATGGCAAGGCGCATCCCAGCACAGGTCGAGGTCATCAGTCGTAAGGTGCCCGTCACCGGGCCAATGGGACTCGGGTCGCGCCTCAAACATCCCGCTCCCCTCGGAATACTCGTTCCAGGACTCGACATACACGCGGTCGACGAGGTCCTCTGATGCCAGCACGTCCGACCACGCAGCTTCAAAAGTCCTGCCTCCGTCCCGGGCGAGGAAGGACGAGACGCCGTAGCCGGCGTTCGGCGGCCACGCCCCGACGAGGAGGTCCACGTTCCGACGGCTCCCGTACTGGAAGCGATCGTACCCGTTGAATAGGTAGTGGACCTCGTCCGGTCCAATGGGAGCCCAGCAGGCGTGGGTGCTCCAGTACGGCGTGAACCCGAAGTCCGCCTGGAGTCGGTCGTTGATGTAGGTGAGGAAGTCGCCGGGCGCGCTCTCACAGCCAGGGACGTACCACAGGATGAGGAGCACCTTGCCGAGCACGCGCACGAGGCGGTCCTCGTCAAGAATCGAGAAGTAGAGGTCGAACCACTCTTTGAAAATCTGGTACGCAGCGTCCTTCCCCCACGGAGTCTGGAAGTCCTTCAGGCACTCGTAGCAAGGCCAGCTCGCCGCTTCGAAGTTCGGCGCGATCATGGGGGCCCACTGCCCCTCTGCGAGGAGCGCTCGGTTCGCAAGGAGGTGGTTCCTCATCTCCCACTCCCACCCGTGCGGGATCTGGAAGATGATAAAGTTGAACCCTGCGTCGATCATGTCCCGCTCCTGCTTTCTCCAGAACGCGACGGACCCGTCCCACGCGTCGCGCCCCTCCAGCGGAAGCCAGGGGGATTGCCATTGTCCCGGCGTTGTCTTGGGCCCGAACCAGTTGAAGACCACGGGGCCGACCCATCGAGGTCCAGCCGTCTGCGTGCCCTGCACCGAGAACCACGAGCTAGCAGGATCCCCTGAGACTCCGCTCCCATCCGTTGCGTGGACCCACCAGGCGTAGGAGTGGCCGGCAGAGACGGAGATCGTGATCGTCGTGCTCGCCCAGCCGTCTACGCAGAGGTAGATGGTCGCCCCCGGGCAATTATTCCTCGAATCGCGGAGAGTGCCATCCGTCTCGTCGCGCACGCGGACTAGATAGCTGACCGAGCCTAGTGGTGGGTCCCAGGAGAGAGTCATGGAAGTGGTCGTGCTCGGGAAAGTCGCGCCCTCAGGGCTTAGGTTTAGAGGGGGCGAGGACGGCTGCATGAAAGCGGACGATCCCCATGAGAATGCCGTCGCCCCGCCCGAGGCCGCCACCACCCCGATGATCAAGGTAAACACTGCCGCGAGAACGAACCCGCTCGGCGCCGATTTTCGTCGGATCTCAGTCCCCGAGATGAATCAGGGCGGAGGTATAAAGAGAGTGCCGGCGCGGCGTCGAATCCGCACGTCGTGGAAGGCGCGATGAATCCGGGTTTGCCCATTCTGTCGACGGGGTTGCATTCAAGGCCACAAGAAGCAAATTTTATGACCGGGTGCCAAAAAGGGGTTCGCCGCCCTACGAGGTCGCAGCTCGCGCAGAGAGGTAAAGGGCTATGGCACCGACGGCCGCACCCAAGCCTGAGATTATGAAGGCAAACTCGCCATATTGCGGTAACCACACCGTACAGTAGCCTCCACAGGGCCCGACCCCCACCTTGTCGTAATAGAAGGAGACCCCTAACGTCGTGATAAGAATTCCCAAGGCAAAAGACACAATCCCCACGCCCCGTCGTATGTATCTCCGCCGAGCGTCGTTCTCCGTCGACTGAGCCCCCCGGTGTTCCCCCCCCGAACGACTCACCGATACTGGAAAGTTTCGGTCGATTTCCTGCCACGAACGGCTTCAGGATCCAACGTAGCTATGACACTTTGTGAAGCCTCCCCTTCCCACGTTGAACCCTCAGGGGCGCTCGAGGCTTCCGGAAATGACCTTCGGCTGCAGCGCAGTAGGGAGACTATGTGCCCAGGTCACGGCAGTAGCCTCCTTGCGTTGCATACCTGCGCTTACAGCTCTCCAGGAGGCCTCACTGGGACCGTGGATTCAATGGCCACGAGGATGAGTGGTGGTCCTTCCCACCAACCAAGCAAGGATCTGGCTCTTATCAGCAAGCTTCCGGAAACCGGCAGCGTAGTACCAGTCGTCGACCGACCTTACTCGTTAGGTGACGTTCCTGGGACGGCCAGGTATCTTGGAGCCGGGCACAGCGAAGGAAAACTAGTCATAGCCGCCCACATTGGGGGTCAATCGGGGCATCAGCGATGGCATCCTCCATGATAGCGGCTGTGTGCACAAGATACGGACCGCCAGAGGTTCTCCAGGTAAAGGAAGTGGAGAAACCCACTCCCAAGGACGATCAGGTACTGATACGAATACACGCGACAACCGTGACATCGGGAGACGTTCGCCTGCGAAAAGCTGACCCGTTTCTGGTGAGGTTTTTCGCGGGGTTCATTAGACCCAAGCGAACCATCATAGGGTCCGAGCTGGCCGGGGAAATTGAGGCAGTAGGCAAGGATGTAACACGATTCAAGGTAGGGGATCAGGTCTTCGGAGGAGGTGTGAGCACTTACGCTGAGTACACCTGTGTACTTGGAGAAGGTCTACGCGCATTGAAACCGGCTAACATGACCTTTGAGGAAGCAGCGGCCGTTCCCTTTGGGGCATTGTCTTCACTGTACTTTCTTCGAAGAGGGAATATCCAGGGCGGACAGAGAGTTCTCATCTATGGAGCTTCCGGGGCGTTGGGTACGGCTGCGGTACAGCTGGCCAAGCACTTCGGGGCGGAGGTTACGGGTGTGTGCAGCACCGCGAATCTAGAGTTGGTGAAGTCGCTGGGAGCTGATCACGTGATTGACTACACTAAGGAGAACTTCACTAACCCCGCGCAATACGATCTGATCTTCGACACCGTAGGCAAGAGCTCGTTTTTCAGGTGCATAAAATCGCTAAAGAGAGGAGGAGTCTATGCCAGCGCTGTAGCACTGGCACCGATTCTTCGAAGGCTGTGGGCTTCAATGACCGGCAAAAGAGTAATAGGTGGGATCGTCAAAGAGACGATTGATGATCTACTCTTCCTCAAAGAGCTCATTGAGGCGGGAAAGCTAAAGTCGGTCATCGATAGGCGCTATCCGCTGGAGCAGATCGCCGAGGCTCATAGGTATGTCGAGAAGGGACACAAGAAGGGAAACGTGGTCATCACCGTGGAACATAAGACGGAGACCTAGGGGTGAGCTGAGCCAGGTCACGGCCGTAAGCCCCCTTCTATCGCTCCCCGGCTCCTCCTTGGTCTGCTCCTGATGAACCTCACTTATTCGGCAGGAAGTATCCCATATACAGTGCAACAATCTGTTAGAGGTGTTACGCATGCATATTTCCGTAAGATGGTCTGTTCAAGAGTCTGCTTACCACCCAGAGAGCTCCCAGTGATATTCCTCCCAGCGTGATGAAGCTTCAGCCAGGCTGCAACTTCCGTAGCACAGTTAGGAGTCCGTTCTCTTGGACTCGGACTCCCTCTGGTGTGCGCCGCGACCTGAGTCTCCTGCGGATCTCCTGTCTCGTCTCTCCGTCCAACTTGTCGTATTGTCGCCTCCACTTCTTGGTGATGGCCTCGAGAACTTCCTCGACTGTATCGTAGTAGATGCTATTCGTGAACTCCTCCTCCGCGATGAGGGCGAATTTTCCCTCGATCAAGGCGACGCGTTTGAGAGCGTATCGGGAATCGAAGTCATCGGTCTTGACATCCTCACCTACGAGACGTTCGGGGTCTTTCGTGATCAGATAGGTTATGTCACCCCAGTGAAAAGGTTGATGCAGAGAAGGTTGGATGTTGAGGAGGATCCCCTCTGGTCTGAGGACCCGCCAGGCTTCGTCGAGGGCCTCTCTCATATTGGCCTCAGAAACCATGCAGCACAGGGACCAGGTGAAGAAGACCACATCGTTGGATTCATCGGGGAAGGGGAGCTTCTCCCCCCTTCCTATGAGAAAATCCACCTTGGAGACCAGCTCCCGGGGCGTGCTCTCCCTCGCTTTCCTGACGTCCTCCGCCACGGGGTCGAAGGCCACGACCCTCTCCACCATATCCGCAAACTGGAAGGTAAGCCTTCCATCCCCACAGCCCACCTCCAGTACTTCCCTGCCCTTGAACGTAGCATGTTTCAGAACTGCCTGTAGTTGAGTACCCTCAGGATCTTCGCGTATCGCCATACTTCGACCACTTGTTTTGGGAACGCTTAGGGATCCCCTTCTGTCGCCTGGGTCGCCCTGCCGAAGAGGTCCTTCGCTTGAAGGAAGCTCTGCCCACAAAGCGGGGTACGTTCCTACAATACTCCTCGTATTCTTTCCCAAATCGCTCACGCAGCCACGGTTCTTCACAGAACGGGGCAAGCAAGAACCAGAGGATCACTAGGATTCCAGTTATCAATGCCATGATAGAGTTTGTGATAAGAATGATCCCTGCGAAGAGGAGAATCAAGCCAACGTCTTGCGGATTTCGTGTATAATGATACGGCCCCTCAGTTACCAATGTTCTTGGTTCTTCCCAACCAGAGCTTCGTTTCGGGTTCAACGTGCGTGATCCCCACTCACTGAAGAAGAGGCCAGAAGAAGCCAATAGCCCCCCAGGGATGAAGCGGGACCAGTGCATGAGCCAGAAAGTTCCCCAGTCGAGAATCCCAACCACGACAACACCTAGCCCCATGATCCCCCACCCACCGACCAGAAACCAGATTTGCCATGAACGCTTGCCAGGAGGCGGCGGCCAGATCCGAAGGTTTGGAAAGAGTAATGTCAGAATGAGTCCGAACACCTCCAAAAGGGCTGTGATAAGGATAATCGGAAAGATGTAGAGACGGATATCGGCCAATATGATCACCCCTACCCCTCTTTGCCAACCTTGTGTACCCCTACCGAGCACCTCCTTGGCGCACCTCACGCTCCTAGCCGTACCATCCCATGTCGCTCTAAAAGGCTTGCCATGTTTATCTGGAATGGTTACGTGTGTATCGGTGTCGTGGGCCTGACGTGTTCCGCATCCACGCGCGCAGAAGAGTCACCCTCAGCCAAGTTATCAATGTGCCTCGTCATTCATAGTAGAGAGATGTGGAGAATGGCGCTGTAGACAGGCAGCGCCGAACTCACAGGCCTAGCCCTAGGAAGCGTCGCAATGATGATGGTGCCTCTTCAGGTCTTGATCTGAGACAAACAGATTGGACCTCGTGTGATAGAATGACGATTGTGGAAAGGGGAATTCCTAGTCCCGCAATTGAAGGGTTTGGCAGAACCGTAATTGGATATTTCTCAATTCTTTCGAAGCCCAGGCGGTCGAAAACACAAACCGGCGATAAACTATATGGCTCCGAATGGATACCCCCAATCGGGGGAGTCTTGTGGAAAAACCGACTCTAATGGAGCTACCGAGCCCGAATACGCAGTTGGCTGTGGTCTCATTGGCCACACTCTTCGTAGGTACAGCAGTGGCGGTATACGTTTATGGATCCGGGTTGACGACCGCTGTGGTCCCGGAGATAGCGGGGCCTTTGTCCGCTCTCTTGATGGCCCTNNGGCCTGCTCTGGTTGCGTCATAGGTATGGATACATCGCTGCCATGATCACGGGGATCGTCTTCATCGTAGACATGGCCGGTGGCTTGGCGCAAATCGCTGCGGGAGACGCTGCCGCAGACTGGCTCATCCTCATAGTGCCAGCCATTTTCTTTGCGCTGATCGTGTTGGGGTCCAGCTACGCCGCTTGGAGAGAGTGAACGCGCATAACACGGAGAAGATTGACTCGTCGAATCGGCGTTCTCATCATCAGCCAGTCTATGCACTTTGGGCAGCATTGGCCCTCTGAAGCCAGCCGTTTTCTGCTTGCTGTTCGGCAGCCACGCAACCCCTTCGACGGAAGTGCTACCAGATCCGGCAGGAATCCTGTAGGTCTAGGGGGATATCCCTGAGTCTTACCTCCACCCTCTCTAGCATGACCCGATGATGGAGAGCGAGATAAGGAAACTGAAACGATTCAAGCTGGTGCTATCTCCTGACCTTCGGGAAGAGTTTTCCAGTCCTCTTCATGTACTCTTCTTAGTCCCTACCGAATCTCTCGAGTTACTCCCGCTCCTCCCATCTGACGATAGAAAATGACAACAATCATAATAGGCCGGAGTAGGAGGCCAGGTCACGGCAGTGAGCCCCCTTATGGTCGTGTCTGGACCAGCTCCGGCATGTTGTTGATAAACTCGGCTTACCGGCCAGGTCCACCCCCTCGGAGCGGTGGTTCATCGTCTAGTGCACCGCAATTGTAAGCGGCATCGATTCCCACCACATCTGCCGGATTCTCCCGTCTCGATGACCTCGCCTTTGGGAGCCTAGATGAGACACGCAAAACCCTGCCTGGATTCGTGCTAGAACGTGACAAGGAAGATATAGGGCGAGGGCTTGTCTGGTCGGGGGACTTTGAAAGCTCGGGGTCGCGATGGGGAACGACGAACTCGCGTGACGGTCGGGATCGCCCACACGCTGACTCCCAGGCTGGCGCGTCCACAACGGAGGGTGGCGCCGTCGATCCTTGCCCGATCTACGACGCATGAACGAGATGTCTGTCGCCAGGCGGCCTAAGAATGGCGGGACGCAAGCAAGCGGGCCTGTGGGGATTCGTCTTCCTGTCTTCCGTCCTGCTGCTTTTGGGCTCTTCCTCATCCCCACCGATGGGGGAGGCCCTGGCCGAGCCTACGGGAGCTCCCCCCGTCCGACCCGAGGAAGACACGAGAGCAGAGGAGCCCCTCCAGGCAGGGGCCTCGGAGGGGATGGCCCCCCTCTACCTCGTCAAGGAGGTCGTGGAGGTGACCAGCGACCACGCAACCGTGGACTGGGTCACGGGACCGCGGGTTATTGGTACGCGACACACCGTGCTAGAAGGGGCTGAGTCACCCGACCTGCGGGTTGAGGTTTCCGGCCTCGACGTTCGGGTCACGAAACCAATCGGCGATACGACGAAGGTGGTGGTGGAGGTGGAAGCCCTCGCCCTCCAGGGCGAGCCCGTCGCCTCGGTCTTCCTCGGTAAAGGCGCAGTAGCATCTGTAGGAGCGGAGGTATTAGCCTACGAACCAGGCAGGGGCGTCTTCGTCGGTGTCGCCGACTTGGTCGCCGACGGTCCAGACCCGGAGACCTTTGAGAAAGACCTTGCGGCGCTCTACGACCTCCCTGCCGCGAGGGCGACCGTGGAGAAGGGGATGAGGGAGCTGGAGAAGAAGGTCTTCGCCTTCTACTACAACTGGTACGCCAGTCTGGAGGGACCCTCACGAGAAGTGCTGGGTTGGGACGTCCCGGCACCCCAAACGCCCCTCATGGGTGGCTATGACTCGGCAGACGAAGACGTCATCTACGCCCACATGGAGATGGCCAAGGCCGCCGGCATTGATGGCTTCATTGCCAACTGGGTCGGTCCCGGGGACTCCATCGACGCCGTGTCGATGCCCGTCCTCCTCCGCGTCGCGGAAGAGGTGGGCCTGAAGGTGTCCGCCTATGCGGACATGCCCTTGAACCTTCCCCTGAGCCACGTGACGCACCCGGCGTGGCTCAAGGACGCCGGGAGGCCGGTGATCTTCGAGTACACCGTGGAGAAGTTCGGCGACCCCGCCCAATGGTGGGAGTGGCGAAGGGAGGCGGAGGCGCAGTACGGGCCTCTCGTCCTTATCGGAGACACGACCAACCCCGACTATCTCCACGTCCTCGACGGCTTCCACGCCTACATATACATCGAGCGTAATTATCGGACGTTCTACGAGGGCGCCATGGAGAGGCTTGAGCTTGGGTTGGCCTCCCAGGTGGAGGTCGAGGAAGCCTTCGCGTCAGCCTTATCAGGGGGAGATGTCAGGGTGGAGAAAAAGCCGTTCTCCGTCACGGTCATCCCCGGCTACGACGATACCCCCAACCCGGAGAGGTACCCTGGACTTCGGCTGGATAGGGAAGGAGGGGGGTTTTACAGCGAGTACTGGGAAACCGCGATCGACCTGGATCCCCACTCGGTGTTGATTACATCTTGGAACGAGTGGCTGGAAGGCACGGAAATCGAGCCCAGCGTCCAGCACGGCTTCGCCTACCTCAAGCTTACGAGGCGGTTCGTCGAGGAGTACAAGCGGATCTCCCTCGCCACTCCGGAGGCAGACTACGCCGCCACCCTTCTTTCCTTCGAGGTGCGACCCGACCGGACCGGCGAAGGGAGGTTGCTGCTGGCGGCGGACGATGAGCTTCCCATGGTGATGGTGCGTGTTGAAGTCCAAGGGCGGGCGGGCATACGAAGCGTGAACCTTCAGGGTGACTTTCGCACCTATCTGAGGGGACAATCCGGGGCAAATGCCTCCGTTCTGATCCCTGCAGTGCATAGCGGGATGGAGCTCGAGATCTCGGTTCCGTTCGCCATCGATTCCTTCGCAGTCAACATCTCCGAGGCCCACCTCGATGTCGCCGTCACCGCGTACGACCCATCTGGCACGCTCCACCAGCTCATCGATACACGGGGGACAGTGGAAACTCCGGGGTTGGGCCTCGTGCCGATCCTCATTGGCATTGGTGCGGCAGCAGGAGCGGGCTTGGGCATTCTTGTGATTTGGCGAAGGAGAGCGAAGAAACCACTCCCGAGGGCCGAGTCACGGCAGTAAGCCCCCTTCTGGCGATGTCTGACCGGTATTATACGCGTCGCTGATGAACTACGCTTCTTTCGGCAATCTTCAAGGACGACAGGGTCTCTCACGGAAACTGGGTTCCGTCACTTAGTCGTAC
>JABAOD010023610.1_pt1 | contig 10229 bp, 4 predicted proteins | sample 7062151 | NCBI WGS metagenome assembly JABAOD01 (sample SAMN14538626, study PRJNA623070) | marine sediment metagenome | biome: marine biome [ENVO:00000428]; feature: marine pelagic biome [ENVO:01000023]; material: deep marine sediment [ENVO:00002113] | place: India: Gulf of Khambhat ... | reverse complement strand
GCTCGTAGCTTTGCGGATTCCACTTCGGTCGCTCGGTGGTGTTGGCCACCTCGAGGCCGAGGTAGAACATGAGCTGTACGATCCGAGACTCCTTCTCGGCGTCGATCTTGTCCGGATTGTCGGTCGCCTGATGGTAGTCCTCGTGCGTTCCGTTGAAGAAGAACAGGATGGGGACGCCGCGCCGGGCGAAGTTGAAATGATCCGATCGCCCGTAGAAGTTCTCCGCGGGCCAGAGATCGTCGATCACCGCCATGTTCAGCTCGGGATGAGCCGCCGCGACCCTGGCGACCGTCGCGCCGAGGTCCGAGTGCTCCCGGCCGATCACGACGATCGTGTCCTTCCAGTTCCGGCCCACCATGTCGGCGTTCAGGTTGGCGACCATGTGCTCGATCGGGACGGGCGGGCGCAGGGTGAAATACTCGCTGCCCCAGAGACCCTTCTCCTCACCGCTCACCGTGAGGAAGATGATCGAGCGTTTCGGCCGGGGCGTGAGCATCGCAAAGGCTTCGGCCAGCTCCACCACTGTCACCGTTCCCGAGGCATTGTCGTCGGCCCCGTTGCAGATGGCATCACCGTTCTTCGGTCGGCAGCTCCCGTCGGCCGCAGTGCCCACGTGGTCCATGTGCGCACTGAAGACGAGGTATTCGTTCTTCAGCGTGGGGTCCGATCCTTCGAGGATCCCCACGGTGTTCGGCGCAAAGAACTCCCCGACGACGTCCTGGACGAGTGTGACGGTGGGTCGGAGAGTCGGCAGCTGCGTGACCGTCATGCCGTTGGCCTCGCCGACGCGCGCTCCTGACAGGTCGTATCCGTGCTGGAGCAGCACGGCGGCCGCCGTCTCGTCCCGCACCTGGATCCACGGCGCGCGAGCGTCGTCGAGCCACGGCTTGAACAACCTGACAGGCACCGGACGGTCGACGCGCAATCGCCACTGGTCGTCGTTCATGACGCTCACCTGGATCACGGCGGCGGCCCCGGACTCCCAAAGAAGGCGGCGGAGTTCGAACACCCGCCGCGCGGCCGGGCCGACCACACCGCTCGGCTCGATCCACACCACCACCGCGCCGTCCACGGCGGCGAGATCCGGTTCGTCACCGGTGGCCGGCACCCCCGCAATGACGACCGCCGGCCCGGTCACCCCCTCCGGTCCGGTCGCTCCGGTAAAAGCCACCGCCTCGCGGCCGATGCTCCACGAGGTGCCCGCCGCGGGGGTCACGTTCGACTGCGCGACGTTGACGCGCGCATTTGCGAGTCGGTACCGCTGGATGAACGTTCCGTCGTCGCCGCCCGGCGCGAGCCCGACGCGCTGGAACTCCGCCGCGATGTACTGCGCGGTCTTCTCCAGTCCCGGACTCGGCGTGTTTCGTCCTCCCATCGAGTCGTGCGCGATGATCTCGATGCGGCGCGCCACGTCGGCGGCGGTGATTGATGCAGCGGCGTTCGCAGCCGCGGCGGGCGCTTGTGCGGCGAGCGCCGCCGGGACGGTGGCGGCAGCGAGGATGAACAGTGCAACGCGCATGATGGGGCCGTGCTCCTCTGAAGGCGATGTCGGATCGATGTTTGTGGTACGAGCGACTGAAAGGTACACCTACGCCCGGCGATCGTGCCGCTGCCGTCGGGTGCTCGCCCGGCGTCAGGGCCAGCGTGTCTTCGGAGGCTTGCGGGCTGACGAACTGCTCTTCGACGGGGTCGATGGCTTGCGACCGGTGGCCGTTGCCGGAGCGGGCCGCCTGGTCGGCTGGGCGCGCTGCGTCGGGGTGCGTGCAGCCGGGCTCTTCGGCTCAGCGGCGGGCCGGCGCGTTGCAGCCGGGGTCTCGCCTTTTCCCGTGCCCCGTCGTTCCAGCTGCGGGTGCGGCCGTGCGTCGGGCGACTCCGACGCATCCGGCCGCGCGCGCGTCGTGGGAGCCTTGCCGTCCTGCCCGCCGATGAGTCGCCGCAGCACGCCCGACAGCCCGCGTGGGCTGCTCGTTCCGGACCGCGCTGCGGGAGCCGGAACCGACCCCACGCCGCCCAGCTGTCGTCCCCTGACACCGCCATCCATGGCGGGAGGCGTGCCGGATGGCGTCGGCCGGATGTGCGTCACGTGGGGATCCGTGTGCGTCCGGGTGGCGATGACGAACCGTGGCCGCAGGTTGATCCGCGCCGCGACCACCACGCCCCGCCCCGGAAACAGACGGGCCGGGTAGCGGTAGAAATCGTCGTAGATGACCACACGGAATGTTCCGCACCAATCCCGATACGGGTCCCACACCGGATACGCCACGTAGGCATGGCAGTCGTAGCAGAGAAACCGCGGATACTCGTACCGTTGCTCGACGAAGTACGGCAGGATGTCGATGCCGTACATGGTGTAGCCCGGAGGGAGCAGCTGCTCCACGATCTCGTCGGCGGCCACGTAGGGATCGCCGGTGATGCGGCCCTCCTGGGCGATGGCTCGGTACTCCCAATGATCGTTGCGCACGTAGGGTTCGAACCCGTAGGGGTCCCGGCTCACGACGGCCACCAGGTACCCGACGCCGGGATAGTCGTCCACCGCAAACGTGTACCCGTCGCGGGACCCCTGCGGGTGCGGTACCCGGTATCGTCGACCGCTGATCGCGAAGTTGTCGTCCCACGGCTGCGTGGGGAACAGGATGCGAATGCGGCCGTCCGTGTCGATCCGGAACAGGGTGACGTACCCGTCCTCGTCGGTCTCGAAGAACACGGCGATGCGATCCGCGCGACGGACGACGTCGTCCCGGTCGGTGCGGACCGTGATACGCGGATGGAAGTCGGCGTCACGATCCCACTCTTCCTGGCCCCACGCCGGGGCAGCCAGGAATGCGACGAGCAGAGTCATTCCGACGACGCGCATCATCCAAGCAGTCTCTCGTTTGAGCCCATATCCCCACCACTGAAGGTGCACAGCGTATGCCACCGTGGGCGGCCCGCCAAAGTTGTTGTCGCACAATGACTTATCTCAGCGGAGCCCGGGGTGTCACCTGCCCGTCCGTCCTCACGCGGGGACGGTCCCAGCCGCGCAGTGGGCAGTGGTTCCGCTCTCGGTGGGGTGGCCAGGGTTTGCAGGCCGGAGACTGGTTAGGTTAGGGCGGTGATGGTGCGGCGCTTGGATCTGCTCGACCCGTACGAGGTCGCCCAACTGGGCGACCTCGAACTCGTGGCGCGCGGCGTGGTGGAGGGCTTCCTGACCGGACTCCATCGGTCGCCGTTCAAGGGGTTCTCGGTGGAGTTCGCCGAGCACCGTCCCTATCGTCCGGGTGACGAGCTGCGCTATCTCGACTGGAAGATCCTGGGGCGTTCCGATCGGCTGTTCGTGAAGCAGTTCGAGGAGGAGACCAACCTTCGGGCGCATCTCCTCGTCGACGTCAGCGNNACCAACCTTCGCGCCATGATCGTGCTCGATGTGAGCCGCTCGATGGACTGGAGCGGACACGAGCGACGACTCACCAAGCTCGAATACGCGAAGCGGCTGGTGGCGGCGTTGGCGTTGGTGCTGCTCAAGCAGCGCGACGCCACCGGGCTCATCGGGTTCGACGAGGAGGTCCGGGCCGTGGTGCGGGCCAACGCGCGCTCTCGGCACTGGTGGGAGCTGGTGGCGGCGGTGGCCGCGCTGCGGGCGGGCGGGGGCACGGTGGCCGAGCCTGCGCTGCGGCGCGTGACCGACTTGCTGCGGCGCCGGGGTCTCGTGGTGTTCGTGTCGGATCTCCTGCTCGACCGTGACCTGGTCATGCTCGCGCTCCAGTTCCTCCGGCACCGCGGCCACCAGGTCACCGTCTTCCACCTGATGGATCCGGGAGAGCGGTCCCTCGACGGACCGCCCGAGGTACGGCTCGAGGATCCGGAGACCGGCGCGGGGGTCGTCGCCAGACCGAGGGAACTCCGCGGCGTGTACGAGCGGACCGTGCGCGACACGGTGCTGGAGTGGCGGGCGCGGTGCCGGGCAGGTGGGATCGACTACCACCATGTGCTCACCGACGTGCCGTTCGGCCGGGTGTTGCGGCAGGCCGCCAGCCGCCGCTCTCGTCTCGGGTGATTGGGTTTCTCCAGCCGCTCGCACTGTTCGGCCTTGTCGCCGCGGCCATCCCACCGTTGTTACATCTGCTCGGACGGCGGCGGCCACCGACGGTGGTGTTTCCGGCGATTCGGTACGTGACGGCGACCGAGCGCGAGCACAGCCGCCGGCTCAAGCTGCGCAACCTGATCCTGTTGCTGCTTCGGGTGACCGCCATCGTGTTGATCGTGCTCGCGGCGGCGCGTCCCGTGGCCCGCATGCAGGCCGGGCGCTCGCATCCGCCGACGGCGCTCGCGATTGTGCTCGACAACTCGCTTTCCTCCGGCGCGGTGGTGGCGGGGCGGACCGTGCTGGCCGAGCTCACCGAGCAGGCTCACGGAGTGCTGCGCCAATCGGGGCCCGGCGATCAGCTGTGGCTCGTGTTGGCCGACGGCGAGCCGCGCCGCGTGACCCGGATGACGGGCGGGATGGCCCTCGACAGTGTGACGCCGGGGCCCGTTCGACTCGATCTCGGCGCATCCATACGGGCGGCCGCACGAGTCGTATCGGAAAGCGAGCTCCCCATTCGCGAAGTCGTGGTGCTCAGTGATCTCCAGGCTAGCGCCCTCTCTTCGGGCCTCCCCGTGGCGATGCCGGTCTTGCTGCTCGCGCGCGCCTCACACCCGGAAAACCTCGGCATCGACTCCGCGATGTCGGAGCCACGCCGGTGGACGACGAGCGGCTCGCTCGTGGCGAGCATCGGGGGCTCCCCCGGTGCGCGCGCGGCCGTACGGCTCGAGGTCGCGGGGGTGACCCTGGCGCGCGCAGTCGCAGCGGCGGGGGACCAGGTGGTGCTGCGCGGTTCGACGCCGAAGCGCGGCTGGCTCACCGGCGCGGTCCGGCTCGACGCCGACGAGCTGCGTGCCGACGACACGTGGCACGTAGGCATCCGCGTCGGCGGCCCCACCGCGGTGCGGGTGATGGCGGACGTCGGCCGGTTTGTCGAGGAAGGTCTGGCCGTGCTGCGTGAGAACGGGCTGATCGTCCAGGGAAGCACCGTGCAGTTCGCCGACCGACCACAGGCAGGCGCCACGGTCGTGCTTCCCCCCGCTGAGCCGGCCATGATCGGTGCAGCCAACCGAGCGTTGGCGGCTCGAGGAATCACATGGCGCTTTGGCGCGCTGATCGACGGTGAGTGGTCGATCGAGGGTGACGTCCCGGGTGCGGGCGAGTCGGTGTATCGACGCTACCGCCTGGGTGGAGCGGGTGAGGTCTTGGCCACCGTGGACGGCGATCCCTGGCTGGTGCGAGCCGGAGAGGTCACCGTGCTCGCGAGCCGGCTGGAGGACGCATGGACGGCGCTCCCGGTACGGGCGGCGTTCCTGGCGTTCCTCGAGACCTTAGTGAGCGACATCGCGATGGGGACCGCAGGCGTCGTACGCGCACGGCCCGGCGAGCCGGTACGGCTGCCGGACGGTGCCGTCGAAGTTACGCTGCCCGAGGGCACCGTGGCTCTCCCGGCGAGCGGTTACTTCGTCGCACCCCAGCGTGTTGGTGCTGCGATGCTCATCGGTGCGTTGGGCGACACCGTCGGCGTGCTCGAGGTGAATCACGATCCCCGGGAGTCACTGCTCGATCCCGCCACCCCCCGTCAGGTGCGGGCGGCCCTTGGCGATGAGGCGAAGGTGCTGAGCCAGGCCGCGCTGACCCGCGAACTGTTCGGCGGCGCCCGTCGGGCCGAGTTGACCGGGATGCTGCTCGCCGCCGCACTCGCGGTGGTCGTGATCGAGCTGGTGGTGGCCACGCTCGGGACCGGGGCGACGAGGCGCTGATGCTGCCTCACCTGGTTCGGGCGGTGCGCGATCTCCCCGCGTTCCGCGCCCTGCGCGCCGATCTCCCGGGACGGGGGGCGCAACGCTCGGTGAGCGGCGTGCCCGGTGCCAGCCGAGCCGTGCTCGCCGCCGCCCTCGCCGCCGAGCACGCACAGCGGGTGTTTCTCGTGGTCGCACCGACGCCGATGGTCGCCGAAACATGGCTGGCCGATCTTACGGTCCTCGTCGGGGACGGCGTGACTCTCTACCCGCAGCGCGAAGCGCTTGGCGAGGAAGAGCCGCACTACGAGATCGCAGGTGAGCGAGTCGAGACCATAGCGGCGGTCCTCGCCGGTCGCTGTCGCGTGGTCGTCACGACCCTGCGCGCCACGGTCGAGCTGACCCGGATGCCGGGGATCGTGGCCACGCGCCGGTTGGAGATCCGCAAGGGTACCGACGTGCGGTGGGCGATGGTGATCGAGCAGCTCGAGGCCATGGGGTACGCGCGGCGCCCGTCGGTGAGTGACGTAGCGGAATTCGCCGTGCGGGGAGGCATCGTGGACGTGTACGGCTACGGCATGGCCGATCCCGCGCGGCTCGAATGGTGGGGGGACGAGTTGATCTCCCTCCGCACATTCGATCTCGACTCCCAGCGCTCGTTCGACGAGGTGGATGCGGTCACGGTGCTGCCGGTGTCGGTGCCTGACGATTCTCCGCCCGACACGGAGCCGACCGAGGACGGAGCACGGCGGCAGTCCCTGCTGGACCTGCTGCCGACCGATACGCTGGTGATCGTCGATCCGTCCGTGGACCCGGGCGACGTCCAGCGGGTGTGGGAGGAGGCCGACCATCACATCCGTGTCGCGCAGCGCCGGGGCGAAGACGTACCCGGTCGTGAGGCGATCCTGCTTGATCCCGACCAGTGGCGCAGCCGCTGGCGCCAACTGGCGAGGGTGGTGGTAGTCGATGCAGGCGGCGACCATGACTTCCGGTTCGCCCCGCCGCCCCCGATCGAGCGCAGAATCACTCGCATCGCCGGCATTGGGAGAGGACACCCGGTGCTCGTGCTCTGCGACAACGAGGGTCAGCTCGAGCGGCTCGAGGAGCTGCTCGCGGATGAGCGAGGGGACGGTGGGGTCCCGCCTTCGGTGACCGTGGCCCTGGGATCACTGAGTGGCGGGTTTGCCATGCCCGAGCTCGTGGTGCTCACCGACCACGAGATCTTCCAGCGCGCCCGGCGGCTGCGCCGCCCCCGGCGGTACCGCGAGGCGCTCGGCGGCGGCGCGGCCAAGTCGCTCACGCCCGGCGATTTCGTCGTGCACCTCGAGCACGGGATCGGGCTGTATCGCGGGATCGACACCCTCACCATTGGCGACGGCGGCACCGTGGAGGCTGCGGTCATCGAGTACGAAGGCGGTGACCGGCTCAACGTGCCGCTGTATCGTCTGGATCAGATCGAGCCGTACCGCACCGGAGAAGCCGCGGCCGACACCACACCCAAGCTGCATCGGTTGGGCGGGAATCGGTGGACGCGGCAACGCCGTCGGACCGAGGCGGCGGTTTCCCGACTCGCGGCGGAACTGCTCGAGCTGTACGCCCGCAGGTCACTCGCCCAAGGATTCGCATTCCCGCCGGACACGCGGTGGCAGCGCGAGCTGGAGTCCTCGTTTCTCTACGAAGACACCCCGGACCAGCGGAAGGCGGCCGAAGAAACCAAGCGCGACATGGAGCGTCCGCGCCCCATGGATCGACTCATCGTGGGCGACGTCGGGTACGGCAAGACCGAGGTCGCGGTGCGCGCCGCGTTCAAGGCGGTCCAGGCCGGGAAGCAGGTCGCCGTGCTCGTGCCGACCACCATCCTCGCCGAGCAGCACGGGCGGACATTTCGCGAGCGCCTGGCGGACTTCCCGGTGCGGACCGAGGTCCTGTCCCGGTTTCGAACGCGGGCCGAGCAGGAGCAGGTTCTCGGGGCCCTGGGGTTGGGCGCGCTGGATATCGTCATCGGCACGCACCGTCTCCTGTCGCACGACGTGGCGTTTCACGATCTCGGACTGCTCGTCGTGGACGAGGAGCATCGGTTCGGCGTCCGTCACAAGGAGCGCTTGAAGACGCTGCGCCTGGAGATCGACATTCTGACCCTCACCGCCACGCCGATACCGCGCACCCTGTACGGCACCTTGGCCGGGCTCCGGGACCTGACCATGATCGAGACGCCGCCGCGCGACCGCTCGCCGGTGCTGACGTTCGTCGAGCCGTGGGACGACGAGCTGCTGGAGGAAGCGATGGCGCGCGAACTCGACCGCGGTGGCCAGGTCTTCTTCGTCCACAACCGGATCGAGACCATTGCCACGGTCGCTGAGCGCGTCCGCCGACTCGCGCCGCGTGCGCGGAGCGCCGTGGCTCACGGCAAGCTGCGGGAACGAGAGCTGGATGAGGTCATGCGACGGTTCGTGGACGGAGCGGTGGACGTCCTCGTGTCGACCATGATCGTGGAGTCCGGTCTCGACGTGGCCAACGCGAACACCATGATCGTGCACGATGCCCACCAGCTCGGCCTGGCACAGCTCTATCAGCTCCGGGGGCGTGTGGGGCGCGGGCATCGCCGGGCCTACTGCTATCTGCTCGTTCCCGACCTGATCGACGACGAGGCAGATCGTCGGCTCAAGGTTCTGGAGCATCACACGGAGCTGGGCTCGGGGTATCGCATCGCGCTGAGGGACCTCGAGATTCGGGGTGCGGGGAACCTCCTTGGCGCGGCGCAGTCCGGACACGCCCACGCGGTGGGGTTCGACGTCTACCTGCGGTGGCTCGAGGATGCGGTCCGGGCGCTCAAAGGTGATGCGCGCGCCGCCGAGCGTCCCGTCACGGACGTCACCTTCGCGGCGCCGGCGCGCTTTGCCGACGAGTACGTGCCCGATCAGGACGCGAAGCTCGATCTCTATCGGCGGCTGGCGCGTGCCTCCGAACGTGGCGAGATTGCAGCCTTGCGAGAGGAGTGCCGCGATCGGTTCGGCCCCCTTCCCGACGAGGCAAACCGGTTGCTCGCGGCAGCGGAGCTGCGGATTCTCGGGACCGCACTCGGGCTCCAGTCGGTCCTGGTCCGCGGCGACGAGGCTCGGCTCCGGTTCCGGACCGGCGCGACCCCCCGGCTCATGCGTCTCACGGCCGCCCTGGACGACGTCCAGTTTGCGGCGGACGTCCGGCACACGGTGCCGCTGGCCATGCGTCTGCGCCGGTTGGGCGGGCTGGGAATCGAGGCGGGACTGGTGCGGGCGCTCAGCGCCGCGGTTGGCACCGATGCCGCTGGAGAGGGGTAGGAGCGCGTATGAACCGACTTGTATGTGGTGTGCTGGCGCTCGTGATCTCCGCGTGCGGCCTCTCGGACGCCTTCCGCGGAGACGTGGGGGTCGTTGCGCGTGCGGGCCCGCTGGCGCTCGCGCGGGACACGCTCGCCGCCATTCTCGCCGGCGGACCCAACGTGCCACTGCGGCGCGACATCGCCGAACAGTGGGCCTACCGCTGGGTGGAGTTCGCCTTGTTCGTGGAGCGGGTGGCCCAGGGCGACTCGATGTTGGATTCGGCCACCGTCCATCAGGCGATGTGGCCCGATGCGCACCAACTGCTCGTCGACCGGTACCACGACCAGCTCACCGCGGAGCGCGTGCGGGTGGACTCGGCGACCATCGACAGCGCGTACGCGGCGGGCGACGCGCGGCTCATCGACCACATCCTCGTGCGCACTCGGCCAGACATGTCGCCGCCCGAGCGATCCGCGGCCCGGAGCCGGGCGGAAGCGCTGCGGGCGAAGCTCGTCGCCGGCGAATCCTGGGAGGTGGCCAACCGCGAGAATGACGATCCCGCCGCCAAGCAGGCAGGTGGGAGCCTGGGCGTGATCGAGCGCGGACAGATGGTGCCGGCGTTCGAGGCGGCGGCCTTCGCGCTCGCGCCGGGGGAGCTGTCGGAGCCGGTTGAGACGCAATACGGGTATCATGTCATCCGGCGCCCGCCGCTCGGCGAGGTGTGGGAGAAGTACGCCGAATCGGTCACGGAAGCCCTGACCATCCAGATGGACAGCATGTTTCTCGAGGAGCTGTCCGATCGATGGCGCATCCAGGTACGAGACAACGCGCCGGGCACNNGGAAGGTGCTGGCCACATACCGTGGCGGCCGATTCACCTCGACCGATTTCATTCGGTGGCTCCAGGCGCTTCCGGTCCTGGTCCATCAGAACGTCGCGGGTGCCCCCGACGAGCAATTGACGGATCTCGCCATGTCGCTGGTACGGAACGAGGTGTTGGTGCGTGAAGCGCGCGAGTCGGGTGCCGCCCTCTCCGAAGCGGATTGGTTCGAACTCCGCGAGCAGCTGCGCACCCAGATCGAGCGGGTGAAGACGGGGATCGGGTTGGATTCGGCGCTGGCGGGTGCCG
>JABAOD010007891.1_pt3 | contig 10233 bp, 14 predicted proteins | sample 7062151 | NCBI WGS metagenome assembly JABAOD01 (sample SAMN14538626, study PRJNA623070) | marine sediment metagenome | biome: marine biome [ENVO:00000428]; feature: marine pelagic biome [ENVO:01000023]; material: deep marine sediment [ENVO:00002113] | place: India: Gulf of Khambhat ... | reverse complement strand
AGCGACCTGAAGAACAACTACCGCCCGGTGCGGGTCTGGACGCCGTTCGGCGTGCAGGAGTCCGGCCGCATGAAGGTCGGCAGCTTTCTCGGCGATCACGTGAAGACGGGGATCGGGTTGCTGCTCGGCACTGGCACGGTGGTGGGCGCGGGTGCTAACGTGTTCGGGGTCGCCATGCCGCCGACCTACGTGCCGCCGTTCAGCTGGGGCGTGGGCCGCGATCTAGGCGAGTACCGGCTGGAAGAGTTCCTGCGGACGGCGGCCATGGCGATGGGGCGACGCGGCGTCGAACTGGACGAGCGCGGGCGGCGTTACCTGGAGAGCTGCTGGCGGAAGGGGCGAGGGGGATGAGCGAGTGGTGGGGCGGATGAGCCGAAGGGGGCGGGGCGGATGAGCTTCAAGGTACACGTTCTGGGCAGCGGCAGCCGCGGCAACTCCATCCTGCTCGAGACCTCGGAGATCCGCCTGCTGGTCGATGCCGGGATGAGCGGCCGCCAGATCGAGCGCCGCCTGGAGTCGATCGAGATCCCCGCCGACACCGTATCCGCCCTGGTCATCACCCACGAGCACCGCGACCACACCCAGGGGATGGGCGTCTTCGCCCGTCGCCGAAGCGTTCCCATCTACATCGCCCGGGCCACGGCACGCTCGTGCAGGGCGCTGCTGAACGGCAACGAGGACGTTCGCCATTACCAGGCGAACCAGCCGCTCGATCTGGGCGACCTGCGGGTGGAGCCGTTCCTGACTTGCCACGATGCCGTCGATCCCATCGGCGTCACGGTGCGGCAGCGCTCGAGCGGGCTCAAGGTGGGAATCGCCACCGATCTGGGCGTGCCGACGGTGTCGGTTCGGCATGCGTTGAAGCGCTGCGATCTGCTCATCCTGGAGGCGAATCACGACGACCTGATGCTGCGCGACGGTCCCTATCCCTGGTCGGTGAAGAGCCGGATTGCCGGCCGCCACGGCCACCTGTCGAATCGGGCGGCGGCGCAGCTCGGCGTGGAGCTGTGTCACGCGGAGTTGGGCGGCGTGGTGCTCGCCCACCTGAGCCAGGAGTGCAACGAGCCGGCGTTGGCCGCCGAAGCGGTGGGCGCGGCATTAGCGCGACGTGGTTACGAAGGCCCGCTGCACGTAGCCCTGCAGGAGGAGCCGCTCGCCGATCTCGACGTCGGCGAGCTTGCGGCGGCGGTGAGGTCACCGCAGCTCGGGCTCTTCTAGATCTTGCTGGAGGTCGGCGACAGGGGTCCTCCCGCTTCACCGCTCGCGGCGCGGCGGCGCAGCCGCCCTGCGGCCGGGCTACCCCGCTCGCGAGTTACGCTCTGGAGGACCCCTGTCGCCTCCCTGCCACCCGTCGAGCCAAGACCAGAGCCGCGGACGCACGCACTCCACGTCAGCTCGTGACGCCGTCGGCCCGGCTAGCGAATCCATTCGCCGAGCTAGAGGACCGATCCTCCGGCGCGTTCGGAAGCGCAGACCCTGAGGCGGGCCACCACCCCTGTCCACATCTACCGTCTCCTGACGGCGAAGCGCCCTGCCTACTTCTCCCTCGTCGCGGAGGGAGCCCGACACCGGAAAGATGACGTTCGAAAAACACCAAGGGGACTGAACATCGGCGGGCGCGGATCACCGGCACCTCGGCACCGGCTACCGGCGGGAGTGGGGGTCGGCTTCGGGGTCCCCCGGAGCGTAACTCGAGAGCGGCGAGGCACGACCGGGCCACCGGGCAGGCCCGCGCGCCGCGAACGGTGAAGCGAGGGGGGGACCCCGCCGCCGACCCCCGAGCCCCGGACGAACGGCAGAACCTAGTTACCGGTGAGACGCAGCACGTCGCTGGTCAGCACCCAGACCATCAGCGCGAGGATCAGGATGAACCCCACCTGGCTGAGACGCGCGCGTGCCTGCAGCGACAGCGCGCGCCCGCGCACCGCCTCGACCAGCAGGAAGATCAGGTGGCCGCCATCCAGGATCGGTATGGGCAGCAGGTTGAGCACGGCCAGGTGCACGCTCAGGATCGCCATGAACCCGATGAAGGCAAGCGGTCCCGAGCGCGCGAACCGCCCCGAGTACTGGGCGATGAGGATCGGGCCGCCCAGGTCGCGCGGCGACGCCTGACCGGTCAGCAACTCACCGACGAAGGTCACCACCAGCACGCACATCTCCACCGATCGCTCGAATCCGGCGCCCAGCGAGCTGATCGGGCCCAGGGCACGCACCGGATCGTCGGTCTCCAAGGCGACGCCGATCCGCCCGAAGGTCAACGTCGTGTCGTTGCCGGCTTCGTACGTGAGGACCGTGTCGAAGGCGACGATCGTCGTCGTGAGATCGATCTCCTGGCCGCCTCGCTCCAGCCGCAGCTTCACCGTCTCGCCGGGTCGGGTCGAGACATAGCTCTGGAACTCGCTCCACAGATCGATCTCGTTCCCATCCACCGCCACGATCAGGTCGCCGGGCTCGACGCCCGCCTCGGCCGCCGGCCAGCCCTCCTCCACCGTGGCGATCAGCGGCGCGTAGGCCGTGTAGTAGATGATCCCCGCGAAGGCGAAGACGGCGAACAGAAAGTTCATGATCACGCCGGCCGAGATCACTACGGCCCGCGTGCCCACGGACTTCGAGTCGAAGCGGCGCTCGGGCGGCACCTCGAGATCGGACTTCCCGCCCTCCAGCTTCTCCATCGCCTCTTCTTCGCCCATGCCGGCCATCTTCACATAGCCGCCCAGCGGGAGCGCCGAGAGCACGTACTCGGTTTCGCCAATCTTCACACCCCAAACCCGGGGGCCGAGGCCGACGGAAAAGCGCGGCACCGCGATGCCGGCGAGCTTCGCCGTGACGAAGTGGCCCAGCTCGTGGACGACGATCAGGACGCCGAGAACGATGACAAAGGCTAGGATTGAACTCATCTAGGCTAACCGCTGTGGATTCCCTGCAATCTCCAGAACGCTGGCCCGTGCAGCCTCCCGCGCCCAACCATCAACCCGCTGCACACACGCCAGCGTCTTCACTTCCTCCACCGTATGTCCGCCGAGCACCGCGCCGATCACGTCGGCGATCCGGTTGAACGGCAGCCGCTCGCTCAAGAACGCCGCCACTGCTTCCTCGCTCGCCGCGTTGAACACCGCCGGCGCTGTCCCGCCGAGCAAGGCCGCCTCGCGCCCCAGCTCGAAGGCCGGGAAGCGGCCGGTCGGAACCGGCTCGAAGGTGAGCGACCCGACCTCCGCCAGGTCCAGCGACGCCGTCTCCAGCGGCAGCCGCTCGGGATAGGTCAGCGCGTACAGCACCGGCACGCTCATCGTCGGCTGGCCCAGCTGGGCGAGCACGGAGCCGTCCCGGAACTCGACCAGCGAGTGAACGATCGACTGCGGGTGGATCACCACCGCCACCCGGTCGTACGGCATGCCGAACAAGTAGTGCGCTTCCACCACCTCGAGCGCCTTGTTCACCAGCGTCGCAGAGTCTACGGTGATCTTGGCTCCCATGTTCCACGTCGGGTGCCGAAGCGCCTCATCCGGCGTCACACCGGCCAGGTCGAGCGGGTCGCGATGGCGGAAGGGGCCGCCCGAGGCCGTCAGCACGATCCGCCGCACGCTCTCCCGGTTCGCACCCTCCAGACACTGAAAGACGGCGCTGTGCTCGCTGTCCACCGGGATCAGCTCGCCGCCGCTCTCCTCCAGCGCCCGCATGACCAGCGGGCCGCCGATCACCAGCGACTCCTTGTTCGCCAGCGCCAACCGCTTCCCCGCCCGCAAGGCCGCCAGCGTCGGCTCGAGCCCCGCCGCGCCCACCAGCGCGTTGACCACGATCTCCACGTCCGGGTGCGACGCCGCCTCCAGCACCGCCTCGCGCCCGCGCGCCAGACGCGTGCCCGGCCACTGATCGGGAAGTGCCGGGTCTCCGTCCGCCAGCACCGCCAGCTCGGGCCGGTGCTCGCGCACCTGATCGAGCAGCGTCTCGGCGCTGCGATGCGCCGTCAGCGCCACGACCCGGAACCGGTCGGGAAAGGCGCGGATCACCTCCAGCGTCGTCTGACCGATCGAGCCGGTCGAGCCGAGAATCGCCACACCGCGCACGGCCGTCACACTCCCAGGATCCGGAGCGCGGCGAACGCGGCCGGCAACGCGAACAGCAGTGAATCGATCCGGTCCAGCACGCCGCCGTGTCCGGGGATCAAGTTGGAGGAGTCCTTCACACCACAATCACGCTTGAACCGCGACTCGAAAAGATCGCCCGCCTGGCCCGCCAACGCCACAACCGCCCCCAGGATCAGCGCCTCGATCGGGCTCAGCGTCCACGAAACCAGCGACCGAGTCAGCTCCACGTAAAGAATCGCTCCGCCGGCTGTCGCCGCCAGCCCGAAAACCGCCCCCTCCCAAGTCTTGGCCGGGCTGATCCGCGGCGCCAGCTTGTGCCGACCGATGGCCCGGCCGCCGAAGTAAGCCGCGGTATCCCCCAGCCAGGTGATCGCCACGGGCAGGAAGAGGATGGCGGCGCCACTCAGACCCGGGGCGCTCGCCTCCAGCCCGCGCAGCCACACCCCGTACGACAGCAGAACGCCGGGGTAGGCGGCGGCGAAGACCGTGACCATCACAGTCTGACCGGGCGGTGTGCCCGGATCGGTGAGCAACATCAACGCCGTCGCGACTGCTAACGTAACCGCGGTGCCCCAGATGATGAAGCCCGGGCCCGGGTCCACAGCGGCCAGCGCCACATAGGCCGGCGCCAGCATCGCCGCAGCGCCCGGCGACGCCGGCGATCCGGCGCTCCTGTACATTCGGCAGAACTCCCAGGCGCCCAGCCCGGCGAAGACCGCCAGCGTGCCCGCGATCCAGTAGCCGCCCAGGTAGGCCACCGCCAACGCGATCGGGATGCCGACGACGGCGACGAGAACTCGCTTCGTTAGCTCCCCGCCGGAACGACTCATCAGACCGATATCTTACCGAACCGACGTTCGCGTTTTCGGTAGTCAAGAATCGCCTGGAAGAGGTGCTCGCGGGTAAAGTCGGGCCAGAGGACCGGCGTGCTGTAGAGCTCGGTGTAGGCGAGCTGCCACAGCAGGAAGTTCGAGATCCGGTACTCGCCGGAGGTTCGAACCAGCAGGTCCGGGTCGGGCCACGGCGCCGTGTACAGCTCGCGCCGCAGCGCCTCGTCATCGATCTGCGACGGGCTCAGCTCGCCCGCCTGCACCCGCTCGGCCAGCCGGCGCGCGGCGCGAACCAGCTCGGCGCGGCCGCCGTAGCTGATGGCGACCACCAACTGCATGCGGTCGCCGCCGCGCGTGGCCTGGCTGATGGCGCTGATCGCGGCGCGGGCGGGCCGGTCGAGACGATCGATCTCGCCGACCACATGCACCTCCACCCCGTTCCGCACCAGGTCCGCCGCCTCGGACTTCGCGTACTCCTGAAGGAGCGACATGAGGAAAGCGATCTCGCGCACGGGGCGCTGCCAGTTCTCGGCCGAGAAGGCGAACAGGGTCATGACCTGCAGACCCGCCTCGACGCCGCCCTCCACCGCCTCGCGCACCGCCTTCATCCCGGCGCGGTGTCCCTCGTGACGCGGCAGGTTACGCTCGCGCGCCCAGCGGCCGTTGCCATCCATGATGATGGCCACGTGCCGCGGCAGTTCGCTCGGTGTCAGCTGCTTGATCTGTTGAAGGAGCTGAGAGGACATCGGTCTCGTGACGGCGTCGGCCGGGTGGCGGTGTTTGATGGTTCCGTGCCGCAGCCTCAGACCTCGAGGACTTCCGACTCCTTGGCCTTCAGAAGCGCGTCGATATTCTCCACGTACTGGTCGGTCAGCTTCTGCACCTGGTCCAACAGCTTGTGCCCCTCGTCCTCCGAGACCTTGCCGTCTTTCATCTGCGCCTTGATCTCGTCGTTGGCCGCGCGGCGGGCCGTGCGCACCGATACCCGCCCCTCCTCCGCCATCTTGTGCAGAACCTTGACCAGCTCCTGCCGCCGCTCTTCGTTGAGCGGCGGGATCGGTACATGGATGACCGTTCCGTCGTTCGAGGGGTTCAGCCCCAGGTCGGCGCTGCGGATCGACTTCTCGATCGGCCCCATCAGGCTCTTGTCCCACGGCTGGACGACCAGCAGCCGCGGTTCCGGCGCGCTGATCGTCGCCAGCTGCTCCAGCGGCATCTGCGTCTCGTACGCCTCGACCTTCACGTGCTCGAGCAGAGCGGGCGACGCCTTGCCGGTCCGCACCGTGGCGAACTCACGCCGCATCGCCTCCATCGCCTTCTCCATCCGGGAGCGGGTCTCCTTGACCGTGTTCATGGGTTTACCTCCGCGGAGATCAAGGTGCCCACCCTATCGCCGCGTGCCGCTGCCAGCACCGCGCCCGGTCGCTGGATGTTCAGCACGACGACGGGCAGGTCGTTGTCCTTGCAAAGCGAGATCGCCGTCGCATCCATGACGCCCAGCTCGCGCGTCATCACTTCTAGGAACGAGATTTCGGGGATCAACTCCGCGGTCGGGTCGGTCAGCGGATCGGCCGAGTGCACGCCATCGACTTTGGTCGCCTTGATGATCAGCTCGGCCTCCATCTCGATCGCCCGCAGCACCGCGGCGGTGTCCGTCGAAAAGTACGGGTTGCCCGTCCCCCCCGCAAAGAGCACCACCCGACCCTTTCTCCAGGTGCCGCAAGCGCCCGGCGGCGGATGTACGGCTCCGCCAGCTGCTCCATGCGGATCGCCGTGAGCACACGGTTCTCGACGCCCTTCTTCTCCAGCATGTCCTGGATCGCCAGCGCGTTGATCACCGTGGCCAGCATCCCCATGTAGTCGGCGGACACCCGATCCATGCCGGCCTGCGCCGCCGTCGCGCCGCGCACGATGTTGCCGCCACCCACCACCAGCCCCAGCGCCACGCCCGCGTCGCGGACCTCCTTGATCTGCTCGGTCAGCCGGTCCACCGCCTCCAGCGAGATGCCGGCTCCCTCCCTCCCGGCCACCGACTCGCCCGAGAGCTTCAGCAGGATTCGGCGGTACTTCAGCGCCGGGTGTTCCGACCACTCACTCACCCACTTTGAAACGCACGAACCGCCCGACCGCGATCTTCTCCCCGAGCTGTCCCTGCGTCTCGGCGATCCGGTCGGCGACGGCGATCTCCGGGTCCTTCACGTACTTCTGCTCCAGCAGCGTCCGCTCTTCGAAAAACTTGCGCAGCTTGCCTTCGACGATCTTCTCGGCGATGTGCTCCGGCTTGCCCTGATCCTTGACCTGGGCGAGAAAGATGCCGCGCTCGCGCTCCACGATCTCTTCCGGCACATCCTCACGCGACACCGCGATCGGGTCCGACGCCGCCACGTGCATCGCCAGGTCGCGGGCCAGCTCCTGGAACTGCTCGGTTCGCGCCACGAAGTCCGTCTCGCAGTTGAGCTCCAGCAGCACGCCGACGTTACGGGAGTGGTGGATGTACGACTCGACCACTCCTTGCTTCGCCTCTCGGCCGGCCCGCTTCTCCGCCGCGGCCGCGCCCTTCTTGCGCAGCCACTCGACGGCCGCCTCCACGTCTCCGCCGTTCTCCTGAAGGGCGCGCTTGCAATCCATCATGCCGGCGCCCGTGCGCTCACGCAAAGCTTTTACGTCTCCCGCCTTGATCTCAGTCATGCTCTATGTATCGGTTGGCCCTATCTCGTCTTGACGGCACGTCTACTAAAAAGGGGCCACCGAAGTGGCCCCGACCACGTCATTCTTCCTCGGTATCGTCTCCGCCTTCGCTCTCCCCATGCCCCTCCTCCTCGTCCTCGCCGCCCGTCCGGTGCGCCGCCAGCACCTCCGGCTTCGGCCGCCGACGCTTGCGCGGACGCCGCGCTGGACGTCCCTCGGTGACCGCCACCGCCACGTCGCTCGAGTAGGTGAAGACCTCTTCCTCCTCCTCGGCGGCCGCCGCCGCGCGCAGCTCCGCCGGCACCTCCGCCATCGCGGCCTGCACCGTGTCGGCGATCTCCTTGGTGATCAGCGACACCGAGCGGATCGCGTCGTCGTTGCCGGCGATGGCCACCGTCAGGCTGTCGGGATCCGCGTTGGTGTCGGCGATCGCGATCACCGGCACCCCCAGTTTGTTCGCCTCGGCCACCGCGATGTACTCCTTACGCGAGTCGACTACGAACAGACAGCCCGGCAGCCGGCTCATATCCTTGATCCCCGACAGATAGCGGTCCAGCTTCTCACGCTCGCGGTTGAGCAGCAGCTGCTCCTTCTTCGTGTAGAACTCGAACGCGCCCTCCNNCAGCATGCCGCCCAGCCAGCGCTCGGTCACGTAGAAGGCGCCGCAGCGCTCGGCCTCGGCGCGGATGACGTCGCTGAGCTGGGACTTGGTGCAAACGAACAGCACCGTGCCGCCGTGATGAACGACCTCGCGGACCAGTTTCTTCGCCCGCTCGAGCTCTCGCAGGGTTTTCTTGAGATCGATGATGTAGATGCCGCCGCGCTCGGCGAAGATGTAGCGGCGCATCTTGGGGTTCCAACGCCGCGTCTGATGGCCGAAATGTACGCCCGCTTCTAGCAGTTCCTCGAGCCCTACCGCCATTCGATCTCCTCTTCGCCCCGCTTCGGTTTTAACGTTTGCTGAACTGGAAGCGCTTGCGCGCCTTGGGCCGACCGTACTTCTTGCGCTCCACCCTGCGTGGGTCGCGCGTCAGCAGGCCTTCGCGCCGCAACGCCACGCGCCGGTCCTCATCCTCCACCAGCAGCGCCCGCGCGATGCCCAGCTGGATCGCGCCCGCCTGACCCGTCAGGCCGCCGCCCCGCACGTTCACCTTTACGTCGTACTCGCCCAGCGTCTCCGTCGCCTGGAACGGCTTCTCCAGCACGGCCTGATAGGCCTCGCGCGGGAAGTACTCGGCCAGCGCGCGGCCGTTGATCTGCCACTCGCCCTTGCCACGCTGTATGTAGACACGCGCCACGGAGGTCTTGCGACGACCCACGGCGTGGACCCGTCCGTCCTCGAGCTTCTTACCGATCATGTTCTCGACCCAACAAGGTAGGATGCCACGCTAAGACTTGATCTCCAGCGGCTCGGTGGTCAGGCCTGCATGAGGGTGCTCCGGCCCGGCGTAGACGCGGAGCTTCTTCACCATCTGTCGCCCCAGCTTCGTCTTCGGCAACATCCCCTGCACCGCGCGCCGGATCACCCACTCGGGCTTCCGAGAGAGCATGCGCTTGAAGGGGATCAGCCGCTCACCGCCCATGTAGCCGCTGTGGCGAAAATACGTCTTTAGCTCGGGCTTGCGGCCGGTCAAACGGACCTGGGCGGCGTTGATCACGATGACCCCGTCGCCGCAATCGACGTGGGGCGTGTACTCCGGCTTGTGCTTGCCCCGGAGGACCCGGGCCACCTGGGCGGCCAGGCGGCCGAGCACCACGCCGTCGGCATCCACCAGATACCAGCGCCGGGTGATCTCCGCCGGGTTCGCCACCGGCGTTTTCATCGATTTCGTCAGCAGCTCCGCCATCTCGAACCGATATCCGAGCGGCCCCCAACGCTCCGGGCGCGGGGCGCCGCGCAGGCCATGTCGCATTATGGGACAGCGCGAAAGGATATGCCGGAAGCCGTGCTATGTCAAGGAAGTTGGGGCACCGCCGCAGGGCCCGCGGCTACCCCAAAAAGCTCTCCAGCGAGCGGGCCCGGGAGACGTGTCGGAGCCGGGCCAGGGCCCGCTCTTTGATCTGGCGCACCCGTTCCCGGGTCACGCCCAACTGCTCGCCGATCTGCTCGAGCGTCATGGCGTCTTCGCCGTCCAGACCGTAGTAGAGGCGCAGGATCATCGCCTCGCGCGGCTTGAGCGTCGACAGCGCCTCCTCCACGTTGGCGCGCAACGCCTTCTCGAACGCCTCCTGCTCGGGGCCGGGGCGGTACTCGTCCGGCAGATAGTCGAGCAGCTTGTTGTCTTCGCCGGGGACGAGCGGCGCGTCGAGCGACAGGTGGGCCATGGCGATCGACATCGTCTTGTACAGCTCGTCCGGATCGACCTCCAGCCCCTCGGCCAGCTCGCCCACCGTCGGCTCGCGGCCCAGCTCCTGGACCAGCGCGCTGGAGCGCTTGCCGATCCGGTGGATCTCGCCGGCTCGGTTGAGCGGGACCCGGACGATGCGCGACTGCTCGGCCAACGCCTGNNGACGGCGTAGCTGATGAACTTCACGCCGCGCGTCTCGTCGAACTTCTCGGCCGCGCGGATGAGGCCCAGGTTCCCCTCGTTGATCAGATCGGCCAGAGCCACGCCCTGGTTCTGATACTT
>JABAOD010016265.1_pt1 | contig 10237 bp, 5 predicted proteins | sample 7062151 | NCBI WGS metagenome assembly JABAOD01 (sample SAMN14538626, study PRJNA623070) | marine sediment metagenome | biome: marine biome [ENVO:00000428]; feature: marine pelagic biome [ENVO:01000023]; material: deep marine sediment [ENVO:00002113] | place: India: Gulf of Khambhat ... | reverse complement strand
AACTTAGACGGCACGGCTCCCGTCGACGCGACCGCATTGATGGAGGACGCTTCGGCGGCCCTGCTCGATCACCTGGCATTACAGGGCTCCAGCCTGGAAACGCTGCAGGCCAATCTCGCCGCACTCCGTGATTCGATCGCTCCGGGCGGCCTGTTTCTCGGCTACGGTCCACGCGTACCCCTGCATCTGATGCTGCACGCCATTCGGCATCGCCAGCTGCTGCGCCGCGAGCGCTTCGGCGAACAGGTTGGCGCGCATATCCGCGGCTTGCAGGCACTGCTCGACGTGGAAAAAGCAAAGGAGACTGACTCGGGGACAGCAGGCAGCGTCGGATCCGGGTCGCGTTATTTCGATAGCGGCGCGCTATCCGGCATGCTCGAGCAGCGTGTCCAGGGCTCGGTAAAAATGCCCGCCGATCGAAGACGACGCATCGAGCACGCGCTCGAAACGTTGCAGAACTGGCAGGACGATCCCGTGCTGGTCCATTTCGTGGGCCACCTGCAGGAACCCGAATTCAGACAACAGGACATACTTGAAGTCGTGGACAGCGACGATCCGTGCGCAAGCGCATCCGAGGTGTTCGAGCGGGAAGCAGCGGCGTACGCAAAACTTTTCGCTGCAGCCCGGATCGCCACGCTGGAAATAAACGACAGCTATAACCCGTGGGTTCACGATTCCTGGTTCGCCGGTTTCGACTGGCAGGCATTCTCGGATGACGAGATGCAGCTCGTGACGCGGGTCGTGGCGCTGGTCTCCGCTGACTACCTGGCAGGCGACGGACTGACTTCATTCTCGAAACTGCTCGGATCGCGGTTGCCGGTGCACGTGCTGACCTGGGTACGGGCCTTCGACAATCCGTCCGTGAAACCGGGCGAGGGCCCGTTCGACTCGTATCGCTTCGAGCTGGCTTACTTCGGCATCGGGCATCGCCAGGTCGTCGTCGCGCAGACCTCTGCGGCGCGGCACCAGGACCTGTTGTCCGGGTACCTGACCGCGCTCGACAGCAACCGTGCCAGTTTGCACCTGGTCAATCGCGGCACGCAGACCAGCGTCGAGCAGCCGCTGCTGGCTCCCTGGTTTGTCGCCAGCGCCGCGCTCGAAAGTCGCGCACACCCGTTCATACTGGTGAATCCGGATGCCGGCGACCGCGCGGCCGAGCGCGTCAGCTTCGATGGCAATCCGCAGGCGGAGAACGACTGGCCGATCGAAACGCTCGAGTACCGGGGAGACGACGGCAAAACAATCGAGATGCAGCTTGCGTTCACGTTCGCCGACTACGCGTTGCTGATGCCGGCGCTGCACGAGCACTTCCGCGTGGTGCCGGCGGGCTTCGAGGCCGACGACCTGGTCCCGGTCGACCGCTACCTCGAAATGGACGAAACGCTGGTCGAGCGCCTCGTGCCGTTTGTCTGGGGAATCGACGACCAGGGGGTATTGACCCGGGTCGTTGTATCGCGAGCGCTGATCTTTGCGTGCCGCGACCGCCTCAACTACTGGCGTACGCTGCAGGAACTCGCCGGCATCCATAATTTCTATGTCGAAGAGGCCATCGAGAGAGTCATCGAAGAGCAGCGCGCGGCCGAGGAAGCGGAACGGGCGCGACTGCAGCAAGCGCACGAGGAAGAACTGGAGAGCGCCCGTAACGAAGCGGCCGACACGGTGATGGGCCAGCTCGTCGACGTGCTGATGGGTGCTGACCTGTCCGACATGGTGGGCGGCGCCGCGCCGGTCGCCAGCCTGCCTTCGACGACGGCAAAAGCGGCCGCCACGGACGCGTCGAAAGTCGAAGAAGCGGCGCCAGTCGAAGAGCCGGAAGCAGAGCCGGAACCCGAGGAGGAACTGAGCTTCGACGAACCGTGGCTCGACACGGCGATGTGCACGACCTGCGACGACTGCATGGGCATCAACAAGATGATGTTCGCCTACAACGACGACAAGCAGGCGTACATCGCGGATCCGAAAGCGGGCCCGTATGCCGATCTCGTCGAAGCAGCCGAAATCTGCCCGGCCAAATGCATTCACCCGGGCAAGCCACTGGATCCGAACGAGCCGGGCCTCGAGGAACTGATCGCCCGCGCCGAACCGTTTAACTGATGAATAGCATGCTGCTGGCACCGTCGATCATGGCCGGGATCGGGTTGTTCTTCGGGGCAATCCTCGCGATCGCGCAGCGTTTCCTCAAGGTCGATGAGGACCCGCGCATCGAAGCAACCAACGAAATGCTGCCGGGCACCAACTGCGGCGCCTGCGGCCAGCCGGGCTGCCTGCCGTTCGCCGAGAAGCTGGTGGCAGGCGAAGTGGATCCGGGCCAGTGCACGGTCAGCACCGATGAGACCATCGAACAAATCGCCGAGTTTCTGCAGGTGGATGCCGGCCGCCAGGAGAAACTGGTGTCGCGGCTGCGCTGCGCCGGCGGCGCTGCCCAGGCGCACCAGATCGCTGAATATCGTGGCTTCGAGGGTTGTCGTGCCGCGGCGGTTGCGTCGGGCGGCGGCAAAGGCTGTCCGTGGGGTTGTCTCGGCCTCGGTGACTGCGAGGTCGCCTGCACGTTTGACGCGATCCACATGAATTCCAATGGACTGCCGCAGGTCGATACGGAAAAATGCCGCGCCTGCCCCGATTGCGTCGCGGCCTGCCCGCGCGACCTGTTCGAGCTTGTGCCGATCAGCCAGAACCTGTTGGTGCAGTGCAGCATCCCGCTGGCGGGCGAAGCGGCGACGCAGCTATGCTCGGTTGCCTGCGACGCGTGCGGCAACTGCGTTGCCGACGCGGCGCCCGGCCTGATCCGCATGGAAAACAACCTGCCGGTCATCGACTACTCGGCCGGCGGTCCGGCGAAGCCTGATGCCACCTATCGCTGCCCGACGCGTTCGATCGTGTGGCTCGACAAAGAGCAATTCCAGGACCAGGAATCCAGACGAGTGGGGACCGGCTGATGCCAACGCTGCGCAACATCGCCATCGACTGGTACCGCAGAGTTTTCGGTGCCCCGGCAGGCTCTGATATTCGCGACGAGGGGCTCTCCACGGTAGTCGACGGCAACAGCGCCGTTGCGCTGGCCGAGGCCAGTATCGCCAGTCATGCCGTGCTTGGTGGAACATTTCCGTCGACAGCGGCGGAATCGGTCTGGCGCGGCGAGATCGACCTCGGTCATGCCAACCTGTACGGCGAACCGCTCGCTGCGCAATCGGCCGAGGGGCCGCGCGGCATCGTCGCTGCCGCGACCGGCCTGGCACTGGCAGGCAGGCGCGCGACCGCATTCCTGTCCGGTCCGGACATCGCCGCCGCCCAGGACCTGCTGATCTCGGCCGCCGGCCGGCACGCTCCGCTCGTACTGCACCTCGGCACGCGTGCAGTCGCTGCACACGGCGGCGCGCTCGGCAGCGGACACGATTGCGTGCATCTCTGCGCCGACTCCGGCTTCTTCATGTTATTTGCAACAAATGTACAAGAAGCGGTTGATTTTACTTATATAAGTCGAAAGGTAACCGAAGAGACGCTCGTCCCCGGGCTGGTCATAATGGACGGCGAGCAAACGGCGCTGGCGGCACAGGACGCGCGCCTGCCCTCACCGGCACAGGTTGCCGCATTTCTTGGTCCGGCGCGCCAGCAAATCGAGGCGCCAACCGCGGCGCAGAAACTGCTGTTTGGCGAGACTCGTCGGCGAGTACCCGCCTGGCACGATCTCGACGAACCGATTCTGAGCGGCGCGCTGTATGAGCCGGGCAGTTTCGCGTTGGGGGCATTCGCACGCCGCCCGTTTTTCGATGCATTTGTCGACGAGTCGCTCGCGTCGGCCTTCGAGCAGTTCGCGACCAGGACCGGCAGACAGCATGCGCCGGTTTCCCGTTACCGGCTGGACGATGCGGAAACGGTACTGGTGGCTCAGGGTGCCGCCGTCGAAACAGCGTGCGCGGCTGCCGACTTGCTTCGGCAGCGATACAAGCGCCGCGTCGGCGTGCTTGGCATTCGGTCGCTCCGACCCTTGCCACGCCGGCTTCTCGCCGAAGCGCTCGAGAATCGCGGCCAGGTGCTGATCCTCGAACGCGCAGACAGCCCGCTGTCCGATGAACCGCCGCTGACGCGAGAGATACGCGATGCCGTCGCTGCGGGGTCAGCCTGTCACCCGGTCATATACGGTGTCGGCGGCTTGCCGCTGCGCGTCGCCGACCTGGTCGCGCTGTGTAATGCGGAAGCAGATCCGGCCGCGGCACCCCGGTACCTCGGCCTGTCTTTCGACGACGTGTCGGGCGAACAGCCGAAACGCGAGGTGCTTCTCGATACGCTGCGGCGCGCGTATCCGGACCTCGCGCATCGCGGCGTTCGCGCCGCCGCAGGATACGAGGCCGCGGCTCCCGACAGCAGCCTCACGATAGCCATCGAGCGCGTGACGTATGGCGATGGCCGCGGCCTCGCCGCAGCAGCCGGCGCCCTGCTCCACGCGCTTGAAGAAGGACACGTCCGAAGCCGGCCGGCGATCTCCTGGGGCGGCTGGTCGCAACGCTGCGTCGACTGGATCTCGCACGGCAGCGATACGCTGCACGACCCGGGCGACGATCCGGTAGCCGACCTGACGCTGAACGTGCCTGCAGCAAGAGTGACACTGGCCGACGAGTCACGTTGTTTCGGTCTGTTACCGAATGCCGATGCCGACAGCGCTGCCGACGATGCCAACCTTAAGCTCGAGTCGCTGCTCGGCGGCCTGTTCGGGGCACTGCTCGGCGCCGGGCTGATCGACCAGACCACTCGCCGGATCATCGGCGCACGTCGCCAGCAACTCGAGAACGAGGATGCTGCAGTCCGCGAAACGCGCTTGCAGTCATTCCAGGCGGGCCTCGAACAGGTCGCAGAAGTCCAGGAAAAAGCGGGCACGGAAGCCGGACGCTGGGACAGCGAAGCGCCCGCCGCCGTGCAACATCTGCGACGTGACGACGATCATGTCGCCAGCCTGCCGCGATTCTGGGACCAGGCCGGTGTGCTGTGGCGTGACGGGACGCAGGACAGGCTGACGCCCGATCCGTACCTGGCTTCGGGAACGATGCCGCCACTCAGCTCGACGTTCCGCGATTTCAGCGATGCGCGCGGCACGCTGCCCGTTTTCGACCCGCAGCTCTGCACCGGCTGCGGCCGCTGCTGGACGTCTTGCCCGGATAGCGCGATCGGCGTCGTCGCGACAACGCCGCAAGCACTGATCGACGCCGGCATCAAGAAAGCGGGCGCGGACGCCGTGCGCCAGGTCGCATCGAAGCTTGCGTCGCGGATCATCTCGAGCAACAAGTCCGCGGAATCAGCGACGACGACGTTCGGCACCATGCTCGATGACGCGTTCGACTGGCTGGAAGGAAAAATGCCGCTGCCCGATGAACGCAAACAGGCGATTGCGGATGGCCTCGCGGGTATCCGTGCCGAATTCGGCCGCTTGCCGGTCGCGGTAACCGAACCGTTTTTCCGCCAGCCCGAGGCACAGAAGAAGGACAGTGCCGAGCTGCTGTCGGTGGTCATCAATCCGGAGGCATGCAAGGGCTGCGGCATTTGTGTCAGTCACTGCGAGCCGGACGCATTGCGACTGGAGGCCCAGGACGCCGACGTGCTCGACAGGGCCCGCGCGCTGTGGTCGAGCTGGTCAGCGACACCGGACACGGCCAGCAACACGATTGAACGCGTCGCAGAAAACCCGGAAATCGGCTCAATGGCGGCGCTACTGTTGTCGCGTTACTGCCAGTTCGCCGTAGCCGGCGGTGACGGCGCGGAAGCGGGCTCCGGGGAGAAAATGGCGGTGCGCCTGCTGCTCGCGGCGACGGAATACCAGCGACAACCGCTCGTGCAGCGCTTTGCACGGTTGCTGGCAGAAACCGGCGAGGAAATCTCGTCGCTGCTGCACGACACACTGTCCGGTACGCTGGCCGTGGATGACCTGGACGAGATTTCTGCCCGCCTGAGAGCCACCAGCAGCCCGCGGATCGACGCGAAGACGCTGACCGCGGCCACCGGCAAGTCCCGCGACGATCATTCGATCGACACAGGACACTTGCTGCGCCTGATCGAGTTGTCAAAGGATCTCACAGCGGCGCACGACCGGCTGGTGCACGGCAAGCAGGGCCTGGGCCGTGCCCGCTACGGCCTGGCGGTCGCGGGCGGCAGCGCCGCCGCGTGGGCCGGCGCCTTTCCGCATAACCCGTTCCAGGCGCCGGTCGTCATCGACATGACCGGTGACGCGGCGCAGCTGGCCGCGGGCCTGATCGAGGGCCATCTGCAGGAAACCACCGAACTCGTGCGCCTGCTGCGGCTCGCGCGCCTTGAGATCGACAAACCGGATGGTGCCGACTGGCAGCGTGGGGCGCTCGCGAGCCTGCGATGGCAGGATCTCAGTGACGACGAATTCCAGCTGTGCCCGCCGTTGATGCTGATCGGCAGCGACGAGTTACTGGCCGGTGCCGGGCTCGGTCAGCTGACCTGGCTGCTGAATTCCCGCCTGCCCGTCAAGATTCTCGTGCTGCAATCGCTGGACTTCGGCATGGCCGGCGACAACGTGGCGGAGACGGCACAAGCGCCTGTCAACGATCCGCGGGCAAGCCTTGCCCTGCTCGCGGTAGCGCAACGCAATGCCTATGTCGCCCAGACTTCGGTCGCCGACGCGTCGCATCTCTGCGACAGCATGCTGGAAGCGCTGCGCTACGACGGCCCGGCATTGATCCAGGCGTATGCGCCGAGCCCTACCCGCAACGGCTTTGGCAGCGAGCTTACGGTACGACAGGCCGAACTGGCTGTCGCCAGCCGCGTGACGCCGCTGTATCGCTACGACCCGCGCGCGGAAGGTGTTTTCGGCTCACGCCTCTGCCTCGACGGCAATCCGAAGCCGGGCGAACTGCTCGCCTTCGACGACGAGAGTGGCCGGATGCAAACTCCCGCGGACTGGGCCATCGGCCAGCAGCGTTTCAAGTTCGCTTTTACGCCGCTCGGAACGGATGCAAAGGCGCCTGCCCCGCTGCACGACTGGCTGCCGTTGTCCACGCAGGAACGGGCAAAAAAGACTCCCTGCCTCGTAGTTGACCGCGGCGATGATGAAGAGCGTCTTGCAATCGCGCCGGCCATGGTCGAAATGGCCGTAACGTGTCTCGAGAACTGGCGCACGCTGCAGGAGCTCAGCGGCATCGTGACGCCGTTCACCGAACGCCTCGAGAAGGAAATTCGCGACGAGGTCGCGGCCGAGCATCGTGCGGAACTCGATGAGCAGAAGCGCGCCGCGGATGCCGAGATCCGGGCGATCAGGGAAAAGACCGAGGCCGAGATCGCCGCCAAGATACGAAGCCGTCTGCTGGCCCTTGCATCGCGCAACAGAGGCGGAAGCGAATGAAGCTGCTCGGCCAACTGCGTCGCGGCTTCGAGCACGGAGTGCATCCTGCGCATCTGAAAGAACAGACCGAAGATCTGCCGATACAGCGCGTGCCGTTCGTCAAGGACTACGTGATGCCGCTCGGCCAGCACATCGGCGTGCCGAGCGAGGCCGTCGTCGAGGCCGGCGAGCGCGTCCGTCGCGGGCAACTGATCGCCAAGCCCGGTGGTTTCGTATCGACGGCATTGCACAGTCCGGTGACCGGCACCGTGACCAGGATCGGCGACTTTCGGGGCGCTGACGGCCGCTTCGCGCCGGCGATCGGCATAGAAGCCGACGCGTTTTCGACGCAGCAGGTTGACGCGGGCACGGGGCCCGACTGGCGCGAGCTGTCCCTCGAAGCCTTTATCGAGGCTGTGCAGATGGCGGGCATCGTGGGCATGGGCGGCGCGGCATTCCCGTCGCACGTCAAGCTGTCCGTGCCGGACGGCGTAAAGATCCGCCACCTGTTGATCAACGGCGCCGAATGCGAACCCTACCTGACCAACGATCACCGGCTGATGCTCGAGCGCGCCGACGCGCTGCTCGAAGGCGCGGAAATCGTGCGGCAGAAGCTCGGCGCCGAAGAAACGGTGATCGGAATCGAAGTCAACAAGCCGGACGCCATCGACATCATCCGCCAGCACGTTCTTCCGGACCAGCCGGTGCGGGTCGTGCCGCTCGAGGTGAAATACCCGCAGGGCGCCGAGAAAATGATGATAAAGAGCGTCTTCGGCACCGAGGTGCCGGCCGGGCAACTGCCGCGCGATGTCGGCGTCAACGTCAACAATGTCGGCACGATCGTCGCGATCGCCGATTATTTCCTGCGCGGCATGCCGCTGATCGAGCGCGTCGTCACGGTGGCCGGCCCGGGCGTCACCTACCCGGCCAACCTGGTCGTGCCGCTGGGTACGCCGCTGCGCGAGGTCGTCCGCTTCTGCGGCGGGCTGAAAGGCGACACGCGGGAGATCATCATGGGCGGACCGATGATGGGCCGCCCGGTGGCAAGCCTCGACGTGCCCGTGGTGAAAGGTTGCTCCGGCGTGCTGGTGTTCACCGAACAGCAGACGGCGAGACGGCAGGAATTCCCGTGCATTCGTTGCGGACGATGCCTCGAAGCCTGTCCCTACTTCCTGAATCCGTCGCGGTTTGCACGACTCGCGAGGGCGCGCCTGTACGACGAAATGAAAGCCCTGCACGTTTTCGACTGCGTCGAGTGCGGCAGCTGCACGTTCGCCTGCCCGTCGAATATCCCGATCGTGCAGCTGATCCGCACGGCGAAAGACGACCTGACGCATCGCAAGGAAGCCTGAGTGAAACGCGAGGATCCCGAACTTCTGCTCGTGCACGCGCCGCTGTTGCGCCAGGGCATGACAACGCCGAAAGCGATGCGCGACGTCATCTATGCGCTGCTGCCGGCCACCGGCGCCGCACTCTGGTTTTTCGGTCTGAGCGCGCTGCTGGTGCTCGGGTCGTCGATCGCGGGTGCCGTGCTGGCCGAAGTGACGTTCGCAAAACGCGGCGCTCGTAGCGCGACCCTCGGAGACGCAACAGGACTGCTGACGGGCCTGCTGCTCGGCCTGACGCTGCCGCCCGGTCTGCCGATGTGGATGGCGTTCCTCGGCGGCTTCGTCGCCATCGGCTTCGGCAAGGTCATCTGGGGCGGCCTCGGCCACAACCTGTTCAATCCGGCGCTGGTCGGCCGCGCGTTCCTGCTGGCGACGTTTCCCATCGCGATGACGACCTGGGTGGGTGCCGGCGTCGATGACTTTACCAGCATCTACCCGAGCAACCTGGCTCTGCCGTTCATGCAGGCCAATGTCGACGCCGTTACCGCGGCTACACCGCTCGGCTTGCTGAAATTCGAACAGCAGGTGACGCCGCTTGCGAACCTGATGTTCGGCAGGATCGGCGGCTGCCTCGGCGAAACCAGCGGCGTGCTGCTGCTGCTCGGCGGCGTCTACCTGTGGCTGCGCCGCGACCTCGACTGGCGCATACCGGTCAGCATCCTGCTGACCGTAATGATCTTCTCTGGCGTCCTTAACCTGGTCGATGCGGCGCGCTACCCGTCGCCGCTGTTTTCGGTATTTTCCGGCGGCCTGATGCTCGGCGCCATCTACATGGCCACCGATCCGGTGACCTCGCCACTGACGCCGAAAGGCGCCTGGATTTTCGGCATCGGCACCGGCGTGCTGGTGATGCTGATCCGCGTCTTCGGCGGGCTCCCCGAGGGCGTCATGTACGCAATCCTGCTGATGAATGCCGCGACGCCGCTGATCGATCGCTATACCCAGCCGCGCGTGTTCGGCCGCGAGGCGGGCTCGGAATGACGGCGACCGCACGCATCGACAGCCCTGCACCCGGCTCTCTGCGCCTGGTGCTGACGCTGGCCATTGCCGGCCTGATATCGGGTATCGCCATCATCGGCATCTACGAGGCGACGCTGCCGACCATCACCGCGAACAAGGCACGCGAGCTGCGCGAAGCGGTATTCAAGGTCCTGCCCGGCGTCAGCCAGATGCAGCCGCTGGTGTTCCGTGACGGTGAACTGGTTGCGACGCTCGAACCCGGCGCCGACGAGAACGCCATTTACGGCGGTTACGACGACACCGGCAATTTCGTCGGTTACGCGATACCGGGCGCCGGCCCGGGCTTCCAGGACACGATCGGGCTGCTGTACGGCTTCGATCCGGTGCGCCGGCAGGTTCTCGGCATGGAGGTGCTGGNNNNGACAAGATCTACAAGGACATGGATTTTGTCGACGACTTCAAAGCGCTGTCGATCGACCCGACAATCGTCGCCGTGAAAAAAGGCAGCAAAACGCAGCCAAATGAAGTCGACGCGATCACGGGCGCGACGATCTCG
>JABAOD010011501.1_pt3 | contig 10237 bp, 10 predicted proteins | sample 7062151 | NCBI WGS metagenome assembly JABAOD01 (sample SAMN14538626, study PRJNA623070) | marine sediment metagenome | biome: marine biome [ENVO:00000428]; feature: marine pelagic biome [ENVO:01000023]; material: deep marine sediment [ENVO:00002113] | place: India: Gulf of Khambhat ... | reverse complement strand
TCGAAGAGGCGCTTGGCAGCGGCCCGGAACCCTTCGAGCCGGATCTGCTCAACCTGGAGGAGCGGCACGTTGCCGATGGCTTCGACGCTCAGGCGCCGGGTGACCACCTCGAACAGTGACGGGGCGATGGCCAGGTCGACCTCCGAGCCCTCGAGCTCGACGGCCAGGCGGCGCAACGTCCCTGCTTCGACGGCCGATGGTGCCACGACCACCAGCCCGGCGCCCAGGCGGCGGGCAACCGCCACCGGGTCGGCGATGGGGGCGATGACCGACGTCTGGTCGAGCACTCCGGTTCCGGCCGGCANNGGCGCCCAGTCGACGGGCAACGGCCACCGGGTCGTTGATGGGGGCGATGACCGATGTCTGGTCGAGCACTCCGGTGCCGGCCGGCAGGGCGTCGTCGAGGAACCCCACGACGTCGTAGGCGTCCTCACGTTGCATGGCGGATGCGACGGCCATCGATTCCTCGTTGACCCCGATCAGCAGAGTCCTCTGCACCCCGACGCCGCGCTGCCAGCTGCGGCGCATCGCCGAGCGCACGGCCATCCGCCCCACGCTCCCGCCGACGAGGACGAGCCCATACAGCATGGCGACGTACAGGCGCGACAACTGGAGATTGGCGGCGAACGACAGGAAGCCGAGCGCCACCACCGCCCCCGTCGTACCGGCGAGGAACTTACGGATGCCCTCCACCCCGTCGGCCAGGTGATAGGGGGAGTAGGCCCCGGCGGCGTGCAGAGCCAAGAGCCACAGTGGAAGCACTCCGATGGCCACCGGGATCTCGTTCTGGAGCGGGCTGAGCGTGCCGGTGGTGCCGATGACCGCCCGCAATCCGTACGCCGCCAGGCTGGAGGCGGCGATGACGGCGGCATCGAGTGCCAGCAGGCGCCGGGCCACCTTCCGGCGATTGCGCACCGGTGTCACCAGCGGCGCGGTGAGGGGCGCGCTCGACGTGTCGGCGGCGTACATACGTCGGTTATCGGCCGCCCTCGTCGGCGCTTGAACCTCATCAAGTCGGAGGCCCTTTCGGCCGTTATCTGTAGGTGACTAGTCACCTCTGAGGAGAGCGCGTGCGAACGATCGGCGCCCGAGCCATCGTGGGCGGGAGCCTGCAGGTGGTCACCCGGGTCATCGGCATGTCGACTGCCGTGATCACCGTGCCGTTGCTGGCGCGCCATCTGGGGGCGGGAGGCTTCGGACGTTTCACCATCGCCCTCAACGTGGCGTTCATCGTCATCGTGCTGGCCGAACTCGGCCTCCCGCTACTCGTGTCCCGGGACTGGCCGGGATTGAGCCACGAAGAGCGGAGGGGATGGCTGGCCGATTTCTGGTCGGTGCGGTGGGTATCGGTCGTGGGCGTGTCGATGGTGGCAGTTGCCACTGTGGTGGTGCTCCCCATCGAGGGCAAAGCCGAGATCATGCTCGCTCTGGCGCTCGTTCCGATCGTCGCCGTCCACACAGCGATGAGCGCCCTCTTCACCGCCGAACTCGACCCGTGGCCGGTGGTGCGGGGCGAGATCGCCAACCGGGTGCTGTGGGTGATGCTGCTGGTGGGGGCCGTGCAGATGGGGGTCGGCCTGATCGGGGTTCTGGTCGCCGTACTCGTCGTTCACGTCGCTGCTCTCGCCACCACCGCCGTGTCCGGCGTCAGGCGCGGCTTCATCAGGCGTCCCCAGCTCCACCTGCGCCCCCGCTCCTCGGTGTTGCTGCGGGCGGCCGGACCGCTGGCCCTCATTCCGCTGCTGGGCGCCGTCTACGCCCGTTCCGATGTCCTCGTCCTGGCCATGCGCGTGCCGGACGCCGAGGTCGGCGTGTACGGGGCGATCTGGCGGATCATCGAAGCTGCGCTCGCTCTGGCGGCGGTCGGGTCGGCACTGCTGCTGCCCAAGATGAGCAGGACAGACGATCGCACAGCGCAGCGGCGGGATTTCACACGGACGCTGCGGGTGCTGATGACGGTCTACATCCCGGGAGCGGTGTTCATCGCCATGGTGGCCGGACCCCTACTGCGGTTGGTGGGGGGTGACGAGTTCGCAGGCACCATCGCCGCCCGGGGAGGGAGCGTTTCCCCGGCAGTCACTCTCGCGCTCATGACGGTGGTGATGGTTTTCATGGTGTTCGGCATCACCACGGGCGCCCTCATGGTGGCCCGCCACCGCCAGGGTGCCCTCCTCCGCCAGCTCGTCGTGACGGTGGCGGTCAACGTGCCGCTGGTGTGGGCGTGGGGGGCCCGATGGTCGATCCTCGGGGTGGCCCTGGCCGCTCTGGCGGCCGAGTGCGTGTCGGCGGTCCATGCTTCCTGGATCCTTCGCCAGGAGCTCGGACCGATCGATGTGAGGAAGATCCTCACATGGCCGGCCACCATCGCGCTGGCGATGGCGATCGCCATGGCCGTCGCGGCAACATCGTCGGTTGTCGCCATGGCCGTTGCCGGAGTGGCGGTGGCGGTGGGTTTGGGGTGGCTGTCACCGGCCCGCCGCGACCTGACCGATGTGCTGAAGCAGCGATCGCCGGTGGAGGTGGTGGGATGACGCCGACCGTCACGATCGCCACCGTCACCTATGGCGAGCGGGCGCCCTTGCTGGCAGCCGTACTCGACGGGATCGAGCGGCTGGCCGGTCGCGACCACGTGGTGGCGGTGATCGTCGTTGACAACGATGCGACGGACGCCACCAAGGAGCTGCTGGCGGGCCGTGACGTCGACGTCGTGCAACTGGCGCCTAACCGTGGATCTGCCTCCGGTTTCGCCGCTGCCATCAGCCGGGCGGTGGTGTCCGGCTCGGATTACGTGTGGCTCCTCGACGACGACAACCTGCCTGAACCTGGCTCTCTCAACGCCCTGCTGCAGGCGGCGCGCGACCTTCCGGAGGGGACTGCGCTGCAATGCCTGCGCAGCAACTACGACCACCTGCGCCGACTCGTGGATGGGATGCCGCCCGCGGTTGTGTTCGGCCACGCCAACGCCTTCCTGGACGCTTCCTTCCGGCACGACCGCCTGGCGCCTCCTGTCGCCGGAATCGCCGACGACTATCCGGCGATGCCGTGGGGTTTCTACGGCGGGCTCTTCACCCCGACGGAGGCGCTGTCCGACGCCGGCCTCCCCATGGAGGAGCTGGTCCTGTACGTGGACGACACCGAGTACACCCATCGGCTGGCAGCGGCCGGCGGCCTGCGGCTGGTCCCCAAGGCGGTGGTCGAGGACCTCGACGATCCGTGGTGGATGGGCCGTGATCCCGTCGACTGGGTGGCCGGTGCCGGCACCGCTGCCGAGCGGAGGCGCCTCTACTACTGGCTGCGCAACGTGGTCTACTTCCAGCGAACGAGGCTCGTGACGCACCCGATCGAGTTCACGGCCAACCGGTGGCTCAAGTCCTGGCGTGAACTGCGGCACTGTCGGCGGGCGGCAGTCGCCGGTCGCACCACCCAGCCGCTGCGCAACTGGGCGCTCTACCGGCGGGCGGTTCGGCACGGGATGCGGGGACGGCTCGGATCGTGCTCTCGGGTCGATCGGGCGGTGGCGCCGTGAGGTACGTCCTCAACGGCCGGTTCTTCACACAGCCGGTGACGGGGGTGCAACGGTATGCCCGCAGCCTGACGGCCGCCGGGCTGGGAGTGCCGGAGGAGATGGTGCGAGTCGCCCTGCCGGGATCGGGCCTGGTCCCGCTGGCCGACGCCGCCACGACCACGATCCCTTCCAACGTCCGCCAGGGGCACTTCTGGGAGCAGGTCATGCTTCCCAGGCTCCTCGCTCCCGACGACCTCCTGGTGGGTCTGTGCAACTACGGCCCGCGACGCCTCCGGCGCCAGGTGCTGACCCTTCACGACGCTGCCTCCGCCATCGTCCCCGAGACCTTCTCCAGGCTCCATCACGCCCTGTTCACCGCCTTCGGGGTGGGAGCGGCCCGAGCGGCCCGGCTGGTCGTCACCCACAGCGAGACGTCGAAGATGGGCATCATCGACAGCTACGGGATCAAGCCCGATCGGGTACACGTCGTCCCGTGCGGTGTCGCCCCGATGTTCACACCCGGCCCAGCCATCGAGGATGGGCCTGGCTACTGCCTGTTCGTGGGCGCTCACGACCCGCGCAAGAACCTGGCCTTCCTGGAGGCGCTGTGGCCCGAGGTCGAGCGCCGGACCGGTCTGCGGTTGGTGGCCACCGGGCGCAGCGTGTCCCGTGCCCACGCCGCCGCCGGCGGGGCCGGCGTCGCCGACGTCCGCACCGATGTGGAGGACGCCGAGCTGGTGGCTCTCTATCGAGGAGCAACCCTCGTCCTGCAACCCAGCCGCTACGAGGGCTTCGGACTGCCGGCCCTGGAGGGCGCCGCCTGCGGCACCCCATTCCTGTCGACCGACGTCGGTGCCGCCTGGGAGCTGGCCGCCCGGCCCGACGACCAGGTGTTGCCCCTCGTTCCCGAGGCGTGGGTGGAGGCGATCGTGCGCATCGCGGAGATGAGCGCTGCCGATCGGGCGGCCTTCGAGACCGAGTCGTTGGCGGTGGCCGGGCGCTTCACCTGGGAGCACAGCGCCGCTCGGTTGGGAGAGGTGCTGCGGGCGGCAGCCGGGGAGATGTCATGAGCCGGGTCGCCATCGTCCACGACTACCTGACGCAGCGGGGTGGGGCGGAGCGGGTGGTGCTGGCCATGGCCGAGGCCTTCCCCGACGCCCCCATCCACACCTCGCTCTACCAACCTGCGACGACCTTCCCCGAGTTCGCTTCGCTCGACGTGCGCCCGAGTTCGCTCAACCGCGTCGCCGCCCTGCGCCGCGACCACCGGCGGGCGCTGCCGTTGCTGGCGTCGACCTTCTCCCGGATGCGGATCGATGCCGACGTCGTGTTGGCCAGCTCCAGCGGGTGGGCCCACGGGGTGCCGGCGTCCGGTGCCCGCAAGGTCGTCTACTGCTACACGCCCGCCCGGTGGCTCTACCTGCGCCGCCAGTACGCCACCTCGGCCCCGGCCCGGCTGGCGCTGGCGGGTCTCGGCCGGCGTCTCGAGCGCTGGGACCGGCGGGCGGCCGCCGATGCCGACCACTACCTGGCGATCTCGACGGCGGTGCAGGAGCGCATTCGGGACACCTACGGCATCGATGCTGCTCTCCTCCACCCGCCCCATGCGGCCGATGTCGACGGGCCCCGGGAGGCGGTCCCCGGTCTCGACCCCGGCTTCCTGCTCGTCGTGTCCCGGCTCCTCCCTTACAAGAACGTGGACGTGGTGGTGGAGGCCATGCGATCGCTGCCCGCTCGCCGCCTGGTGGTCGTAGGAGAGGGGCCGGAGCGGTCCCGCCTCCAGCGGTCTGCCCCGGCCAACGTCACCTTCGCCGGAACGGTGAGCGACGCCCGGCTGCGCTGGCTGTACGCCTCGGCGGCGGCCGTGGTGTCGTCGGCCCACGAGGACCTGGGGTTGGTGCCGCTGGAGGCCGCGGCCTTCGGCACCCCGGCCGTGACCCTGGGGGCGGGCGGCTTCCTCGACACGGTCGTCCCCGGCGAGACGGGCGTGTTCTTCGACGCCCCCTCCCCGCAGGCGGTGGCAGGCGCCGTCCGCCGGGCCGGCGAGCGGTCATGGGATGAGAGCTCGCTGCGGGCCCAGGCCGATCGCTTCTCGAGGAGCGTCTTCATCGACCGGCTGCGGGCGGCCGTCGGGGTCCTGAGCCCGCATCGCTAGGTAGGCTCGGCGCCCGATGTGCTTCGACCCCAACGCCACTCCGCCCATCGCCGACAACGGCGTTCCGGTGCGGACCCGCGACCTCGACCTGGTGGCCGACGACGGCAACGAGTTCATGGCCTTCGAAGCCCGGGGAGAGGAGGTCGACGCCGGCGTCATCGTGTTACCCGATGTGCGCGGCCTCTACCAGTTCTACAAGGACCTGGCCCGCTGCTTCGCCCAGGCCGGCCACGCCTCGGTGGCGATCGACTACTTCGGCCGCACGGCCGGCCCCGGCGCCCGCGACGACGACTTCGACTTCTGGCCCCACGTGGAGAAGGTGACCGAGGCGGGGCTGCGGGCCGACGTGGCGGCGGCCGCCCACCTGCTGCGGGCCGACGACCCCGACCGGCGGCTGTTCACCGTCGGCTTCTGCTTCGGAGGCTCCAACTCGTGGCACCAGGCCGCCTCCGGGCACGGACTGGCAGGTGCCGTCGGGTTCTACGGACGACCGCGTCGCGACGACGGCGTATCGGTCATCGATCGTGTGGGCGAGATGGAGTGCCCGATCCTCGCCCTCATGGGCGGTGACGACCCGGGCATTCCGCACGACATGGTCGACGACTTCGCAGCTGCCCTCGATGCTGCCGGCGTCGAGCACGATGTCGTGGTCTACCCGGGAGCGCCGCATTCGTTCTTCGATCGCAAATACGAGGACTTCGCCGACGAGAGTGCCGACGCCTGGCGACGGGTGCTCGAGTTCATCGGGCGTTACGCAACGTGACCGCAGCGCTCGAGCTGACTCGCAGCCAGATCCTGTCGTACCGTCGCGCCGTGGGTGCCCTCGATGGCCGTCTCCGGCACGGGCCCGAGGCGCTGCGCCGCGCTGCATGGGCAGGCTTGCAAGACAGCATGCCGCGGGCCGCCCTTCTCTCGATCCACGCCCGCGTCGATGCGACGCCGCCCACGGTCCTCGACGATCCGGCGCTCGTCCAGATCTGGGGACCTCGCTACAGCGCGTTCGCCGTGGCAGTCGAGGACGTGGCTGTCTTCAGCCTCGGGCGTATGGCAGACAATGAGAGGTTTCGGAACCGAGCCGAGGGTCTCGCCGCGCGGATCCGCGAGCTGCTCGGTGACACCGCGATGACCGATGACGAGGCAGGTCGTGCGCTCGGCGTCAGCCCCGGCCGGCTGCGCTACGCCACGACGACCGGGACGGTGCTCATCGAGTGGGACGGCGCCCGCCAAACCACCGTGCGGTCGGTTCCACCTCCCGACATGGATGTCTCCGAAGCGCGGCTGGAGCTGGCTCGTCGATACCTCCGTGTCTTCGGGCCGGCCTCGCCGACCTCGTTCGCCAAATGGGCCGGTGTGGGGGAGTCGATGGCGCGCGATGTCCTGAGGCAGCTCGGTACCGAACTCGTCCCGGCGAGCACGCCGATGGGGGAGGCGTGGCTCCTCGCTGCCGACGAGGACGAGATGCGTGCTGACCGGGCCGATCCGATTGGCGTCCGTCTGCTGCCGAGCGGCGATGCGTACTACCTGCTGTGGGGGACCGATCGTGACGTGCTCGTCCCGGATCCGACGCACCGCAACGATCTGTGGACGTCGCGCGTGTGGCCAGGCGCCGTGCTGGTGGCCGGCGAGATCGTCGGCACGTGGCGCCGGTCACAGCATCTGGTCACCGTCCAGCCCTGGCAGCCGCTCGACACAGCCACTCGCGATGACATCGTCGCGGAAGCGGCATCGCTCCCGCTCCCGAATCTCGACTCGGAGCCCCGTGTCATCTGGGACGACTGATCCTCTTCACGGCAGGTAGCCGAGGGTCCCGTCGAGATGCTCCCGCACGATGTCGGCGTGACCGGCGTGGCGGGCGGTCTCCTCGATCATGTGGATGACGATCCACCGCAGCGAGTACGCCTCGTCGCGGAGCTCTCGTGATGCCATCTCGTCGAGGTCGGCGGCGTCGATGATCTCGTTCGATGCCGCAATCGCCTCCTCGTAGCGTGCGATCGCGTCGGCGAGCGTCTCGGTGCCGTCGAGGTGCCACTCGGCGTCGCGGTCGGCGTCGAAGTCGAACCCCCAGTCGACGTCGCGGCCGGCGAAGATGTTCTGGAACCACGACTTCTCCACGATGGCGAGATGCTGCAGCAATCCGATGATCGAGGTGTCGGAGGCGAAGGGGGCGGTACGTGCGGTGTCGTCGGCCATTCCGCGTGCCTTCCACATGACGACCTGCCGGTTCGATTGGAGGAAGGCGCGCAGCATCGCCTTCTCCGGCCCCGTCCTCGGCGTGCGTTCGACTTCCACGTTGCGAGCGTAGCGACGGGTCATGAACTGCGTTCGTCGGTTGGTAGCGTCTGCGCATGCATCCACCAACGATCCAACTCGGTGACCTCGCCTCGTGGGTTGGTGACCTCGTCGCTTCGACCGATGGCAGAGTCGTACTCGGTCTCGTCGGGGAACCCGGTTGCGGGAAGTCGACCGTTGCCCGCAGTCTGGCCGAGCAGCTGTCCTGCCCCATCGTCGGCATGGACGGCTTCCACCTGGCCATGGACGTCGTCGAACGTCGTGGTCTCGTGCGTGTCAAGGGCGCGCCGCACACGTTCGATGCGGGCGGGTTCATCGCACTGCTGGAGCGGCTCAGGCGCACACCTCCGGAATCGACGATCTGGGCGCCGCGCTACGACCGAGCGATGCGCAACCCGATCGGATCGGCGGTGCCGATCGAGGCCGACGCCCGGCTCGTGCTCGTCGAGGGCAACTACCTGCTGCTCGACTCCGAACCGTGGGACAGGGTTGCACCGCTGCTCACCGCTTGTGTGTACCTCGACCTGGATCGCGACACCCGGATCGCTCGGCTCGTCGACCGGCACATCGCCTTCGGAAAGCCACCAGAGGTGGCTCGGGAGTTCGTCCTGCGCTCCGACGAGGCGAACGCCGAGCTCGTTGCCCAGTCCCGGCCGCGTGCCGACGTCGTCGTCACGCTGTCGTGAGTCGTCGCATCAGCCGTCGAATCCCTCGGTCTCCTGGATCGACCGTACATAGCCGGTGATTGCGGCGATGTCGTCCAAGCTCAGGCCTTCGACCGGGGGCATCGGTCCAAACTCCCAGTGGTGTTGGGGTGCACCCCGTGTGACGGCGACGACGAATGCGCCGTCGCCGTGGTGATCTGGCTCGTAGACCCGAGACAGGAATGAAGGTCCGAGCGAGGTTCCCCTGAGGTCCTCACCGTGACACACCGCGCACGTCGCCTCGTAGAGCGTCTGGCCGGCAGAGATCGTGGTGATCGGTGCCACCGTCGTGGTGGATGGTTCCGCAGGCGCGGAGCACGAAGCGAGGAGAAGCACGACTCCGGCGAGTGAGAGGCTTGTTGGCCGCACGCCATCACGCTACCCCGCTAGCGACCCGTGCGACTCGTGTTGGCGCCGCAGGCCGAGAATGCGAGAGTTCGACGACGAACCAGCGGAGAGTGACATGGCAACAACCACGCACGATCACCAGGACCACGGTGATGCGGGCGCAGATGGGCACGAGTCACACGACAAGCACGAGGGCCACTCGCCCGAGATGTTCCGTGACCGTCTCTGGGTGAGTCTGGCGCTCACGGTCCCGATCCTGTACTTCTCGATTCCCTTCCAGGGTTGGTTCGGCTACGAGGCCGTGGACCTGCCCGCACGGGAATGGATCAGCCCGGTACTCGCCACCGTGCTGTTCGTCTATGCAGGCTCGGTGTTCCTCCAGGGTGGGGCCCACGAGCTTCGCACCCGACAGCCGGGGATGATGACGCTCATTTCGCTCGCGATCTCCGTGGCCTTCGGCTACAGCATCGCCGTTTCGCTGGGCCTCGACGGCGAGCCGTTCTATTGGGAGCTCGCCACGCTGCTCGACGTCATGCTGCTGGGGCATTGGATGGAGATGCGCTCGGTCCGGTCGGCTTCCAGCGCCCTCGAGGAACTCGCCTCGATGGTTCCCACGATCGCCCACCGGCTCACCGGCGACGGCGACATCCTCGACGTCGATGTCGATGAGCTGAGGCACGGCGACCGGATCGTCGTGCGTCCGGGCGAGCAGGTGCCTGCCGATGGTGTCGTGGTCGAGGGTCGATCTTCCGTGAACGAGGCATTCCTGACGGGCGAATCGCGTCCGGTGTCGAAGGGCGTTGGGGACGAAGTGGTCGCAGGTGCCGTGAACGGGGACGGTGCGCTCACGGCCGAGATCATCAGGACAGGCGAGTCGACGACGCTGAGCCAGATCATGAGGCTCGTCGAGGAGGCGCAGGCTTCGCGCAGCCGGTTCCAGATGCTCGCCGATCGGGCTGCGTTCTGGCTCACGATCGTCGCAATCGGAGTGGCGGCGCCGACCCTCGTCGCCTGGCTCGTCTTCGGGACGGGCGGCGCGACGTTCGCCGTGGCCCGGTCTGTGACGGTCCTCGTCATCGCATGCCCCCACGCACTGGGGCTCGCCATTCCCCTGGTGAACATGAATGCGACGCAGATGTCGGCACGCAACGGGATCCTCGTGCGGAATCGTGAGGCGTTCGAGCGGGGCCGCGGCGTGCGATTCGTCGCGTTCGACAAGACCGGGACCCTCACCGA
>JABAOD010017828.1_pt3 | contig 10240 bp, 8 predicted proteins | sample 7062151 | NCBI WGS metagenome assembly JABAOD01 (sample SAMN14538626, study PRJNA623070) | marine sediment metagenome | biome: marine biome [ENVO:00000428]; feature: marine pelagic biome [ENVO:01000023]; material: deep marine sediment [ENVO:00002113] | place: India: Gulf of Khambhat ... | reverse complement strand
CAGTCGTTGCAGGCCATCGCCCAGTTGCCGTAGTCGGTGCTGGTCGTCTGGCTCGAGTGGGTCGGCAGGTCGTGGCAGTCGATGCACAGCCGCGACCCGGGGGTGCGGCGCAGCAGCTGGCCGCTGCCGCCGGGGGTGGTGCCCAGGTTGCGCACGCGGAAGGCCTGCTCGACGCGGGCGACGTTGGCCGGGCTGGCGGCGTCGGTCACCTGGACGACCAGGCGGTGCCGGTCGTCGGTCAGGCCGAGCCCGACCGTGTCGAGGTCGAACTCGTAGATGTCGCAGTCGGTGCCGCAGTCGTAGTTCGGGTTGACGCTCACGCCGGTGGCCGACAGGGCGCCGCCGTCCACCGCCCACTGCACGGGGTCGGTAGCCGCCAGGCCGCCGTCGTCCGACGAGTTCTCGTAGACCTGCACCTTGATGCGCTCGGTGCCGCCGATGACCGCGTCGCGCCAGGGCGACAGGACGAGCACCGTGGGTGCCGCGGTGTCGGTACCGCCGCAGTCGGGCACGTTGAAACCCGTGCCGCCGCCGAGCGTCTCCGGGTTGGTGCCCCCGCCGACCCCGTCGCCATCGGAGAAGGTGACCTCGATCCAGTAATTGGCGCCGGCGTCCGAGCTCGGCTGGAGGCCGGTGACCAGGCACTGGCGCGGCGAGGCGCCGGTGACCATGCTGCAGGCACCGGTGCCGCCGGCGCCCGGGTTGCTGTCGGTATCCCAGACGACCGCGACCGAGCCGTCATCGTCTGCGTCGCCGGTGAATCGGCTGATGACGGTGATCTGGCCGGTGGCCCCGCCCGTCGGGCTGCAGGCGCTGACGAACGCCTGGCTGCCGGTCACCGTGGTGTCGTTCTGCGGTGCCGTGACGATGGTGAGGAGGTTGGAGTCGAGGGTCAGGCCGGTGGGCCCGGTGTCGGGTCCGGCGACGTCGATCTGCGTCACCCGGGACTGGAGTGTGCGCCCGGCGGTGGCGCCGCCCGCGAGGTCGTAGACGATCCACAGGTACTTCGGGCTCGGGTTGGTGACCGTGCGGTCGGCCGCCGTGCCGCCGGTCAGCGGCACGTCCTGGGGGTCGGCGCCAAAGGCGACGCTGCCGATCTGGACGGAGCCGTCGAAGTCCAGATCGACGTCGATGTAGACGCTGACCGTGGCGATGTCGACGGTCTGGGCGGTCCCCTGCTCGTCGACCCTGAGCGAGGTCAGCTCGATGGAGCCATCGCCCGCGGTGTCGCTGTCGACCCGGAAGCGCTGCATCACCAGGCCGGTCTCGCCCACCGTCGGATCGAGCGCACGGATCGGGGTGTTGTCGGAGGCCGAGAGGGTGTCCTGCGCGAGGAGCGGCACCGGCACCATCAGCAGCGCCGCGGCAAGCACGGCCCTGACCGCTGCTCCTACGATCCTCCGCACGATCAAGCTCCTGGCGCCCATCTGCCTCTCAGGCGCCGGCTCATGGCGGCCCGTCCACGGTGTTGGTGTTGCTGTCCACGAAGTGGATGCCGTGGCAGGTCAGGCACTCGACGGTGTCGCTGCCGGCGCCGTAGAGCTGCAGGTCGTTGGTCGGGTTGGCGTCGGCGGCCGAGCCGTCGCCGTCCAGCGGCGGCGAGTGGTACGGATCCTGGGCTCCCGCCGGTATGGTCACCCCGACCGGATGGCTGCGGACGCCGCCGTCCCAGGGGTTGTCGGGCGGCCCGGTGTCGGTCATCTGCCAGGCCGCGTGGCAGTTGATGCAGAAGGCGTTGCNNCTCCCACTGCTCGCGGTCGGCGAACTGGCCGCCGCCCTCGTCGAAGGTGACCGTGATGCCGGCCTCCAGCCCCGGAGAGCCGCTGGCGTCGAGGTTGGGTGTGAGGATGTTGTTGTCCGGATCACAGCCCTCGCACCCACTGCCGGTGGGGCACCACTCGACCGACTGATCGTTCACGCGAGCCCAGCAGAACCTGTCGCTCGGCGAGATGTCGACGATCTCGACCCAGTACCAGTAGCCTGCCGTTCCGGTGTAGGTGCCGCTGGAGGTCACGGTGCCGCCGCCGCCGTTGTCGACGATCTTCTTGGCGGCGCTGATCCGCGGCGTGCCGCCGAAGGCGCTCGCACTTTCGTGCTGGTCGTGGCAGGTGGAGCAGACGATGTAGCCCCCCAGCGCGTCACAGCCGCCGTCGTCGCTCATGACCCGCAGGCTCATCTCGACGTCGGTGGGCACCTGGGTGTCGGGATCCGAGGGGTCCGCAGGATCGGTTTCCGCGCAGACCTGCCAGGGGTGATGGACTCCCCCCACGCCCCGCACCGCCTTGTCGACCTCGTTGATCGGCAGTGCGCTCGCGGGTCCACCGGGCTGATGACAGGACTGGCAGAGGTTGGGGTTGCCGGAGCGCGGGTTGAGGCCGCCACCGAGGGCGTTGTGGACCTCGTGGCACTGGCTGGTGCAGTTGATGTTGAGCTCGGCACCCGACCAGTGGGGCGGGTCGGAGGCATGCGCCGGCGCCGCGACGAGCAACCAGCATCCGCTGAGCAGGACCACGCATCGAACGGCCGTCAGTCGCAGGCTCATCTCGACCTCATCCTCCTCCGGCCGCTCCAGCCGGCATCTCGAGCGGAGCCCCGAGCTTGCACGGCGCCTTGTTGTAGTGCTTGAGAGCGTCGCGGAAGTCCTTGCCCTGCTGCTTGGCGTCGCCGCTCGGATCGCTGCCGGGCGGGTGCAGCGCAAGATAGGCGTCGGCGGCCCCCGCGGTGGTGACGATGCTCGGCGGCGAGCCCAGCGACAGATTCAGCCGAGCGGCGGTCAGCTCGCGCGCCACCTCGAGCGACACGTCGCCGCCGTTGTAGCCCAGGAACGCCGTCAGCTCGCTGCGGCCGTAGACCACCCAACCGAGCGCGAGCCGATCGGGCAGGAGGCCGGGGTTGGCGAGCCACCAGGAAGGGCGGGACGCGCAACGGTCATCGTCGAGGATCACGCCGATCGCCTGCTGCGTCAGCTGCACGGCATCGAACGGGTCGACGCTCTGGACCTCCACCAGGAACTCCTCGTGGCCCTCCACAAGACGGTCGCCGAAGACCTCGACCACCACCGAGCGGTCCGTCTCGCCCACCGGCAGGAGCACTGCGGCAGTGGTGGCCTGGTAGTCCTCGCCGGCGACAGCCGTGTCGTCGACGGTGGCGAGATCGACGAGCACATCCTGGTAGTAGGGACAGGCCAACCGCACCGCGACTACGGCGCTCGCCGCTCCGGTGTCGCCCTCGTACCAAGAGGAATCCGTCACCTCCACCGTGGCCGCCCGAATCGGCCGCAGCGACACGGCATCGAAGAAGGCGTCAGTCTCCGGGCCGGTGATCCGGTGCCCGAGCAGACGCACCCCTAGCCAGCGGGTGTCGGGAGGCAGCGGCCGCAGGTCGGTCACCTCGAGCCACCGGCCGGGGCTCCGCAGCTCGCCCGAGTCGAACTGGTCGAGGACCACCGTCTGGTCCCAGTTCCGGTACTCGATCAGGACGCGAGCGGTATCCTCCTCCGCGGTCCGGATCCAGGCCGACAGATCGAGCAGCTGATTGCCGGCGTCGATGGCGGCGGCGAAGCCGGAGACGTCGACTTCCTGAACCAGCTCGGCAAACTCAGCCGGTGCGGCGGCAAAGTAGGCGATCCCTTCGAGCGGATCGGGCGCCAGGCTGCGAACCTGCCAGCTCTGCCCTGGGCCCTCCACCCAGCCCGGGATCGGCGAGGCGCCCGCCAGCCGCTCGGCGCCCGCGTTCTCCACCAGGACCGGCCCCAGGCAGACCTCGTCGTCGAGGATGCTCACCTGAGTGCTTCGGTCCTCGATCAGCGAGGCCAGTGGTCCCCAAAGCTCCAGGGAGAAGGTCTCGGTGTCCGGCTCCAGGAGACCGTCGTCGAGGATTCGCACCTCGATCGTGCGATGGGTCTCTCCGGGCTGGAACTCGAGCAGCTCCTGCACGGCCAGGTAGTCCTCGCCCCCGGTGGCCGTCCCGTCCATGGTCACGTAGTGGACCGAAGCGTGCCGCGTCGACGGCGGCAACAGGGTGACCTCGAACTGGACCGAGACCGGGTCGGAGTCCGGGCCGGCCTTGCCCTCTTCGACTTCGTCCGCAACCAGGCTGACCCTGAAGCGCGAGATCTCCGAGATGCTATGGCCCTCCAGGTCTACCGTGTGGGGGCTGCCGACGGCGCTGGAGGCGACCGTGACCGTGCCGAGCAGGTTGTCTACGATGTTCTCGGGGGCGAACCGGACCTCGATCGTACAGCTCGCGCCCCCGGCCAGCGAAGCCGGGCAATCGTGGGCGAGAAGGTACTCGGCCGAGATGTCGACGGCCAGGATCTCCAGCGGCACGGAGCCCGTGTTCGTCAGCGTTACCAGCTGCGGGTCGCTGACCGTGTCGATCTCCTGGTCGCTGAATCCGAGGGCGGACGGCTTCAGCTCGACGTCGGCGGGCAGGAAGGCCTGGCCGGAGAGCGGCACGGCTAGCGGCCCGGCACTGGTCTCGAAGTCCAGGGTTCCGGCCTGCGGCCCGGGCGCATTCGGCCAAAAAGTGACCGAGACCACGCACGAGTCGCCGACGTCGACCGCCAGACAGTCGTGGCTGACCGCAAACGGCCCCTGGGCGGTGACGCTGCGCACGCCCAGAATCGCGGTGCCCGGATTGCTCAAGGTGACCGTCGCGGGCGGGCTCGCCAAACCGACCGCCGTATCCTGGAAGTTCAGGCTGCCGGGGGCCACCGCCGCATCCGCGCTCGGCGGTGGACCCACGAGCGGGTCCTTGTCGCGACGGAAGACCTGCACGCTGGAGGTGTTGAGCGAGGCCACGACCAGGCGGTCGAACGCCCCGAGACCGCTGACGTTGGCCACCTCGGCGATGCCCGTCGGCGTCCTGAACCTGCCCAGCTCCTCGCCGTAGCCGCCCAGCGTCTCGCGCAGAGTGCCGTCCGGATCGAAGACCTGCACCCAGGACTGGAACGAGTCGCTGGCGTAGATGATGCCGCTGGCATCGACGGCGACGTCGTCGAGCTGGACGAACTCACCGACCCCGGCGCCCAGATCCCCGAACGACGCCAGCAGGTTGCCCATGGCGTCGAAGCGCTTGATCTTGCCGTGGCCGCTGTCGGCCACCAGCCAGTCTCCCGTCGGCGCCGCCGCCAGGCCCTGCGGGCTCTTGAACCGGTCGGGGGCGTCCCCGGTCGACCCGAACGCTGCCAACTGGGTGCCGCTCTCGTCGAACACCACGACCCGACCGGCACTCCGGTAGAGCACCCCGAAGCGACGGTTGACCCGGTCGACAGCGACATCCGAGACGTCACCCAGGTTGCCGCCCGGATTGAGTGGCAGCAGCAGCTCGCCCTCGCGGTCGACGACGCTGGCTCCCAGCCGCCCNNAGCAGGTCGTCCTTCCAATCCACCGCCACGGCGTTGACGTCGGCCAGCGGGATCCTGTAGACGAGCTCCTCGCTGAACAGGTTGTAGACGGCGATGCCGCCACCCCGGCGATCGACGACGTGCAGGTTGCCTTCGCTGTCGGCGTCGAGTCGCTGCGGCGCTACCACGCCCTTGACCAGGGCCTTCTCGGCCTCGGCGCCGACGATCGAGATCTGGACCGTGTCCGATCCCTGCGCCTGGCCGTCGTCGGCGGTGCAGGTGACGGTGTCGATCCCGACCACATTGGCGGGCGCGGTGTAGGTGGCGGCGCCGGCCGAGCCCGGCGTCACCGAGCCCAGATCCGCGGACCAGAGATAGGTGATCGGGTCGTCCTCGGGGTCCGAGGCGACGCACAGGAGACCGGCGCTCTCCTCGGGCAGCAGCAGCGACGGCATCGCGCTCAGCGAGTCGACCGTCGGCGGCTGATTCGGGTTGTTGGTGACCAGGATATCGACGGTGGCGGTGGTCGTCTGCCTGCCGCCGCACAGAAACGTGCTGCCGCTGTCGGCCAGGAAGACCTCCACCGTGTAGGTCCCTTCGGTGGCGGGCGCCTGCCACTCGGCGGTGGCGGTGTACGGAGACGCCGAGCTGCCGTTGTCCTCGTCCTGGATCGCGCCGCCGGTAGCGCTCCAGACGGTGAGGTCCGACCGGATGTACTCACCGCAGCCAGTGGTGCAGGTGCCGGCGCAGTCCGGATCGTGGGCCTCCACGGTGAGGGTCGCGGTCCCGCCCGGAAGCACCGCCGCGGGCACGGCAGTGAAATCGTCCACAACCGGTGCCACGTTGCCCCGGGCCGCCAGAGGTGACAGCATGCATAGAGCCGCCCCGATGGGCGCCCGCCAGGAGGGGGGCAGATGGGGAAAACGCCACGCCCCGGAAGGGCTTCTGGGCGCTTTTCCACAAGCTGAGCCCCTATTCGCCATGTTCAGGCACAAAAGCTGCAAGTCTCACGCCTGGTGGCAGTCTGAGCGACGACTCCCGGCAGGGCAAGCACCGCCCAGGCGGCCACTGAGGCCACCCCGCGGGGTGGGGCTCGTGGGGCCTCGCCGCGATTAGGCTTCGCGACGAGACGACTCTGGAGGAGTGAAAGGAGGATACGCAATGCGACGCATGCTGGGACTATCGGTACTGCTGACGGCGGTAGCGCTGATGGCCGCGACGCCAGCGGCGAGCGCCGGCGACCACGCCTTCGTCGGCACCAAGAACTGCAAGNNGAGACCAAGATGGCCCAGGCTTTCGAGATCCTCAAGCCCGGCGAGAGAGCCGAGGCCAAGACCGGTGCCGGACTGGACCCAGAGAAGGACTACACCACGGATCCGGAATGCGTGCGTTGCCATGTCACCGGCTACGGCGAGGAGGGTGGCTTCATCTCGCTGGAGGAGACCCCTGACCTCGTGGGGGTCGGCTGCGAGTCCTGCCACGGCGCCGGCGGCACCTACGTCCAGGACGGCTACATGACCCTCAAGAACAAGGAGTACAAGAAGGCGGAGCTGGTGGCGGTCGGGCTCGTGGATCAGGTCAGCGAGGCGCAGTGCGTCACCTGCCACAACACGGACAGCCCGTTCGTGGGCGACGACTACGTCTTCGATTTCGAGGCCAAGAGCGGCGAGGGCACGCACGAGAAGTTCCCGCTGAAGTACAACCACGACTGAGCTCTCTTTTCGCCGGGTGTTCCCGCGGCCCGCGGGACGCCCGGCGAAGGGCCCGAGCTCGGACGGCCACGGCGAGTGCAGACCTCGGCGGCGAGCCGAGGGCCGCCGCTTTTCGGCCGCAGCCACCCGATGATGCGATCCGAGGAGCTGCAGCTGGTCCGCAAGCTGCTGGGCGGGCAACGGATGCTCTCGCTGGGCGTGCTGGTCGACGGCAAGCCCTACGTCGGACTGCTGCCGTTCGTCACCCGCCCCGATTTCGGCGCCCTGGTCATTCATGCCTCGAGTCTGGCGCTTCACTCGAAGGGCCTGCAGGCGGGGGCGCCGTTCGGCGCCCTGATCCACACCGACGATCGCCCCGAGGCGGACCCGCTGCAGTTGCCACGGCTCAGCCTGCAGGGAACGGTCAAGCGGCTCCCCCGCGGCGGGGCCGACTGGCAGGCCTGCCGCGAGCTCTACCTCGAGAAGTACCCGTCCAGCCGCAGCATCTTCCAGCTCGGCGACTTCCACCTCTACGAGCTGGTGATCGAGTCCGGCCGCCTGATCGCCGGCTTCGGCTCGATCCACACGCTCAACCGCGGCACCCTGGCGGAGGCGGCCGCCGCGACCACTGGTGCTGCGGCTGAAGCAAGCTCGGACGAGCCCTCGACGACCGGCTAGACCCGGTTCCGGCCGGATCCGACCGCTACCCTTAAGGGTAGCCCGGTCCCACCTAGCAGCTCTTCGGCCGGCTATCCCAACGGGTATCGAAGCCCGGCTCGTAAGCCTGTAGCTTTCGCAGCCGACGAGCAGGGCCGGGCCGACGGCCAAAGGCGAGCTGGCAGAATCGGATCGAACGCCATCGATGATCGACGAAGACCGCCGGCGGGAACTGCTCGACCGACTCAGCAAGGCGGTCTCCTGGCTGCGCCCCGGCCGCCTGGCAGCCGCCGCGATCGGGTTCCCCATCTTCTTCGTCCTCACCACCGCTCTGTTCACGGTCTTCCGCAGCCAGAGCTTCCAGGCGCAGGCGGAGCAGCCGGTGGAGTTCAACCACCGGCTGCACGTCGAGGACGTCGGGCTGGAGTGCACCGAGTGCCATCCGTACTACGAGGACGAGACCTTCTCGGGCCTGCCCGGCGCCGACGCCTGCTCCTTCTGCCACGAGGAGGCCCAGGGAGAAGATCCCGAAGAGACGAAGCTGGTGCAGCTGCTCATGGACGGCGAACCGCTCGAATGGCGGCCGCTGTTCCGCCAACCGTCGCACGTCTTCTACTCGCATCGCCGGCACGTGACGGTGGCCGAGCTCGAGTGCGAAGCCTGCCACGGCTCCATCGCCACCAGCGAGGCGCCGCCGCGGCGGGTCGAGACGCTCGACATGGACGGCTGCATCGAGTGTCACGAGCAGCAGGGCGTCGGCAACGACTGCACGAGCTGTCACCGATGAGCTCGAGGAGCCCTCAGCGATGAAGGTCAACCGGCGGCGATTCCTGGGCTTCACGGTAGGGGCCGCGGCGGGCACCGCGCTCGGGGTCCCGGCGAGCCGGACGCTGTCCGACTTCGTGGCGACCGCGGAGGAGCCGATCTATCCGCCCCGGGGCCCCGAGGACTTCGTCCTGTCGGTCTGTCGTATGTGCCCCGGAGGCTGCGGCATGCGCGTCCGGCGGATCGGCGGCCGCGCCGTCAAGGTGGACGGCAACCCGATGCACCCGGTGAGCGGCGGCCGCCTCTGCCCCAAGGGCCAGGCGGCCCTGCAGTCGCTCTACCACCCGGACCGCATCGCCGGCCCCCTGCGCCGCGTCGGCCCCCGGGGCTCGCTCGATTCGTTCGAGCCGGTCAGCTGGGACGAGGCCCTGGAAGCGATCGCCGAGCGCCTGCGGCTGTTGCGGCAGGTCGGGCGGCCGCAATCGCTCGCCCTGCTGCGGGGTCGCGAGCGCGGCATCGCCGCGCGGGCGGGAGAGCGCTTCCTCCAGGCCTTCGGCTCGCCCAACGACGTCTGTCTCGAGCGAGGCGAGGAGGCGGCGGCCCTGGCGACGTTCCTGGGCCAGGGCGTGCGCACGGCGCCGGCCTACGATCTGAGCTCCACCGACTACGTGCTGAGCTTCGGCGGAGCGCTGCTCGAGGCCTGGAGCTCGCCGGTCTACACGATGCGGGCGTTCGGCGAGTTCCGCCAGGGCCGGCCGGGGCGCCGCGGCAAGCTCGTCCAGGCCGAGTCCCGCCTGTCGATCACCGGCTCCTCGGCCGACGAGTGGATCGCGGTGCAGCCGGGCACCGAAGGGATCCTGGCCCTCGGCGTGGCCCGCGTGCTGGTGGCCGAAGGGCTCTACAACCGGGACTTCGTCAGCCTGAGAACGGCCGGGCTGGAGGAGGACTCAGGGGCGCGGGGTCTGCGTGCACTTCTCGAGAGCGGCTATCCGTTGGAACGCGCCGCTGCTGCCACCGGCGTGCCGCTCAACACGATCCTGCGCATCGCCCGCGAGTTCGCCGACGCCCGCAGCCAGCTGGCGGTCGGGCCGAGGAAGGGCCCGCTGCTGCCCGGCCAGCTGTTCGACCACCTGGCGGTGCAGACCCTCAACGCGCTGGTGGGCAACCTCGACGCCCCGGGAGGAACGCTGCTGCCGGAGGAGATGCCCCTGACCGGCTGGCCGGATCTGCCCGCCGACCCGGTGGCGGAACGCGGCCTGCGCCACGCGCGTCTGGACGGAGCCGGCAGCGAGGCCAGACCGTATCTGCAGTCGGACCCCGAGGCCCTGTGCGACGGCCTGCTCGAGGGCGCCAGCTACCCGATCGAGGTCCTGATGCTGCTCGACGCGGATCCGGCCTTCGCCTCGATGGCGCCGGCGCGCTTCGCCCGGGCGCTGGAAAAGGTGCCGCTGCTGGTGTCCTTCGCCTCACTGGCCGACGACTCGGCGCTGCTCGCCGACCTGATCCTGCCGCAGTCCCATTTCCTCGAGTGCTGGGACCTCGACGCGCGGCCGCCGGGCGTGCCGTTCCCGCTCTTCAGCCTGGCACGGCCGGTGATGGCCGAGCCGCTCCACGACACCCGTCCGCCTGCCGAGGTCTTCCTGGCGCTGGCCGGGCTGGTCGGCGGCGAGGTCGCCACCGCCTTTCCCTGGCAGAACGCCGCGGAGATGGTCCGCAGCGAGGTCGAGGGGCTCTACGCCGCCAAGCGCGGCACCCTCATGGGCACCGAGTTCGACGAGGC
>JABAOD010002837.1_pt2 | contig 10240 bp, 12 predicted proteins | sample 7062151 | NCBI WGS metagenome assembly JABAOD01 (sample SAMN14538626, study PRJNA623070) | marine sediment metagenome | biome: marine biome [ENVO:00000428]; feature: marine pelagic biome [ENVO:01000023]; material: deep marine sediment [ENVO:00002113] | place: India: Gulf of Khambhat ... | reverse complement strand
TTCAACATCGCTTCCTACGCTCTGCTCAATCTCATGATGGCGCAGGTCACCGGCCTCGAACCGGGTGAGTTTGTCCACACCTTCGGGGACGCGCACCTCTACCTGAATCATGTGGATCAGGCCAGGCTGCAGCTTGCCCGCCAGCCCAGGCCGCAGCCGCGCATGCAGCTCAATCCGGAGGTCGGGTCCATCTTCGACTTCGACTACGCGGACTTCCAGGTCTTGGACTACGACCCCCACCCGCACATCAAGGCTGAGGTCTCGGTTTGATCGTTTCGATCATCGCCGCCTTCATGAAGGGTAGCCGGGGCATCGGCTACCGCGGCGCGCTGCCCTGGCGGCTTCCGGCCGACCTCGCCCGCTTCAAGCAGCTCACCATGGGGCACACCCTGATCATGGGGCGGGTGACGTACGAGTCTCTCCAGGGTCGTTCGCTCCCGGGTCGAAGGATCATCCTGCTCACTCGAAGCGGGATGCGGGCCCCGGAGGGAGCGGAGTTCGAGGTCGCCGGATCGATCGAGGCCGCGCTCGACCTTGCCCGGAAGGCCTTCGATGAGACGGAGGCCTTCATCGCGGGCGGAGGCGAGGTCTACCGGGATGCGCTGCGCCTCTCTGTGGTGGATCGGATGTATCTGAGCCTGGTGGACGCCGAACTGCCGGCGGACGTCTTCTTCCCCGAGTATGACGAAGCGGAGTGGGAGATTGCCCGGCAGGAGCTGCGGGACCCGGACGAGAAGAATCCCTACCCGCTGACCTTCCTGGTGCTTGAGCGAATTCGAGCAGAAGCGTAGCTGGGCCCTCCATACGGCTTGCGGCCGCCGGTTATGGCGGAACACTGCGGCTGTGAAACGCTTTCCCGGAATAGAAGAACCTCCGCCGATTCGGCGGAGGCTTTTTCATATCCGGATGCCGTTTGGGCTAGCCGGCCTTTTCCTGCTCGGCCCCGGCCATCTTCTCGCTGGAGTGCCCCGGGAAGACCTTGGCGCCGGGGTGGATGTAGGTGTAGGCATAGTTCACGGCCACGGTGACCTGCCCGTAGCCGACGACGATCAGGTTGAGGGGATCGAGTTTCTCCTGAAGCGCCAGGTCGCCGGCGGCGTAGACTCCGGGCAGATTGGTTTCCATGCGGGCGTTGACTTTGATGTACCTGCGGCCGACCGTATCCAGGCCCCAGGTGCGGATGGGACCCAGGTCGGCCTTGAAACCCAGCGCCATGATGACGGCGTCGATTTCAAGCACCTCATCCTCATCCGTGCGGTTGTCAAAAATCACAGCCCGTTCGACCTTGCCGTCCCCCTGAAGCTCGCGCAGTTCGTAGAAGATCTTGACATCTGCGCTGGAGTTCCGCAGATCCTTGAGGGTCGACTCGTGCGACCGGAACCCCTCCCGCCGGTGGATCAGGGTAACCCGTTCGGCGATAGGCTCCGTGGCCAGGGCCCAATCCACTGCGCTGTCGCCCCCGCCCACCACCAGCAGCCGCTGACCGGCGTAATCCTCGGGGCGCACCATGCCGTAGATGGCGCCCTTGCCTTCGAACGCGTCGATGCTGTCGTTCTTCAGGCGGATCGGCTCGAAGGCGCCGATGCCTGCCGCGATGATCACAGTGCGGGTGTAATGGCGGCTCACGTCCGTCTCGACCACCCAGCCTTCCTGGTCGCCGTCGTCCGAAAAACGCTCAGGCGCCAGGTTGAGGGCGCGTTCCCCTAGGCACATCGAGGTGTCCCACTGTTCGGTCTGCCGGACAAGGTTGGCAACCAGCTCCTTCCCGAGGATCGCGGGGAAGCCGGGCGTATCGTAGATGTACTTCTCCGGGTAGAGGGCGGTGATCTGGCCGCCGGGCTGGGGCAGCACGTCGATGATCTTGCAGCTCAGCTCCCGCATGCCGGCATAGAAGGCGCCGAACAGGCCGGTGGGGCCTGCGCCAATGATGGTGACGTCGTAGATCTCGGGCTTCTTCTTTTTACTCATTCGTGGAGGACTCACCTGTGCAATTTTGAACGATCAGGGGGAATTATAGACAGCGCGCTGGAGGGTGTCAATTGCGGCCCGGTTCGGGGTTGGTTTGCGGCGCGGAGCCGGAATCCGCTGCTTGCCCGCGTGAACGATCGCGCGCGCAGGATGCCGGCGGGAATGATGCTCATCCGCCGAGAGGGCTGTAGGCCACCGCCAGCGACAGAGCCAGCAGCACGAGCGCGGCGAGAGTCGCTCCGACGCGCACCTGGCTCCAGGGACGGCGGTCCACGAGTTGGGGTTGGGCCGGGTCTGGGAAGGCGCGTTCATAGCGCGGCCCGAAGCTCCACGTCAGGGCCACGCCCGCGATCAATCCGCCCAGGTGACCCCAATTGTCTATTCCGGGTTGCAGGCCGATGAACAGGTTCAGCAGCGCGATGAAGACCAACTGGCGCAGTTGTATGGCGCCGGCGCGGCCGAACGTCTCCCGGTGGATGTAGAGAAATGCGGCGAGGGCGCCCAGAAATCCGAAGATGGCGCCGGAAGCCCCCACAGATCGCACCGGGCTGAACAGCAGGCTGAAGAGGACGCCGCCTGCGCCGGCGGAGAGATAGGTGACCAGCGCGCGCGGCGTGCTGAAGAGGCGTTCGATGACCGGGCCGAGCACATAGAGCGAGTACATGTTCACGAACAGGTGCAGCAGGCCGATGTGGATGAAGATCGGCGTCACCAGCCGCCACCACTGGCCGGAGGCGATGGCCAGCTTCTCCTTTGCGCCCAGGACGAGCACCAGGTCGACGCCGAAGAGCTGGGTGGTGGCCGTCTGCAAGAGGAAGACGGCCAGCGTGAATCCGATGAGTCCGAACGTTCCGGGGAAGGCCGAGATGCGCTCGCCCCATGAAGGGCCGGGCCGCTCCGGAGGGGGAGGCGGCGTTGGGTAGCGCTCCTCCGCCGCAGGTCTGGAGGATTCTCTCAAAGCGTGACCTTTCGAGGGTGCGTCCGGTGGTGCTCGGCCTCGATGATGGCCATGATGGTGTCCACCGTCGAGTCGAGCTGCATGTTGGCATTGACCACGTGGTAGTCGAAAAGGTCCACTTGCTGGAATTCCTCACGCGCCGTGTCGATCCGCAGTTGGAGATCGTCCGGGCTCTCCGTCCGGCGCGCTTTGAGGCGCCGGATGAGCTCCGCTTCGCTCTCCGGGGCGAGGAAGATCAAGATCGCCTCCGGGCTCAGCTCCCGGATGGTTGCGGCGCCCTGGACGTCGACCCGCAGCACAACGTCCGCGCCGCTCGCCAGGGCGTCGCGCACCTGACTCTTGGGGACGCCCTTGTAGTCTTTGTACACTTGAGCGTATTCCAGCAGTTCGTTCTCTTCGATCATCCGGGTGAACGCCTCATGCGTGTAGAAGAAGTAGTCCACCCCATGCTCTTCTCCCGCTCGCGGCTCGCGAGTGGTGGCGGTCACCACGAAGTGGAAAGGCAGGCCTCGCTCCTGCATGCGCTGGAGCACGCTGTCTTTGCCCACCCCGGAGGGACCGGATATCACGATGAGGAGCGGTTCTCGGCGGCGCTCGCCGATGCGGATTCCCACAGGTTGAGGCCTCCCACTCGGGTCAGTATAATGCATTTGGTGGAGGTGCCAGCTGATGCCCACGTATGAATATGGCTGCCTGGACTGCAGGAAACGGGTCTCGATCTACCAGACCTATGATGAATACGGTCGGGTGGCCGTGCACTGCCCGCTCTGCGGTTCGGCGAACCTCAAGCGTCTGATCAGCCGGGTGCGAATCGCAAAGTCGGAGGAGGCGCGCATGGAGGACCTCTCCGATCCTTCGGCCTGGGGGGATTTCGACGAGGAGGATCCGCGCTCAATGGCGCGCATGATGCGCAAGATGGGGCACGAACTCGGTGAGGATATGCCGCCCGAATTCGATGAGGTCGTGGACCGGCTGGAGTCCGGCCAATCCCCGGAAGAGATCGAAGAAAGCATGCCCGATCTGGGAGACATGGGCGGCGGCGACCACTTCGACGCGGGCTTCTGAAGCGCAACACGCCCATCCCCCCTTATCCCAACACAGCGCCCTTCAGGGACCGAGGCAAGGCGATGGCTGGGCTGCGCCGTTGCGTGCGCCGCACCAGGGTTCGGGACTCCCGCTTGATACGAGGTTGCCGGTGAACTGATCCCGGTTGTCCAGCATCTCCCAGGTGAACGCAGCCGTATCCGAGGAGCCTTCCCGGGTCAGCGTGCCGGTCACCGTCTGTCCCCCTGAGCCGCGAACGCCCACAATCGAATAGTCCTGGGCCAAATAGGTGAACGAGCCCGAGATCTGATCGCCGGACTGCGTGAGCGTCATGGTAAAGGTCGCGGAGTCGGCCCAGCTCTCCCAGGTTCCGGCCCAATCGTAGGTCGGGGTGGGCGTTGGGGGCGGCGTGAACACGGGGATCTGGCTGATGTCCCCGCTCACTTCGACGTAGCGGTCCCAGAGCCAGCAGTCCCTGCTGCGGTTCGCGCCGTCCGTCACATAGTAATAATCCCCCCGACTGTTCTTGCCGATGATCTCGGCGCTCTCCCCGATCAGGAACGTACGGATCAGATCGTAGACCCTCTCAGGCCCGGTTCGGCAGTTGGTGTTTTGCGTGAGCCTCGCCTGAGGGACGGAAGAGGTCGGCGTGAGGGTGATCGTGGGCGTGGGGGTTTCACTCGGAACGGGAGTGGCCGTCGGCTGCTCCGGCTCTGAGGTGGGATTCTGGGCGGCAGCGGTCGCCGTCTGGGCGGCGCTCAGCGTACGCGCGACGGCCAGCGCGACCTGCTCGTCCTGCACCACTTCGCCCTCCAGGGCTCTGGAGAAATTGCACGCCAGGCCGGTTGCGAGCAGGACCGTGATTAGAACGCTGATGCGGGTCTGAGGGTGGTCCACGATCATCCCTCCAGGTTGAGCGGCTCTGACAGGCTATCGGAGAGGCCTCGCTTCGCGTCCGCCCGGCCGGAAATCAGCTCCGGCGCGACCGGGGCGCTGGTCCGCGCCTCAGTCTGATTCCGCGGCCGACCTTTCGGTGCGCCGGATCTCTACGGCTTCTCTGATCTGCGCCTGAACGACATCCAGCGGCTGCATTGCGTCTAGGATGACCCAGCGATTGGGTTCGGCCGCCGCCAGCGCGTGGTAGCCCTTGCGGACGCGTTGATGAAAGTCCAGATCGTAGGCGTCGAGCCGGTTCCAGCGGCCCTCGTCCTTGCGACGCGCGAGCCCTTCTTCCACCGGCAGATCGAGCAGCAGCGTCAGGTCTGGACGCAGGCCCGCCGTGGCGAAGGCGGTGATCGCCTGCAGCGCCTCCAGATCGAGCCTGTGGCCGTACCCCTGATAGGCGAGCGAGGAGTCGTAGAAGCGATCGCAGACCACGATGCGGCCCGCCTCCAGGTTTGGCCGGATGACTTCCTGAACGTGCTGCGCGCGGGAGGCCGAGAAGAGCAGGAACTCCGTCCGCGGGTCCATCTCCCGGTTCTCCAGCCGGGTCAGGACCACACGCCGGATCTGATCGCCGATGGAGGTGCCCCCGGGCTCGCGGGTTTCCACCACGTCGTTTCCGGCCAGGCGGAGGTGCTCGGCCAGCCTCAACGCCTGGGTCGATTTTCCACAGCCATCCGGGCCCTCGAGTGTGATGAAAAAGCTCACTCGCGGAAAATCCTCACGCGCCTGCGCGGTTCTTTGCCGTAGGAGTGGGACACGAGGTTCGCCTGGCGAGCCATCTGATGCTGCAGGCGGCGCACATACGAGGAGGCCGGCGAGAGGTCCACCGAGCGTGCCCCATTGAGCACGTGCTGGATCGCGTCCCGGGTCTCGTCCATGGCGTCCTGCAGCGAGGGGTCGTCGCTTTCATCCAGCTCGTAGAGGTCCGACAGGAAGCTCTCCATCTGCCCGACCGTGTTCGAGCGGAGCACGTAGATCGGCAGGCGGCGCGACTCGGCGTCGGCCAGGATCTTGAGTCGGCGCCGGTAATAGGAGCGCAGGGTCACCAGGGCGTCGGCTTCGCCGAGGTCATCCACCAGTTTGGCGGGCACGCCCAGCCGTTTGGCAGCCTGGCGCAGACGGTTGCGAGCGACCCCGTAGGCGAAGATGCGTATGGTGGGCAGCGGTTTGGAGGGCAGGTGGGGCGACGTGGGCGAAAACGGGAGGCCGTCCTCCGAGGTCGAGGGCGCCGTAGGCAACGCGGCCTGGCGGCGATAGCCGGCGGCTCCCCGCTGCTCGATGCGCTTCACCTTCTGCGGCGATTCGATCTGGATCTGGCCCTCTTCATCGCGGTAGCGCAGTTCGGGCGGTTCCGGGCGGCCCCGCAGCATGGCGTCCACCGCCGCGGCCACGTCGTGGTGGACGGCCAGCCGCTCGCGGGCCTGAATCTCGATCAGCACGTCGAAGGTGGGGGCCGCGCGGCGCTCGAGCACCGTCTTCTGCGTGCCGCGACGGCGGGCCTCTTCGTCGGAGAGGGTCACCGATTCGATGCCGCCGATGAGGTCGGAGAGGGTGGGGTTGAGCAGGAGGTTCTCGAGCGTATTGCCGTGGGCGGTGCCGATGAGCTGCACCCCGCGCTCGGCGATGGTGCGCGCCGCCACCGCCTCCAGCTCGCGGCCGATCTCGTCGATGACGATCACTTCCGGGTTGTGGTTCTCGACCGCCTCGATCATCACCTCGTGCTGCAGGCTGGGCTCGCGGACCTGCATGCGGCGGGCGCGGCCGATGGCCGGGTGAGGAACGTCGCCATCGCCGGCGATTTCGTTCGAAGTGTCGACGATCACGACCCGCTGCTCTTCGGCGAGGATGCGGGCGGCCTCGCGGAGCATGGTGGTCTTGCCGACTCCCGGTCGTCCGAGCAGGAGCACGCTCCGGTGGTTGGTGATGATGTCTTCGATGATGTCGATGGTGCCGTAGACCGCCCGTCCTACGCGGCAGGTGAGGCCGACGATGTGCCCGTGGCGGTTGCGGATGGCCGAGATGCGGTGAAGGGTGCGCTCCATGCCGGCGCGATTGTCGGCGTCGAATTCCCCGATGCGGGAGACCACATACTCGATGTCGCTGCGCGTCACCTCCTGCTCCGCCAGGGCCGCTTCTCCGTCGGTGTAGCGCGCGGTGGGGATGCGGCCGAGATCGAGCAGCACCTCGAGCAGTTCATCCTTGCGGTCGATCTCCTGCAGCCTGGCCGTGATGTCGGGCGGCAGGACGCCAAGGAGGGCCTCCAGGTCGTCCGTGATCCGTTTGCCGCTCATGATTCCCTGCCGGCCTCCCGCACGGCATTCGCGCGCTCGACCTTCATGAAGGGCGCGGTCGGTTCAGGGCGCGTGCCTTCGAGCTGCGGGAGCCTGGCCAGGGCGGACTGGCGAACGGCGGCTGCGAGCCGTTTGACCATTACGGCCTGATCACGATACGGCTCAAATCCGAGGCTTTGCAGGGTCGCGTTCACCGAGCCTTGGTAGGAGCGAACGCAGAGGTGCCAGGGTCGCGATTCGCCGGCGGCAAACTCGACCAGGTAGCTGGCGAGCAGCCGGTCGAGCTTTTCGGCCGCCGGATGGAAATACGGCTGGATCCAGATGCCAAGCGGACCTCTCTCGATGTGCAGGTAGCCGAGCAGCTCGTTTTCGTGCCAGTGGACGAGGCCGTGCCCGTCGCTGCGCGGCTCGGCCTCCACCTGCTGCACCAGGGCTGGAACGAGATCGGTGTAGAGGCCCTGGACGGCAGCTTCGTCGGCCGGTCGCTCGGCGCGCCAGGCCCCCGGCTCTCGGTCTTCCGGCAGCGTTGTGGCCTCGCCGAGCCGCCAGATCCTCTGCCGGGCGTAGATGGCGAAGCCGGCGCGGCGGAGGCTGATGAAGGCCTGGCTGTCTTCGTCGGCCTCGGCGATCAGGTTGTGCGCGCCGCGCTCTCCCGCGGCGTGCGCGAGGGCCTCCAGCAGCCTGATCGCCCGGGACTGTTCGAAGATCTCAGCCGGGCTGACAAAGGTCACGTGGGCTTGCGGGTCTTCGTCGGTGAGGGAGATCTGGCCGACCGAGGAAAGGTCTACACCGGCTCCAGCGCGCGCCACCAGTGTGACCGTCGTCCGGCCGGGGTTGATCACGTCCAGCAGGGCGTGCTGCAGGGCGTGAGGCCCGCGGGTGTAGGCCAGCCGGGACGTCAGGCACAGGCCGCGGTCGCGCACGCGATGCAGCAGTGTCAGATCGCGCCAGTCGAAAGGACGGATTTCGTTTGGGTCCGCCATGCGATGCCGTCTGGGAAGTGGCGAGCGCAGGCGTTGCGCGCTGCGCTCGGCAGGTTTCAGGTCGCTGCGATTCTACCACGCGGGACCTTCCAGGGGTAATGCCCCCGGCGGGCGTGAGCGGGCGCCGGCCGTTTCGCCTCGCCGGGGAGCGAAGCCTTCGGGCTGGCTGCATGGCCGAGAGGTCAGTGCGGGCGGGTGGCGATGAATCGAGGCCTTAAGTTATGTAAAGTTAATCCCGTTCTCCCCAGGGCTCGTGTTTCACGTGAAACCTGCCTCCTCCGAGCGCCGGGGGCTCGAGGGCAGCCTGCCCGCGGAGTCCCGCACCGCCGCCCCACAGCCTCGGCGCCCGGGCGCCGGGCGTCGCCGAATGGGCCTCCACCCGCTGGTGGTTCGCGGGCGATTGTGCTATAGTCGGGCCTCATTGAGGAGGCGATCATGGATCCTGCAGGTAGACCCACCGAGACGCCGCGCACCGTCGGATGGCCTGTCCGCTCCAACTTCCTGGCGAACCTCCGCCAGTGGTGGAGCCGGGCTGGAGCGCGCGTTCGAGCTGTTGACTTCGGCGAGGCTTTCTGGAAAGGGAGCGCGATCTTCTCCCTGGTGATCAACCTGGTGCTTGTGGCGGTGGTCATCCTGCTTGCGCTGAACCTTTTCGGTCTCAAGCGCAACGTGGTCACGCCGCTCATCGGCGGCCTGCACACTGGATTCGTCCAGATGGATGAGGCCCACATCCGCACCACGGTCACAGTAACCCAGGAGGTCCCCGTCACGCTGGATCTCCCGATCGAAGAGGAAACCGTGGTGGTCCTCAGCGAGCCGACGACGGTGGAAGGCGCCAACGTCTCGATTCGGACCGGCGCGCTGAGCATCGCGCAGGCCCCTTCCACTGTGATGCTGCCAGCCGGGACCGAACCGAGCTGCCGATCCGGCTCAGCTTCAAGGTGCCTGTGGAGACCACCATACCGGTCGAAATCACCGTGCCGGTGGATATCCCCCTGGCAGAGACGGAGCTGCACGGTCCCTTCGTCCGCCTGCGTGACCTCTTCGCGACCTACAAAGAGGCGGTCGCCGAGCTGCCGGATTGCTGGTCGATGGCCCTCTGGGGAAGGGCTTGCGAGTGAAGCGCGCGGTACAATAAGGGCCGCATCCCGACCCCGGTCGGGTGAGGGCCCGTGAGCGACCGGCATCCCCCCATTTGTGACTACGAAGGTTCCGATTACCAGGAGCGATTCTGGGACACGGGCCTGCGCGCCTATGAAGACCGCGTCGAAGCGCTGGCCCTGCGCCGGCTGCTGCCCTCCGGCCGCGGCCGTCTGCTGGAGGTGGGCGCAGGCGCCGGGCGACATTCGAACCGCTATCCCGGCTACCGCCGGGTGGTGCTGCTGGACTATTCCCGTTCACAACTCCAGCAGGCGCGGGCGCGGCTGGGGGATGCGCGCTACCTGTACGTGGCGGGAGACGTCTACCGCCTGCCCTTCGCGCAGGGCGCGTTTGAAGCGGCCACCATGATCCGCGTGCTCCACCATCTGACGGAACCGGTGCGCGCGCTCAAGGAAGTGCGGGGCGCGCTCGAGCCGGGGGCGGTCTTCGTGCTGGAGTACGCCAACAAGCAGAACCTCAAAGCCATCCTGCGCTGGCTGCTCCGCCGCCAGGATTGGAGCCCGTGGAGCCGTGAGCCGGTGGAGTTCGCACGCCTGAACTTCAATTTCCACCCGGAGACCGTGCGGGGGTGGCTCCAGCAGGCCGCCTTCCAGATCCAGCGCCAGCTTACAGTGTCGCATTTTCGGCTCGGGCTGCTCAAGCGCTGGAGCCCGCTTCGCCTGCTTGTGGGGCTGGACTCGCTGGCCCAGCTCACAGGCGATTGGTGGCAGTTCTCGCCGAGCGTCTTTGTGCGCTCGAGAGCGGTGGGCGGCGACCCGGGCGGCGATCCGGAGGCTCTATGGCGCTGTCCCGCCTGCGATTCCCTTTCGCTGAGCCCCGTCGAGGCGGGGCTGCGCTGCGAGGGCTGCGGACGGATCTGGCCGCTGCAGGAGGGGATCTACGATTTCAGA
>JABAOD010011791.1_pt1 | contig 10244 bp, 4 predicted proteins | sample 7062151 | NCBI WGS metagenome assembly JABAOD01 (sample SAMN14538626, study PRJNA623070) | marine sediment metagenome | biome: marine biome [ENVO:00000428]; feature: marine pelagic biome [ENVO:01000023]; material: deep marine sediment [ENVO:00002113] | place: India: Gulf of Khambhat ... | reverse complement strand
CTGATGTTCGGATTCCTTGTAGATACCGCCAACCGCGCCATAGTTCTCTTCGGTGATCTCGCCCTCTTCGACCTGAACGCGCAGCTTGCCGCCGGCTTCGATGACACCGGCCCCGGCCCCTGATACGGCGAGCGAGGACATCTGCAGAGCGAAGGCTTCCCAATCCTTGTTCCGGGCCAGTTTGACCAGGTTCTTGACCGNNGATATTGGCGGCTTCCTTGCGACTGTCGTCGTATTCAGCGGCCTGATACTCTGTCCCGGTGGCCTCGTCGGCCTGAACCGCGGCCTCGGTTTCCTCTTTTTTCCCGTGAAGCGCGGCAATGGTGGAGCCGGTCGCTGTCATGAAACTGGACAGCGCCTCGCCAATCGCTTTCTCCAGCTTGGCCGGGTCGCCGCCCGCCTGCGCAATTCGGACAACCGAGGCAATTGTCGTGATCGCGGCTTTCCCGGCAGCGACACCATATTTTTCCTGAAACGCCTGCGTTTGTGTGTCTTCGTCGATTGCGGCTTCAAGATTGTCGTCTTCAATCGTCAGAGCAGCGCCGACGATACCCATGACACCCTGCGCACCGGTTTCGATCATATCGACAACGCTGCGCTCTTTCTTCTTCTTGCGGGACTGTTCGGCAATCGACAGCGAGGTCTCCACCGCCGCGCAGGCCCCGGCATAGTACGCCTGCGCTTCGACCTTGTCGCCGAACATGTCGGTTCGCTCGCCCATTTCGACGTTGTGGTGCTCGATATTAAACTCGCTGACATTGGCGGCTAGCGCTGCGTCCTCATGCTCCGGGTTGTCCTTTGCCCATTGCGCCAGAATCTCCGACTTCTCTTCGTCGGACATGTCATCGGTCATCTCATAGGGTTTGGCTTCAAGCGTAGCGGAATGTTTTTCCAGCAGGCTGTCGGTCTTGTCATCGGACCATTTGGCAAGGATTTCGGCCTCTTTCTTGTCGCGCTCTTCGCCGGACAGACCTTCCAATTCCCCATCAAGGTCATAGGGATCCTTGTTCAGCTCGGCCTTTTCCTCATCGCTCAGGTCGTCCGTCAGCGCGTCGTTGTTCGCCGACCTCGCCATCTTGACCATGTCCTTGAGGCTCTTGGCGTCCGGGAACTTCGCCGCCCATTCGGCTTTGTTCTCCTTGTTCCATTCGATCCATTTGCTCAGATCGACGCGGGTGCTTTCGATGATCGGGTTGAATTCATAGCGCATAAATTCGGAGCCAAAGACCTTGGCCACGTCCACCGTATCCCGGATGCCGCCGAGCAGCTTGTCGCCAAAGCGCTCTTCACCCACGCTGCCATCCGCCTTTTCCAGCACCTCTTCATACAGCGCCGAGGCGTTCGACATGACCTGCACATATTGCGAGTATTTGTCTGGCACCTGATCGGCGGGAAAGGCTTTCTGGCGCACCAGTGGTGTCCAGATCTCTCGCTCGATCTCGGCGGGGCTGAAGCCCTGGTCCTCCATCTCCTTGGACAGGGCCAGAAGTTCGCGGGTCATGCCAGCGATCTCTTCGGTCATCTTGCGGTATTGGTCAGACTTTGGATCGAGCTCTTTCAGCTTGCCGTCGGCTCCCTTGATCTTGACCATATCGACAAGACCGGTGCGGTCATCCCCAACATTGAGTTCCTCGTCGGCTGCGCTCTTGATCTTGCCCATCCGCGTGATGCGATCGCCCTTGCCGTCGCTGGCAATCATCTCGCGGTCTTTGCCCTTGGAGCTGACAAAGATCATGCCGTCGAACATGGCCGCGCCCGTATCGCGGAAACTGGCAAGTTTCTTCTTTAGGACTGGGTCTTCCAGCCTCTCGCGCTTCAGCAGCGCGACATCCAGATCGTCAAGCTTGTCCTCGTCCTGATTGTCGCCGGTCTTTTGCGCCATGCTGGCGTCGTAATCGACGACCTCGTCCAACCATTTGATATGTGCAGCATATTTCATTGGCTCACTCCGGTTGGATCGCGGTTATTTGACCTTGGCCATGATCTGGCCCTCGGCGGCCTGCAGAACCCGCAGATAGGCATTCACATGATCGCCATTGTCGAAGGGGTTCAGGCGCATCTTCTTGCCATGGGCCGAGGTGATGACCATCTCGCGCCGCCATCGCAGGTCGGACAAAAGCTCTTCCTTGGCCGCGCGGCGCGCCGTGTCGCTGGCACCTTCCTCAAAAGCCGCCGCCCAATTGGTCTTGTACAGGTCGCCCAGCTTGCGTGCGCCCAGAACCTCGGGCAGGCGTTTGGCGAACTTGTCTATCACCGCCTTCTTGTTGTCGGGCGAGCTTGGGTCGCAGTATTTGACGAAGGTCTGGATACTCTTGTCTTTCGCCAGCACGTCTTCATCCAGACGAGACGACGCGTATTTCGCCTCCTGCGCCACGTCGTTCTTAAAAAAAGCACCCAGTGCTTTGCCAAGCTGATCTTCGGCCTCGACCACGTAGTCGACGATCTTGTCGATCTTCTCTTCATCGTCGATCTTGCCGGCCCCGATCGCGGCCAACCGCTCTTCGTCGATCCCGCGCATCTCGTCCCAGAGCGCGTTGAACTCCTCCGAGGATTTGGCCTGTTTCATCCGGGCTTTCACGGATTTCAGCCGTGTCTCCAGAGAATCAAAGGTCGCCTTGTCGGCCTTTGGCGCGAAAAACTTGTTCGAACTCAATAACTTGTCGACCCGCTTGATCGTGTCCTCCATCAGCGGTTTGATCGTGGCGATCCGACCAGCCTCGCGTTCCGAGAAGGTGATGTCGATACGCGCATCCCGAGCAACATCAGGATCGTAGCTGCTCGCCTTGAGCGGATCGTGACCATACCCTCGGGCTGTCTTGGCCAGTTCGATCTGGTCGTCCAATTCGTCTTTCTTGGTCTTTATGCGTTCCTGAAGGCTATCCAGAAGCTTGGTCTGCGTGGTCACGGACTCCGGTTTCTCGATCCGCAAGCTGCCGCGGATATTCTGAAACTCAATATCGAACTTGCCTTTGTACTCGACCTTCTTGCCCGCCTTCTTGGCCGCACTTTTCAGGGTTTTCCGGTCGGATTTCCGTTCCTGATCATCAACATAGCCTTTGACCGTGTCCTTCGCGCTCTTGTACGCGATGTCATAGGTCTCGGAATATTCGTGCAGCGCCTTGCCCAATGGCTTGAGATGTTCTTTCTCAAACTTGTCCAAACGGTCGCGCAGGGCCTCGGCCTTTGTCCGGTACCGGCCCGCCCTGGGTACGCTATCGTCCCGGATGATCCGTAGGCGGTTTTCGATCCGTGCCTTGACCTTGTCCTGCAGATCTTCTGCCGTGCGGGCCTTGTTCAACCGCTCTTTGTACTTGTCCAGATTGTCTTCAAGAACCAACTTGTTCGCTGCATCATAGGCCCAGCGCTTGCGCGCCAGCTCTTTTTCATATTCCTCGATCAGCTTCTCGATCGCCTTGTAGGTTTCCATGTTCTTCTCAAGGAAGCTGACGTCGTGGTTCACTTCTTTCTGCAATTTGGTGACAAGTGCGCGGCTTTCAGGGTCCGCGGCGGCGGTCTTTTCCAGCGCACGGATCGTGTTGTACTTGGCCACGATATCTTTCAGAGGCCCCTGCGGCAGTGCGCTTTTCTGGGCCTTGATGTCGCCGACACCGGTTAGCGCGGCCCCTTCCATCCGGACCTTGCCCTTCTTTTTCTTGCCCTTCAGAAGGTCCGAGAACAGGACGTTCCTGAGATTCGCGTCGATCTCGGAATTCTCGGCATAGAAATCCCGCGCCGCGTCCAGTGCCTCCTCTGTTTCCTGGATTCTCTCCTCGACGGTTTTCAGGCGCGCCTCGTGGCGTTCGATCTTTTGCAGTGACTCCGTGACTTCGCTCTCGGGGACGTCGTCGAGATCGATATCCTTGTCCGCCACATCCACCTTGAGCTTTAAATTCAGCGACAGCTTCAGGGCATGGTCAAGCTCGTAGAACCGAGGCCGGATCGGATCGAGAATGGCCACCAGTTTCGCGCGGGATTTCTGCTCGAGCAGATTGGCGACGGTGAAGAGCTGGTCGCTTTCGGCCACCTGATTTTTCGCCACTTTGAACAGGGCCTCTGCCTTGGATTTGACCGGCTTGGAGTTTGGCTTGCCGCGTTTGGACAGTGCTTGGTCCAGATAGTCATCCGCCTCTTTACGAGAGGCGTCTGTGGCGTCGGTTTCGGCATCCCGCAAGGTCGCGCCCTGAACGAACCCGTCGGCTGTGGGAGCTTCTTCCGGGCGGGTGTCCTTGCGCGCCAGTTTGCCCATCGTGTCGATATACATGAGCGCCTGAATGACCCGCTGTGCCTCTGCGTATTTTTCCTGGTCCATCAGCTCTGCTGCAAGCTTTGCGGCGCGTGCCTGATAGACAAGGGAAAGGCGCTGGGTGCCTTTGGGCGGCGGGCCGTCTTGTGACGTGGTCCCATCGCCAGTGGCGCTGGGTATAACGCGCTTTCCCTCAAGCTCGTCGGCGATGCGGATCTTCTCGGCGTTCACGAATGCCTGAAGGTTCGTGATGGTTTTCTTCAGCTCTGCCGCCGCGGCCTTGTCGGTCTTGCGAGTCTTGGCCGAGGCAATCGGATGACGCAGCTGTTTCATCAGCGCCAATCGCTTGGGTGGGCCGTCGTAGGAAGCCACTTCCTCGTCGGTCAGGTTGAACAAGTCGTCGTCGAAACGGCTGGCGTCTTCGGTATAGCGGTACTCGGATAAAAGGCGTGCGGCCCCGGTGATCCGGTTTCGCACAGCCTGTTCGTCGGGGACGACAATCGCCTTCTTGCCGATGGCTTTCAGCAGACGCACCGCAAACTTGGCGGCGTGGACGTCGCCCTTGAAGGATTTGGTCAGATTGCCATCCGCATCGACCTTGTCTGTTCCGGTATCAGCAACGTCGTCATTCGCTTCTCCCATTGGAACTCTCCCTCGTTACTGTTAGGCCGCTGCGGGGTTGCGAACGATGTCCCGCATCTCGTCCAATGCCCCACCCAATGTGTCACTCAGCCCAATAGTCACGCCGAAATGGTTCTGGTCGATCAGCTGCACCGCTTCGTGGCTGTCGAGCATTTGCTGGAATGCGCGGAACGTGTCGTCTGCCATGATACACGCGGTGTCGATCTTGTCGGGCCCTGCGGCCTGAAGTTCCAGAAAGGACTTGTTCAGCTTGACGTAAAGCCCGCCTGTGAAAGAGATCAGCCCCTTGTCGGCGAGCTCCTGGCAATTCGGATCGTCAACCTCTCCGAACGCCTTACGCAGCCCCGCGAGCCTGCCGTTGACCACTTTGTTGGCATCATCCCAAACGTCGCGGACCTGTGCCGCAATCTCCCGGCCCGACGGTTTCGGCGCGGGTGCGGGTGCCGACAGGGCCTTGGCGATCATGTCCAACAGCGCCTCGCAATTGGCGTCGTCGCCTTTCTTCAACAAGGCCCCCGCCCGGACCAATGCGCGCGAAAGGCGGTCGGTTTCGTCATCCGGCAGGCGGCTCTTTTGGATCGCACGTGCGGTCATGACCAGCCGCCCTTCAAGCTCCGAAGGCTCTTGCGGCAATTCGGGCTCTTCGCTTTTGGGGGGCGTTTCTTCCGCCGGGGGCGATTCCGGGATCGGTTGTGCGAGGATGCGGGATACCTCGTCCAAATAAGTCACGCCCGCTGAATAATCTTTGGCCTTCGCTGCTTCCAGAGCCGCCTCCAGGGCCTTTTTCGCTTCGGCGACATGGGGGCTTTTCTGTTTAACTGCAGCCGAAAGTTCGGGCAGGATTTGCGCGCGTCGTTCCTGAAACAGTTTTGCGGGGCCGGGTTCGGCCTTCGGGGTCTCTGGCTTTGCCGAGGATTCAGGTGCCGGTTCTTCCGCCGCCTGTGTCTTCAGAACCTGTGCTATCGCAGGCAGGACTTTCAGCGCGGCGGCATAGTTTCCCTCTGCCGCCTTGTCCTTGCCCGACTTCAGAAGCTGGGCAAGTTTTTTGGCATCCGTTCCGCCTGCCTTGATCCTTTGCATCGCGACCGGACCGAGTTTCTTAAGCCCCGTCTCCCACCTTTCCTTCAACGGATCAGGAGGCGGTGAGGCAGACTCGTCCTGCCTTGCTTCAACAGCGTCGGAGGTAGCCTCTCCATCGGTTGCGGGCGCAGTACCGTCGGTTTCGGACTCGCCATCAGTCTCTAGCGTTACCCCTTGGTCATCGACGATAATGACCAAGCTGGGCGCGCCCGGCATCTTGATCAATTTGAGGTATTTCTTGAGTTTCTTCGCCGTGCCGGTAGCGGGTTTCTTGATGCAGGTAAGCCGAACTTCGTCTTTCAGGACTTTCATAGTCCCCATGGCAAACTTGTTCGTTTCGCCTTCGTCCTTTGCGTCAAGCAACAGCTTTTGAGGCGGTTTCTTCTTGTCGACGATGACGAGCATGCCATCGTCTTTATCACCCAAAGCCAAAGCGAAATTCAGTTCCAGCCCGCTATTTCGGGCTTTCTTGTACCATTCCTTCAGCTTCTTGACGTGTTCCGTTTCGGCAGGCATCGGCAGCCTTCAAACTAATGGGGATAAAATGTAACGCGCGGGCTTTCGGTCTCAAGCGTAGCCGCACAACGGGTATGCGTCTATAAAAAGCGATCTGGATTGACTTGCAGCCGACAGTGGCCTGACAGGGGCGCGGGCTTGCGGGGCAGGGCAGATCAGCCTATCTAGCTTGGGCTATGGATATGCGGTCGCAAGGCAGACGTTTTAATGAACTCAAGTGAAACCACTGCCAACCTCGGCGGTCTGAGTATTGCGAAACGGCTGCTGCGGGAATCCATTGCGCCTCGCTGGAAACTCTATGCCCTGTCGATCGTCTGCATGATCGGCGTTTCGGCCTTTACCGGTGCATTGGCCTATTCCACCAAGCTGATCGTCAACGAGGTCTTCGTCGCAGAAGACGCCAAGGCGGCCTTCTATGTGGCAGGATTGGTCGTCCTGATCTCGCTGTTCAAAAGCGGGTTCGAGTATGCAAATGCGGTGATCTCGGTGACATTTCAGCGCGTGGTTGCAGCGGGATACCAGCGGATGGTCTTTCGAAAGATGCTGGAAAAAGATGTCTGGCATTTCAGCGGCACTCATCCTTCGGATTTCATGGCGAAGGTACAGCAGTTGGGCGGCGCCTGCGCCGAGGTCGTGGTTAGCCTGTCCAACAAACTACTGACCGAGAGCCTGACGCTACTCGCGCTCGTTAGCGTGATGGTCATGCAAGATCCGGTGATGAGCCTTGTCTCCTGCATAATCTTCCCGGTTATCTTCGGCGTCGTATCGACCCTGTCCAAACGCGTCCGCTCTGTTGCCGCAGAAGAGACAGAGTTGACAGGGCGCTATTTCGCAGTCGGGACAGAGACATTCCAAGGTGTCAAAACAGTTAAGAGCTATGGGTTGGAAGAGAAATCCATCAAGCGTTTCGACGAGGCGATCGGGAACCTTGAGAACCGTATTCTTAGCATCGCGCGGGTGACCTCGGCGACGGTTCCCCTGTTGCAGCTTCTGGGAGGACTCGTTCTGGGCGGCTTTGTCGTCTACGCCGCGTGGCAGACCCTGACGCATGGCAAGACGCCGGGCGAGTTCACGGCCTTCATCACCGCTTTCCTCTTGGCCTATCAACCGGCGGAACGGATTTCCAAGCTGGTCGTTCATATCCAGAAAAGCCTGGTGCAGGCCGGGGTGATGTACGACATCCTTGAAACACCGCCGGTGCGACACGCCGCGGGGAAAATGACCTTTCCGAAGACATCTGGCGATCTGGTCTTCGACGACGTCACATTTACCTACGATTCCGGGAAAGACGTCTCAGCGCTTCAGGAAGTCAGTGTCACCCTACGCCCTGGCGAAAAGATCGCGCTGGTCGGGCGGTCGGGCGCAGGTAAAAGCACGCTGATCGACCTGGTCATGCGCTTCTACGATCCCACACAGGGCACAATCCGCCTGTGCGGAATGGACCTGAAGGAAGTTACAGAGGTCGAGATGCGCAATGCCGTCGCGCTAATTAGCCAAGAGGTCTTCCTGTTCGATGGCACGATCCGTGAAAACATTCTCGACGGCAAGCCGGATGCGACCGAGGGCGAGCTGCACCGCGCTATAGAATGTGCCTCGCTTCCTGCTGTTCTGGCTGACTTGCCAGAGGGGCTCGACACCAATGTCGGACCCAATGGCTCTGCCCTGTCCGGCGGGCAGAAGCAGCGGATCGGGATTGCACGCGCGGTGCTGAAGGATGCCAAAGTCTATGTCTTCGACGAGGCGACCAGTGCGCTGGACGTTGAAAACGAACGCCGGATCATGGAGAACCTCGGACAAGGTTTTGAGGACAAGATCATTCTATTTGCGACTCATAGGCCTGCGACGCTACGCTTTGTCGACAAGATACTGATGTTGGATTCGGGTCGCGTTGTCGCGTTTGACAGTCAGGCAAAACTGGAAGAGAGCAACGAGGCATATAACCGCCTGTTCGAAGCCGCGATGGAAGCGTAGGGCCGCCCTTGCCCAGCCCCATTTCGAAGCAGGGTTTCGGGCAACGCCGGGCGCACCATCCCAGACTATTTGCTCAAACCCTTCACTGACAGCCTGCGCGGGTCATTCCGGGAGAGCTGACCTTCTTAGCCCATTTCAGACAGCTCGATGCTTCGGTCCTTCGCGGCTTTGACTGCGGCGGTCACCAGAGCGTCGAGGTTGGGTTCGCTTGCGCGAAATACCTGCAGCCCCGCCGCTGTCGTACCGCCTGGCGAGGTCACATTCTCGCGCAGTGTGGCCACTTCAGCGAAGTTGTCCCCGACCATAGCCGCGGCACCGACGAGGGTGTCGCGCGCCAGTCGGAAGGCGAGGTCTTCCTTGAGCCCGGCCTCTTTGCCAGCAGCAACCAGCGCCTCGATAAAGGCAAAGACATAGGCAGGGCCGGACCCTGAAAGTGCGGTCACTGCATGCATNNCGGACCCTGAAAGTGCGGTCACTGCATGCATGTCTTCTTCATCGCTCAGAAATTCCACGCCACCAACGGCTGACATAAGCGTTCTGGCCAATTCCAACCCCGCGCCTTGCGCCGCCGTATTGGCGACCAGGGCCGACACACCCTTTTGCAACAACGCGGGAGTGTTGGGCATCACCCGCACGATACGCGCGTCGCCACCGAGAACGTCTTCGAAAAAGGCAATGGGCGTTCCCGCCGCGATCGAGATGAAAACCGTGTCCGAGAACTCCCCATGCACCGCTTCCATCGCCTCTTTCATCATCTGCGGTTTGGTGGCGAGGATCATGCAGGCCGGATTGGATGGCAATTCCCCGTTCAGATGCAATCCCTTGCTCTGTTGCTCCAGAAGCCAATCCGAGGGGTAGGGCTCGATTACATGGACCGCCGCGTGGTCCAGTCCCGTGTCCAGCCAAGCGGCCAAAAGCGCTGATCCCATGCGCCCGCAACCGATCAGCACAAGCCCCTTTTTGTTCAGCTCTTCCATGGCACCCTCCGCCGACATTGTTCCTGTCATGGCTTACCAAGCGGCGTGAGAGTGATCCAGCCGTATATGGTGCTCGTTTTTAGGCCATCAGTTCCACGCCGATCGCAGTGGCCTCGCCACCTCCGATGCAAAGCGACGCAAGCCCGCGTTTTTGACCATATTTCTTCAATGCCGCGAGAAGGGTCACCATGATCCGCGCGCCGGACGCCCCGATGGGGTGCCCAAGTGCGCAGGCCCCGCCGTGGACGTTGACCTTATCGTGTGGCAGGTCCAGCGACCTCATTGCCGCCATGGCGACCACGGCGAAGGCTTCGTTGATCTCGAACAGGTCGTAGTCGCTGCGGGGAATGCCGAGCTTCTCTTCCAGCTTTTCGATGGCGCCAATCGGCGCGGTTGGGAAGAGGTTGGGTTTGTCCGCATGAGTGGTATGGCCAAGGATTTTGGCCACAGGCATCAGGCCGCGTTTCTCTGCTTCCGAGGCGCGCATTAGTACCAGCGCCGCCGCCCCGTCAGAGATCGAGCTGGAGTTCGCAGGCGTGACCGTCCCACCCTCGCGGAAGGCCGGGCGTAACTGACGGATCTTGTCCAACCGCGCCTTCAGCGGCTGTTCGTCGTCCACCACTGTGCGGCTGTCGCGGCGGCCCTTGATCTCGACCGGCACGATTTCTTCTTCGAAATAGCGCTCTGTGATCGCCTTGCTCGCCCGTTCCAGAGAGGCAATTGCGTAGTCATCCTGCTGCTCGCGGGTGAACTGATAAGATTCCGCACAGTCTTCGGCAAAGGTTCCCATCAGGCGGCCCTTGTCATAGGCGTCT
>JABAOD010016129.1_pt1 | contig 10249 bp, 10 predicted proteins | sample 7062151 | NCBI WGS metagenome assembly JABAOD01 (sample SAMN14538626, study PRJNA623070) | marine sediment metagenome | biome: marine biome [ENVO:00000428]; feature: marine pelagic biome [ENVO:01000023]; material: deep marine sediment [ENVO:00002113] | place: India: Gulf of Khambhat ... | reverse complement strand
GATCGGGATCTTCATCGGCTCGACCACCGCAGGGGTGATCGGCTACGGGCTGCTGCGGCGGGTGCCCGAGGTGGTCGAACCGGCCGCCGCCGCCTACGAGTCGCCGGCGGGCGTCCCCGGCTCCTGAACGCCCAACCCGAGCCGCCGGCCCTCGATCGCAGGGCAGCGGTCCATCACCACGCCGAGGCCTGCGGCTTCGGCACGGGCGGCGGCGGCGTGGTCGACCACGCCGAGCTGCATCCAGACCGCCTTGGCGCCGATATCGATGGCCTCGTCGACGTGGCGGCCGGCCGCGGCGGAGCGCCGGAATATGTCCACGACCTCGACACCGGCGCTCGTGGGGATCGCCCCGAGATCCGGATAGCACCGCTCCCCGAGGATCGCGGTCGCGTGCGGGTTGACCGGAATGATGCGATACCCCCACTCCTGGAGGCGCCTGGCGACGCCATGACTGGGCCGGGCCGGGCTCGGCGAGCAGCCCACGATCGCCCACACCCGGTACGACTGCAGGATCTTGCGGGCCATCCGCTCGCTCATGGCCGCGACCCTACTGCGGCTCCGGGGACCGGGAACAGCCGGCCGCCGCCCTGGGTTCCCCCGGCATGAGCTCGGGACCAAACCCGCTACGAGGCGGCCGCGTCGCTCCTGCGGTCGCGCCGGGTGCGGCGGCCCGCCCCGACGGGCCGCGGCACCGTCGACCACCGCGGCCTGGCTCCGGTGCTCGACGCCGTCGCCGGCGGCGGGGTAGCGGCGCTGGCCGGCCTCACCGAGGAGCTGGCGGCCTACCGCGCCTTGCTTCACGCCGTCGACCCCGACTCCCTCACCCGGTCGAACGCGCTGGCGTTCTGGATCAACCTCTACAACGCCGAGGCCCTGGGGACGGCCGCCGAGGCGTTGGCGGCCGGCCAGCAGTCCGTCCTCCGGCTCCCGGGCGCATTCGACCGTCCCCGCAGCATCATCGCCGGCGAGCGCCTCTCGCTCGACGCCATCGAGCACGGCAAGGTGCGGCGCTTCTGCGACCCCCGCATCCACGGCGCCCTGGTGTGCGGCTCGTTGTCGTGCCCGACGCTGCGCTTCGAGCCGTACTCGGGTGACCGCCTCGACGCCCAGCTCGACGACCAGTTGCGGTCGTTCCTGCGTTCGGGAGGCGCGGTGGCCGACCGGGCGGCCGGCGAGCTGAGCCTCACCCGCGTGTTGCTGTGGTACGGCGCCGACTTCGTCCGGCCCCACCGCATGCCGGCGCTGCTCCCGGTGCGGCGGCGGAAGTTGGCGGGCGCCATCTCGCCGTGGCTCGACGAGGACGACGCCACCTGGATCCGGCGCGAACGTCCCCGCGTGAGTTTCCAGGACTACGACTGGGCCCTGGGATGCGCCGTCCGATGAGCAGGCTCTACACCCTCCGCCATGGCACCGTCGCCGTCGGCACGCCGGTCGAATGGGCCGCAGCGGCGGCGATCCATGCCGCCGCTCGCACCGGCCTCTACCTCGCGGCGCACGGGCCGATCGCCCATCGCCGCCGTCGGGAGCGGAGCGCGGCCCGGGCGATCCGGACTGCGCTCCGGCTCGACCTGCGAATCGAAGGCGCCGTCCCCGCGGGCGGGCCCTACGTGGTGGTGTCCCTCCATGAGAGCCTCGTCGATCCGTTGGCGATCCTGGCGCTGCCCCTGCCGCTGCGCTGGCTCGTGCGCGACGAGATCCTCACGTGGCACGACGTCGGCCCGCATCTGCGCGCCGCCGGACACATCGCGCTCAGCCCCGAGCAGGGCCGCACCGCCTACCGGCGGATGCTGCGCGGGGCGGCCGAGGCGTTTGCAGCCGGTGAGAGCCTCGCCGTGTTTCCTCAAGGCACCCTGCTCGGCATAGAGACTCGCTTCGCCCCGGGCGCGTTCCGGCTGGCAGAGCGACTCGGCCGCCCGGTGCTGCCGGTCGTCCTCACCGGCACCCACCGCGTGTGGGAGCACCCGTTCGGCCCGCGGCTCCGGTTCGGCCAGGAGGCAGCCATGCGAGTGCTCGCGCCGGTGTCCATCGCCGAGCTACGCGCCTCGGGGCACTCGGCGGTGCGGGACCGCGTCGAGCGGGAGATGAAGGCGGCCGCCCTCGACGGCACCGGGCCGCCACCCCGGCGCTTCGACCCGCGTCGAGATGGCTTCTGGGACGGCTACCGCTACGAGATCGACGCCGCCTTCCCCGATCTGGCCCGGCAGGTGGCCGAGCACCGGGCGGCCATCGCCGCCGGCCGGGGTTAGCCGCCTGCGCCCGGCGGCGACGCCCCGGGGGGGAACGAGTCGCGGCACACCTGTATCGCCATAATCCACAGCGCCTGGGCGGCGTCGTGGACGTCCGGGGCGCCGGTCCCCTCGGCCCGAATCGAGACGGCGAGATCTTCGGCGATGTACTCGGCGGCGAGACGGCGGGCCACCTCGGGCTCCCACACGCCCTCCACGCACGCCGTCGCGAGGCGCCCGCGCCACACGCCGGCGTCCGTCTGGGCCAGGCCGAGCGTGTTCACCCAGGTCAGGGCATGCTGCTCGAACTCCTCGTCGATGCGCGCCGAAGCCGCCTCCCACTCGCGGACGAGCGCCTCGATCTCGGCGCGCCGCCGCTCAGCCTCCTCGGAGCTGGGGAGCGGCACAGACCCGAACCGCCGGCCAGTGGCGTCGTACATCTCGACGGTGAAAGGCCCGGGTTCGCCTTCCAGCGGGATCCACACCACCTGGGAGACCGGCCGCTGCCAGAGGACGGTGTCCCCGGCCCGGACGACGACGTAGGAGGTGAAGTCGGGCACGAGCCCCGAGAAGACCTCGGCCGTACCGTCGCCCGAACGTGAGCTGGGCGCGCCCCAACCCGAGGCGCCGGCCGGACCGCAGTGCGACGTGAATCCGTTGCCGACGATGCCGACGATGCACACCCTGGCCGCGCCGGTGCCCGGCTCGGTGCCGGGCACGAGGAACACCCTGGCCCCCTCCACCTCGCCGATCCCATACAGGACCCGATCCTCCGGGACCTCGAGGTCGCCGGTGCCTGCTATCGCCTCGTCGAGGCCGGCGCGGTCGGCTGCGATCGGCATCCCCAGTTCGGCCAGCCGTACCTCGGTGCCGGGGGGCGTCACCTGCGGCTCGGGCCCCAGCGACCCCACCACGAACGAATCCTCCCCCGGTGCGGCCGGCGGCGCCAGCTCCGGCTCGACGGTGCGTCCGCTCCGGAGGAACGCGGCCGACCCGGCCACGACCACGACGACGGCGGCGGCAGCGGCCAACCCGTAGGCGGTGCGAGTCACGATGGCCCGGCGGCGGCCGCGACGGACCACGGCGTCCAGGTCGCCGCGGCGGACCGGAAGGGCGGCCTGGCGGTCCTCGAGGTACTCGGTCAGCCGGTTCTCAATCATCGCTTCTCACCTCGTTGCGGAGCGTTTCGAGCGCACGGTTGAGGCGTGACTTCACCGTGCCCTCGGGAATGTCGAGCATCTCGGCCACCTGGGCCTGGGAGTAGTCGTAGAGGTAGCGGAATACGATCACCTCACGGTGGTGCAACGGCAGCGCAGCCACGGCCCGGTCCAGCTCGGGATCGGGAGTCGGCACGTCCACCATGCCGGTGCGGTCGGCCACGCCATGGCTGACGCGCGTCGCCTTGCGGAGGCGGGACCGGGCCCAGTTGAGGGCCACCCGGTACACCCAGCCGGAGGGGTTGCGGTACCGGCGCACCGACCGCCACCGCTGGTAGGCGCGGGTCATGGCCTCGTCGGTGGCCTCCTGGGCGAGGTCGGGGTCGCGCAGGACCACGGCCAGCGTCCGGTAGATCTCCGGCCACCGGGCCCGGTAGAAGTCCTCGAAGCGGGTCGTCTGGAGCTGTTCAACGGTCATCGCAGGTGCAGCTTGACTCATCTCGACCCGCAGACCTGCGGGCGATCGGTTTCGTTCCCTCGCCGGCGCGGTTTCTCAGCCGGCGGCGCGCGCCTCGGAGACGCGCCGCTCGGCTATCTCCAGGTACTCGGGGACGGTGTCGTAGCCCACGTAGTGCCGGCCCGTCTCGACGGCAGCGACGGCCGTTGCGCCGGCGCCCACGAACGGGTCGAGCACGAGGTCGCCCCGAAACGTGTACAGCTGGATCAGCCGACGCGGCAGCGCCACCGGGAACGGTGCCGGGTGGCCCACCCGGCGCGCCGACTCCGAGGGCAGATCCCACACGGACACGGTGGCGGCCATGAACTCGTCGCGGTCGATCGTGTCCTCGCCCCCACGGATCCGGCGGAATGACTCCTTGCAGGCGACGATCACGTACTCGTGGACGTCGCGCAGCGTCGGGTTCTTCGCCGACTGCCACGATCCCCACGCCGTCGAGCCTCCGGCTCCCTTCGCCTTCTGCCAGATGACCTCGCCGCGCAGCAGGTAGCCGAGGTCGGCGAGGAGCCCGGCGACGTGGTGGTTGAGCGGCAGGTACGGCTTGCGGCCGAGGTTGGCGACGTTGACCGCCACCCGCCCGCCCGGCTCCAGCACCCGGTACGTCTCCTTCAGCACCCGCTCCAGGAGACCCAGGTACTCGTCGAGGGTGAGGTCGGCGTCGTACTCCTTGCCCACGTTGTAGGGCGGTGAGGTGACCATCAGCGCCACGCAGCCGTCGGGGAGCTGGTCCATCGACTCCGAGGACTGGCAGAAGAACCGGTCGATGGCATCCCGCGGCGGGTCGGCGACCTCCGAGGCCGGCCCCGGCGGTCGGGCGACGCCCGCCATGCGCCGCCCGTAGAAAGCCGACGCGTCATGGTTCTCGCGCTTGCCAGAGCCGAAACTGGCGGTGCTGGTCGCCACGGACGTCCTCCCGGGTCCCGGGAACCGTAGCAACGATTTCGCGGCCCGGCCGGAACCTCCGGCGCATCAGCAGCGTTCGACCTCGATCAGCCGCACCCGCCGTCGGGTGGCGTCGGCCACCCGGAACCGCCACCCGGCTGCCTCCACGGTGGTGCCCACCGCGGGGATCTCGCCCGCCAGACCGATCACGAGCCCGGCGGCGGTGGTCCAGTCGCCTTCCGGCAGGTCGGCGTCGAGCGCCTCGGCGAGATCGACCACGTCGCACGTGCCCCGCACGAGGTACCCGCCGCCCTTCCGTACCGAGATCTCGGGCACGCCCTCCTCGCCTTCGTCGCTGACCTCGCCGACCAGCTCTTCGACGACGTCCTCGATGGTGGCGAGACCGGCCGTTCCCCCATGCTCGTCGACGACGACGGCCAGGTGCATCCCCTCCTCCTGCATCTCGCTGAGCAACTCGACGACCCGCTTGGTCTCGGTCGTGACGAGTACCGGACCGGCGAGGTCGCCGGCCGTGGCGTCCCGCTCTGCGGCGACGGCCTGCGCCAGCTCCCTGAGGCGAACGACGCCGGTGATCCGGTCGATGTTCCCCTGGTAGACGGGAAGCCGGCGATGGCCGCTGGCGACCGCCGTCTCCAGAGCTTCCCGCACCGGCGCGGCGGCCGGCACGCCGACGATGTCGATGCGGGGCACGACGATCTCGCCGACCCTGCGGTCGCCCAGCCGGAAGGCGCGCTCGATGAGCCGGCGGTCGGTGGGCTCGATCTGGCCGGCGGCCTCGGCCTCGGCGGCGAGCGCCCGCAATTCGCTCTCCGACACCGCCGGCCCGGCGATCCCGGTGCCGGGCGCCTGGAGGTCGGCCAGAAGCACCAACACCCCGACCAAGGGCGCCAGCAACTTCGCCAGCAGCCAGGTGGGCCACGCCAGCGCCAGAGCGGCCTGGAGCGGGTAGCGCACTGCGTAGGTCTTGGGAATCGCCTCGCCGTAGACGAACAGCACCACGGTCAACAGCACCGAGCCGATCGTCACCCCCACGTTGCCGAGCATGCGCTGCGCCAGCACGCCGACGACGGACGCCGCGCTGATCTGGACGAGTAGCACGGTGAGCAACACCGAGTTGAGCACCCGCGGCAAGTCCTCGAGAAGACCCGTGAGGCGGCGGGCGCGGCGATTGCCCTCCTCTGCGAGCAGCTCCACCCGCACCTTTCGCACCCGCAGCAACGACGTCTCGGCGGCCCCGAGGAGGACCGCCGCGACGAGCAGAAACGCCAGCAGGACGATCAGCGGGAGGTCGCGGGCCAGGTCCATCGGGTCTCAGCCGCTCAGCGCACGATGCCCGGGTAACTGCCCAGCACCCTCAGGTGGGACAGGGTGGCCGGGGTCGGGTCGATCACCGCCGCCAGGCCGTCCGGCCCGGGCTCGTGCACGAAGTCGGCGTAGAACCGGTACGTCCACGCCTCGCCGCCGGGACGGGACTCGATGCGAGTGAGGTTCGCGCCCCGCAGCCCCAGCTCGGCGAGGGCCAGCGCCAGCGCTCCCGGCCGGTGCGCGGTCTCGAAGACCACCGAGGTCTTGTCGTCCGCCGGGCCGCACGCAGGCTCACCTGAGGCCAGCACCACGAACCGGGTGGTGTTGTGGGCGCGGTCGACGACGTCGGTGAGCAAGGGCTCCAGCCCGTGCTGGGCGCCTGCCTCCTCGGGAGCGAGGGCGACCTGAGCCGGGTTCTCGTCGCCCGCCACCCTCCGCACCGCGCCGGCGGTGTCGTTGACCGGCACCGGCTCCCAGCCCCGTTCCAGCAACACCCCTTCCGCCTGGGCCAGCGCCTCCGGGTGGGACAGGACGCGTTTGACGAGGTGGAGGGGCGTGCCGGGGATACCGAGGATGGCGTGGCGGATCTCGATGAGGTGCTCGGCGATGATCGCCGCCGGGGCAGTCACGAGCCGGTCGAGCACGGGAAGCACGCTCCCGGTGGTGCTGTTCTCGATCGGCAGCACCAGCCGCTCGTCCTCGCCCGACGCCAGCGCCGCGAAGGCGGCGGCGAAGCTCGGGAACCCGACGGGCTGAGCCGCGGGAAAGAGCTCCCGCACCGCCCGGTAGCTGTAGGAATGGGGCTCGCCCTGGTAGCCGACCTTCATCGCCGGGCACGATACACCGGGCTGCGCGTCAACCGCCTGCCGACATTGGTTGGCGCGCTGCCTCCCGCGGCATAGCATCCGGCCCGTGGCCACACCGTACAACCGCCCCCCGAGCTGGGTGGAGGACGCGATCTTCTACCAGGTGTTCCCAGACCGGTTCGCGCGTTCCGAACGAGTCTCGAAGCCGGCCGGGCTGGAGGCGTGGGACGGTCCGCCGACCGTCCACGGCTACAAGGGGGGCGACCTCCTCGGCGTGGTCGAGAAGCTCGACTGGATCGTGGACCTCGGCTGCGACGCCCTCTACCTGAACCCGATCTTCCAGTCGGCGTCGAACCACCGCTACCACACCCACGACTACTACCGGGTCGATCCGCTGCTCGGGGGCGACGAGGCATTCGAGGAACTGCTCGCGGCATGCCACGGCCGTGGCGTCCGGGTGGTACTCGACGGGGTCTTCAACCACGCCAGCCGCGGCTTCTTCCAGTTCAACGACCTGCTGGAGAACGGGCCCAAGTCGCCGTGGGTCGACTGGTTCGTCGTGCATGGCTGGCCGTTGCGTGCCTACGACCCGGCGGGTCAGATCAAGTACGGCGCCTGGTGGGGTCTGCCGGCGCTGCCCGAGTTCAACACCGACAACCCCCACGTCCGCGAGTACCTGTGGGGAGTGGGCGAGCACTGGGCACGGCGCGGCATCGACGGCTGGCGACTCGACGTGCCCGCCGAGATCGAGACGCCCGGCTTCTGGGAGGGGTTCAGGGAACGGACCAGAGCGGTCAACCCCGACCTGTACCTGGTCGGCGAGTTTTGGGGCGACGCCCGTGCCTGGGTCGAGGCAGGCGACCGCTTCGACGGCACGATGAACTACCTGTTCACCGGACCGGCGCTGTCGTTCGCCGCCAACCGCCGCATCGATCCGACGCTGGCCGCCGGCATCTCGTATGAGCTGTATCCGGGGATGGACGCCGCAGGTTACGCGGCTCGCATCGACCGCCTGCTCGCCATGTACCCCGACTCGGCGACGCGGGCCAACCTCAACCTACTGGCGTCGCACGACACGCCCCGCCCGATGACGATCGCCGCCGGCGACGCTGCCGCGGTGCGCCTGGCGGCGGTGCTGCTGTTCACGTTCCCGGGTCCGCCGTCGGTCTACTACGGCGACGAAGTGGGCCTCGAGGGCGGCACGGACCCGGACAACCGGCGGGCGTTCCCGTGGAACGAACCGGAGTCTTGGGACCGGAGCCTCCTCGAGGCACACCGCGAGCTGATCGCTCTGCGGCGCGCACACCCCTGCCTGAGGCGCGGCGACTTCCGCACCTTGTGGCCGCCCACGGACGAGCCCGGCGACATGCTGTACACCTTCGCCCGCAGCGACGCCGACGAAACGATCGTCGTGGCCGTCAACCCGGGGGACACGACCGAGGTCGCGACTCTGTCCCGGGTCGACCTCGGGGCCGAGCGTCTCGTCCGGCTGTGGGGCACCGGCTCGGCGGACATCGGCGAGCACGTCGTGCGCCTGTCGGTAGGGCCCCAGCAGGCGGCGATATGGTTGGCGGAGGGGGCGGGCGCTTAGCGGTTGTCGAGGGACGGAAGAGCGTCTTCGAAGCCGCCGCCCGGCGCCGGAGATCGTCCGGGCGGAAGGGCCGGGCCGGCGCCCGAAGAGCCGAGCCCGTCGACCACGCGTCGCAGCTTGGCGGTGAACGGCAGGGTGAGCAGCCGGGCCGGCGGCGCCGTGAGCCGGCTGAGCCGCGCGATCGGGACGCTCAACAAGGCACGCACCACCTCGGGGTCGAACTGGATCCCGGCCTGGAGGGCGATCTCGGCTCTGGCGGCCTCGGGTGAGACCGGCTTGCGATAGGGGCGGGGCGATGTCATCGCCTCATAGGCGTCGACCACGGCGACGATGCGTGCCCCGCGGTTGATGTCGGCGCCCGCCAGGCGCATTGGATACCCGGTGCCGTCCCAGCGCTCGTGGTGGTGGGCGACGGCGTCCACCCAGTCGCCGAGCAAGCCGCGCAGCGGCTCGACCAGCCGCCCTCCCACCTCTGGGTGGCGGCGGATGGCGTCCCGATCGACGTCGTCGAGGTNNCGTCACGATCGACGTCGTCGAGGTCGCCTTCCTTGGTCCTCACCGCGGGCTCGACCACCAGCTCGCCGACGTCGTGGAGGAGCGCCGCCCAGCCGAGGCGCTCCCGCTCGCAAGCCGGGATGCCCAGCCTCGTGGCGATCTCGTCCACACAGGCCCGCGTTCGCTCGGACCGGCCCCGCGTTCTGCCGTCCTCCATCGGCGTCGCCACGAGCAGCGACACGATCGTCTCGGCAGCTTCGACCGGGGTGACACCTTCGGCGCTCTGGCGCGCCAGATCGGCCTTGAGACGACGAACGCTGCCGGCCCGCAGCGCCATCCGGTACCGGTCGGGCGCCCGCGCCGGGAAAGGCAGCGACAGTTCGAGCAGCGCAGCCAATGGCAGCAGCCGGCGGGCCAGCCGATCCACGCCGAAGATCGCTGCTGCCGCGCTGACCACCGTCCCTGCCCAGCGCCACACTTCACCGGCGGCGTCGCCGGGGACCGGACCCAGGTGGTAGAAGGCGAACGCCGCGCCGACGCCGGCCGCCACCGGAAGGAGCACCAGCGCGGACCGCAGGCCGTAGGCGAGCACGGGATGGCTCCGCCAGCGGGTGGAGGCAGTCAGCGGCTCAGTCACGGAAGTTCCTGTTCATGGCAGATCGGTCACTCATGGTGCTTAGACCGCCACCCATCCAGAAAGTTCTTCGCGAATTCCCGCCTTAGCGGGCAGAGGGCGACGCCCGGTACCATGAGCGCATGACGGCGGACGACTCAACGAGCATCGACACGGGGGATTTCGGGCCCAACATCTGGCTGGTCGACCAGATGTACCGGCGCTACCTGGAGGCGCCCGACTCCGTCAGCAGCGCGTGGCGCGAGTTCTTCGACGACTATCACCCGGCGGACCTCCACAGCGTGTCGGTCGGCGAAGCGCAGCCGGCCCCGGTGGCGGTGGAGCGCCCGGCACCCGCCACGGCGCCGGCGGCGCCATCCGGCGACGGCCAGGGGGCGGCTCCGGCCCCGGCTCCGCCCACCGCCGCGGCCGCGCCCCCCGTACCTACCGGCGCCGAGGTGTCGCCGCTGCGAGGGGCATCGGCGGTGATCGTCGACCGGATGGAGGCCAGCCGCGAGCTGCCGACCGCCACGTCGGTGCGCACGCTTCCGGCCAAGCTGCTCGAAGTCAACCGGCTGATCCTGAACAACCAGCTCGCCCGCCTCACGCAGGGCGGCAAGGTCAGCTTCACGCACCT
>JABAOD010001352.1_pt4 | contig 10250 bp, 13 predicted proteins | sample 7062151 | NCBI WGS metagenome assembly JABAOD01 (sample SAMN14538626, study PRJNA623070) | marine sediment metagenome | biome: marine biome [ENVO:00000428]; feature: marine pelagic biome [ENVO:01000023]; material: deep marine sediment [ENVO:00002113] | place: India: Gulf of Khambhat ... | reverse complement strand
CCTGCCATAAACATCGCGACGAGCAGCAGTCGGTACATGACGCCCCCTGAATACACTTGCTCCAGTTAGAAGATATAGACGGCTGGCAGGGAAATGCGAGCGGCCCAAGTCGAGGCAAACAGGCCCAGGGCGACCAATGCTACGACAACGCCTTGAAGAACAGCACATGTAAGGCGATCAGCAGTAGGATGACCGTGAGGTACAAGATGGCTTGAGAAGGACGCTCGCTCAGCAGCCGCCACGCATTGCGCAGCGTTGCCCGCAGCGGCCCGTGCCCCAACCGTGCGTTACGCTGCGTGTACTCGGCGCGCACGCGCTCAGCCCGCGCCCGGTCGTAGCCCTCGATCAGCCTGCGGGCCTTTGCATAGTCCGCATCATCGCGCACCCACAGTGCACCGGGTGTCAGCCCGAAAACACCGCTGGGCGTCCGATAATGTGGGATATCGTATTCCGCCAGTAGCCGCAGCACGTCGGCGACCTCTTCGGGGCTGGCCTGGCCGGTGTCGTAGACCCTGCGTGCCATCGATTACACCTGTGACCGTCGTACCCTATCTCTCATCCACGAGACCCAGGCGTTCGTGCCACGCGGCGATCGACTCCTCGGGGTAATGCGCATACTGTTTGTCTTGCGGATCCCGCCTCACCGCTACCCACGGTGCCTTGAAGGCAAGCATCAAATGCGTGCGTTCGGGGGGTTGCGGCAATGGCGTATCGACGGCCGAGGCGAACGGATGTATGAGATCCGGCCACCGCGGATCCCATACCCATAGCGCGCTGCCACAGATCTCACAAAAATTGCGTTGCGCAGGGCTGCGCTTCCGCTCGCCAGTCTGCTCGTCGTGCATCTGCGCCTGGTAGATACGAACATGTTCGCCGCCTTCGACCTGCAACGTAGCGGAGTCACCGCCGAGGTTAATGGCGTAACCGCCGCCGCCGGCGGTCTTGCGACAGATGGAGCAATAACAAAGGTTGAACGGGTAGGGGTGCGGCGAACGTACACTGAACTTGACGGCTTCGCACGAACAGGATCCTTGCAGCAACATGGTGAGGCTACCTCTGACGAATAAGACCCGCTTGGCGCGGCGGGACGCGCCCATTATACGTCCCCCGGAGAGCGTAACGGACAAACTGCCGCAGGGAAAGATGCGCGGCGGCGCCGCTTAAGTGCGAGGGAACGGGTACACCGTCAGACAGCGCCCAAGGATTCGGCAACGCGCGTGAGGCGGGCAAACGCCTCAGCCGCCACGTCGCGTATGGCGCCATCGCTGACCAACCCACTGGTACCGATGAGCACGTCCGGATTGGCGATACGCACCAGCGAGCCTCCCTCGGCATCCGCCTCTATGGTGACATTGCAGGGCAGCAACAAGCCGATGTCGGCGCGACGGCTAAGCGCGCGATAAGCAAGCTGTGGATTGCACGCCCCGAGGATGGAGTAGGGACGAAAATCCCGGCCGAGCTTCTCTTTGAAGGCCTTGTGCAGGTCGATTCTCGTAAGTACTGCAAAGCCTTCCTTTTTCAATTCCTCGAGAACGCGCACAAGAGCCTGTTCATAGGAGTATCGCAAACGTACCTCGAAGCTGAGTTCTTCGTTCATGGCTTCGTCTTTACCTTGCCTGTTCTCGCGGCGTGCTAGGCGAGACTCTTAACCAACACACTAAAAGAAGTGTAGCAATTGAGTCTACCATGGGTGATTCGACCAGAAAGCACTTACAGCGCCACGGCATACTTGGCGATCGCGTCCTCGTTCCAATCGATTCCTGTACCCGGCCGTTGCGGGACCTGCACGTGTCCGTCAGAGACTTGCAGCGGCTCGGCCAGGACGGCGCTTGCCCAGTCAACGAACTCGAGCCAGTGGCACGTGGGTGTCACCGCCATCAAGTGGCACGACACCTCGGGAAAGATGTGGCTTGAGACTTCGATGCCGGCTTCAGCCGCCAGCGCTGCTGCGCGCAACCAGCCGCTCACCCCGCCAATGCGCATCAAATCGAACATCATGTAATCGCACGCGCTGACGGCAATGGCATCGCCAACTGCTTTTGGCCCGTAGAAGTTTTCGCCAAGCTGAATCGGCGTGCGTACCTCTCGCGCGACCTTCGCGTTGCCCGCCAGATTGTCGTAGGCGATCGGCTCTTCGATCCAGTAGACAGCTTCCGCATCGAGCGCCCGTCCGCGGCGAATGGCCTCGGCCACTGACAGGCCCTGGTTGAAGTCGCACGGCAACAGCACATCGTCCGCCAAGGCCTTGCGCACGGCCCGTACCGCCGCCAAGTCGGCTGCGAGCGTAGGTCTGCCGAGTCGAATCTTGACGGCGCCAAAGTTGCCCTCCCTGACAAGCGCCTGCGCCTCGCGCGCCGCAGCGCTGGCTTCAATCAGGCCGAGGCCATTGCTATTGTACGCCTGAACGCGCCGCGGTTGGCCGCCCAACAACGTCACCAGGGGTACCCCGGCCGCGCGTGCCAGCGCATCCCAGCAAGCCACATCGAAACCTGCGACGGCCATGAGCGACAGCCCCTGATGTCCCATTAAGGTCAACGCCTTGGTCGCCTTGGTGTAGAGGTCTAGCGGCGCGACGATCTCGCCATGCGTGAGGCTGGCGATATCCCGTACCAGCGCCGCCAGATACGCGTTGCCGCGCTCGAAGTAGCCGAATAGGTAGCTTCGTCCGGTTACGCCTTCCTCCGTATGCAAATCGATCAACAACAACGGCACCTGCTTGATCTCAACCACACGCGTCACCAACGGGCGCGCGATCGGCACGACTACCGAACGCAGATCGACATCTCGGATCGTCAGCCTGAGCCCGGGAAACGACTGTTGCGTATCGTCCATATGAAGCAGACCTAGATTTGCCGCTCACGCGGATTGAAAATCTGCGGCGTGTGCGGCGGAGGCTTGTGTGGCAGGATTTCCGGGGGTACGACCTGCAAGTTGAGATCGCCCAAGTCCTGGAACGACCTGCGCGAAAACGGGCTCACCATCCGCACCATCGCCCCTTGCTCGATAGCCTCCTCGACCAACTCTTGTAGTCGCTCGGCAAACTTCGTCTCCCACGGCAACACGTAGTAGCGCGGCTCGAGCGAGCTGTCGAGGCGCAGCCACAAGTAGATGGCCTTGCCTTCATCGAGGCTTACACCCAGCACGGTGGCCTCACCGGCGTTGCGTTCGAACCACTCGTGGGCCATCGGTTTGGGCTTGCTCAATAGCTCGTTCAGACCGACGTAGCTGAGCGGGACGAATACCGCCGTGACGAGAACGGCGGCGCTGCGTATAAACGTTGCCCGCGGTGCCCAAATCGCAATGCTCGCGAGCAGCGCCCCGACGCCGACCAGGGCGGCGAATAACAGCGTTAGAACTTCCATCCCCCGGGCGCCGTCACGATTTTACGTCGCAGCGTCGTCACACTGTCGGGCACGAGCGAACCCTGGCCGGTGAGTTGGAAACGGAACGCGGTTTCTTCCTGATTGTGACGTTTAAGTGTCACTTCAGTCTCCAGTATTTGGCGCAAGTCTTCGTACTTCTCGCGTACGCTGACGATGACCTTCACAGGTACGATCACGCCCGTTGGCAAGGCGCCGTACATGTGCACATTGACGGTGTACTCACCGGCCGCGATACCGCGACTATAGGAAACCTCGTAGTTCTGTCCGCTGGCGTCACCTTCCGAGCCGAGATCATCGCGCAACAAATTGAAGAAATGCCCGTCGGGGTTGTAAAACCCCACGGGCGAATCGCCGGGTGCTTGCACCCACAGGTCTACGTCCACCGGCATCTCGTTGGGCCAGTGAATCTCGACGATGACATTGCCGGGGGCGAAATGTTCTCTGTCCAGCCGCTTGGCCTTGGTCAAGTGCGGTAACAACATGATGACCATGGCCACGAAACCAACCAAGGCAAGCATCAACACATCGCGAAACACCGTGCTGGTGGCATCCTCGTCGAAGTCTTCACGTTCCCACACGGCGCTCTCCCAGCTCAACAATGGCATTGAACAGACGTACTGTGCCTGCAGCCAGCAGACGATAGTTGACCATGAGCCATACGTGCAGCACCGCGCCGATTAAGGTTGTGTAGAGAGCAATCGACATGCCATGAATTAACGTGGCCACCATGGGCACGACGTTGTCCACGTTTGCTGCCGAGCGCGGGTCGACGCCAGACAAGGCGACGATGAATCCAATGACCGTCCCTACCAGCCCCAGGAACACCAGGGTGTTCGCCACGTGGTGCACGATCGCGATGGAGCTCGTCATGCGCAGACGCAATATGTTAGCGGTGATTGCACGGCCGTCTGCCGCACCTTCGTGTACAGCCGCGAGATACTTGCTCGCCCTTGAGAAGGGTGTCAGCGTGCTGGCCTTGACGTCATTGAGCTCGATGCTGGTGCGCCAAACGCGGCGGGCGCAAAGTATTAGGCCGAAAACAAAGACACCAATGATGATCAGCGACAGCCACAGGGTGTAACCGCTGAAGGCGTCGTCCAACCACCCCTGCAGGTAGACCGCGGCGAACAAACTGGTGGCCACTACATTTATCAGCGCAAACCGCAGCACCAGCAGATATCTGTACAACAGACCAGCCTTAGCGGCCGCCGTAGACCCAGTCGTGCCGTTCACTCCGTCCCATTGCTCCGATGAAAGCGCCATACCCATTGCCTAGGCGCACAGCCGCGCCCCATTGCTTTTTGCAATTCGAGAGGACCGCCAAACTATTTTGCGCTCTTATAATAGCGATGTCGAATCGGGGATAAAGCGAAGCCTCCAGCGGTTTTGGCCAGACTCGGGCCTTGCCGATGCGAAACGTCAGGCATGCGGTGCAATAACGCCGGTTTGCTCGGCAATGATCTTATAGTGCTCGATACGGCGATGATCCTCAAATTTGAATACCGTTTCCTTGATGTAACGGCCGCGGTCTAGATCCACCTGCACGGTAATCACCTCATCGTCTACCGTGTTCGCGACCACTACGATCTCCCCAGTGGGCGCAATGATGCAGCTGCCGCCCATCATGTCCACGCCTTCTTCACTCCCCGCTTTCGCGCTGGCGACTACCCAAGTGCCATTCTGATACGCGCCCGCTTGCATCGACAAATGGTTATGAAACATGCGCAGATGTTCTGACTCCGCTGCGACGGCATTCTGCGTCGGCGTGTTGTAGCCGAGTGCAACCAGCTCCACGCCCTGTAGCCCCATACAACGCCAGGTCTCCGGCCAGCGACGATCATTGCAGATGCACATCCCCATAAGCCCGCCCATCGTGCGCCAGACCGGAAAACCAAGATCACCGGGCTCGAAGTATCTCTTCTCCAGATGCTGAAACGGTCGCGTGCGATCGTATTCGGCGTGGCCGGGAAGGTGGACCTTGCGATACTTGCCGACGACGTTGCCCGTGCGATCTACCAGGATTGAGGTGTTGAAGCGGCGTGTGCCTGTAGCCGGATCGCGCAGCAGCTCGGCGTAGCCTAGGTAGAATCCCACACCGAGCTGGCGCGCCACCTCAAACAGCGGCTGCGTGTCGACATTCGGCATACTTTGCTCATAGAAACTGTCGAGCTCGGCCTCATCTTCGATGTACCAGCGCGGGAAGAAGCTCGTCAGCGCGAGCTCTGGAAAAACGACCAGGCCGGCTTTGCGCGCATGCGCTTCGCGCAGCAGCGCGATCAAGCGCGCCACTGTTTGTGCGCGGCTTGCATGCCGTGCGATAGGTCCCAGCTGTGCCGCCGCGACGGTAAGTGTGCGAGAGGTGGACGAATCGCGAGCCACTTCAGGTGGCCCCCTCTGCCGGAAGTTCGAGCTTCATCTTTAGGTCTTTATTCTGCGCTGCTCGCTCAGCGATGTCGAATCTGGAAAAGAGGGGAGACTATACATGGCTAAATCGGCTTTGATCATTGCTGCCGTGGTGCTCGCGCTGGGCGGTAATCACTTGTCCGCCCAGTCATTTTCTGCCAGCCAGGTCCATCAGCTCATTGCCAAGGTCGATCGTCTGGAACGCGAGCTTGCAGCAGCGAGGCGAGAGCTGGCAGAGTTAGGGCGTCGCTACACCAGTCACGTGCACAGGCTTAACGTGAGCACATTGAAGGCGAGCGAGTTGCGCGCCGGCACACGCGAGGTGGACAAGCTCGAGTTGCTAGTGCGCGAGACCCCGGGTGATGCGACGGTGACGCGGAAGCCGAAGTAGGCAGTGCGCCGCCTTAGCCCCCTCCATCGCCAAGGTATCGGACACGACAGGAGGAAACAGGATAGTCGTGGCTCAACAGATTCTCACCGACGAGAATCTTGTAGTCCCCGGCCTTGTCAAACACGCGCACGGCGCGTTGATGTCCATGCACCCACGGCGCGGCCCGTGTTGTGGCGACGGGCAGCGTCAAACGGTTGAGCTGGCGAAAGCGTTGCGCGGACATCATTGACGGTCGTTCGGGCTCTGGGTTCGGGTAGATGAGGAGGAACCAAAATTCGTCCGGCGCCACCACGCCGAGGTAGCCCCCGTGTGGTGTCTTCATACTAAGCTCGAGGACATCGTCGGCACGCAAAACGGCGGGCCGGCAATTCAAGGCGCTGACCGCTGGCGCTGGTGCCGGCGCGCGCTCGGGCGCAACCGTGCACGCGTTGAGCAGCGCAACGGCCGTGGCAAATACAGACAGCCATCGCACCGTCGGCGGCCTAGGCCCCGTCACCGCCCTTTGCTTTTTCACGGCGTGGATGCCGGCTCGCGCGTGCGGCGACACTTTAACATCAGATACAGAAGGTATACCCCGGCGCCGGCAAGTAGATGCTTGAGCGAATGGCCACTGAGCAGTTCCCGCGTCAGCCGGTAGACCTGCGCGTCAAAAAGCTCGGCCACCTTGGCCAGCGCATACAGCACAAGACCATAGACCAGAAAGTAACGATGGGTGTACTTGCCCTCGAACAGCCCCACTGCACAGGCGATCACGAGGAATGGCACTGATTGCACCCAGATGTAGGGTCGCAAATCATCCGTGTAGTCCCAGTAAATCACGCTCGCGACGCCTGCCACGAGTGCAATCCCGAGCCACACCCCCTCGCGCTTCATGTTCACGTGCTCGCGGAGCAGGGCGACAAACAAGGCCATAAAGGCGATCGTCATCGGAAGCCGGTCCCAGACTAACGTGCCATTGTTCGGCTGCCAGTGATAATAGGCCGAACCGAAGCAAACGGCTGCGGTCCCGAGAAAGACCAGACACCACGACCAGGGAGCCTCGTGCTGCGGTTGGCGCAGGCTGCAGGCCAGTCCCCAGGTACCGACGAGCAGGAAGGGGAGGTTAGTGGCGACGTTAAGGAAGTTCGGAATCCGCCAAAGCGTACGACGGTCAGCGAACTCGTGGTAGGCCAGGCTCTGCGGAATCGGCGGCGCGGCTAGCATGATGGCCAGCGCCGAGGTGACGATGAGGCCAAGCAAGGCAAGCTCGCGCCAGTACCGGCCGATGCCAGAAAGCGCTCTTTCAACCACGGCGTACCCTCATCCACTGTGATGCCGATTGCCCAAGCGCGGGTCCCTCACGACCGACTTCCGGACTGCTCCCATCTAGCTTAGGTGCCGGCATACCGTTCGTCGACGTAGCAAGGTTCTGCGAAAAAGCGAACCTGCAATCGCCCGTCAGACATCTGCGCCACACGATCGGCAAAGCGCTGCGCATTGACGCCCACGCCCGGTGCGCCCTTCGGCCAAGTCGTTACCATCGTCAGTGTCAGGGTGCGAGCCGCATACGTGCGGCGAGCAAGCCCCGCACTCGCAGTTGCGCCCGCGAGCGCGCGTGAGAAAGGTCCGTCGATGCTTACTTACGGTATGCATGCAAGGCGCCCCTCTCTGAACCGATCAAGCTAAGCACAGTCCAGCCGACTTCGTTCACCATCAGCATCACTGTATCATGGGCCTGCGCTTACACACTGGAGGCGGCGGCACAAACGACGGGCAAAGGGTGTGGCGCGGCAGTTTCGGCAAGACCCGCCCGAGAAAGCAAAAACCGAAACAGCAAAGCAAGTCTTAAGCCCACCGGCCCGCCGCCTAGTAAAGCTTGGGTTCGCCCGGCGGACGGGTTTTGAAGCGCTTGTGCATCCAGAAGTATTGCGTCGGCGACTCGCGCACTTCGCGCTCGATCTCCCGATTCATACGGGCAGCGTCCTCCACAGGATCACTGCTCGGAAAGTTCGCCAGCGGCGGTCGCAATAGCACTTCGTATCCGTGGCCGCGCGGCAGTTGGCGGCAGATGCAGGGAATGACTTTCGCATCGGTGATCGCTGCCAGTCGGCTAAGGCTGGTAAACGTGGCTGCGGGTACACCGAAGAAAGGTACGAATGCGCGGCTGCGCCGGTGCGGGTCTTGGTCAGGCAGGTAAAACAGCGGCAACCCATCGCGCATCATACGTACGAGGGTCGTAAGCGGTGCCCGGTGCGACACCAGGGTCAGCCCGAAGCGTGTGCGCGCTTTCTCCATAACGGCATTGAGCACCTGATTGTCCACCGGCCGAAACACGGCGCACCCGCTGCCCTCCAGACTAATGCGTATGCCGCCCATCTCCAGACCCAAGAAATGCGGTGCCATAAGGATGACGCTCTTGCCCTCGGCGATTAGCGTTTCCGCATGCTCGCGACCGCGGATGCGAACGACGCGACGTAGGCGCGCCGGACTGCCCCACCAGGCCACACCGATATCAAGCAACGTTTGCCCGAAGGTGTGGAAATGGCGTCTTGCCACGCGCCGTTGCTCGCGCGTGCTTAGCTCGGGGAAACACAACGCGACGTTCACAGCGACCACATGACGCCGCGAGGGCACGAGGTAATAAAGCAACTCGCCGATCACGACGCCGCCTGCCGCCAGCACGGGCAACGGCAACAAGCTGACCAAACGCATCACACTCACGCCGATCCAGGCGGCCCAATGACGCGGATGCAACAGCGAGACACGGCTAGCGCGATCGTCCGTAGGGCGAGGGGGCATTGTCTGGTCGAGTCTTAAACAGCCTAAAAGTCCACATGTATTGCTCAGGCATCTCGCGGATGCTTTCTTCCAGTACCTCGTTCATGCGCGCCGCATCATTGGCGCGGTCACCGCTGGGAAAATCCTTGAGCGGTGGCTTGAGTACAACCTCAGAGCCCGCGTTCCCAGGCAACATGCGCACATACACAGGAATCACCGCGGCGTCCGCGAGCTTGGCCAGGCGCCCTAATGTCGGTAACGTCGCCGCATACACGCCGAAAAAGGGCGCGAACACGGAACGCCCAGGACCAAAATCTTCATCCGGAATGTAATAGAAGGCCATCCCCTGGCTCAGTGCGCGCACGACCGGTCGCATGCCCTGCTTGCGCGCGAGCAATCGGCAACCAAAGCGCATGCGTGCCTTGTTGAGAAACCAGTCGAGGAGTGCGTTGCGCTGCGGTTTGAACATGGAAAACATGGGGTGATGCCCCGCCAACACGCCCCCGAGATTGACGCCGAGGCAGTGGGGCACGAGCAGGATGACTCGCCGGGCGTGCGCGTCCTGCTCGCGCAGGTGCTCGAGGCCGAGCACACGGATCTTGCGCTCGATTCTCGCCGCGGAGGCCCAAGCGAGGAAACCGAGATCGGCATAGCTCCTGCCAGTCATCAAGAAATGCCTGCGCAGCAGGACTGCACGCTGTCGCGAGCTGAGCTCGGAAAAACACAGCCGCAGGTTTAGGCGCGCGATCCGGCGGCGCTTGCCGTTGACGACGAAGAACGCCCACCCTAACAGCGCTCCGACTGTGCGTGCGACACGCAACGACAGAGGCGCACAGGCGCGCAACAACGCCAGCAGCAGCCACGTCGGCCAGTAACGTGGGTGCGCGAATGCCGGCCTAAGTCGAACGCTATAGAAACCAGGCTGCTGGGGAGGAAGTGGGGAAGCCGTGACTTGATCGGGCGCCTTGTCGCTGTACACGTTATGCCATTCGTACGGACCGGTGCGTATGAGCAATCGCACAAAACCGGCCCTGTGTTGCGTGCTTGCTTATCGCTAACAATTGCGCATTATAGCCGCGCGCGCGCCGGTGCAGTGTAACCGCCATACAGCGTCCGCTGCGCCGGTGATCAGCCGGGGACCCATATAAATATATTGCCCGGGCACCGCGCGAGCCATCGCGATTAATTCTTAAACCGTCCATGCAACAGTTACAGTTTCTGCTCCGAGCGTGCGCACGGAACGGCTGTTACCCGTGCTGGACGCGCAATTCGAGAATATGCCGGCCAACTGAATAAGGCCGACCGCTTCGCCGGGG
>JABAOD010014264.1_pt2 | contig 10253 bp, 9 predicted proteins | sample 7062151 | NCBI WGS metagenome assembly JABAOD01 (sample SAMN14538626, study PRJNA623070) | marine sediment metagenome | biome: marine biome [ENVO:00000428]; feature: marine pelagic biome [ENVO:01000023]; material: deep marine sediment [ENVO:00002113] | place: India: Gulf of Khambhat ... | reverse complement strand
GAATGGGCATCTTTTTCAAGATTATTTTACCCATCGTTGCCCCCGGCATGGTTGCTACGATTCTTTTCGGTTTTCTCCTGGCGTGGGGAGACCTTCTCTGGGCGCTTTGCCTCACAAGCAGTGAACCGATGATTACGGTGACTTTGGGTATTGCCAGAACGGTGGGTGAATTCCGGATTATTTGGCCGATGTTAATGGCGGGATCGCTGGTTGGAGGGATGCCAGCCATCATTCTCTATATCTTCTTACAGCGGCTCTTGGTTCAAGGCCTGACAGCAGGTGCCGTGAAAGAATGATCATTTCAAAGGAGGGAGGAAAATACGATGGCACTCGAAGGCCGTGTTGCCCTGGTCACAGGCGCGGGGAGAGGAATCGGTAAAGCTATTGCGATGACTTTTGCTCGTGAAAAAGCTCATGTCGTGGTCAATGATGTTTGCTCAAGAAATGAGTTGGAAAGGGTGGCAAAGGAGGTCTCTGCCTTTGATGGGGAAAATATGGCTATACAGGCGGATGTGAGTCAATATGACCAGGTCAAAGAGATGATCAGTCAGATTGAAAAAACGTTTCAAAAGCTCGATATCCTCGTCAATAACGCTGGGGTCATTCGGCGGGGAACCATAGAAACAGTCACGGAGGAAGATTGGGATCAGGTCATCCGAGTCAACCTAAAGGGAACCTTCAACTGCTGCAAGGCCGTGGTCGACATCATGAAACGCCAGCGAAAAGGGAAAATTATTAATGTCTCATCCGTAGCAGGGAAGATGGGCGATATTACGTCTGCCCCAGGTTATGGGCCTTCAAAAGCTGCTATCGACGGCTTGACCAAAACGCTGGCGCGACAGTTGGCCCAATACGGGATCAACGTCAATGGGGTTGCGCCTCACGCGATTGAAACGGAGATGAGCGCCGAGTGGTCAGAAGAGAGGCGAAGATCTATTATCGAGGCCATCCCTCTGAAACGGCTTGGCAAGCCTGAAGATGTGGCTGAAGCCGTTCTCTTTTTGGCCTCGGATAAAGCCGATTTTATCACGGGAGAGATACTGGATGTTAATGGAGGGTTCTTCATGGATTGAGAGACAGGTGTCAGGCGTACCACATCTCAAAATTTGAACAGGACTTTCCCTCTCTTTCTCGCTGCCACTCTTTCAAAAGCCTCTTTCCATTCTTCAATGCTGAGAATATCCGTTATCACGGGCTTCACATCGATCCTGCCGTCGATCAGGGCTAGGGCCCGACCCCAACTTGAGTAACTGGAACTCATCGTGAAGGTGATTTCACAGTTTTTATACATTGCCTTATTCCATGGGAGAGGGACCTGATCTTCTGCAGCAAACCCGATTGATGTAATCCGCCCGAGCTTTCTCACTGTCTCGACAGCGCAGTTGATTCCAGAGGGAGAACCAGAAGTTTCCACGACAAGGTCGGCTCCCCTTCCTTCGCTTAGCCGTGCGATCACATCAATTGGATCTTCCTGCGAAGTGTTTATAATGTGGTCGGCGCCAACTTGTCTAGCAATAGAAAACCTGATCTCTTCGGCGGAACCCGTTCCGATCACAGCTACTCTTGAGGCACCACTTGCTTTACAAAGCATAGTCGATAGCAGCCCCAAAGGCCCAGGGCCGATAATCACGACAAAGTCTCCAGGTTCGACGCGCGATCTTTCCAATACCTCATAGACCACAACAGCGGTAGGTTCTGCTAGGGCTGCCTCCTCGAAGGTTACATTTTCCGGAATCTTGTGTAGGAGGTGTTTGGGCATTCTCAGGAATTCGGCAAAAGCCCCATCTATACCCCATCCAGGAGATCGCTTATGCTCACAGATTTGAATATTGCCTGTACGGCAGAGAAAGCATTCCCCACAAGCCATGGTATGAGGCTCTCCGACAATCCTATCGCCAATTTTCCAGTCTTTCACCTCCTCGCCTATTTCCACAATCTCACCAGAAAACTCATGGCCCATGATAACCGGAGGCCAATAGGGGAACCTGTCATGTTGGATGTGAATGTCCGTCGTACAGACGCCAGCAAACTTTACGGCTATTAAGACTTCTTTAGCGTTGATGTCAGGCCGGGGGGCCTCCTTCAATTCGATGAAATCTCTTCCTTTGGCAGTTTTGACTAACGCCTTCATGCTATCCTTCGTCGGTAAGGGGGGTTTCTAAATTTTCCAATTTAAATAGGGTATTAGGAGATGAGAATTTCCAACGCTGCGGTACAGATACCGTGTGTTAATTGGCTTTGTCAAGATTCTCTCAAGCTTCCTGATTTTCAAGGGGCCTGGGCGCAGCGCGATACAGAGAAGAGCGAAAGTTCAAAAACTCGAGGTTGAAAAATCCTTGACATGGAATTCCTGCTGAAATACAATAGAATAGCGTTTCATATTATGGAATGCTGGGCGGGTACAACATCAACCCGTCCAAGAAAGGAGGTGAAATAGCCTTCAAATATTCCAGTTCAACCAAATCAACCTTTTTCTATCAATTGAAAAGGAGGAGGGCAATGAAAACAGGTAAGTTTGTCAGAGGCAAAAAACTATGGATTCTCTTCATACTCGGTGTTCTGATCTTATGGACCAATGCAGCCATTGCAGCGACGCTATTGAAATACGGCCATGCCAATGTCCCCATCTATTTTTACCACACCGCTGGGGAAGCTTTCAGCCAGTGCCTTGAAAAGTCGACTGATGGGGCGGTGAAAGTCAAGATCTATCCCCAGGGCCAATTGGGCGGAGAGAGAGATATTACCGAGGGGTTACAACTCGGGAGTGTTGATTTTCAAGCAACGTCGATTGGGGTTACGGGTACTTTCATTCCCGCGCTGCGAATACTGAATCTTCCGTTTGTTTTCAAAGGACCGAAGCATTGGATGGCGGTAATGAATGGAAGTGTTGGGCAACTGATCCTGGGCAAAGCTCGTGAACAGGGGGAGCAGGTGGGTCTGAAGGTATTGGCTATTGGGGCGCCCGATTTCCGGCTGCCTATGAACAATAAGAGGCCCATCACATCCATGGAGGATTTTAAAGGTCTGAAAATCAGAACCATGCAGGTTCCGCTCCATATGAAAGCTTACGAGAACATTGGCGCAAGTCCGGTGCCGCTTCCATTCGGCGAACTGTACACGGCACTTCAAACGGGTGTAGTCGATGGCAACGAAAACGGTCCGCTGACCCTATACGGGAAAAAGTTCTATGAGGTTCAGAAGTATATGGTCTTGCTTCCGGTCGTGTCTAACGGGGGAATCTTCCTCATGAGCAAGGCAACATGGGATAAACTATCGAGGGAACAACAGCTGGCTGTCACCAAATGCATCCCAGTATGGCGAAAAAAGATGGATCAAGACGCATTGGAAAAAGGGGGGTGGGCTATCGAAAAAATGAAAGAACAAGGTTTGCAGGTCGATACGATAGCTGATGTAAAGCCGTTTATCGACGCTACCAAACCGGCTTATGAATGGCTTTATAACGACCTGCCAAAGGATACAGCAGAATGGACAAGGGAAATGGTTGCGAAAATTCGAGAAGTCGGAGCTGGGATTGAGAAAGAGGAGTGGTATGTAACCAAATAGCAGTGGGCGTCTCGCAGAGTGAATGACGAGGTTGCAGGCAGGTTTCGCGGGTAGTTCTCGGACATGCCTGCAACCTTCGTTTCTTCCCGTCTATTCCCTAACACACTTCACGGACTTTCGAAAAAAAACGCCGTTAACTTTTGCGCATGGAGATATTCTAGCAATGCTGGCATGGAGACTTCTCAAAAAGCTCAGCGATGCACTCGAGATCATCATAAGAATCTCCATTATCTCTAGCATGGGTGGAATTGTCCTTTTTGTAAATCTGGCTGTTTTTTTTCGATATGTCTTGGCAGATCCACTTACGTGGACGAACGAAATCTCCAGCTATCTCTTGGTATTTTCGGTACTCTTTGGTGCATCGCTCGGACTGAGGTATAACCAATTTGTGAAAGTTGAGGCGCTCTCCAACTTGTTGCCAACGAGGGCGCGATTATTTGTCATGGTAGGGTCACAAATACTGATCGCACTTTTTCTCATCGTATGTATTGGATCACCGTCCCTGCTTATTCAAAAGGCCATTATCACAAGAACGATTAGCCCCGCCATCGGAATCCCAATGGCGCAACTGTACCGGCTCCTGCGGATCGGATTCGCATGCATGCTCTTTTTTGTCTCTATAAATACCATTGAATACGTTCTGGATAGAGGATTGGCTAGGAACGCCCGGGAGAAGTCACAGTGATCGCCTCCGTTTTCACAGTTCTCTTGGCCTTGGGAATCCCAATTGCTTTTGTCTTGGGCATCAGCAGCGTTCTCTATCTCTGGAAGACGCAAATGCCTTTTGTTTTGGTCTCCCAGAGGGTTTTTGTCGGCCTTGATAACTTCCTGTTGCTAGCTGTTCCCCTTTTCATTCTTGCCGGTAAGTTGATGAATGCCTCCGGTATTACGAGACGACTGGTTGACTTCTTTTATATTCTGATCGGTCATATTCGGGGGGGCCTGGCATATGTGAATATCATAGCGAGTGTTTTTTTCGCCGGCATCACTGGTGCCGGTGCGGCAGACACCGCAGCAATCGGCTCTATTATGATTCCTGCCATGAAAAAGGAAGGCTATTCTTCCGAATATAGCGGTGCGGTAACCGCCATATCCTCCACCATCGGACCAACCATCCCTCCCAGCATTGCTATGGTGGTCTATGGTGCCATGGCAGAAACCTCCATCGCAAGGCTCTTTTTGGCAGGATTTATTCCGGGGCTTCTCTTGGGATTCGCTCAATTGTTGGTGGCAGCCTACTTTGCCCGACGACAAAAATTTCCAGTGAGACAGAAAGTCTTCTCAATTCGCAGCGCCACAGCGGGGTTTATCAACACGATCTTGGCTATTCTGATGCCGATAATCCTGCTTGGGGGTATCCTCAGCGGTGTTTTCACTCCCACAGAGGCAGCTGGCGTTGCGGTTTTCTATTCTTTGATTGTAGGCTTTTTTATTTATCGGGAGCTCAAACTATCAAGCTTTTTACGAATCCTTTATGAGACAAGTGTGTTAGCAGGAACTATCCTCATAATCCTAGCAATGGCTCACCTGTTTGGATGGATATTGGCGGCCGAAGCGGTTCCGGAAGTCGTTGCGGTGGGTATGACTTCAGTGACCAAAAACCCAATTCTCATTTTGTTATTGATTAACATCCTGTTGTTGTTTGCAGGGACAATAATGGAAACATTGGCGGCCATTATTCTCTTGACTCCAATTCTGTTGCCCCTAGCCCAAGGCATCGGTATCGATCCTGTCCATTTTGGGGTGATCATGGTCGTAAATCTTAATATCGGGCTCGCCACTCCGCCCCTCGGTGTTTGCCTCATTGTTGCCTCGCCGATTGCCAAGGTTCCGCTGGAAAGGATCGCCTTATCCACCATACCTTTTTTGATAGCTTCCATTGGCGTATTGTTTCTTATCACTTATGTCCCTCAACTGGTCATGTTCGTGCCTAATCTGTTTATGCGTTAGGGACGGTCGATTACATAGATTCGAACAATTCATGAGGAGAGCATGTCTGGAAGAAAGACGAGAATCGGAATCATTGGAGTGGGGAGAATCGCCATGGCGCACTTCGATGCGGCTATGGAATTGAAAGATCAGTTAGTAGAATTGGTCGCTATCGCTGACGTCAGAGCCGATCGAGCTAGAGAAATCGCAGACAAATTCAAGGTGAAAAGTGTTTACGGTGATTATCATGAACTCCTGAAGGATCCAGAGGTCGAGGCAGTGATCGTGTGTTTGCCAAATTTTTTGCACCATAGAGTCTGTCGAGATGCGGCAAAGGCAAAGAAACATATCCTCGTGGAAAAGCCGATGGCGATGAATTTGACTGAGGCGGACGAAATGATCGAAGCGGCCCAAGAAAACCAGGTGACCTTGATGGTTGGGCAAAGCAGGCGCTTCTCTGACGCAATAAAGGAAGTCCGTAGGAGGATGGATGAGATCGGGCCACCCTTCCGAATGGATATTAGTTTCCTGGTAAGTTTCCCTCAACCTCCAACGGATTGGTGGAAGAGCTCAGAAAAAGCCGGAGGCCTAGTTATCTTGCTCCAGGGAAGTCATTCCATTGATACGATCCTGTGGCTATTGAACAAGACTCCGTCAACCGTTTTTTCGATCTCTCGATCTCGGAATCCCCTATGGGAAGGGGAAGATGAGGCAGACATTTTCCTGGGTTTCGACTCCGGAGAGCTGGCTACGGTTCACCTGTCTCTGAGCACACTGCCCTATCTACATGAAACCATCATCGTGGGACCAAAAGGCACCATGAGACTCTTCGAGTTCCCCACAGAAAAGGCATTCGGCTTTTCCTATCGCTTGGAGATCAAGGGTAAAACCGTCCTAGATGGCGAACAAATCCCTAGCCTCTATACAATTCAACTGAAAGAGTTTGTCGGGTCTATTCGAGAAAATCGTCTCCCGACAGCCTCCGGGGAAGAAGTAAGAAGAACGATGCTGGTCTTGGATCAGGTCCGAAAATCGGATCGGGAAGGGAGAGTGCTTCATCTGACGTCATCTATCGCCTGATTTTTTGATTTCTTCCCGCCCCTTTTATCGAGCCTGGAAAGCGGCTCAGATTCCACCTTCCGAAGACATGCCGCAGAGAATCGCTCCAGTTCTGACCCTAGTCCTCAAGAAAACCCTTTTAGAGGCTTCCAAGTTCTGTGGCCTGAGGTTCTCTCGTGCGTAGATTGCGTCAATTCTGAATTCTGTTGTATACATATACGGGAAAAGGGGACGGCAATGCGCGTGAAGCTGGCAAAGACAGCCGGTTTCTGCATGGGTGTTAGACGGGCCATGGACATGACCCTCAAGTCGATTGCAAGGCATGGGAGGAGTCCCTCTACCCTCGGTCCGCTGATTCACAATCCCCAGGTTTTAGATTTGCTCAAGGAGAAAGGGGTTGAGATCTGCCAGGCTCCCCGTTCGATTGGATCAAATCAACCGATCATCATTCGTGCTCATGGAATTCCGCCACAGACTCGGGAGGCCCTGAAGGAGAAAGGGGTTAGCATCATCGATGCGACTTGTCCAAGGGTTTTGAATGTTCAGTCGATTATCAGACGACACGCCAGGCAGGGAGGCTTCATTGTCATCGTAGGAGATGCGGATCATCCCGAGGTGATCGGGCTGATGGGATATGCCCGAAAGAACGGGATGATCGTTAGCAGCACGGATGATGTGGAAAGGATTCCTCGGGGGAAAAGGCTCTGCGTGGTAGCCCAGACGACCCAAAACAATGCCAAATACGAGAGAATGGCCGAACAGATTCATGAAAGATTTCCTGATGCTGAGATTTATCAGACGGTTTGTGGCTCAACCCAGAATCGCCAAGACGAGGCTGCCCGGATGGCCGCCTCAGTTGATGCCATGGTCGTCGTGGGAGGAAAGAACAGTGCCAATACGGCCCGCCTGACTCAGCAAGTCAGGGAACTGGGAACACCTGTCTTTCAGGTGGAGACAGATGAAGAGATCGACTCTTCATGGTTCAAAGACTGTGAGGTTGTCGGAATCACCGCCGGTGCATCGACACCGAACTGGATCATTCAGCGTGTTGTGAGAACCGTCGAGGACATCGTCCCTCCTGGGAGGAGGGCCACCCTCTTTTTCAGAATCCGTCAGGCACTGAACTTTCTGGTCGAGAGTGACCTTTACGGGACATTTGCGGCTGGATGCCTCGCTTACGTGGCAACGAGGCTTCAGGAACTTCCCTTTCGGCTGGCCTACCTGGTGATTCCGATGGCCTATGTCTATGCCATGCATATTTTGAATCGTTTCACAGACGCCGAGGCGGTAAGATTCAACGACCCCAGTCGAGCCGAATTCTACGAGAAGCATGGTTCTGCTCTGAGGAGTGTCGGTATTGCCTCGATGCTTCTCGCTCTGCTTGTCTCTATATCCCTGGGCCTTCCGATTTTCCTTTTTCTGTTGGCAGCCTGTATCGGAGGGGTGACATACAGTCTGACCTTCATCCCCTCTGGGATGCTGAAACGCGTGAAGTATCGCAAGCTCAAAGATATTCCCGGATCGAAGACCCTTTTTGTTGCTTTGGCTTGGGCAGGCGTCACGACATTGACCGCTCCGCTGAGTACGTCCTTCGAGCTGAACCTGAACCTGTTCGCCACCTTTTTTGCGATTGCTGCTCTCGTCCTGATTCGATCTGCCACTTTCGATCTGAGAGATATTCAGGGAGATCTCATTGTTGGGAAAGAAACGATCCCGATTGTCTTGGGGAAAAAGAACACCCAGAAGCTACTGATCTTACTTGCCGCACTAACTGGCGTGGCCTTTCTCGTTCTTCCCCTCCTGGGTATTCTGCCTCGTCTTTCCTATGGCTTGGTGTTAGGGATTTTCTACATGGGGTGCTGCCTATATCTGGTTTTCAAGCGAGAGTTTGTGAGGAGCGAACACCTGGAGATCCTCATGGATGGAGGCTTCATTTTTGTAGGCCTGATCGGCCTTATTTGGCAAGCCGTTCGTCTTCCCCTTTAGGATCTAATCCTTCAATGCTAAGCTACGATCCGATAGCATAAGAATTGCCCATGCCGCGACCACCGGGAGAAGTACAGTCCAGCGGAGCGTCTCAACCAAACCGACATACTCGGCGATGAGCCCTATCGGTGTCATCACAAGGCCCGCCACGCCCCACCCAAATCCCATCAGGAGAGCGGAGACGATGCCGGACCGTTGGGGGATTGCCTCTTGACCAATCGCGACAATGACCGAATAAGGTGACATGATCGCGGCAGACCCAAAAGCGATCATAACCAAACCCAGGGTGCCAGGACTGATGAAGTAATACTGTAAAAGGGGAAGGGATAGGATCATGGCAATAACCATGACTTTTTTTCTGCCCCATCGCTCGGAGGCGATTGCACCGACCATGCTGCCTGTCGAACCAAGAAATGCGCAGGCTGAGAGAAAAAGGCCCACCATTGGCAATGAGACGCCTTCTTCCGTCAAAACAACAGGCATGAAGCTGGCGAGGCCCAGACGGACAACGGAGGTCACCATGACAACCGTAAAAAGGAGTGCCAAGGGTTTCAAAAAGAATCTCAGATCTCCCAAAAGTTTTTTGCCCCGACCATTTTCTTTCGGTAGGCTAGAATAGGGGACGAACCGGGAACACAGCAATACGGAAATGATTCCGGGAACTCCAACAGCAAATACGCTTTCCAGACCGTAGGAGGAGGTCCACCAGGTGATTACCAGAGGACCGACTGCAAATCCGAGAGTTCCTCCAAAAAGAAAGACGGAGATGGCGAGTGCCCTTTTCTGCTTCGCTTCTTGCCCCACCACAGCTGTGCCCTGAGGATGAAATGCAGAAATCCCCAGGCCGGCGAGAAAGAGGAGGATGACGAGTGATAGGTAACTCGGGGACCAGCCGACAAGACTGATGAAAAGGGTGGTAAACAGGGGACCCCAAAAGATGAATACTCTTCCGTGAAGTCTGTCAGAGAGTAGTCCAAAAATGGGTTGCATGAGGGCGCTGGATAGCAAGTAGATGGAGACCAGGGAACCGGCTAGGGTGAGGGAGAGGGAGAATTTTGCAATAATCAGAGGAAGTAGCGGCGGGAGAATACTGTTGTAAAAGTCCATCATGAAATGCACAAGCGTTAGGGAGCCGACTTGCGACCTCGGAAATCTATCTCGATCGTGATCACTGTATAGCATTGTTCTCCATCAACATATGAAGATCATCTAGGTGTTTTGTCAGCCTCCCTACGGGAGAGAGATGCCCTTGGCCGCCGTCAATCTGACTCCGCTCTTCTCTTAGCGCTAGACTTCTACAACAGCTGAAATCGGCATAGCCCTCTTTTTTTGTGAAGGGGAAAGCCCAGAAATCTGAGAAGAACCGCCTTCAGGGTTTATTTGGTTCTCGAATTAGGAGATTCTATATTACGAGGGATTTGTTTGTTTTTCTATTCTTTTTTTGTTACACAAAGGAATCTGATTCGCTTTGGGTGGCTGGAGGTGAGACGCTCCTAAGAAGCGATCGCACTTGCTTTTTGCAGCGGCCGAGGTAAGGGGATGACAAAACAGAAACCCTCGAATGCCGATGGATCTCACCTGCATGGGGAAATCCATTACCGGTTCTGTCCGGTTTGTGGCCATGCTCTTCATACTCAGGTGATCAAATCAACCGAGCCGGGACGATTGGTCTGCAGCCAATGCGGATATGTATTCTACCTCGATCCTAAAGTAGC
>JABAOD010036177.1_pt1 | contig 10254 bp, 9 predicted proteins | sample 7062151 | NCBI WGS metagenome assembly JABAOD01 (sample SAMN14538626, study PRJNA623070) | marine sediment metagenome | biome: marine biome [ENVO:00000428]; feature: marine pelagic biome [ENVO:01000023]; material: deep marine sediment [ENVO:00002113] | place: India: Gulf of Khambhat ... | reverse complement strand
GATGAGGTATACGCTTCACCAGACGAGCGAAACCTTGCTTCGGAAGCAAATCGGCAGAGCCGCTGGGTCGAACTTGGTGCAACACCTTTGACAGATCCGGCGTGATCAGCAAGGGAGAAGCCAAACCACGATGGGAGCCGGGGTTGACTTCCAAGTAGCGGAGGCATAACGAACGCGGCGCCGGTTGGCCGCCATGGCGGGCACTTCTTTGAGGCATTTGCGATAATACGAGCGAGAGCTTCCGAATAATCGGCAAGCCTGTATCGAGGGGTCTGGTTGTGAATAACCAACGTGTCGTCTCTTTTGGGAACTGGACGAGCACGGCGAATCAGGTGGCTGCGACCGGGAATAGGGCTAAAGGCCAGCAGGATCGGGCCAGGAATGAGCTCGCTTCCGCGCGGATCCAGTTCCGGCGGGCCAGCAATCAAAACCGGGCTCCAATCGTATCTTCTTTGAGTGGAAACCCTTACATTGATGTCATCAAAACTGTCATTACGATTACCCATCATACTGTTCACCGCAGGCTTCATGCCCGCATGCTCCGACCCGACCGACATCGACGACACCGCAGCCGGCAATTGGGAGCTGGTGTGGGCCGATGAGTTCGAGGGGGATACCTTAGACGCCAACCGGTGGACCCACGAATTCAATTGCTTCGGCGGCGGCAATAATGAGCAGCAGTGTTATACGGATCGACCCGAGAATACACAGGTTGCTGATGGCATCCTCAATATCATCGCCCGTGAAGAATCCTTCAGCGGGCCGGCAACCTGGGAGATCTACCCGGGCTACGATCGGGATGACACCTCCGCCACCAGGGCCTATACGTCGGCCAGGATCATCACCGGCGGCAAATTCAGCGCAAAGTACGGCCGCTTCGAGATGCGAGCCAAGCTACCCAGCGGCCAGGGCGTGTGGCCTGCCTTCTGGTTGTGGCCGGAAGAAGATACCTACGGCAGCTGGCCGCTCAGTGGTGAAATCGACATCATGGAAGGCTTTAACACCGGTGTCCTGGATGCGGGTCGTGTCACCGGTGCAACGCAGTACGGCATGCTGTGGCCCAACTATGTGCCAATGGACGGACATTATCACCCGATGGACAAGCTTACCGAAGACTTCCATGTCTACGCTGTTGAGTGGGAAGCGGATGAATTGCGCTGGTTCATCGATGGCGACCACTATATGACACAGCGTTCGGAGGCCTGGTACTCCTACATCTGGGGCGGCCAGAACATCGGTTTCCATGTGCCGACGCCGCGCGCACCGTTCGACCATCCGTTCCACATCATTCTGAATCTCGCGATCGGCGGCAACGCGGTGGGCCCGGCGGATACCGACTGGCCTACGGATCGCCACTTCCAGGTCGACTACGTCCGTGTCTACCAGTGCGACTCGGGCAATGGAGACGGCAGCGGCTGCGCAGGCGCAATGGATCCCATCAATCCCGATATCGAGGCAAAGGACGACGATGGCGCGCCGACACTGAGTCGTTACACGCTATATGACGACGGACCGGCGACACTCGAACTGTCGATCAACAACGCACCCGTTGCGAACGCGCTTGAGCTCAGGGGCAACGGCGCAGTCACGGTCAGCGAAACCCACGGCGACGGTGACCGGGGCAGCGTTATCCAGGCACGATTCGACGGCGCGGGAAGCGTCAGCCTCGTATCCGGGGACATGAGTTCGACCGAGGGCCTTGTGAACGCCGTCGAGCTGCGCGGCCGTTTCCCCTGGGCCAACCAGGGAGAGCTCCTATTCGACCTGCATGTCAACTCGATAGCCGACGACACGGCGCTCGAAGTGGGCCTGAGCGGTACAGACGGGCAGGCAGTGCCGATATCCGTGCCGGAGCCGGGACAGTGGACACGAGTCGCTGTTCGGTTACTCGACTTCCTTCGACCGGATTCGACCAACGTAAGCGACCTGGACCTCGCGACGATCGATAAGTTGTTCGTACTGCGGTCAACGGGCGCGGCCGACATCCTCGTCGATAACGTCTCCATCAGCTGCGCAGTCACCAGTGCCGATATTGAATGGTTACCGGAACAATCGTGTTCGATGAAGCCGGCGGTGGAAGCTATAAAGGTCGAAAGCCCGGCGATCCTGTTTGATGATGAGCTGGGTGACTGGCTGCCCAATATCATCAACCCGGGTGTGTCATTTGAGGTTGTTGCCGATGCGGACGGCGAGCGGGGCAATGTCTTTGCTGTGCGATTCGACCGAAACGAAACCATGGTCGGCTTCATGAACCCGGAGATACCCGGTGATTTCTCCGCATTTGCCGGAGGCACACTCGAGTTCGACCTGCTGATCGAGTCACAGCCTGAGGATACGCGGTGGTCCCTGGTGGTGGGCTGCGGCTACCCGTGCGGAACCTCGGACATACCGTTGTCTGACAGTGTCGAAGGTATGGCACCGGTCATTGGTAAATGGCAGCACTACACCTTCGAGATCGATGACCTTGTAAGCCGCGACGGCAGTACGCTGGACCTGGCCAGGGTCTTTTTGCCGCTCGCGATATTCCCCTCGTGGAACAAGCAGGCTGGTGCGGTTTACCGCCTGGATAACGTCGTGTACAAAGCGCCGGAATAGGAACGCTCCGGGCCAACAACCGGCGTCAAATACGGGACAGTGACCCTATTTGCCGAGAAATAGGGTCACTGTCCCCTGTTTTCGTCCCCTGTTTTCGCAGTAGCTAGCCGGCATGTAGATCATATTCTGAGCGCATGCTATAAGAAGCGCTGATCCCGATACTTAGCCATCGTGGTGTACTGCTGTGACGTTCTTTGATGAATTGAAGCGCCGCAATGTACTTCGTGTCGCCGCCGCTTATGTCGTCACGGCCTGGCTTATCATCCAGGTCGCCGAGACGATCCTCCCGTATTACGGCCTCGAGCACTACGTGCGTACCGTGATCACGGTGCTCGCGATCGGTTTCGTGCCGGCGATGATCCTCGCCTGGGCGCTGGAGTGGACGCCCGAGGGCATCCGGCTGGACGCGGGGGCCGACGAAGTCGAGGCGAGCGCAGCCGCTATTCGTGCCGGCCGCAAGTTCGACCGCATCGTCATCGTCATCCTCACCATCGCGCTGGCCTGGTTCGTCTACGACAAGCTGGTGCCGCCGGCGCCGGACGCGCAGTACTCCATCGCGGTACTGCCGTTCACGAACGAAAGCCCGGACGCGATGCCGGACTACCTAGCCGACGGGCTAGCCGGTGAAGTCCGCGATCTACTGGCGAAGCTGCCGCAGCTGCTCGTCATCGAGCGTTCCTCGGCGTTCTCGTTCAAGGGGCAGGACGTCGCGTTTCCGGAGATCGGCAGTCGGCTCGGCGTGTCGCACCTGCTGACGGGCGCAGTCACACAACTCGGCAACAACATTCGCGTGCGCGCGCAGCTGTTCGATGCCGCCGACGGTGAGTCGCTGTGGTCCAGGGCGTACGCGGGTACGCTCAACGAAATCTTCTCGATCCAGGACGAGATCGCGAGCGATGTCGTTCAGGGCCTTGAGCTCGCAACGCAATCGTCGCTGCCGAAATCGCGGCGCACGACCCCCGAAGTGCTGGCGCTGACGCTGCAGGCGAAGCAGATCTGGAACACCGACATCGACGAGAAGAAAGGCAGCGAGATGGCCGCGCTGCTCGAAGAGGCGCTCGAAATTGATCCCTATTACACGCCGGCGATGGTGTGGATGATCTACGCGAACTGGGAACTGCGCGGAGAAGGCGTTATCAGCCGTGAAGAAGAGAACGAGCGCTGGCTCAAGCTGGCCGGCCGCATCCTGGCGATCGAGCCAGAGAACGCCAGTGTCCACAACCTGTTCGGCTGGGAGGCGCTGTACATCGACCATGACCTGCAGGCCGCGGCGTCGAGCTACGCGCGGGCGCTCAATAGCGCGCCGAACGATGCCGAGATCCTGAGGACGGCCGCACGCTTCGCGATGCTCATCGGGCGAATGGACGACGGCATCGCGATGATCGATCGGTCGATAGCCATCGATCCGCTCTGCGGCATGTGTCTCTACCATGCGTCGCGGTACTACATGTACGCCGGCCGATACGAGCAGGCGGAAAAGCTGCGGGAGCGTTTCGTCACGTTGCACGACGGGGGCCATTTCCAATTGGGGCTCATGAAGTTGCTGAACGGAAAAGCAGAGGAAGCGCTCGAGGTGTTCGGTCAGCTGCAAGTACGGATGGCCCAGAGCGAGTGGGAAGACGACGGGCGGACCCATGCCGGGCTCGCGATGGCGCTTTACGATCTTGGTCGGAGCGAGGAATCCGACGAACAGCTTGCGCTGTTATTGGACAAGTTCGGTGGTCGAGACCCTGAAGGGGTGGCCACGGTCTACGCGTGGCGCAACGAGAAAGACGCCGCGTTCGAGTGGCTGAACCGATTCAGAGCTACGAATCACCCGACCGTGGTCCTGGTCTTGCTGGAGCCGTTTTACCGAAACCTGCACGACGATCCCCGCTGGCTGGAGTTGCGTGAATCGCTCGGTTATTCCGACGAGCAGCTGGCGGCGATCGAGTTTCCAGTCGAGCTGTTCGGCCAGTATCACGACTAGCCGACTGTNNACGATTAGTGGCGTTCGACGAGCGGCTGCCGGATTCTGCACCAGACGACTAATAATAATTCAGCGCCAGCCGCAGCGTGTAGGCACGGCCGAACACGTCGTACATCTCGGTATCGGTATTGGCCTGCGGGCCGTTGTCGGCCATGAACGCCGGGTCCTCGTCGAGCAGGTTTGCGATGGTGAGTCCCAGCGTCAGGTACGGATTGACGTCGTGGCTGACGCTCAGGTCGAGGTAACTCTTCGAACCGATCGACTCGATCGCCGGCGTGACGAACTCGACCGGGATGCCGAACGCGATCGCAGCATCGCGGGCCGAATTGTCGGTTCCCTCGATCCACTGCCAGGCGAGCTCCGCGCGCCAGTTCTCCGCACGCCACCGGATAGTCGATGCGACCCGATTCTCGGGGAATACCGAGTCGTTGCCGAAGAAGCCGCAGGCGTAACCAAACTTGCCGACACATTCGATCACCGTCGACGCCGGATCGCCCTGTATGGAGTTCTCGGTAACGTGGGTCCAGATGATGCTGAGGTCGAGTTCGGCACTGCCTGCTCCCAGCGCGAGCCAGCCCGACAGCTCTGTGCCGAAGTCGAACTGCGTGTCGACGCCCTTGGTTCTGAGCTTGCCGAGATTCGCGTTCGTCTGGTCGACGGCGTTGATGTCGTACGTCGCAGGATCGCGCCGGATGCGGTCGCAGGTGATGCGCGCGGTATTCGCCGGGTCCCAGCAGACGAGCATCGGGTCGGACTGCCCGATCGTGTCCTCGACGTCGAGCTCGAAGTAGTCGACTGCCAGCGTCCACGAATCGGACGTCGACAGAACGATTCCCGCCGTGAATGTTTCCGCGATTTCCGGTGCGAGGTCGGGATTGCCGCCGAACGTGCGGGTAACCGGCGACGCGATAGCGGCTTCGAAAACGCCGAGCTGGCTGGTCGGGATGCCCTGTGCGATGCAGACGTCGCTGAGCCCGCTGCCGACCGGGTCGGCCGAGGCGGAGCACGGATCCTCCTGCGATTCGAATCGCACCACGGCACCTTGTTCCTGGAACGGGACCAGGAAAGCTTCAAGCAGGTTCGGTGCGCGCGCGCTACGCTGCAACATCGAACGGAAGCGGACGCCCCCGAACGGCTCCCAGTCGGCGCCGAGCTTCCACGTTTCCAGCTCGCCGGCCTTGTCGTAACTCGACAGCCGTCCGCCGATCTCGAGGCCGAGGTAGCGCGCACCCGGCGCCTCACTGAGCACGGGCAGCAGCGCTTCGGCGTACACTTCGGACACCGATTCGGTGCCGACGACGTTGGCGTCTGCGTTGAAAGCCGAGCGTGTCGCCGGAAAACAGCGCCTCGTCGGCAATGAGGTCGCCCGAGTCCTCCCGCCACTCGATGCCGATCGCCGTGGACAGGTTGCCGCCCGGCAACTCCAGCGGCTCGCCGCGTATGAAAGCGCTGACGAGAGTCTGCTCCCGATCGACGGTCGTCAGGTATGGCGCGGCACGAATGAAATCAACCCCGGCCGCGGAGAGGTTTCCCGCACCGAACACATTCAGTGGCACGCAACCGTTCGACGGATCGAAACACGCTCCCGCTGCAGGATCGACGAGCAGGCCCTGCTGCAGCCGGGAAAACGACCCGTCGTTACGAAGCAGCTCCTTCTCCTCGCCCCTGGTGTAGCTGACCCAGATATCGTAATCCCAGGTGGAGGTGAACTCGCCGCGCAGCCCGGCCAGTATTCTCGTGGAGTCGTTCTCCGTTTCCCCAATGCGCGGCCCGAGCTCCAGTAGGCGGCGCTGCAGTCCGAAACCGACACTGTCCGGGCCCAAGGAAATCGCATTGTCGATGAGGAACTGCTGGTTCGCCGGCGTCAGAACCGGGTTGTCGGTGTTGATCTCGACGAAATCCCCGAAAACCGCCGTCGGTGCGAGAGAATTAAGCGCCTTGTTGCGAGTCAGGATGAACTCGGAATAGAGCTCTGCGTTGTTCGCAATGTCGTAATTGAACAGCACGCCTCCGGAGAGACGTTCGAGCGGAATCTGCAGGTAGTTTATCGGCGCGAAATCGTACAGGTCATCGGGTGCAACGAACTCGCGTGGGTCTCCGCTGATATCCCAGGTCGTGCGCGCCGGACCGTTGCCGAAGTCGACCCGTGGAAAGAACATGACGCCGGACGCGTTTGTCGTACTACCGCCCGGTGCCAGCATGCCGGAGAACCAGTCGTCGGTGATCGTCGTCGCCGAAAAACTCCGTTCGGACTGCAGCGTGGCTTCGCGATCGAGGTAGCCGCCGAAAAGTGTGACGTTGCCTTTGTCGAAGTTGTGGCCCCAGGTCAGCGTGATATCGGCTACGTCCGAGTCGCCGCGTTCGGTCGTGTAGTAGCTGGTCTCGAGGCCGAAGCCCTCGAAGTCGCTCCGGGTCAGGAAATTGACGACCCCGGCAATCGCGTCAGACCCGTACACGGTTGTCGCGCCGCCAGTTATTACCTCGACGCGCTGAATCAGTATGCCCGGCAGCGTGTTGACGTCGACGGCGCTGCCAATGCCGGCTGGCGCGATGCGGCGGCCGTTCAGCATGACGAGCGTCCGGCCCGGGCCGATGCCGCGCAGGTCGACCTGCGAAGTGCCGTCGCCGGGATTGTTGCTCGAGCGTCCGAAGGATGGCTGCGCCTGTGGCAGTCTATTCAAAGCTTCTTCGAGCGTCGGTTGCCCGGTGCTAAGAATGGCCTGACGATCGATCGTCGTAAGCGGGCTTGGCGCAGTGAGATCCCGTCGGACGAGTCTCGAGCCCGTGACGACAATTTCCTCGATTGCGTCGTCCTCGATGTCGCCGCTCTCGGCGCCGGCGGTACCAATAGTAAGCGCAAACCCTGCGGCCGCAATCGCGCCCCTGAACAACTTGATCCCATCGAAGGCGTCGTTGTGATTGGACATGCCCGACTCCGTTGTATGGCCGGCCGCTTCTTCGTCGCCAAAGTCTAACAGTATTTGGCCTGCCGGGCGCGCAACACCTACCCATCGCCGGAAGCCGTCAGACGGAAGGACTCCGCACTCCGAATTATGCCCTCCGGACGGTCTCGCAACCTGTTAACACACGCGAGGCGTCGAGGCGCCTCGGCTGAAACTGCTTACTTCGCTGGCTCAGACCCTGCACTCGCATCAGCGAAAGCAAAAAAGCCCCTCGCAGGGATGATCTTTTCTTGCTGCTTTGACGACGACAGGATGAACGCGACGCCTCGCGCTACCGTTTGTCGGCGAACATCGTTCGATCCGGTAAGGCTACCTTTCCAGCAGAGCGGCTTCCACATAGACCGGCAGATGATCAGAGTAGTACTTCAGTTTGTTCGAGTCCGTCACTACGGCGTACTTCAGGACGTTCCAGTCGCCCTTACTGGTAAAGATGTAGTCGATTCTTCGCGTGACCGGCTGGTCAACACCGAAACGCCCGGCGGACTCGTCTGGCCGAAATCGCACTGTCCCATCAGGACCGAATGCGACAAGTGATGCATGCTCCTTCGCATCGTTCATTTTGTCCGTAATTGTCGAAATCGGCGCACTGCCGGGGACCGAGTTGAAATCTCCCATCAAGAGAAAAGGATGTCCTTGCACATTGATCTTGTCGATTTGAGCGAGGACAAGTGCCGCGCTCTTTTCTCTGGCGACTACCCCTGTGTGATCAAAGTGAGTGTTGAATACCCAGAATGTCTGCAACGAAATCAGGTCTTTGAACTCCGCGTACGTACAGATGCGCTTCAGGGCGGCGTCCCAGCCGACCGACGCCTGTTCCGGACTTTCAGACAGCCAGAACGTTCCATGCGCCAGTCGTTGCAAGCGCCTGGTGTCATAGAATATCGCCGAAAATTCCCCGCCTTTCTCACCATCGTCCCGGCCCGCACCGACGTAGGAATAGTCAGGGAGCGAGACNNCGAGACATTAATGTACTCGACCTGATGATAAAGCCCCTCCTGAATGCCCAGTAGCGTGGGCTCATGGAACTTGATCTGATCGACCAGGCCTTGCTTTCTGAAGTCCCATGCGTCGGCGCCGTCGTTCTCCGTGTCGAGGCGAATGTTGTAGGTCATCGCCTCGATAGGCCGTGCCTGAACACCGAATGACGACAGCAGAATGACGGCGACGACCATCATAGACCGGCGACGGTTCGCGAATCGGATCAGGCCTGCCAGTTTATCTTTGACGCGCCCCACGGGCTTGTATGTCCCTTTCCTCTCACTTTCGCGACAGCATACTCGCCATCTATGTCCACCGCGACGTTTACGGTGTTGCATGCACTTGTCGCCTACTCCACGTCGAGTGCTGCCTTCGGCCGCACCAGCTTCTCTTCCTCGAGCAACGCTTCGACCTCGTCGATCTCGATCGGGATGAATCGGCTTAGCCACTCATGACCGTTTTTTGGTCACGAGGACATCGTCCTCGAATGCACCGCGCGTACCGTCGACGACGACGCCTTGCTCGATCGCGAGCATCATGCCGGGCATGAGCGGCCCGACGTAGTCGCCGTGCTCGTGCACTTCCATGCCGATGAAGTGGCCGATGCCGTAGGTATAGCTCTCGTCCCAGCCGCCGGCGTCCTGCACGATCAGTTCGCTCGTGGCGGCCTGCATGCGATCGACGAAATCAAGGCGTGGATTCCGCGGCTCGTTCAGGTTCGTGAAGCGCGGATAGTTGACGTAGAAAATCTTGTTGTCGTTGCCCCGGCCGCGAGCGAAGTCCGACGCGACCTCCTTGAACCGGACCTGGGTGATGCGCAGGTTGCGATAGTCGTTCAGCGCGCTGCTCCAATGGCCGCTTCGCGATGGCCCTCGCGATACTCGACGGCCGCGAGTGAGATTTGTCCTCCGGAAGCCAGGGCGTTACCGGCGATGAACAGTGTTGTGGCGGCGATACAGGCGGCGACAGAGGCCGCGCGGGCGAGGTGGCGTGCTGCGCTCACCGAGCGTTGCTTGGTGCTGGTCATGGGCTGGTTTTCCTCGTGCTGAAGTGGCCCGTCAGTTGACACCGTGAAAGCGTCACCAGGCGCTCGGCAGGTCAGTTGCAGAGCACTGCTTCAGACGAAAATGCCTACGGGGAGTCTTCCTCGTCGGTTTCTTTGCGCTCGACGGGCACCTCACGCACTGCACGGCCAATCACCGCACGGTGGATGGCGTCCGCCGGGGTCTCGCCGGGCAGCGGCTGGAGGTCCTGATCCGGTATGACGATTCTGAACTTCATGCGAGGCAGTCTAGCACCGGCGCATTCAGCAAGAAGTGGCGCACGTCACATCCTGGCATCAAGGCTCACAAAAGCATCGGGACAGCATGATCAACGAGCGTCGCGATTCGCGTCATTTGCTGCCCGAGCGGCCCGGTGGCATCCTGCATGCCTGATTTGCAGTCGAGCGATGAGGAGTGTTAACAAATGGCTGAGCGCACGTTCGAGCCCATGACCAAAGCTGAAGTCGTCGCCNNCGGGACACCGGACGAGCCCCTGCTATTCAAGCCCACTCTTGCGGACGTCATTCGGCTCGACCGTGCCGGCGCACGCGCATACTTCGTCGGCGGTGATCCAAACTACCCCCATGACCAGGGTTTTCTCAATCGAGGTTGGAAGCGGGTGGAATTCCAGAGCGCCGCGGGTCCGATCTTGAAGGCAGGGGGGCTCGGCTACAAGGACATGGGGCATTACACCTTCGTCGACGGC
>JABAOD010059053.1_pt2 | contig 10258 bp, 12 predicted proteins | sample 7062151 | NCBI WGS metagenome assembly JABAOD01 (sample SAMN14538626, study PRJNA623070) | marine sediment metagenome | biome: marine biome [ENVO:00000428]; feature: marine pelagic biome [ENVO:01000023]; material: deep marine sediment [ENVO:00002113] | place: India: Gulf of Khambhat ... | reverse complement strand
GCAATGAGAGGCCAATCGGCAGATCCCGAGAATCCTTGCTTGGCTGTGCGGGGATGAATAGTGATGGCATCCCCACCTGCAGCCTCTACAGCTCTGGCCACCTCCAAAACATTGATCTGGGACCGGTTCCAACCAGAACGAGTTTTCACGGTAACGGGAATTGTCACTGCCCGCCGGACAGCAGCAACCACCCGTTTGAGTTTTTCTATATCCTGCAGAAACGCAGCGCCAGCACCCTGGCGAAGAACCTTCGGCACCGGACAGCCCATATTCATATCAATGATATCAGCTCCTTCACCTGCAACTATGCGAGCTGCTTCCGCCATGACCTGAGGATCTGATCCGAAGAGTTGTATGGCCAGTGGTTTGTCTCCTGGATGGCTTTGAAGCAGCATCTTAGTGTTGGCCTTATTACGCACGAGCCCCTCTGAACTCACCATCTCCGAGGTAACCAAATCGGCGCCGAGACTCTTGGCTATAATACGAAAACTCACATCAGTGATACCGGCCATGGGGGCAAGGATCAAACCCTGACCCAGTGCCAGATCGCCGATTTTCAGTTTTGCCTTCCGACCCATTTCGCCAATACTCTCTAAAACTTCTGGTGCCAATATATGGGTTGTATGACTGCAATTCCTTTGCCACTGAGCAAATCATAGATGAGGATGTCAGAATAGGCAACCGTCCTAGGTGTAACTGTGGGAGCGGCTTTTCCCGCCTTGAGCTTGTCGAAGGGCAGCCGCGAGACGGCAAGTCCACAGAATCCATTAGCCATCAAGTCAGTTAGTTGCTTTTGCATTCCGTCTTCTGCTCTCTGTCGTTTGACTCCTGGCTCCTGGATTCTGACTACTCGCTACTTGCTTTTAAATTCGCAATCCGAAATCCGAAATCTCAAATTCCCAATCCCCTTGCGCCCTGCGCCCTACGCCCTTGCTGCGCTATGCGCTTTGCTGCCACGGACAACTGACTACTGACAACGGACGGCTTCGCGGCGAAGCCGCGATGCCTCAAACCCCTCGACAGGGAGCGCCTATTTTGTTATAAAACGGCCGGAAGTGCCAAGCTCACTGGTGGGGCTCCCGGACTTCAAATCCGGTGTGGGGCGCTAAAACCTGTCCCAGGTGGGTTCGATTCCCATGCACTTCCGCCACCCGCATCAAAAAAACCCCGGAACCAATCCCCGGGGTTTTTTTGTTTCTACCCATTTCCGGTAATACCACTTTTGGGTAAATTTACCCATTTTTGGTAATACCGGTTTTGGGTAAATGGATACGTAAAGGGATCCTAAAGGGGTCAAGTCTCCCTTTGACGTTTATGTGCATCTCTTCAGATGAGAGCATATGGTCAGTCCGTTATGGATCCAATATCCGGGTGGTCGGTACCATGAGATGAACCGTGGTAGATGGCAAGCAAACGTCAACCCAAGACTCGACCCCTTTATTCGTCTATCCATCTCATCTCATGAACAGTCAACTGACTCCGGCTTCAGTTACTTGGGTAAGAGCATAGGCATGCCCAGGATAGGCCAAATAACTAAGGCAGCTACAGCCACTAAGACCATGAGCAGAACACTGGCCGGTATACCGTAGATAAAGAACTCCCCCGTGGTAAACTGTTTGGAACCATAGGCAATAGCATTGGGCGCCGCTCCCACCAAAAGCAGGAAGGGCATGCCGGCGACCACCAGTGAGGCAAAGAGAACCACCTCGGGGGAAACCCCCAGGTAGGGGGCGATAACCAGGGCCACCGGCAGTGAAATGGCGATGGCTGCCACGTTCATGATGAAATTGGTCATCATCATTACGAAGAAGGAGATGCTCATGACAAAAACAAACCAGTTTGCCTCCTGGAACATTACCAGCCAGTTCACTGCCAGCCATTTGGCCGCGCCCGTTTCCCACAAGCAAAAGCCAATGGACATGGCACCGCCAAAAAGGAGGACGATGTTCCAGGGAATCTCTTCCAGGTCGTTGAGGTCAAGAATCTTGGTGAGATAGAAGAGGATGGTGGCAATGAGGATCACCGCGGACTTGTTGAAAGGTTTCAGCGCTGGAAGGAAAGATTGCAGCGACAGAAATATGATTACACCAAGGACGATGAAAATAGTCAAAATCTCCCTGCCGGTGATGCGACCCATTTGAGCCTGTAGAGTCTTTGCCTTCTGCCGCAGGCCGGGGATGGTCTTTTTTTCTGGTTTGAAAAAGACCATGAAGAAGCCCCAGAGCACGAACACCATGAGCCAGCCCACGGGAAACATATAGGAGGTCAGTTCAAAAAAGGTGACCTCCCTTCCGGCTATGCCCTTGAAAAAGCCGATGGCCACCGCCCCTCTGGCTGCTCCCAAGAGAGTGATGATGCTGCCAGCCCCGGCCACATAGGCCATGCCCATAAAGAGGCCTTTTCCGAACTTCGTGGGTCTTTCACCTTCCCCATAGAGTGCGTAGATGGTCAGCAACAGCGGGTAGACTGTGGCTGCCACCGCGGTGTGGGCCATCACGTGGGTTAGGGCTGCCGTTACTACAAAGCAGCCGAGATAGATCATGCTGGTTTTCTCGCCGACAATGGAGAGCATCTTATAGGCGAGCCGCTTGGTAAGGCCAGTTTTTGTGAAAACCATACCAATCACAATAGACCCAAAAATAAACCAGACCGAGGGATCCATGAAATCCTTGAAGGCTTCAGATGCAGTTCGAATGAGAAACATCGACTGCATCACCGCGATGGTAATGGAGGTGACGCCAATGGGGACCACCTCAAATACCCACCAGATTCCTGCCAACAAGAACACGCCCAGGGCGCCCTTCGCCTCTTTGCTCAGAGGGAAATGTTCTCCCATGGGATCAACGGCATCGGGCCAGGGAGGTGAGTAGTAGACGATAGTAAATAGCACCACTCCCAACGAAATAAAAAAGAGACGCTTCCAATTCATTCTCTCCAACAGAGACGAAAAGAATGCCTTCTCGCGGGATGGTTTGAGGGTCAATTCTTGAACAGGTGTATCAGACATCTTTCATCCTCATTGTGAATGAGAAGTAATTCAACCCAGGTGGATTTCTCTCCGGTCTCACCACGACTTGGATTTCATCTGCTCTTTGATCCACTCCTCATGTCTCTTTGATACGAGAAGCATTCTCTTGTCTTTGGCTTTTTTGATTTTCTCCAAGAGCTCCTGGAAATCGGCAGGTTTTTCCACGAAGTCCATGGCTCCCAGTTTCATGGCCTCGACACTTTTGTCAATAGTGCCGTGACCGGTGAGTAGAATAACCTGTAAGTCGGGATTGATTTTTATGAGCTGCTTTAAAGTCTCTAGGCCGTCCATGTCTGGCATCAGCAGGTCAAGGACAATAGCATCGTAGGGCTCTCTTTTGACCTTATCGATAGCCTCGGAACCTCCGCCGGCTGTTTCAACGTTGAACCCCCGGCCCACCAATCTTTCCGCCAGCAATTTGACGAAGTGAGGCTCGTCGTCAACCAGGAGTACCTTAATTTCTTCTTCTGAATTCATTACACTCTCCCAGCCTAATCATCTTCATTCATTATTTTCTTGGCTGACTCGAAGTCTCCGGCCTCGGCAAAGGTTGCGGCCACCATGATATCCTCCATCTTGCGTCTGTAGGCGGCTTTCATCTTTCTTACTAACACATCCAGATTCACCGGTTTTTCCAGGTAGTCAAAGGCACCCAGCCGCTTGGCTTCCTCCTCGTCCTTTTCGGTCCCATGGCCAGTTAGAATAATCACCTGGATGTTTGGATATGCCTTCCTAACCTGGCGCAGAACCTCCATCCCATCGATACCGGGCATCTTCAAATCCAGGACCATGACATCTGGCTCTTGCTCTTCCACGTGCGAGAGGGCGTCCTCGCCGGCGAGGACGGTATCCGAGCGCAGATCGCGCATCTTTAACCGTTCTGCCAAAGCCTTGACGAATTCCTCCTCGTCATCCACCAGCAAAACCTTCATATTTTTCATGCTTACTCCTCCCTCTCGGAGGTGGATGCCGCCTCTTTCACCTCCGTGAGAATCTGCTTGGCACCTTTGAAATCTCCCGATTCGGTAAGTGTAGCAGATACCATAAGATCTTCAATCCTTTTGCGGATTACTTTCTTTTTTCTGCCCCTCTTGGACTTCTTCTTGGCTCCAGCCTCTCGCAGTTTAGCCAGGAGACCCTCGAGGTCGAAGGGAATCAGCAGGACATTCTCGTTCACAGCAGTGAGACCCCCTCTTAGCAAGTGTGCTGCCACTGTAGCGGCTACTCAAATCATGGCTAAGCAGTTACCGGGACCACGCCGGACCCCATTTTCACGCCCGCCCGGGCGAGACGGGAATGGACTCACTGTAGCAGTTTCACCGGGATGCCACATTACTTTGCAGTAAAGGAGAGGATTACCGTATTCAGCTCTCCGTCCCCTTGCTCAAAGGCGACGGTACCGCCGAGAGCTTCTGTGGTTCGGGCTAACATGGCGAGGTCTGATTCACCTTCTTCTCCCTCAGCCAAAGGGCCACCGGAGAGTAGTGCTCTTATCTCGTCGGCCTCAACCGTCCCTCGGTCTGTGACCATCACCTGAAACAGTTCTCCGGATCGATCTGTCTTCACCGTTACTTCAGTCTCCCTAGGGGAGCGATTTATCGCCCGTTCCACGAATCCAAAAATTACATACAGAAGCCGAAAGGGGTCGATCTGGAAGTGCAAGGGTTCAGATTCCAGCTGCGTTTCTAGGTTTACCCGACGCAGGGTGGCAAATCTTTGGGCCAGAAGAACGGTTTGCCTGACCTTCTCATTGAGATCCAGTTCCACCAACGGCTTGTCCATGCTGTGAGCGAACTGGTTCAACCGTTTAACGATGTCCGCACTACGTTGCACCTGTTCCTCGATAGAGGTCAGCAGGTCGTTGAATCGCGAGTACGGTGGCCAATCGTCGGGCACGTCTTTTTGCAGGATATCTCCCATGAGTCCGACTGATTGGTTAATAATAGCGAGAGAGTTTTTGATCTCATGGGAAAGGCTGGCAGTCACTTTGCCCATGAAGCCTATTTCTTTTACTCTTGAGAGTTCTTCAACCTTTTTATGCATGGCTTAAACCAGTGCTCGCTGTTCTTGCGGCTTCTTTCATTTTCTCCAGCATTTCTTCTATGTCCACCGGCTTGATCAGATAATCAAAGGCACCCAACCTCATTCCTTCGATACCCTCCCTGGTGGCTCCATGGCCGGTCAGGAGGATGACCTGTGTATTCGGGTGGGTGGATTTGATTTGCCGCAAAACTTCCAATCCCCCCAACCCCGGCATCATCACATCCAGAATGACCACCTCGAATTCCTTTTCAACCAGCCTGGCCAATGCTTCTTCCCCGTTTAGTGCGCTTTTCACCTCAATACCTCGCAACATGAGTCTCTCTGAGAGGGCCGAGACAAATTCTTCTTCGTCATCAACCAGCAAAACTCTATATTCTGCCATCTTCGGCTCCTATGCCTTCGTACATTTCTGAGGAAGAACTACCGTGAAAGTGCTCCCTTTTCCCACCTCGCTTTCTACTCTGATGTCACCACCGCATTTGGCTACAATGCCGTAAGAAATGGATAGTCCAAGTCCGGTACCTTGCTCTTTTCCCCTCGTGTAGAAGGGTTCAAATATGTGCTTGAGCTCATCCGGGTGAATGCCGTGGCCGTCGTCTTCGATTGTAACTTCAACGCTACCCGGTTCGGTCTCATTCTCCTTGGTGGCAATGGTGATATGGCCCCCGTCTTTCACCGCTTCAAAGGCATTGTTAATGATGTTCAAGAACACCTGCTGGAGCTGGCCCCTGTCGTGGGCGATGGGGGCGAGATCCGGAGCAAGGTTGAAATTCACCTTGATATTTCGGTGGAAGGCCTCCTTCTCCAGAAAGCCCAGCACCTCTTGCAGCAACTCGTTGAGGTAGATTGTCTCAACCTTCACATCCATCCGCTTGGCGAATCCGAGCAGTCGATGAGTGATATCCCGGCAGCGACTGATCGATCTCAGAATGGAGTCCACCTGCGCAAGTAATTTCTCCTGGTCATGATACTTCTTGGATAATTGTACCAGGTCTTTAAGCAAGCCTGCTTTTTCGTTGATGATGGCCAGGGGGTTGTTGATCTCATGAGCCACACCAGCGGCCAGCCTCCCCAGTGAAGCCAGCTTGGCAGTGTGTTCCGCTTCCATATGGTAGGACTCACGTTTTTGATCAGCCTCGCGAATTCGATCTACCACGAGGCCGGTAGCCCTGAAAGAGACTATGAGGATAACCACCACACTGACCACCAGGACCAGGAGGAGTTCGCTTTTCAAGGTAAACCAGCCGGCCATTACCTCGGCGGGCTCCTTGACCAGAACGAGAATGAAATTGGCACCCCGCAAGTANNGATTGTCCTTGGTTCTGGTTATAACAGCTTCCTGGCTCATGGGTGGGACCGCAATAGAAACTCTTTCCAGGACGTTACCATGGTATCGCGAGGGTGTTTGCAGGACGCCCCCGCCATCGATAAGAAATACATCGCTTCCGGGTCTGAGGATGATCGTACTAATGAGCTGGTTGAATTTCTCGGTGTCAATGGTAGCGCGCAAAACGTAAAAATCACCCTCAACAGTATCCCGTTTGATGGCTATGACGAAATGGGGAAATTTACGGTATCCCAAGAAAACGTTGCTGACATAGACCCCACGAAGCTGTACCTCCTGAAACCAGTCTTGATCTCTGTAATTCTTGCCCTTGAGTTCGTAGGGCCCGGAGTAGCTTCGCTGGAGGCCGGAAGAGTCGATGAGACCGAGATCTACAAACTCCGGGAACTCTTCTCTCAGACTCTGAAAAATGAAATTGAGACGGGCTTGGTTGCTCAGTTCCTCAAAAGTGCGCTCCCGGATCAACAACCTCAGGGTGGACTCCCGCTCACTCAGGAAAAGCTCAAGGGTGTGTTTGGTACTCGTGATCATCCTTCTCAGTGGTTTGACGATTTCTTCCTTGAGCACACTCTGATACTGATAGTAGTTGATTACGGCCATGAGCAGCAGAGGAATAATCGCAGTGACACAGAGAATCAAAACAAAATTCTTGCGCAGGAGATTGTATCGTTCAGGCCCTTCCCCGTAGTAGGGAAAGTCCTTGAGGCCTTTGGGTATCAGCCGTCGAAACTTTTGCCAGGCACCTTTCATCCTCATCAACCCTGAGAAGTTTCTCCGCTCAAGATCGCCCCGGGCTCGAGTCCACCACTTTTGGCAAACTCCAGGGCCCGGTCGTGCGGCCCGATTACAGAATCAATAACCTTTATCTTTTTCCAGGTGAGATACTGAAAATACTCCTCCTCGATACCTCCACAGATTACCGTGGTAATTCCTTCGGTGAGAATCATGTGACAAAGATCTTCAGGGGATACCGTTGGTAATACGACAGTTTTGGAGTGCAGCACCTCGCCAGTGGCATCCACGGTGGCAACCAGTACTTCGCTGGTCAAGTCAAAGCGCGGTGCCACTTGGTCTCGCCACATGGTAATCAACAGTTTTTCGTTCATTCGCTATCAATCAGCAAGTATTGTGCCACATATAAAAGATAATAAAATCAATATTTTAATAATAAATAAGATTTCGATTGTTTCGAATTAAGACAAAATAAAACATTAACCGATCTTCCTCTTGGTACGAAATTGAGACTATCTGATACACCATCGCTGCCCACCGGTCACATGAGGTTGTGCTGCTTCATTTTCCTCCAGAGAGTTGACCTACCCCATCCAAGAAGTTTGGCCGCTCTGGTCCTGTTGCCCCTAGTCTTCAGCAAGGCCTCGGAGATCAAGCGACGTTCCATCTCCCGCCAGTTGAGCCGATGGTCTGTTAGCTTTTTGTCGTCCTCCAGTCCTATGGAACTCCCCCGTTCACCACCGTTCACCCTGACCTCTGGTTCCAGGAGTTCATCTTTTGGTCCTCCGAGATAATCAGGCAAATGTTCTGGCTTTATAACGGTTNNCCATGTTGCTCAACTCGCGCACATTGCCCGGGTATGGATATCGGCTGAGGATCTCAATGGTTTCCGGGGAAAAGCCTTTGATTTTCTTATAAAAATTTCTTTTAAATTTGTTCAGGAAATACTCCATGAGAAGTCTGATATCTCCCTCCCGCTCACGCAGGGGCGGTACTTCGAGCCTCACCACGTTGAGTCGGAAAAGAAGATCTTCCCGAAAATTTCCTTGCCCCACCATGGCCTGCAAATCGCGATGAGTTGCGGCGATAAGTCGCACATCGGCCCTTGCGCTTCTGGTCGCGCCCAACGGGATAATCTCCTTGTCGTCAAGGAACGTCAGAAGCTTGACCTGAAGGGTCAGAGGTAAATCGCCGATTTCGGTAAGATAAAGCGTCCCTCCGTCGGCCAGCTGGAAACGACCTGGCTTATCCCGCACAGCACCGGTGAAAGCGCCTCGTGTATGACCGAAAAGCTCTGATTCCAAGAGTGTCTCGGGCAAGGCGCCACAGTTGATCTTAATGAAAGGCCCTTGCGCTCTGGGGGAGAGCCGGTGGATCACCGAGGCAACCAGGTCTTTACCGGTGCCAGTTTCTCCGGTTATGAGCACGGAGGAATCAGTCTGAGAGATAATGGGAAGAATGTCCAAAAGTTTTTGCATCTTGAGGCTGTGACCAACCAAGTCTGCGTAATGGTGCGTAATTTGACTCTTCTTATCCAACTCACGGAGAAGCGAAATATCCTCGATGGTCTCTATCACCCCATGGGGTTCACCTTCATCGTCCTTGAGGACAGATACGTGGATCATAACCGGAATTTTCTGCCGGGCTCGGTTGATGATGTTTCCCTCGATGCGAATGGCTTGATCACTATCCAGAGCCTCCCTTGCCGGACACTTGTGAGGGCAAAGGTTGCTCCTGATTATGTGGGGACAGAAAACTCCAATCGCCTCTTCACGGCTGAAGCCGGTCATGGCTTCCAGTGATCTGTTTATCGCCTGCAACCGCAAGTCCATGTCCAGAATGGCGACTCCCACTGGAATGGCGTCGATGATCTGGTTTGCCCCAGTCCTTTTCCTTGTGCGTGATGATGTGGCCATAGACAACTCTCATCGTGGATTTACCTATTCATCCCCATATCTCCCTTGACGCTAGAGATTGTGCTCCACTACAATTCAAAGTCTACGGTATAGCTGTTCATTTGTCAACAAAATGAAACAAAATGGAACACAAAGCCCCAGGATAGGGGTCTTGTTTGTAAGGGAAGTGGTCCTCGTATAGAACTTGCTATGGAGCAGTGGAGAACAGGTAAAATCGTATCGGGCGCTAGTGTATTTGAACGTTTTCCTTCGATGGACGTTGCGAGATTGAAGAATGATTGAAGCAACAGGGATCACAATCCGCGAAGCTTTACAGGAAGATGCCCTTGCCANNCGCCAGTGGCTTAACCAACAAATAGATAGCGGACAGGTATTCGTTGCCGAAACCAATGAAGGGGAGGTTGTTGGCTTTGTGGTCTTTAATCATAATCTCCTTGCCGAAGACGAACATACCACCATCTACTATCTGTGTACAGATTCGAGCTATCGAAGGCGCGGGATTGGAAAGCGTCTTATGGAAGCAGTGGCAGTAGATGCCCGTTTGTACGGTAAGAAACGAATAACTCTCAAGTGCCCGACTCAACTTCCAGCAAACCATTTCTACCAGAGCATCGGCTATACATTGCAGGGAAGCGAAACAGATCATGAAAGCGGCCCACTAAATGTTTGGATTCTGTCCCTGTGACATAATCTCTAGAGATTTTCAAAGAATTTGCCATACGGTAACGGGGGCAAATCTCCCTTTGGCGTCTATGTGCATTTCCTCTGATGATACCATATGCTCAGACCGTTACGGATCCAATATCCGGGTGGTCAGTACCAGGTGATGAACCGCTTCCATCTGCCAGGGCAGTTGGGGGGGTTGAGTCTAGAAGAGATCTGCAGGGACTATGGATTGAAAACCCATGGTTCGACAAGCGGTGCCGTAGAGAGGGTGAGAGGTCGGATTGCTAAAAACCGGCGATCCAACATGGGTGTTGAAAGACTGGCACCAACGGTAAGCAAACGTCAAACGGAGACATGACCCCCCTCTTTATATTGAGCTCCTAACGTTACATAACTCTTCTCATCTCGCGCTGGCGTCTGATCAAGGTCCAATCAACCATATGTTCAATGGGGGCGCGGTCGTCGGTGAGAACCATACCGTTAGGGTCGGATTCCACCTGCTTATAGTTTGACAAATACTGCCGTGCC